>Ga0207433_10014709_pt1 | contig 11284 bp, 9 predicted proteins | sample YelNatPaOPGAMG01_FD_187559 | JGI IMG/M metagenome (GOLD analysis project Ga0207433, IMG submission 187559) | Hot spring thermophilic microbial communities from Obsidian Pool, Yellowstone National Park, USA - OP-RAMG-01 (SPAdes) (version 3) | ecosystem: Environmental > Aquatic > Thermal springs >...
TTTACTGCAAATGGCCACGATCGTGGCCATTTGCAGTAAGTTCCAAAAGCCCCGCCGAAGGCGGGGCTTTTGGTTTCAGCTAATTTTCCCAAGTTGTATTAAAAAATCTTACTAATAAATCTTACTGACGCCGTCGATATCGCCCGTGGTCAAGGTATCTTTTTTGACTTCTCCTTTTGAGCCGTATCCATACATTGTGTTATCAACATAAGCGCTTGTATATTCATCATCTAACCCCATCCAGTGGCCCAACTCATGAGTCAAAATATCTTGGGCATCATAAGAATTGGCATCGGCGCAATTTTGTGAAACCGACTGATCTGTCCAGCTCCAAGGAAACTTTTTATTCATAATCGTATCGGTTTCAGCTACCACGCCCGTGCTCGGATAATACCAGGTGTATGTTACCGCTAAAGCAGAGCCCGAGGTTCTTCCCCAAGCGATTATATTTTGTCCATCATACTTGGCACGGTTGACGGTTGTCGGCGACCCGGCAACAAAAGCCACTTTACCGTTGCTGACGTTTTGCCAGACGCCAAAAGCCAACTGGGCAAGGGTACTTAAATTACTCGAGCCGACGGATGAAGGGACACTGGCAGTATTTAATCTGTAGACCCATTGCCCCGTAGGCAAATGCCAGCCGGCTGAATCAACAACTGCATCCGAACCAGGATCCGAGCTGCAAACAAGCAAAGGCGATATGGACGGTTCCGGCTTAACTTTTGGCCCATGAACGAAAACTTTCAATTTAAGATTTGGATGCCCAGGCACATCGTAAGTACCGCTAACTTGCGGAAGGTCGCCATCGGTATCTTTATCCGGCTTAGCTTGCACCAAGGAGATGCCTAAAAAGAATGCCACGACCAGTAAAATTGCGATAATAAGTGTTTTTCTCATAAATAAAGAAGAAAAATTTTTTATTATTTTATCGACCTTTGTATTTTAATTTTATAGATAATTATCAAACCGTCAATTACGCTCGGCGACTTAAATATCAGACATCAATGCGCCTCTTTGGTTTTAAGCGGTGGAGGGATAACTTTGCGCTTAAGTTCCAAGACTTTAAGCCGGCCCTCGCGTTTTATTTGAGTCAAAGCTTTGGCGTCATCATAAAGTCGGCTCAAAATCAAGGTAGCAATATAACCAAGTATGGCAAGGAGAACAAAAACTATTCCAAAGCCGAATTTGTCAGCGAGCAAAGAGCCAAGATAAGCGCTAACGGCAACAGAAACCCCGATGGCAATGTCTTCAAGCGACCATTCAAAACCGGTCCGGCCACGGTCAATGTGGTCGGTAAATAAAATCCGCCATGCCGGAACAGCCATAGAATTCGCCAGCCCCAAGATAAGCTGGATTAAATAAACATGCCAAGGTTGAGAAGCAAATAAATAAAAAAGTGGCACTGAAGACATTATGAACGAACCAGCTATGATAAAATAAAATTCGTCGCGCTCGCCGTCGGTTTTGTCCATAAAACGGGAAAGAGGGACAGTGCTTGCCGTTCGGGCAATCCAATAAAAGGTAGTGGCTAAACCGACAACTTTAAGCGAACTGCCTTGGATATTTTTCAACACAAAGACGGCAAAAATAGGCGCCAAAAGTCCGAAGGCAAAATTCAAGACAAAATCGGAAATAACAAGATGGCGGATAACGCGATTAACCATTTGCGTTAATTATAACAGCAAATTTTTAAGACCCAAAACCCCGCCAGCGGGCGGGGTTTTGGGTCTAAGATTTTATTTCAATACCTGTGGTAACCCCAACCCGGAATAGTCATCCTCGCCGGTTGGCAAAAGGTCCACGGCCAAAGAATGCAAAGATTCCCTCGTAGCCTGAGCCTTGTTCTCCGCATCCGCCTGCCAGTATTTTGCAGCTAAACCAGCCACAAAAGGCGAAGCCATAGAAGTGCCTGACAAAACCACATAGCCGCCATTATTCCAAGTTGACTCAATATACTCACCTGGCGCCGCGAACTCAATATCTCTATCGTTTATCACATTCGGATAAGTTAAAGAATTAATGCCGCGCGAACTCCAATCCGTTACCTCTAATTTTTCATTAATTGCACCAACAGCTATCACCGAAGCATAGGCGGCGGGATAATCAATGCTATCAGGGAACGGCCCATCGTTTCCGGCAGCGGCAACCAGGAGGGCGCCATTTGAAGCAGCATAATCAACCGCGTTTTTTATAAGCGGGACGTCTTTATCCGTACCAAAACTCATATTTATCACGTTAGCGCCTTCGTTAACCGCCGTTTTCAACCCCACGGCGATATCGTCGGCATAACAAGAGCCGTTTGTACCACAAACCTTATAAGCAAAAATTTTTGCCGACGGCGCTACGCCATATAGTCCCTTTTTGTCGGCGCCGGCATCAGCCGCAATAATCCCCGCCACATGGGTGCCGTGACCATTCTTATCATCACATTTGCCATCTACGATTGGATATCTCGGATTAGTAAAATCTTTACATTGAGCAATGCGACTTTTCAAATCCGGGTGATTTACATTAACGCCGGTGTCTAAAACAGCCACATTTACCCCCGCGCCGCCAGAAGTAGAAGCAATTGCGGGATCGTTGTAAATCGTCTCAATTCCCCAAGGCGTTTGATCGGAGGGTAGATATCTAACTGTTCCCGCGGGCCCTTTTGTAATCTTTGAGGTTGGAATCTTGGTAGAAACAGGGAAAGGTGTTGGTTGCCCACTCGAACCTTCCGAAAGCGTCTCGGCTGGTTCTCCTGCCGGCAATATCTGAAGAACTGGCACCGGTTCAACTTCAACTCCAAAAATCCTAGCTAATCTAACTTGGACATCGGAAAGGTCAGCGCTAAAACCGTTGTCAAAAATATGCCTGACCCCAAAGGCGGTTTTCCAAAAGCCTTTGGTTGATTTAACAAAATACCGACCGCTGTCCGCCGAAGCGCCGGCGAACGGCAAAAAAGCGAAAATGCCTACAAAAAGTAAGCAAAAACAGAGTTTTTTATTAATCTTCATATTTGACTAGAGTATACCATAAATCGCCCTAAATAGCCAAATGGCTGGATATCAACAGCCGCAAAAGCTATTAAGACCAGCCAGGATTAAATTTTGAACTAACCAAAGCAATCACCATCCAAAAAATCAGACTCCCCTGCTGGAGCGTCCAGAGGAAATGGTCAAAAAGACCTACAAAAAGAAACGAGAGGGCTAAAATGAAGAATGAAAAATGATAAGGTTCTTGGAAGCGGGTTGAACGAGCAAAATCATAGAGAACAAAAAACAAAAATAACAAAAATATAATTAAACCAATAAAGCCGGTTTCGCTGGCAATCAGTAAATAGATGTTATGAACCGGCTGATAAAAATACGATGGCCAGTGTTTTAACTTAGTCATTAGCTGCGGCACGAATTGCCCGATTCCGATGCCCAATACGGGGTTAGCCGTTGTAACCGACTCAGCAATTTTGTTGTAAAAAATCCTTTGAGTTACTGCCTCTTCTTCCGCTGAGATTAAAATCCGCGATTTAACCTGTGGCCAGAAAAAGAAAGCGAAAAAAGTGCCGGCTATTAAAGTAACAATAGCAACTATAACTAGCCGTCGCTTTATACCCGCCAGGAAACCACTGAAATTTTTCCTAAAAAGCAACAAACCGCCGATGACCGTTCCCAGCGCCCAAAGGCAAATAATTACCCGCGAAAAAGTAAAAAAGAAACCAAATAACAAAATCAAATAAATCGCAATCCATCTTAAATCCCCTCGTCTTATTAAACTACTATTACGATTTAAGGCCGCCGCTTTGGTTTCCTGCGGCTTTAAATAATAAAACAACAAAAAATAAAAAGAGAAAATCGCAAGCATTAACCAGGCGGCTAAAACATTTGGATGAGGCGTTGTGCCGTAGGCGCGCAAATATTTCATGCCATCGGCGATAAAGACGGCAATGCCAGTAGTGTTTATCGAAAGCGGGCTTTCGCCCAACAGTCTTAACCCTAAGGCGCCTTGTTTAAGGTACTGGGCAATGGCAATGGCTGCTTGAAAAACCCCCGAGATAACAACAACCGCCAACACCCCTTCAAGCTTAAAAATTTTTCCAAGCGCCGAACGAATGTGACCCTCGTTAGAAGCTACCGCAGACGCGTCGGCAAACGCCGTCGGCGTCTGATTTCTAACGAGGTAAAAATAAAAGCCGATAAACTCGGCAAGTTTCAATAACTGATAAAGCGAAAGTCCAACGAGGCGCGAGTTGGCAATCGACAGCGCTGAGACTATAAAAAATAAGAACAAAAAGAAATTAGGATTAAGAATTCGGGATTTGAAACTTTTAGCTCCCTTGAAAATTGAAAATTGCCCGGCCTTCGCAGCCGAAGCTGCTTCGGCGGAGTAGGCAAGATTGAAAATTTTGGCAGTTTTTAAATTGCGCGCTAGCCAAAATATTAAAACAGCCGCTAGTAAAATGTCTGTCCCATAAATATATCCAGCTGTCCATTCATTAAACGGTTCGGTCCAGCGCGCCACAATCAGCCGTGTTTCAATCGGTATGGAAAAAATCAAAAGATAAAAAAATAGTTTCTCAAGAAAAATCATTTAATCAGAGAGGTTATTTGATAAAAAGTGTATAAGCCGCGGCGGCGGCGAAAATTAACATCATAAAATAAAGCACCGGCTGCGGCAAACGAACCGAATATTCTGGGATTCTTTCTCCGTTTTTCTTGGCCGAAGCATAAACTAAAATTAATAAAATCATTTCAAGACTTATCGCCACTCCCCCAACCAGCCCGATGATATCAATAAAATTCCTTATTCCCGAAAGGTAAAGCAAGTAAGGCGGCAATACCACTAAAAGCCATGCTCCCAGACGCCTGAAATTAAAGTCCTCCTGAAAAGACTCTTTCAAGGAGGTTGCTAAATTCAAAAAAATAGTTGAAGATGTTAAAAATCCAAATAGTGAACCAATAAAGACAATCTTGGGCCCTAAAAAATCTAAAAGGCCCGATATAGCGTCGGGCGAGGTAGCTTCGCCGGAAATGCCTACTACCACAAAAGCAAAAGTCAGGTATAAAATAGCGGGGGTAAGTGTCCCTATCACCAGTGCCTTCTTAAATTTATTCTCACTGCCAGTCAGAACTTCTCTTACCAAAGGAACGCCTGGAACTGAAAACATTGCAAATAAAATAACCCCAAAGGGCAAAAACCAAAAATCTCTCCTTGCTAAAGTGTAATTGGCGATGGTAATTCGGCTAATTCCGAAAACAACAATCAACAACAAAACAAAACCAAAAAGCAGCATCATAAAAAAATCAAACCTTGAAACCGTTCTTAAACCTTTTAGAACTAATACCGAAATAACAATTAGAAAAATTGTACTGAAAGCAAAGGGAGAAAAACGAAAATAAAAAGACAAAATATTGGACAAAAAATCACCGCTGATGATAATAATACCAACCAGGGCGCCATAGACGGAAGTCCAGAAAACAAACAAGCCAAACTTTCTAGCCCAAGGATTTAAATATTTTTCCACATAGCCGATAAACTGATGACGTTCATGGGTCCGCAAAATAACTTCTCCATATAAAAGATTGGTCAATAAAATTAGACCGCAAATGCCTGCCAAAAATAAAAGGCCGATCCCCAAACCGGCCTTTTGAAAAGTAAACGGTATCCCGTATAATCCCACTCCAACGGTTGAGCCGACTAGGGTGGCAACAGCAAGCCAGAATTTGTTAGGTCTAAAGCTACCTATCATTTTTGTTTATTGCTTATCTTTGTGCTCCCCGGGAGGATAAAGAGAACCAGGTATTTTCCCCACCAATCTCTTCTCAAACTGCCAGAACGCAAGAAGAACTACATAGCCAATGGCAGTTGCCATCAAAGCTCCCCAAATAAAACCAAGCCCCACCGCCAACCCGACAGCCGCCACCAGCCACAAAGTCGCCGCCGTAGTGGCGCCTATTACGCGAGAGCCTTTCCTCATTATGGCGCCGGCGCCGACAAAACCAATGCCAACAACGACGTTAGCGATTATATGATAATCAAAGCCGTTAACTCCGCCAATTGACGGATATCTTTCAAAAAGAAAAATGGTAATCAGCGAAAAAAGCGCCGCTCCGATTGCCGTTAAAGAGTGGGTCCTTAAGCCAGCCACTTTATGCGACCATTCGCGCTCAAAACCCACAACCGCCCCCAGCGCCGCCGCAATCAGCAACCTCTTTAAAATTTCTATCTCGGTAAGCATTGTTTTTATTATAACAAAAAGAGCTTTCCACAACCAATTAGGGATATTAATTAAATCAAAAAATCTCTGACATTCAGGTATTTAGGGATTGACTGTACAAAAACAAAAAGCCGCGGGTGGGAATTTAACCCATTCCGCGGCATTCACACAGTTACTTTTTAACGACCGCGAACCGGTAGACCTCGCTCCAGCCGCCCTCGAGCCAGTCCAGGCCCAAGAAGCGCCCCGAGCCGTGCCCGATGAGGCACGGAACGAGGCGGTCGCCACCCCGGCCCTGCCAGACGGAACCAAGAGCGATAACCGGGAACTGGCGCTGGACTTCGGGGTACTTCTCGCCGAAGGCGAGAAGCTCGTGAAGCTCGGCCGGGCGGTAGCCCATCCCGTCGAGCTCGCGGAGCGCCTCGTTGGTCGAGACGTACCGGTTGAAGTGAATGAGTTCCACCGCGACCTCTGCCGTTCCCTTCCGCTTGGTCGGGAAGTTGCGAGAGGTGATGTCGGAGCTGACCCAGTTATAGCGACCGGCCTTCACTCCGTCCTCCACGCTCCTTCTGTAATCTACGGAAAGGAGATAAGTGTCACCTGCCTGTGTCATGCGAACCTCCTTTTATTTTTTGCTGCTCCATTGCAGCCCCGAAAAGACCGAATCTCCTCAGGGCTGCAATGGTCACTTCCCCAACAGCAAAGTATGGCTTGCCACAAGGTAAGCAAGTAGCTATGTTATTAAGGATATCAATCTTAAGGTACTTGCAGTGTATTCTTTATTAATGCATATCATACACCCAAATTAAATTTTTGTCAATGAGCGGTAGAAGTCATCGGGTATAAAGAGTAACCTTATCCAGCCACATCAATTACGAACGGCAATTCTCTATCTTTACCAATAAAAACCAATAAAATCTTCCACAGCTAGGTGGGGCTATAATTACAAAATTCAGGTTCACCTTAAACCCTCAGGACAATAATATGACAGAAGAAAGGAGATAGTAGAAAAAGAGTCAGAAGTTACTTGAGCGCAATTTTAAGTACTTCGTCCATATCCTTGACGAACTTGAATTTAAGGTCGCGGCGGATTTCTCGAGGAATATCTTCGGCAACATCTTTTTTATTATCCTCGGGCAAAATAACAGTTTTCAATCCAGCGCGGTGGGCGGCAAGCACTTTTTCTTTTATCCCGCCTACCTCTAGCACCTTGCCGCGAAGAGTTACTTCCCCAGTCATCCCCACATCTTTTCTGACCGGCTTGTTGGTAAAAAGAGAAATAATGGCCACCGCCATGGCAATGCCGGCAGAAGGACCATCCTTGGGGATAGCCCCCGACGGCACATGAACGTGAATATCTTCTTTGTAAAAATCTTGCTTAATGCCAAGTTTTGCCGCTTTGGAACGAGCATAACTTAACGCCGCATGCACCGATTCTTTCATCACTTCACCCAAATGTCCTGTTAAAAGCACTTTACCTCGACCGGGCATTTTTGTCGCTTCAATCGACAAAACTTCTCCGCCAACAGGCGTCCAGGCAAGACCGGTCGCGACACCAACCTCATCTTTTGTTTCCGCCCGCTGATGGGTATATTTAACCGGCCCCAAATAGGTGTGAAGAGTTTTGGAGTTTACCAGTACTTTGCCTTTTGCCTTCTTTTCAACTATCTTACGAGTAACTTTTCTAATTATCGTTGCTATTTGACGCTCTAAATCCCGCACTCCCGCTTCCCGGGTGTGCTTTCTTATAATATCCATCAAAACCTGGTCGGTGAAAGTAATCATCTTATCTTTTATCCCATGCTCGCGGAAAAGTTTGGGTAATAAAAACTGCTTGGCAATGTGGAATTTTTCATCTTCGGTGTAACCAGGAAACTCAATTACCTCAAGGCGATCGCGCAAAGCAGGAGGAATTGTATCAAGAACATTGGCGGTGGTAATAAACAAAACATCAGACAAATCAAAAGGCACTTCCAAATAATGATCCGAAAATGAAAAATTCTGCTCCGGGTCAAGAGCCTCTAAAAGCGCCGCTGACGGATCGCCGCGGAAGTCAATTCCAACTTTATCAATTTCATCAAGCATAAAAACGGGATTGCGAGTACCAGCGCTATGAATTCCTTGAATAATCCTTCCAGGCAAAGCGCCAACATACGTCCGCCTATGACCGCGAATTTCCGCTTCATCTCTTAAGCCACCCAAAGATACCCGAACAAATTTGCGCCCCAAAGCTCGGGCAATAGACTTGCCTATTGATGTTTTGCCGGTGCCGGGCGGCCCAACAAAGCACAAAATTGGACCTTTGATTTTACCAACTTGTTTTTGAACAGCTAAATATTCAAGAATTCTTTCTTTTACTTTTTTTAAACCGTAGTGGTCCTCATCGAGAATTTTCTCAGCGCTTTTTAGGTCTAACTTTTCGCCATTGCCGCCAGACTTTTTTGACCATGGTAGCTCCACGAGCCAATCAAGATAAGTACGCAAATACGAAATCTCTGGACTAAATGAAGGCATCCTTTCAAGTCGGCTTAGTTCCTTTAACGCTTTAGCTTCAATATCTTTCGGCATTTTAGCGGCTTTTATTTTGGCTTTGAGGGTTTCTATCTCGCCTTTTTCGCTATCTATACCCAATTCTTTTTCAATACTTTTTAGCTGCTCGCGCAAGAACATTTCTTTTTGCATCTTTCCCAGCTGTTTTCTTGTCTCTTTAACAACGTTCTTTTCGGCTTCAATTATCTCCAGCTCACGAGTAATAAAGAAGTTTGTCTTTTTGAGAGCTTCGATGGGATCAACTGTTTCCAGAATATCCTGTTGTTCCTTAAGCTCGAGGTTTAAATTAATAACAATCAAATATACAATTTGCTCGGGGTCTCTTACCTGATTAAGGGCAACGACGAGGTCCTGGACTACCGCTGGCATATCCCTTACCGCCATCAGCTTTTTAAATTGATCAATAGTAGCCCGCATCAAAACTTCTGTCTCAACATTATGGACAGGGGTAATCTTAATTGGTTCAATTTGAGCTTTGAAAAACGGCTCCACTTGGGTGAAATTTTTTATCCTCACCCGGCTAATTCCTTCAACATTGATTTTGGCTGAACCGTCAGGCAAACGATGAATTTCAAAAATTCTACCCACCGTGCCTACTTTAAACAAATCTTTTTGGTCAACGTCATCGTAGATATTTTTTTGGGCAACAAAAACGACTAACTTATCCTGAGAAGCGGCAAAATTTAAACTGCCCATCGATTTTGGTCTTTGAACTATAAGAGGAATTGCCACTCGCGGAAAAAGCACCACGTTTTTCAGTGGTATCAATGGGAGTTCATCCTTTATTTCGAAATTATCAACTCTAAAAACACTCATTGGTTATTTGCTTAGCACTTAATAATAACAAAATTAACACTAAAAGTCAAAAAAAATTCCTTAATTTTTTGTGTTAAAGCTAAAGCAGGCAATTTTTATAACTCAAAACTATCCCCCGCCTGCGGAGCAATGGCATTGATGCCGAGATTGTCGTGAATCAGATTAGCTAAAGTTTTTGCTGCTTCTTCTTCGCCTTGCACAACAAAAACTTTCTCGGGCTTGCTGTCATATTTTGAACTGGCAACCCACTTTAAAAGACCAATTTGATCGGCATGAGCCGAGTAACTGCTTAAAGTTTCAACATGGCAGTTAACAGGTACAGTTTGACCAAGAATTTTTACCTCTTTTTCTCCTTTCTGGATTTGCCTTCCCAAGCTCCCATCAACCTGATAACCCACAAACAAAATGGTGCTTTTAGGATCTGGCAAGTAACGGATTTCATGATGTAAAATCCTGCCGCCATGACTCATCCCCGAACCGGCAATAATGATTTTTGGCGGCGGAACATCATTAATCATCTTTGATTCTTCAACGGTTACGGTCATTTTAAGTCCGGGAAAATCAAAAACATCGTCGCCAGATTTAATCAAATACACCGTTTCTTTATTAAAACATTCGGGGTGACGTTTATAGACAGCCGTCATTTTAATTGCCAGCGGGCTGTCAATGAATACCGGAACTTGAGGAATACGCTTATTATTAAAAAGTTCATTTAACTCAAACAAAAGTTCCTGAGTGCGCTCAATGGCAAAAGACGGAACCATCAACACTCCCTTACGCTCCACGGTTTCCATAATCACTTTAGCTAACCTCTCCCTCCGCTGGCTCTGTTCCTCATGAGCGCGGTCACCGTAAGCAGACTCAACTACAACATAATCAGCTTCCTCTATACTATCCGTCGGTCGCAAAAGAGGTGTTGGCGGATTTCCCAAATCGCCAGAAAAGTAAATCTTTCTAGTTTCTAGTTTCTGGTTGCTAGTTTTTAGAGATTGAAAATCCGAATTTTTACTAGAATCCAGAAACTGAAAACTAGAAACTGCTTTCCATTGTACCTCAACAATCGAAGAACCAAGGATATGGCCAGCATCGTGGAAAATAGCCTTAACTCCATCTCCTAAATTTATCTCCTCGTAGTAATCAATGCCCCGGACCAAAGACATCAGCTCCTCAACGTCTTTTTCTTCAAAAAGAGGCGGGTGGCCGTTTTCTTCGGCTTCTTGTTGAATAAGTTTTAAATTATCGGGCAAAGCTACCTCCATTAAATCCCGCGTTGCTTTTGTAGCGTAAATCTTGCCGCGAAAACCATCCTTGCAAAGTTTGGGTAAACGGCCAATATGATCAATGTGGCTGTGGGTTACCAAAACATAATCAATTTCCGCCGGATTATACTCAAACGGTTGGTAATTTAAATCCTCGGCATATTTTGAGCCTTGATTTAGACCGCAATCAACCAAAATTTTTACAGCGCCCGCTTCAAGCAAATAATTTGCTCCGGTCACCGAGCGAGCACCACCATAAAAAGTCAATTTCATTGATTTTCAAATAATAAATTCCAAACCAAAATAAATCCCAAATCCCAAATTCCAAATCACAAACCCCGTTAGAAATAAAACATCAAGAAATAGTCTAGGGTAATCATTAATTGTAAATAAGTATTAACATATAATAAGGCGGGAATAAACGTTTGTGATTTCTAACGGGGCAAACAAATCACAAATAACAAAT
>Ga0207433_10014710_pt1 | contig 11283 bp, 8 predicted proteins | sample YelNatPaOPGAMG01_FD_187559 | JGI IMG/M metagenome (GOLD analysis project Ga0207433, IMG submission 187559) | Hot spring thermophilic microbial communities from Obsidian Pool, Yellowstone National Park, USA - OP-RAMG-01 (SPAdes) (version 3) | ecosystem: Environmental > Aquatic > Thermal springs >...
TTAAAAAGTGGTTTTACGAGCAAGGGAGAGGTTTTTGTCCCTCCAAAAGATGTAGAAAGCGTAGAAAGGCATTATAGAAATTTAGGATATGAACCAGTTATTACATCGGGAAAGGCACCTCCTTATATAACGACAACTTATACTGGTGAAATTACTCCAGAGACAACAGAAAAAGAGCTTCAAACTGGAAGCACGCCCCCAACAGAAACAGAGCCCCCTTCATATCCTAAGCCGTATGATGTTAGCGGATTGTTAGAGCAAATTTATGGAAATCTTTCCCAAGAGGGACTTTTACCACAATCTAATCTACCTGAAGGAGTAGCGGGTTATGTTTACAAAGACCCACTTGGGGGATCGAGTTATGTTTTTGATTATACCATAAAACCAGGAGATACCCTTGAAAAAATCGCTTCTACTTTTGGAACCTCAACAGAAGAACTCAAAAAATTAAATCAAGATAAAAAATCAATTAAAGGGATTTTAATGGAAGGTGAATCATTAAGAATTCCAATTAAATATAAAGAACCAGAATTTAATGAATTAACTCAAAAATTAATCCAGTCAGGATTAACCACAGACCAAATAAATCAAATTCAAACTCAACTTTATAATTATTGGGTTTCAAAAACATTGCCAGATAAAGTAGTGGACAATACTGTTACATATTTGTTTGACGAAGAAGTGCGTAGGTTGAATGATTTGGTTGATGAGTATAATAGGCAAACATCAGTTGAAAATTATAGGGACACATATCAAAACCTCTTAAACGAATACGGAATTCCAACAGATTATCAAAGATTATTCGACCTACAAAGAATAATGCAAAACACAAGAGAAGATGTTTTAAAAGAAGCGGAACTTGCTGGCGGGATAGTAACAGAAAGTCAGGTAGAAGCAGTTGTTAATTTTAGATTAGGAATTTTAAAGCAAGAAGCGGAAAGTTTATCAGAAATCATTGATATGAAAGAAAGAATGCTTGACAAAATGATGAAATATGTTGAAATGGATAGAGAAGAATTAGACAGAAGGCTTGATAGAGCGTTAAACATTGAAGAAAGATTATTTAATTTAAAAATGAATGCTGCTAAATGGCAATATGATTATACGCAAGATTTAATGAATAAAAACCAAAAGAAAATTAACACTTTAGTTGAAGCGGGAATGTTGCACACATTTTCGCCTCAATATCTTTCTACTTTTGCTAATCCATACCATACAAACTATGCTGGTTATTCGCCAGAAGAAATTGTGACACTATATCAACTATCAAGGGAAATAGAAAGAGACAAAATGCTTAAAAGACAACAAGCAGAAGAAAACATTAAAAAGACAATAGAAAATCTTGAATTAGCAAGACAAAGATTAGAATTACAACAAATGAGAGCAGAAGTGCAAAGTGGATTAGAAAAGGAAAGATTAGGGTTGCAAGAGAAGGAATTAGAATTAAAAGAAAAGGAATTGGAAATAAAATTGGGCACGTCTTCGCCCTTCACCATAGACTCTTTCAAATAATAAAAAATGAAAACTTATGTTCGAAGGATTAATAGAAAACTTTAAAAAAATAGGAAAGTTTGCGGTCGATGTTGCAAAAAATTTGGGACAAGCAATCAAAGAGGATGTCCTGGGTGTTTATAAATGGGGGAAAGAAAAAATAACTGGAGAAAAAATAGAGGGAGCAAAAAGTCCTACAGAGATTATAGGTTCTTGGACTTGGCAACCATTCACAAGGGCAATTAGCAAGTTTACTTTAACAGGGGCGGAAAAATTGACTGGGGAAGAAGTTGAGCAAATTTCTCCCGCTAAAACAAAGTTTACTGAATTTTTATTTGGGAAAGAACCAATCATACCAGCAGAGAAAGAACTGAAACTATACCAAGAAAGGTTTGGTAAAGGAATTGGAACATTGGCTTTTGCGGGGTTTACTGCGTTTGATTTGTATTTTCCCACAGGAGAAGGAAAGGTAGCAAAAGTAGCCGTTAGCAAACAATTATTAAAGGATATAGCAAAAACCACAGACAAAGAAGCAATCAAAAACTTACTTTTAAAAGAAATCCCAGAATTACACCACCCATCTTTAATCGGAAGGGTTGATGGAATGGCAGAAAAATTGGTTCAAGTGGATAAACCTTCTTTGGTAAGAAAAACATTGCGACAAGAGTTTGATAATATCGCAAAAGAACTTGGAGTTGATTTGGCAAAAATTAGGGGAGAAGTAAAAGAAGTTAAACCAGAAGTTAAGCCAATTCCCAAAGAACTTGAACCATTAACGGAAGAGGCAAGAAAAAGTAAAGATGCGGAAGAGTTTGTAAATAATTTAGAAAAGCAAGGAAAAATTGTTTATCACGGAACAACAAAAGAATTTGATAAATTTGATTTATCTTTTGTAGGAGAAAGAGGATTTACAGAAGGTCGTGGTTTTTATTTTACTGATAATAAAAAATTAGCTGAAAATTATGCTCGTGAATGGGGAAAGCCTGAAATAACTGGACGAATTATTAAAGCATATCTTAATATCAAAAAACCAATGACTCTTACACAGAGAAAAATAACAGATAGTCAATTAAAAAAAATACTTAAAGAAGTAGTAAAAGAAAGACCAGAGATTTTAGATGATTATGGGGTTAATTCTATAGATGAGTTAACTAAAATTTTAAAAGAAAATGATAGTGATATTGATATTATTACAGAACTAGGTAATGTTGGTGGAATTGATAAACAAAAATTAAATGACATTTTTACAAAAATTACTGGATACGATGGTGTTGTTGTAAAACAAAAAGACGGAACAAAAATTTATGTTGCTTTTAATCCAAACCAAATAATAACAGAAAAAGAACTTATTGATTTCTACAACCAAATCGCTAAAGTAACAAAAGAACCTGAACCAAAACCAAAGAAAAAACCAGAAGAAAAGTTAGAGGAACCCCCCATTCCTCCAAGACCACCCAGAAATCCTCCGTTAGACAATATTCCTTTTAAACCAGATTTTAACGAAGAAGGAATGAAAAATTATAGAATAAGGGGAACTTTTAGAAATTTTTGGGAGAACAAACCAGAATTCAAAAAAAGAACGGAAAAACTTTTGAATGAATTGTCTGTTTATTATCCTCAAATGTCAAATAAAGAAATGGTAGAAAGAGCAGTTGCAGAATTAAACAGTTTAGACATTAACGAAGCTTATCGACAATGGGCATGGAGGTGGCAAAAAAATTATCCAAGAGATCCTGGGAGATTGGCGATGGAAAGAGTAAAGGCAACGATTATGTCTGAAGTTTTTTGGGATTTGAAGCAATATAAAAAAGCAATAGATTTGGCTAATTGGGTTTTTGAAAGCGGAACAGAATTGGGAAGGGCAGTAGAAGTTGGCAAGGTTTTACCAAAACTTTCTTCTGCTTATTATAGAGTTTGGGCTCCCAATCAATTCGAAAAAGTTTTAAGAGAAATGGCGATAACGAAAGGAATAAAAATTACAGATGAATTCATTAACGATGTTAAAGGCAAATTGGCACACATTTATGAGACCCGCGTTAACCCAAAAGATTTGGAGAAAGAACTTGAGAAGTTTATAGAAAAAGAGGTTGCTCCACAATTAAAATTAACACCAAGAGAACGTTTCGATTTATTCAGATATGCAAATATGCTTTCTGGTCCCCTAACTCAATTAAGAAACATTTGGGGGAACTTTACCCAATTAATCCTGAAAAATCTTTTCGTTTTGCCGACACAAGCAGTCATTGAGTATATGAAGCATCCTTCAAACCCTGCCTTAAGAGAAGTGGCGTTTTCTGATATTCCTGTGGTGTGGAAAAAAACCCTTACAGCCTTCTGGCCCGCTGCTCAAACATTTTGGAAAGTTTTAACCTGGCAGGAAACCCCAATATCGTCAAAGTGGATGGATATTATGAAAGACAAAGATAGTTTCGAATCCTTGATAAATTATTACAGATATAAAAACGCTCCCTTGATTGATAAAGCATACCAACTTCCTTTAAGGACATTAGAAGCAGCGGATAGATTTTTTTCTACTCTGGTTGCGGCAGGAGAAGAGGCAAGACTTAAGAATATGTATGAGAGAATGGGTAAAAAGATTACGCCAGTATTAGAAAAAGAAATTCAAGAAAGGGCTCAAGAAGCAGGAGAAAACTATTTATTTAGAAGGGAACTTGGATTTAAAAGAGAGGATTTAAGCTATGTCTCCCAAGCGTTAGATGCGTTAGGAGAAACTATTTTGAATATAAGAAATCATTATTTAAACCATTCCAACAGGGCGGTAAAAATTGGTTTGGGGTATCCTCTTTCTTTGATGGTTCCCTTCTTTAGAACTCCGATTAATATTGGTATTGCTATGCTTGAATTTTCTCCTTTGGGATTTTTAAGGGGCAACTACACTTCTGAAAAATTAGCACAATCAATTGTGGGAAGTGTGGCTCTTCTTGTGGGTGCTATGAAGGCTTTTAGCGGAGAAACAACTTGGGCTGCTCCATCAGATCCAAAAGAAAGGGCGATTTTCTATGAAACAAGAAAACCATTTTCAATAAACATACACGGAATTGATGTTCCCTATTTGTATTTTGGCTCTCTTGGTTTGGCAATGGCAATTCCAGCAGCGGTTAAATGGGTAATTACAGAAAGGCAGCCAAAATGGTCTCCAGGATTAGATGAGGCAATAACTATGTCAATATTGCAAGGTTTAAGATTTATTTCGTCTCAAACATCTTTACAGGGTTTAACAAATTGGGGTGCCATTTTGAGCGGAGAGCAAGACTGGAATGCTGCTGGTGCCCTGGGTTATACCCTGGGACAATTTATTCCCTTAGAAGGTTTTTTAAAATGGGTATCAAAAATAGTAGACCCTGTATATAGAAAAATGGGAGTAGATTTTATGGGTTCTATTAAAGATACCATACCATTTTTGAGAAAAACAATGGAAGCATACGAAAACGTTGGGGGTGAAGCAGAATATCACTGGTATAATTTGGCTCTACCTTATGGGGGTGGTAAATTTAACTTACCGCTTCAGGTAGCCTTAAGGGAAATGCAAATTGACAAGAGAAGGAGAAAGGCTTGGGCTTTTTATGAACAAGGCAAATTAAAACTTCAGGATATTGAAAAATGGGTAAATAGAGTACACGATATACCAGAAAAACCATTGTCAAGGGACGATATTCAAAAAGGAATGGAAATAATAGAAAATTTAGGAAAATATAATTTTGAAAATACTGAAGCAGAAAATTCTGCTTTATATTTTGCTACTGTATTTTTGGAGCAGTTAGCCAAAGAAAATAAAACGGAAGAATTTAAAGAAGCAGCCGATAAAATTCCCGAGAAATATAGAGAGAAAATCTTAAAGATAAGAGAAGAAAGAAAGCTTGAAAAACAATTACCCGCTTATATCCCCGACGACATAAAGGATTGGAAAGTTAAAGATAGAGCCAAATTGTTATATAAATACTTTAAAGATTTGACAAAAAGAGGAATATCGCAAGAAAAATTTGATAAAATTCAATATGTTTTGAGAGAAAGAGGAGTTTTAACCGATGACGTTGCAGATGAAATAAGGTCGTTATTAATGAAAGAAAAAAGCGGTATATTTGCAAAATGAAATACGCATTTTTCACATATTCTGGTGAAGGATTAGCGGTAGCCTTGAAGCTTTTACAAGAGGGAAACGATGTTTTAGTCGGAGTTTTAGAAGATCACGATGATTTAAAGGACAAAAACGAAGAACATAAAAGAAGGAGGTTAAAAATTTTTGATGGATTGCTTGATAAATATAATGCGAATGAATTAGTGGAAAAATTAAGAAAAGAAAAGCCGAAAGATTGGTTTGTTATGTGCGATTTCAATTATCTTTATCCTGTGGCAGAAAAACTAAAAAAACTTGGTTTTAGGGGTTTGTTACCTACAAGAGACGATTACGAATTAGAAAAAGATAGAAATTTGGCGAAGGAATTTGTAATGAAAAACTACAAAATTTTTTCTTATCAAGAGGTTTATGAGTTTAAAACAATACAGGAGGGAATAGAATTTTTGAAACAACAAAAGAAGGTTTTTGGAATAAAGGGAAATAGTCCTGATGCTCCTACATTTTTTCCTTTTTCTAATAATCCCCAAATAGCTCTGGTGGAACTTCTTGACATAATGAAATCTGCCCAAAAAGATTTTGAAAAAGACGGGTTTATTTTAGAGGAAAAAATTGAGGATTTAATGGAATTCACTCCAGAATGTATTGCTTTTGACGGAGAAATTTTAGGAATGAGTATTGGCATTGAACTAAAACCAATTGGTAATGGGAACTTGTCCTATCTAACTGGCTGTTCTGCCGATATCGTAATGTGGATTAAAAAAGATACCCAAGCGTGGCAAAAACTTTATGAGCTGTTTTTCAAGCCTGCTCTTTCGAAAATTGTTAGACCAGATGAAATGGTTATTTGGGATGCCTCTGTGTTTTATTCTCCAAGCAGAGAAAAATTTTATTTCGGAGAATATTGTGCAAATAGACCTGGCTATAACTCATTGTTCACTGAATTATCGACATTTGAAAAAGTTTCAGAATATTTTGAAAGAATAATGAACAAACAGATTTTATTTGATAGAAAAACGAAACCGATTTCAACGAGTGTAAGAGTGTTTAATCTTTTAGAAGATAAAAAAGAAAGGGGATTGCCAGCAAAAGATATGTTGCTGTATACAGATATTAACGACAGAAACATATGGTTGCTTGATGTCTACAAGAAGGGAGAAAATCTTTATATTTGCGGAACAGACCCAAATGCGGCAGCTTTAACTTGCCCCATAGAAAAGAGAGAGGATTGGGGGAAAGGATTTGAAGAAATAGATAAAAAGTTGTCCGATGGCGAAGTCTTTATTTTCCCCTATATGTATTATCGAAAAGCGTTTGACATTTTGAATAACTCTTATTATAATAATTTAACAGATAGATACAAATTTGTTTGCGAATTTTTGGGAATAGAAAACGAAGATAAAGAGGACAAAGAAAATCAAGATTTAGAAATTTTAAAGAAAATTATCGATAAACTTTAACATGGAAGAAAAAAAGATATATTATAAGGCAATTTCAAAACTTCTTTTGCGGCTTTTAGAGGCGGAAAAGACCATTAAGGATTTGAAAGATCAATTAAATTCTTTTGTTGATCAAGAAGAAGCAAAAAAAATAAGCGAAAATCTTATTCATCTTTCAGATGAGCTTTCAAAAAAGTTTACTCTTTTACAAGAAAATTTAAAGGCAGTCCAAACAAACTTTTTAGAGAAGCTTTCTGATATTAAAATTCCCGATGTAGCTCCTTTAAAAGAGGAAATTTCAAAAATAAAACTGGAATTGGCAGAGTTAAAAACAAAAAAGAATGAGGGAGCCAAAATTCAAAATCGTTTAGACAACATTGAAAAACAAATAAAAGAAGTAACAGAGGAATTTAAGAAAAAGATTGAAGAAATTAAGGCAAAACCACTTTACAAAGGATTAATAGGCCCAATTGGAGCTCAAGCAAAATGGGGACAAATTATCGGAAACCTTTCAGACCAAAAGGATTTATCAGATGCTTTAAATCAAAAGGTCGGTCAAACAGAAGCTATTGCTTACTCAATAGCATTAGGATAAAAATATGAAAAAACTTATAACAAATTATACTTTTAATCCTACCGCTAAAACAATTACTTTTAACGATTATTCTTCTATTGATTTAGAACGGATTTTGCTAATTACCAATGTAACGCGAAATATTATTATCTATAATTTCGCCGACCCAAATAGAGGGGGAACAGTTTCTGGCAATGTTTTGACCCTTACTTATGATACAACGGGAATGGCCGATACCGATAAGTTGCAGATATTTTATGACGATATCAACCCTGCTACAGAAGATGGGAATTTAGCAAGTATCAAGGTGAACACTAATAGAATACCAACTAATCCTGCCAAAGAGGACGGGAATTTAAACGATTTGCTTCAACTTTTAAAGATGTTAATTCAAAGTCCCCTGGGGAGGTTGGCAATTGATAGTGCTAATAGATTAAGAACAATAGTTGAAAGCACGGTCGCAGTTACTCAATCTGGAACTTGGAACTTAGGTAATTTTCCAGTAGATCAGAGATGGGAAATGATACAAAGAGCTAATATAGAATTTAATGAATGCCAAAGGTCGAAATTTACTTTTGTTTAAACAATATGGCATTTTCACATAATTTAAAACAAGGAATAGATTTACCAATATATCAGTGGTTGAGATTTATGCCAGCTTCATCATCAGCGGGTTCTTGTATATGCAATGATGAAAGAGGAACTGATAGATTTATTTACTTCATTTTTTCAGCAACTTCCTTTTGGAGATATGATACTTGGACGGATAGTTGGCAACAATTAGCAAATCCACCATCATTTACTTTTGGAGCTGGGACGGCAATGGTTTTTGACCCATCTCAAGGAACGCAAGGAAAGATTTGGTTATTTGGACCTTCAAGTTCTTCTCCTTATGCTATTTTTGCTGTTTATAATATTGCTTCAAATACTTGGACTTCAAAAACGGCTCCTTCTGGATTGGCAGCACAATGGGGAACTGATGCGGGTTTGATTCATACTTGTACTGCTTATAATACTGCGGGAAATGATGACTATATTTATTTGATTGGAAACAATGCAACAACTTTTTACAGGTATTCAATTTCAGGAAATTCCTGGTCTACTTTAGCAGCAGTTCCAGGAAGTATAGGGGCTGGTTGTGCAATCCATTGGGATTGGGGAACTGACGGAGATGCGGACAAATTATATGTTTTAAGAGGAGCAGGAGTGGCAACTCTTTATAGATATTCAATCTCTGGAAATTCTTGGACAACAATAACTTATAACCCAGCAACAGAAACATTTACTACAGGAACAACTACTGCTTATGACCCAGCTAGAAGGAGAATTTGGATACAAAAAGATGCCACGCATAGAATGTATTATTTGGATCTAGCAAGTTCTATTTTATATCCAGGTGGATTGTGGCCGTATAGTACTGGAACGGCAATGGTTGGAGATGGATTATGTTATGTTAAAACTCCAGATGGGGCGGAATATCTTTATTACAGAAGACAATCTGGAACAGAATTTTGGAGGACATTGATATTCTTCTAAAGGTCGTCTTTTAAAAATAAATTATGGAAAAAAACAAAATAACAGATAATAAAATAATTGAAAAGATAAAGCTTTTGCTCGAATTTTTTGATGTCCCCGTTCAAGATGTAAAGATAGATGTTGGCGTTTTGCCATTAAAAGGAGTAAATATAAAATTGAAAGCGAATGATTTAGAATTAACAAAGAAATTGGTAGGCAAGAATGCTTCGACGATTAGAATATTTAGGGAATGCTTTAAAAAATGGGGGACGTGGAATGGAATTATGGTTTATTTGTTTGTAGAGCCATTTGAGGAATAAAAAGAGGGGATTTGGATTTTGGAAAAAAACTATGGCAGACACCTTCCCAATTCCAGCCGACAAGTTAATAGATTTGGGTTCTACCGCTATTATAGCCCTGATTACAATTTATTTTCTTTATCAAGTGGCGAGAACAAAGAAAAACAATAATGACCAAAACGAAAAGATAATGGAAATTTTGAAAAATATGGAAGAGAACCACTTTAATAGTTTGGATAACAAGATTGACAAATTGTGCGAAAAAATGGACGAAGTAAACAGAAAGGCGGACAGGATAATTGATATTCTTGACCTTTGGTTTAAAAAGTTCAAAAACAAAAGATAGGGAGAGGCAGTTTTTATGGGTTTACTTGTGGGATTTTCTCATTTTTACCTACAAGGTTTCCCCACTGACCTTTCTGCCCCCCCAAAAAAATAGAGAGAGTATAAAAATTTTTAGGGAAAACATCCACAAAAATGCCCCTAATAGGCGAGTTGTTCCAAAGATGAATGTTTACACATATAAAACCAAAAAATGCTAAAAAACAATATTAAAAAAGGCAAACAAGAAACAACCCAATGCGTATAATTTATTTTGATATTGAAACGTCTAATTTAAACGCAAATTATGGGGTGGTATTGTGTTCTTGTTTTTTGGATGACAACGCTGCGAGAACCAGAGCTTACAGAATTGATGATTATCGGGGATTTAAAAAAGACCGAGCAAATGACAAACAATTGGTGTTTGACATTAAAAAAGAGATTGAAGAGGCCGACATTTTAGTTTCTTACAACGGCAAAAAATTTGACATTCCATTTGTAAATTCAAGATTGGCTTATTGGGGAATAGATACCATTAGAGTTCCAAAACACATTGACTTGTATCCAGTGATTAAGTGGCATTACAGACTTTCAGATTACAAATTACAAACCGCTTCTTACTTTTGGCAGACAGAAAGTCAAAAGACAATAGTAGACGGAATGCACTGGGTGAGAGCTTTACTTTCAAAGAAATCTATGGATTACATTGTTCAACATTGTCAACAAGATGTTAAAATATTGAAAGAAGTTTTTGAAAAAGTGAAAGCATCAATCAAATATATTAAATAATTGATAAGAAAGAAAATTTTCTCTCTTGACTTTTTTAAAAAATTTTTTATAATAGGAGTAGACAGAAGCTTAAAAGGTCAAGCAAATAAACAATAGGCGGAATGAGGCAGCCGCGGGTTGACCTATTTTGGGTAAGTCCTCATTCCTCCCCCGCGGTTTTTTTATTTAAAAATATGGCAAGACAACAATCATTTAAAGTAAGGGACAAAAGAAATAAAGGTTGGTTTTGGTTAGATAACGCTTATTTAAATGGATATGCTAAAATCTTTGGACCAGTAGGAACGGCAATTTATGTAAGTTTATGTAGACACGCTGATAATGAAACTCAAAAATGTTTTCCAAGTCAGAAATTAATAGCAGAAGAATTAAACACTTCTGAAAGAACTGTTAGAAAGTATTTAAAACTATTTGAAAAATATAATTTAATTTCAGTGGAAAGAGAAAGAGATGATAAAACACAAAAATGGCTTACTAATGTTTATATTTTACTGGATAAATCTCAATGGAAAAAGCCAGAGGAAATTATTTCCTATGGACAGCCAGCGGAAAATAACAACACGAGCCAGCGGAAAATAACAACAGAAAGCCAGCGGAAACAGTTTCCGCATAACAATACTCATATATATAACAATACTCATAATAACAAGACTAATATATTATATGCAACTTCTGACGAAGTTGCGGGTTCTGTTATAAATGAGTTAATTGATTTATTTAAAGGTGTAAATCCTACTTATCAGAGACTATTCAATAACAAAACTG
>Ga0207433_10014712_pt1 | contig 11282 bp, 6 predicted proteins | sample YelNatPaOPGAMG01_FD_187559 | JGI IMG/M metagenome (GOLD analysis project Ga0207433, IMG submission 187559) | Hot spring thermophilic microbial communities from Obsidian Pool, Yellowstone National Park, USA - OP-RAMG-01 (SPAdes) (version 3) | ecosystem: Environmental > Aquatic > Thermal springs >...
TCTTAAACTCTTCGTCCTTAGGGCCCTTAAACCTGATCAGGTAATCCGGGCGATATTCGTGACGGGCACCCTGCCATTCGTAAGGAATAGTGAAGTCCAAATGGTCATTGCGAGCGTAAGATACCACCTCGGGTATGCGTTCCAATTGATATGCCACACTGTGTTCCCAAGTTGGTGCATCCAGAACCGCGTGGCTTATGTGACTTTTAGTAGTTCCTACACAAGGTCTCACCGTACGGAAGAGCACTTCAGAGGTGGTTCCAATTGGACGGAAACGCTCGATTACTGGAAGCAAGGGTGGTTCACCGGCCTCAGTATCCGGTTCAATGGCCTGAGTTAAACGTTCTACAATCCGCTGCTTGTACTTTAACAGGGCGATATCTTCCAAAGGAGTGTCCTCAGTTACCACCACGCGCTCTTCGATGTATTGCCACACAATATTCAGAACCTGGGGGAAAAGGACATGGCGCGCGTTCCATTCCTCGCGACGTTCCTTGAGCCGGCGGGTCAGTTCGGCTGCAATTTCGAACGCGGTCGCTTGCAGCCTCTTCTCGCGGTGAAAGGGATTGCGATCTTGGAGGACTTCAGGACCCGGTCCCAGTCGATCCGGCCGCCCTATCCTATATCCAGAAGCAGGTTTTACAGTAACTTCTGTCGGTTCGCAAGTAGGATCAACTTGAAGATAAGGCACCGCGTCCAAGTTTACCTTGATTCTTTGATGCACGTCGAAAACGAAACCCTCTACCCGAGGAAAGGTAATTTCCAAATGCTTACGATCGGGGAGCGCCCTTACTAAAGTAGGGACTTTCTGCACCTCGGTTCGATTTATTGGTTTTTTCTTAACAGGAATGACCTCAAATGGAATGCCGTATACATCCACGTATTCGGGCTCGTCAAACTCATCATAGTTGAGCCTACGCAAGCCTCTTCCTACGACCTGCTCACATAGCAGTTGCGAAGTAAAAGCTCTCAATCCCAAAATCTGTGTCACGTTCTGAGCATCCCAGCCTTCATTTAACATCCCCACAGACACAACGCAGCGGATATTTTTTCCAGGGGGATCGCCCTTGCCTTCCCATTCCGTCTTGCCCACAGTATCCACCACTTTCCTCAGGCGTTCCGCTGCTTCTTGTTTTGTTTCTCCTTCCAATGCGCTTTCTGCCTCGGAAAGAAGTTTTGTATCGATTCGGAAAGTGATTTCTTGGTTGACTCTATTTTCCAGCTCAGTCAACACCTTGCCATTTGCAATATGCTCATGCGTGAGTTTTGCCAAATCCGTATTGTCGCAAACCACGATCATTACCGGGGGAACAGAAGAGCCTGCCTTTTGGAACTCCTCAAAGGTTTTTTTCCACTCCGAAGCCAGGGTTGCTAAGGCACCTTCTGCTTCCCGAAGAACTGATTCCGGTTTGGCTCGACGGCGTGCAGTTTGCCTTTCTGAAGTCGGAAGTCTCTGGTTGATATATTCCCAAAGACGGAAATAGGCGGGGATCAAAGCTCCAGTGTTGTCATCCACGGGTATGCGGGGAATTTTTACAATTCCACATTCGATAGCGTCCACCAGACCGAAATCGGACACGACCCAAGGGAAGGGCGCCCCCTCCTCGTAGCCGCTTCCTTTGATGTAAAAGGGGGTAGCAGTGAAATCCACACAATAGTTGATGCCGCGCACAGCATGAATTTTCTCAAGGCCACTTACCCACACGGTCGCTTCTTCCTGTTCTGCAATTTCCTCTGCAGAAAGCTGTTTTCGCACTTCCTCCGATAGAAGTGCCGGGCGGTAGGCATGGTGCGCTTCATCGTTGATGACAAGGATGTTCTGCTTGTTTCCCAATTCCTTCAAAACGCGCCGGCAGAAGGCGGGATCGCTTTCCGGTCCGCGTTGAACTATACTGCGGGAGCGGCTGTCATCTTTAGGTTGAAAGAGATGCCAGTTGGTGATTTCAAATTTTCCTTGCTGCAACCTTTCAATCATTACCCGAGGGACCAAGTCGAATTTATCGTAGTAGTTATTTTGCTTCCAGGGTAAGAGGACCTGCAAACGTTCACGGATTGTAAGGTTGGGGCAAACAAGAAGTACAGCGTCTGAAAAGCGTCGATCTTGAGGGTTGGCCAGTTTATTTAAGATCTGCCAAGCGATGACCATGCCCATCACTACCGTCTTGCCGCTACCGGTAGCCATTTTACAGGCGTAACGGGTCAAACTGTTGTCCTTGGGAATAGTAATACCCTGCTTTTCAGATGATGGAGCTTCGATAAGCCAGATCAGAGTCTCAGCAGCCTCAAGCTGACAGAAGAAGAGCTTCCGCTCCCGTTGAGGATTATTCCAATAGTTCAAAAGTTGGCGAGTGACAGGCGTAACGCCCGGATAGCCGCCATCGCGCCACAGCTTAACTCGCTGGCGAATAGTATTGACTAATTCCAGCGGAACAAATTCCTCCTCCAGAAGGGCTGCTTGAGGACCGCGGGTCCGGGTTTTGAGGTAATAACCAGCTGGGCGTCTGCCTTCTTTTAAGACAGGCTGTCCTTCTTCATAAGCCCAGTAGCGCGTGGGCTCTTCAAATGGAGAATTTAGAATGGGGTTGTCTAACGCTAGTGGCATAACCCCTTCAACCATTCATAAATAGCATTAATAAGGACACCGAGTGCCAAGGTACCAAAAAGCCCGAAAAGCCATTTTTTAAATTTGCGAAGATAGATGAAAAAAATTTTTTCTTTAATTAGGGGATTATTTGACGCTATCCGGTCAGTGAGCCAAACCCAAAAAAACATGGTAGCCACTGTTACCAGGAGAACAAGACCCCAAAAATTGATGATGTTTAATAGTTGAAATAATTTAAAGAAGACTACTCCTAAAGAACCGATTAAAACACTATATCCAGACCACTTAATGACAAATTTCCATATTTCTTGTCGTTCAGCTTCTGCTGCTATTTTCGATTGCAATTTGACTTCAAGCTGATTTAGTTTTTTCTCTAATTCTTTTTTCTCCTTCAACGTTTGTTCTAACTCTTTTTCCAGAAGGTAAACCTTTTCCTCGATTTGTCTATTGGCTTCTTCGGTTTGCTTTACCATACCCTTTAGGTTTTCAGCCTCTTTGCTTTTTGATTCAAGCTCCAGTTGGGTTTTTATATGCTCCTCCCTAATTCTTGTTATCTCCTCAATCAATGCTTCTCTGACCAAATTAATTTGTTCCTCAACATCCTGTGTGGCCGATAGTCGTTGCCTCAAAGCTTCATTTAATAAAACAGCCTTCACGGTGTCTGTGGGCAAATCTCCAATATTTTCAAAACGGCTCATTGTTTTGAGGATTTGGATGGTTACTTTTTCGGCCTCTTGGTCGAATTCCTGGAATAAAAAAGGTAATCGAAGGCTGCTTAGCAACGCTTCTTCTAACTGGTGCGTTCTGGGTATCCAGAATTGTAACATCTGTATTAGCGTCATCGGATGTATGCAGATAGGCATATTCTCTTCATTTTGTCTTCGCTTGAAGGCATCAAATCCAAGAAAACGATAATCAACTGTAACTATCCAATACCGTGCTTCAAGGGGGCTTTCTACACGCGGGGACCTATTGTCATGAACAAAATGCCAAAGGACCATGTCATGTTCTAATGTTTTGTATTGTTTTGCCTTTTTCCCGTGCCATTGTTCCTCGAATTCCTTTTGCTCCAAAATATCATCAATAACCGCTTGTTTTGTCTTGTAGTTTTCTAATTCTTGATTAAAAAGTTCTACTCCTTTATCTTTTAGTATTTTGATTAAATTCCTTTTGTAGGGCGCAAAATAAATTTCGGGGTTAAGCGCAATACTCACTTTTTTGGATTCCTCAAAGAATTTTTGTACAATCCCAGTTAAGCATGTTTCCAACGCAGCATTTGAAAGATTTGGAGTTAGCCTTAGACCGTTAAGCTCTTGCTCCGTTGTAATTAAAACATTCCGGGCTTCGTCTATCGTTATGGGCAGTGCATAAAGCTTAACTGAAATTGAGGGAACAGTTTGTTTTATTAGCTGTGTTAGTGACTGAGCTGCTTCATTTGAAGGGTTCTCATGCAAACCAAGTATTGAAAAGATAAAATTTGTATCTACAAATATGGTTAAAGAGGGCGGCGAAGCTCCTGACTCGGTAAGCAGTTTCAAAACGTCTTCAGAAAGGCCACTTGCTTCTATTGAAAAATAGACGTTTAAGGCACGGAGTATATATGCGCGAACATCGGGATTTTTCGGATCCAAGAAGGAAATAATTGCAGCCCGGAGAGGATCGCGAAGTTCAATGGGAAATCTGTTCAAAAAGGTATTGAGCTCAGATGTTGCGGCAAAATCCAAGGTGTCCCTAGATAAGATTTCCAAGGTTTTTGCCCCAATTTGCTTAAGTAGGGGATGAAGAAGCAAATCATTAAACTGTTCCCAAATTGGTTCAGGTTGTAAGGAAGGGCAGTAATGTTTTAATGCGGTAAGGAATGAATCCTTTGCCTTTTGTTCAACTCCTTCCGCCTCTTTTATCGCATTTTCGAGATCTTTTTTGGCCTGCTCGGAGATTTTGATTCTTCCATCGGATAAAGGAGCAAGGGTTCCCGAACGACATAATTTATTAATCTGGGCATCTATTTTTGCTGCATCTAGATTAACCTGAAAATCTTTTTGGAGGATCTCCAAAATGCCTTGAGAGGTTGCATTTCCCCCAGATAACCACATTGCCGCCAGAATGAGCCTTTGGATAGTCTTTTCCCACCATCCCACTTTATTCAATTCAACATGATGAATTAGCCTTATCAATTCCTGAGTAAGTTGCAATTTAGGCGCCACTGTAACCTCCTATGCTATTTAAGGAAACAATCCTCACCACCTCATTCCCCCTAAAATCAATCACTTTCACCGCAATGCGCTCATGTTTCCCGGGTTTGAATGGAAAGGACACGGTGCCGCGCATCTGCTCAAAAGCCTCAGGATCTATCTGCGCTCTTAGTGCCCGCTGAAGTTTCTCCCAGGCATCGGGATCCCCTGGGAAGAATGCTTGACAAATATGAAAGGTCATGCCGTCGTAGTCCGTGTCCAAGAACCAGGCGGCCACATCTTCTCCCCGTGTAGAGTGAACTTCTCCTGTAAGTGGGTCGTAAATATCCACACCCTTGAGCTCGACCATATAGAGGCCATCTTCCTTCTTTTTAACTCGCACGTCGGGCTGCCCAAAAACAGTAAAAATCTGACTGGCGCGGGTGGTCTTGAGGAGGTCCCCCACCAGCACATCAGGCGCAATGTTGGCGAAATGCACTTGCGGGCCAGCAACTGGTGTTTTTTGAATGAGAGCTTGGGCTTCAGGATCAAAGCTGAAACCAGCAAAGATTAGCAGGGGATAGCCATTCATTTTGGCGGTGGGAATTGCCTCTTGCACTTGAAAAGCAGTGACCGGTCCATGTTGTGGCCCAAAGGAGATGGCAACCCGCAATTTATTCCCATTTTGCGGTGCTTCTGCTTCAGCATGGAGATATCCCAGATTTAGTGGCCGAACATTCTGCAGTTGCAATGTTTTTCCTCCAGGGAAAAGCACGCTTCCCTGTTGTTTTAGAAGGTTGATCATTGTTGCTAAATAATCCCCGCCGCGATCAGAGACTCTGGCACGGGCCTCTCCCTCTTCGAACTGAGGAACAAGTGCCTGAGAAGGGTCTTCCACGGCGGGCACTGGAATCGCTTCCACAGTAAATGGTCCTGAAACTCTCACTATTCCTCGCTTTACCAGCGGTCGATCGTACAGCGTTTCCTGCGGGGCGTTGCGCTGTATGCTGGCATCGATCTCTTGACGCTTCTGGCGTTTGAGGGCCCAAAAGCGTTCGTGAACCTTCTTTGCTTGCATAGACCAATTTATGTTCGCTTCCCTTGGAACTTCCCACTCCCTCCAGTTTTGCTTCTCGGCTTTGTTTAATTCGGCGAGGGCTTGATCAATCTGGGTTTGATATTTAAGGGCAATGGCGTCAATCTCAGTATTCTGGGCAATGCTCTCCAGCGTAATGTGCGGGACAGTCTCATAAATGAAGCCCCCTGCTGGGCCGTGCTCAGGATCTTTCAGTTCGTAGTAATCAAACTTGGCTGTCATCAAACGCTGACGGGCTATGGCCAGAGCTACACGAGAAGTGTCACAGGTTATCCAGCGCCTGCCCCACTTCTCGGCGCAATACGCCGTGGTACCGGAGCCACAGGTGGGGTCGAAGACCAAGTCGCCCGGGTCAGTAGTCATCAGGATGCAGCGATCAATGACTTTGGTGTTGGTCTGTACGACATAGATTTTTTCAGGCTCACCTATCGTATCTAGCCAGATGTTTTCCATCGTTTTTACAGGGAAATCCTCAAAGTGATACAGATAACGAAGCTGATTACCAGGAGCGAAAAGGCGATTTGCCATAGCCAGCCGCCGCATCCCCTCCGGATTGGTGCGCCATCGTCCGATAAACTTACGTCCTTGATACTCTACCTCAAATTCAGTGTTTGGTGCACGAATAAGATTGTCGGACATGCAGAGTGTAACTCCATTGGAAAGGAACCTTGAAATTCTGGAGAGGTCCTTCCCTACTGGAATAATTGTTCCGTCTGGTTGTAATAGATAGGTGTAAACATGCAGTTCCTCACTCCAATCCTTCAAGGCATACAATGGGTGAAACTTGATAACGGATTTCTCTTTGGCATACCAGAGCAGGTAGTCGCAAATGCTCCGAAGCGTTTTTGCCTCAAACACGGCCCGGGTTTTGGTGAAGGGTATTAATGCCACAAAATTTTCTGGCCCAAACACCTCATCCAGGAGGCAGCGCACCAGGTGCAGGTTCTCGTCGTTTATCTGAACGAAGATGCTACCGCTTTCGGTGAGGAGATCCCACGCAAGCAAGAGGCGGTCGCGCAGGTAAGTGAGGTAAGAGTGGGTGCCCAATTTCCAGGTGTCACGGTAGGCCTTGATCTGTTCTGGCTCGTGGGTAAGGTCCTCGTCCTGGTCCTTAACATCTCGCTGGTCAATGCGTGGCTGAAAGTTTGAGGCGTATTTGATGCCGTATGGCGGATCGATGTAGATCATCTGCACCTTACCTGCCATGCCCTCTTTTACAAGCAGCGAGTTCATCACTAAGAGGCAATCTCCTAAAATCAGGCGATTTGCCCAGTTGACATCATGCCGGTAAAATTCGATTTGCTTATCGGCAGGTAGGGGAGTTTCGCCAAAAAGCCCCAATTGAGGTTCAGGCTTTTTTACCGCTTCCAGGATCGCCCGGGTGGAGATGCGTTCGTGAATATGAAGAGAGACAACGTCTACTTCAAACGAGGTATGCTCTGCTTTTCCTGCCCAGACCAGTTGCGGATCCAAGTGGGGATCGTAAGCGTATCTTGTGACTTGGCGCTCTCGCGTTTCATAGGTGGGGGCGATACCCGCGGGTGGGTTATTCTTGCGCTGTGCATCGTGACGAAAATCTTTTACCGGGCCGTTTTCGTCTTCGTTCTTCCGCTTTCTAGGCACGGAGCTACTCCTTTCTTGCCAGGGCTGGACTTCAAAGCTGAGGTCGATACGGATCTTACAGTGGGTTTTCCATACTTCTTAGACAGCCTATCCATTTCTGCCCCCTTTAGCAAAGCATTAACTATAAACATTATAGAAAGGGGGCTAATAGGAAACAATTATTTTGAGGAGAAAAATAAGGAAAATGCAAAAGATTCTTGGATAAAACTACCAACCACCCCGGGAGGCAAATTATTGGATCTCCTTAAACCTGAAGAGAACCCAATCTTTAGGCGTCATTTACGAGTATAAAGTATGTTTAATCTACTTTTTCAATCCTTTTCCACGTCATTAGATCTCTTGTGATGCCGTGCTCATCGGTGAGCTGTAAAACCCTCCTATACTTGCCTGCGGGCTCGTTGACAAAAGAGACTTCTTTTATTTCAATGTCCTTCATTATTGTATGGCAAATTTTACCCATATAGGCTTTTCCTTTAATATGCTCGCATTCTCCATACTCCTTGCCACAGATCGAACACTCTTCTTTTGTGTGAATAAAACCCGGGCTTAAAAAAATTTGAGGAGGAAAGAGTAACTTTTCTAACAAATAAAGCTTATTAGCGTACCTTTCTGCTCTTTCTTGGACAATTCTATGTGCTTGCGCCGCATCTCTCGCAAATAACTGAGCATCTGCTAAATAATCCCACGCCTTATTGGGATTGTCCTCTTTCAGCTCCATCCACATTTCTAATTCACTAATAAAGGCGCTTATGAATAATTCCAAGCTGAGTGCCAAATTTGCTGAATCTTCGTCTTCCTTTTCTACAGCTTTCTCTTTGAAGAGGGAGATTTTTTGCTTAAGCGCGGACAATTTTTCAACAGCTTCTTGCTGGAACTCTTTTCCCCTGGTTATAAAAAGAAACTTGGCACAATCCTCCGTTAGGCGTTCAAATTCCCCTATTAATTCGTCTATTTCCCTACTCATTTTTCTTGCACACCGCCTTAATTACTCCTGAAAGATTTTTAAGACCTTCAGGCGGACCTTCATATTCCAGCTTTTTGTAATCACCATCTTTTGTCTCAACAATCACATTGAGTTTTACTTTTCTCGTTTCCTTTACGACCCCTCTAAACCAGTCTGTCAGATAATTGGAGATTACATTGAGGGCAATCGCAACCAAATTGGGATTCTGACTTAATAACATTGCGGAAACGAAAATAGTTGGACCGATCCACTCAAAGGCAGCTTCAGCCACTAAAGGTAACTTTTCCCCAGGTTTTTCAATAGGTGTTTCAATAATGTTGTTTTGTTGCCAAAGTTTTCTCACTGTTAATGCTGAACTTTCGTGGACCAAGTCCTCTTTCGACCTCGCGCTTTCGAAGTTGCGGGGTATAAGAGCTAAAGTTTCAGGAACGTTGCACCCAATTTCCTGTGCTCTCTTTTTAACGTCCAAATAGTCACTAATTTTGAGCAACCTTTTATCCTCCTTATTCTTCTTAATCCAATTTTAATCCCGTTAAAGAGTAAACAACATGTAGTGTTCAATGTGGTGTTCTTCAAAGGGCCCGCCGGGTCGGCTGCGTGAAATTAAGGGCTGGATGGTTTTTCTTACGCTTTCTTGAATGAAGTGGCACGCTTCCTTTTTGCTCTTCCTGAATTGCCTGTTCCTATAAGGATTTAATTTTCCCTTATGTTTTGAGCGTTTCTGGAGCCCTAGGGAAGCGAGGAATTTGGGCAAAGTGCCGAAGGAATGCAGCCAGACACGCTCTGTTAGGCGAAGTTTGAATCGCTTTTCAGTCCATCGCCTTTTGCCTTTTTATGAATTAAAGAATACACCTTCCACAATGAGAAAGCCGACCCCAAAAGGAAATAAACCAATGCCAATATCGAAAGGACCACTTGAATTTCCGGACGACCGATGAAAAAAGTAGCATAGATGGCGATGACAGCAAGAATACAGCCAATAATAACTGAATGTTTCCCGCCCATCTCATTAACTGCATACCAGAGGTCTTCACAATTCACTACGTATGAGGTACCCCAGTAACCGAAAATGTAATTTGGTTTAACTTTCCTTAAAGCCAATGGGAGACCCAGTCCAATACCTAGCATGGCACCTATACCCGGAAACAGAATGCCTGCTATGTTCTCCATATTATCACCTCCCTTTTGTAAAATTCACTAACTCGTTCATATCCGCATTGCGGATATCCTCCAATTTGGGAATATAAACGCAATGCGGATAGATTTCAACTAGCGGAGGGAGATGCGTTATGGTTAATACTACCCTTTGTGAGAGCCTCAGGTTTACTTGTCCTTAAAATTTCTGTCATTTCTCCTTCACCGCACTCCTTAGCCTTTCATTGGTCTTGCCTTGAATCGCCTTCATTGGCTTTCCAGGAGCTCAGATTTAACACAAGCCTTAAAACTTTTTCGGCGTATTGTTAAATCGGAAAATCTTCAAAGGGCCCGCCGGGTCGGCTGCGGCGAGCCCCCTCAAGGCCCTGAAGAAAACGCCTGCGCATTTCCTCCAGGGAACCAATCACTCCCCTGAAAAGGCTTTACCTTTTCCAGGAAACCTCGAAGGTCACCCAAGCTTCCCTCTATTTTTAAAAACATGAGCGGAGCAGAAGCGGAGGAGAAGCGGAGAAGGTCCCAGACCTCGCTTCAGAAGCCTCAAATTCTGGGGTCAGGTCTTGCAGTGCAGCATCCTGTTCCATCTGGCTTTTAAAGCGGATTTCGGGCCACAAACAGTAAAGCCCAGGAAAGCCTGAGCGGAGGGGAAGAGCACATCCATAAACATTCCAGAGCATTCCTCAAGTTTTTCCTCATTTCCTTTCTCCACCTGTACCCGCTCTCAATCTGGCGATCCTTTTCCTGTAATCCTCCCCCGAGACCTCCACGGGAAGGCACATCTCGATCAGCCTCCCGAAGGTGCGCTCTCCCAGGAGGCGCTCCAGAGAATTTAAATCTAAATTGGTGGTGGCGATCATGGGGCGCAGGCTCTCGTATCTCAGATTCACGATCTGGTAGATCTTCTCCAGAGCCCACTCCGTGGGCTTCTCCGCTCCCAGGTCATCTAAAATTAAAAGGTCAGCCCTCAAAGCCCTTTCCATCTCCGGAACCTCGCTTTCCTCCTCCCTCAAAAGGTTGCGCAGCCTGCTCAGGAAATACACCACGTTCAGGAAGAGGGGAGCATCTCCCCGCTCCAGGAGGGAGTTGGCAATGGCCGCTGCCAGGTGGGACTTTCCCACCCCGGGAGGACCCCAGAAGAGGATCCCTGAGGAGTGAGCTTCCTTCATCTGCTTTGGCCAGCGCTCCAGGAATTCCCGGGAAAGCTTCAAAGCGCGCTCCTTCCCCTGATCCTCCCTGAAGTTCTCCAGACGCGCCAGAAGTAGCCTGGGGGTGAGCCCCGAATCCCGGATGCGCCCCTCCCTTTCCTCCCTGAGGACCCTCTCCTTCAGGCGCTCCTCTACCTCCTTCCTGAGACAGTTGCAGGTGGAGATCTGGATCTCCCTTCCTCCCAGGTAAAGCTTGCGGTAAGGAGCGCCACAGATAGGACATTTTTCCTCAGAGGGAGAGGAGGTTGAGGTCCTCTCCTCCATCTTCCTCCTCCCTCTCGTATTTTTCCGCCAGTTCTATGGCCATCCGGGCTGCCCGGGAGAATTTAGGGATCCCTCGGGAGATGGTAGCCCTTTCCTCAAAGCCCCGCTTCTCGTAGTACTCCAGGAGCCCGGCGATGTTTCGGGGATTCCAGCCGTGAGCCGCCCAGGACTGGCAGGCTTTGGCCCAGAGGCGCAGGTCTTCCTC
>Ga0207433_10014716_pt1 | contig 11278 bp, 10 predicted proteins | sample YelNatPaOPGAMG01_FD_187559 | JGI IMG/M metagenome (GOLD analysis project Ga0207433, IMG submission 187559) | Hot spring thermophilic microbial communities from Obsidian Pool, Yellowstone National Park, USA - OP-RAMG-01 (SPAdes) (version 3) | ecosystem: Environmental > Aquatic > Thermal springs...
TCACATTTTTCATAGGATAAATCAATGGTCTCTGAAATATGACTATCCACCGCCACGAATTATTCATAAAAAATTATTCCATTACCTATTAACTTTAAACTTTGCGTTTTATTTCTATGTCCCTTTGTGTTCTCTGGGGTTTAAATTTTTTTATCCCAAAAGAACAGAGAGGCGCAGATGAACATAAAATATTAACGGTGGTGGGCGGAAAATTCGCAACAGCAGTCATGGAAATAATTTGCGCCGCTTATTACTCAGCAAAAACTGGCTCAAAAGTCAAACTCCCATTCAAACCATCCGTTAAAAAACCAATTGATTTGTGGCTGGAGTGAACTTAATTAAATCCCATTAAAACAAAAAGGCTGTATAAAAACGCCCGAAGAAAACGGCAGACAGAATTCCGAAAACAGGAATATCCAATTTACTTTTTAAATCCCGGCTTTAGTTTAATTGCCTGTTTCTGAGCAGTCAGGGCAAGTTCCATCGCCAGAAAAGTATGTTCCTGAGTCATTGCATTTTCTGTCCTGTGGATACAATCGAGGATGAACTGACCGAAAAACGGGAAACCAATCTTTCCGTTAACATTAAAATGAAACTCGCCTTTATGATTAACAAGATACACATGGTCGCCTTCGGCATCTCTAGCGATATCGAGATATTTTCTTAATTCGATAGTACCATCGGTTCCGACAATGAACGTCCGACCGTCGCCCCACGCACGTAATCCATCCGGCGTAAACCAGTCAACGCGCAGGTAATGTGTCGCCCCGTTATCAGCAATAAATGTTGCATCGCCGAAATCCTCAAAATCAGGATAGTCCGGATTATTGTAGTTAGCGACCTTGCTGTGCAGTAGAGTTGCGGATTTTGCGTCTGCGTAATACAGGAACTGCTCAATCTGGTGACTTCCTATGTCCGTAATGATGCCGCCTGTGGCGTTTATATCAAAGAACCATGCCGGACGCGTCTTTGGATTTAATCTATGAGGTCCAAGTCCGATAACCTGAATAACACGTCCGATTGCCCCCTGCTTTATCAGGTCTCCGGCATATACCGCCGCTTCAACGTGAAGTCTTTCGGAAAAATATATTCCAAATTTTCTCCCCGTCCTTTTTACAGTCTCCCGGGCAAGAGCAAGCTGCTCAAAGGTTGTAATGGCGGGCTTGTCCGCAAAATAATCCTTTCCATGTTCAAGAACACGGATGCCGAGCGGACACCTCTGGCACGGCACAGGCGCTGCCGCAACAAGGGTAATTTCGGGATCCTGAAGGATTTCCTCCTCGCAACGCGCAGGTTTTACGCCCTGATATGTTTTGCAGAACTGTTCAACTTTGGCTGGGTCTTTGTCATAAACCTTTACAAGCGTAGCGCCGGCTTCAATAAGTCCGTTGCACATCCCGTAAATATGCCCGTGGTCAAGCCCGATTGCAGCAATTTTAAACTCGCCCGGCTTCACGACCGGATTCGGCTTGCCCGCCGGCGCATACATCATGCCATCAGCCTTCTGCATATCCCTTTAAAATTGCCTCCCGAACGTGATTTTTGTGTCTGAAAAGTTCTCAACGCTTTTTGTCTTCTTATGAAATCTGCGCGCGTTCTTGATAATCCCCTCGCGAGTGTAAAACAAGGCATCGCTTGTCAGTGGCAGTTTAACAGTTGTATCAAGATGCGCCGAAAGGTAAATCGCAGTTATAAGCATAACCGTGTTCCGACCCTGAACACCGTCAACAATCAGTTTTTCCTTACCCTCAATAGCGTTGAGAAAATTATCAATCTGCCCGTCATGTCCCTGATGTTTTACCTCCGGCAGAGAATCATACAACTTTTGAATCTTATCTGCTGTTTCATGGTTTTCTTCCGGAAAACCGTTTTCCCTCTGCCTGTATGAACAGACCTTCCACGGCATGGAAAGACTTGCATCCTCGCACTGGAATAAAAGTCTCTGCTCTTCTCCGTGGTGGATTAAAGATGCGGTAATCTGACCAATTACGTTATTTTCATAAAATAGCACTGCGGTCGAGAAATCCTCAACCTCCGAGTTGGAGTGATTCAGATTTGCGGTTATCGCCTTGACAGACTGCGGCATCCCCATCATCCACAAAAACATGTCAATGTGATGAACTGCATGATTTATTGTGCAGCCGCCGCCCTCTTTCTCCCATGTTCCGCGCCACCACAAATCGTAATAATTCGATCCTCTCCACCACAACGACTCGACAAGCCCGTACAAAACCTTCCCCGCTACTTTATCTTCCATTAGTTTCTTTAACCTCATAACCGGCGTTCGGAAACGGTTCTGCGAAACAATCCCAAGCAGCCTATTGTTACGCTCAGCCGCCTCAATCATACGGTCGCATTCTTCGACGCTTGTTGCCATAGGCTTTTCGACAAGAACATGTTTGCCATGGTTCAGAAGTTCAATAGCCGATGACGCATGCTCAAATGGCGGCAGACATATCGAAGCCGCGTCAAATTCTTCCTTTTCTATAAGTTCATCCACGGAGGAATAGACATTTGCGTTCAGTTTATAAGCCTCCGCCTTCTGACGGGCTTTATCCGGAAATATATCCACCACGGCAACAATTTTGCAGCGTTCGCCGTATTTGAGATACGCGTTAATGTGGCTATCAGAAATTGCACCTGTCCCTATTATTGCTACCTTAATCATAACTGGTTTCTATTTTTAAATATTTTGCTCCTATGTTCAAAACAAAAATCCGGGCAACCATGAACTTAGCGGAGACCCAGCGGTTTGCATCGTTTTTACCGACATCCTATCATTCTTTCCCGGCATCGTCCTGACGTTTTATTAAGCCGAGTCGGTACCTGATGACATCGCGGCTGACCCCGAGCAACCGCGCCGCAGCGGAGACATTTCCCCCTGTCTGTTTCAACGCATGGTTAATTATGCGATTAATAGCTTCGTCAAGAGAAAAACCTTGTTCCGGAAAGACATAATCCGAATTAAACCAATCGCCTTCGCCAACTGTCCTGCTCTCAGCCTTGTTAATCCCTGAAACCGGAAGATGTTCAAGAGTTATCTCAGGTTTATCTTCGAAAACAATGGCGCGTTCAAGTTCATGCGCCAGTTCACGCACATTACCGGGCCAGTGATAGGATAGCAACCGTTTTTTGCCGGCTTCGGTAATCTTCCTCACAGGCAACCGATGCCTCTTGCAAATCTGCTCCACAAGGATTTCTGCCAATGGAATAATATCTTCTTTCCTTTCCCGCAGAGGTGGGATTGTTATTCTGAACAAGTCAAGCCTGTGAAACAGGTCTTCCCTAAACTTCCCTTCGGCAACCGCCTGTTTTATATCCCTATTGGTCGCCGCTATTACGCGGACATCCACATGGATAAATTTATTGCCGCCAACCCGTCGTATGATATGGTCTTCAATTGCAGTCAGGACTTTCGCCTGAAGTGATGGCGAAAGCGAAGTTAATTCATCAAGGAAAAGCGTTCCGCCGTCTGCAGCCTCGAAAAGCCCCATACGCGCCGACCTCGCATCAGTGAACGCCCCTTTCTCATGACCAAAAAGTTCGGACTCCGCAATAGTTTCCGGCAGAGCCGAACAGTTAACTTCGATTAGCGGTTGGTTCGCCCTCGGACCGTTCCTGTGAATCCACCTTGCGATGGTTGTCTTGCCCGTTCCTGTTTCTCCTTCGATTAACACCGGCGGCAGGTTTGTCTGCAATCTGTTATCAACCTCGATTATCTTCTTTAAAACAGTCTCAAGATTAGCAAGCGATTTCCCGAAATAAAACGGCTTTGTTTCTTCTTCTTTGCGGTTGAACTGGTCGAGGCGTTCTTTCTTCCGGTAAGCCTTTGCCCGCGAAATAACAAGGGGCAACTCAGCAAGTTCGAACGGCTTCACTAGATAATCTAAAGCCCCGAGTTTCATTGCCTCAACAGCGCCGGCAACATCGCCATCCCCTGTCATCACAATCACGCCTGTGTTCGAAGGAAATACTTTTTCCTTCAACAAATCTGTGCCGATGCCGTCTGGAAGATTTACATCAAGCAAAACAAAATCAAAACTCATTTCATTTACCATCCTGCGGGCGGCATCAACCGATGAGACAGCGGTAACATCCATCCCAACCCGCTCCAGAAACGAGGCAATCTGTTTCCGCAACAGCGGGTCATCTTCTACAATCAGAATTCCTGCGCCTTGCAAATTACTGTGTTCCATATTTTCCCTATCCGAAAACCGGTTAAATGCCTGTTACCCGACAAACCTCAACGGATGCACATCGCAGATTTTATGCTTTTTGAGCAATTCCATAAACCGCTCAAGCCCGCGTCGTTCATCTGAGCCAAGATGAAAATGAACATGCCAGCTCAGATAATCCTTTCGGAAATCGTAAGTATATTCATCTCTTGAACTGATAATATAATCAAGGGTGTCCATTCCAAAATCGCGAGCCTCACGCAGAATCCTGTAAAGGCGTTCCGGATTTTCTATATTTCTGCGTATTGCCCATACAGCAAACACAAACGGCAATCGCGTCAGGTCATACCATGCTGAACCCAAATCCCATATCTGATGTGGGTGATTCTGGTGGATAAAATCAAGCGCCTGATCTCCTATCAACATCACATAATCATAATCATCAACCGCGCTGTAATCGTTAAAAGGTTCAATCTTAGGATTTAACCCTTTTTCCATAAGCAGTACGCGCAATAATCCGACGCTTGTCAGCGACGCAACATCGCAATACACAACATCCACATCTTCGATCGGTTTCTTATGAGCAAGTAGAACGCTCTTGACCTCGTTAAGTGATGCAATGGCTATTCCGTCAAGCACATCATACCTTCCGGTAGAAATAACCTCTATAACGCTAACAAGCGCCGCATCGAGCTCGTCCCTTTTAAGCATTTCAGCCAGTTCCGAAGGATGCGCAAAAATTATCTGGTCTTCAATCCCCCGCGTTAACGGGACGGCATTCAGATATCTCACAGAACCAATCCTGAACGGCGCTACAGAATTTTCCAACTCGCGTTCCCGCTGCAGGTTTCGCGCCCGTTTTTCGCGTTCGGTTCTCTTGCCTGCATCGTCAATTTCTTCATTCGGGACAAGTCGCAATTTTTTAATCTCATCCATTATTTCAATCCTCTCTACTATAACCTATACCATTATTGCGGCGGATGTGAATAAAATTTGCGGTGCCAAAAGTCTGCTATTCTCTCTTGAAGATAACGTTAAATTGAATAATCATCCTATTAATGCGCGCGATGATTCTTGAAAAGCCGAAAACGGCTCTGAAATTGACGGATGTTCCCATTCCCGAACCATCCGCAGGACAGGTCTTAATCAAAATTAGCGCATGCGCAGTGTGCCGCACCGACCTTCATATCGTTGACGGCGAATTGCCGCCTAAAAAATCGCCGGTAATCCCCGGACACGAAATAGTAGGCATAGTTGTAGCCGCAGGCAGCGAAAAAGAGCGTAATCTCGTGGGGAAAAGAGTGGGTGTCCCATGGTTAGGATGGACATGCGGGAGATGCAGATTTTGCTTAACCGGTCGCGAAAACCTCTGCGACAGCGCCAGATTCACCGGCTATCACATTGATGGCGGTTACGCCGAATACACAGTCGCAGATACACGTTTTATCTTCGAAATCCCCGAAAAATTTTCATCCAATGAAGCTGCACCGCTCCTTTGCGCTGGACTCATCGGTTACAGGTCGTTTTCAAAAACCGGTTCTGCCCAAAAAATAGGTATCTACGGCTTTGGCGCAGCCGCTCATATCATTACGCAAATCGCAACTCACAAGGGACGCAAAATATACGCGTTTACAAGACCGGGAGATGTTAAATCACAGAACTTCGCCCGTCAGATGGGGGCAATCTGGGCTGGCGGATCGGATGAAATGCCGCCGGAACCGCTCGATGCCGCAATAATTTTTGCGCCTGTCGGAAGTCTGCTCGTCAACGCGTTGCGCGCTGTGGATAAAGGCGGCATTGTCGTTTGCGGCGGAATTTACATGAGCGATATTCCATCGTTTCCATACAAATTTTTATGGGAAGAGAGAACAATTGTCTCAGTGGCAAACCTGACAAGAACTGATGGCGAAGAGTTCATGAAAGCAGCCGCAGAAGTTCCCCTGCGGACATCTGTAAGAACTTATCCTCTTGAAAAGGTAAACGAGGCGTTGGCTGACCTTCGTTCAGGAAACCTCGATGGCGCTGCAGTGCTCGTAATAAATAAAGATTAATATTTCAACATACGGATGCAAACACCCGAAAGTATTCACGAACAGTACATAAAACTGGCAATTAAACTTGCCAAAAAAGCCGAAGGCGTTACCTCGCCAAATCCAATTGTTGGCGCAGTCCTTGTTAAAGATGGCAAAATCATCGGCTCAGGTTATCACCACCGCGCAGGTCTGCCTCATGCGGAGATTGAGGCAATTAACGACGCCCGACGGAAAGGAAATTCAGCCCTTATCCCCGGCTCAACCATTTACGTTACACTTGAGCCATGCTCCACCCACGGTAAAACCCCGCCGTGCGTTAACGCGATCATTAACGAAAAAATAAAATGCGTCGTCTATGGTGCAACCGACCCAAACCCCTTACACTCCGGACGGGCAAAGAAAATCCTCACAGACGCCGGAGTGCAGGTTATCGACGGTGTCCTTGCCGAAGAATGCACTTCATTAAACCCTGCTTTCAACCACTGGATTGTTCACAAAACACCCTACGTAATCCTTAAATCTGCAATGACGCTTGACGGAAAAATTGCGACCGCCTCAGGAGAATCAAAATGGATAACCGGAGAAAAGGCGCGCCGTTATGCAATGAATCTGCGGAAAATTTCAGATGCAATACTTGTAGGTGTGAACACGGTTATTGCAGACAATCCATCCCTCACATACCGTGGCATTAAGCGGATTGAATCAATGAAAAAACTGCGGAGAATAATCCTCGACCCCAATTGCAGAATTCCGCTGAATTCAACCGTTGTTACTGACCGGTTTTCGTCTTTCACAACTGTTGTTGTATCAGAAAATGCGGATGCGGAAAAAGTCCGCAAGCTGCAAACCTGCGTCAACGTCCTGAAACTACCCTTCAGGGACGGAAGGCTCGACCTGAACCTGCTGATGAAAAAACTCGGCGAAGACAACGTCCTTGCCCTGCTCGTCGAAGGCGGTGGAAACACAAATGCAGCTTTCTTTGAATCGCGCCTTGTAAACCGCGTTGTATTCTTTTATGCGCCAAAAATTATATGCGGCAGAGATGCTGTTAAGGCTGTTGCGGGGAAAGGTTTTTCATCGTGGAATGAAATTCCGAAACTCCGCAACATCAAGTTCAAAAAAATGGGCGACGACCTGATGATCGACGCCCTCGTAAGTTACGATTAATAAATTTTTCCCCGATTAACTTTTTCTGCAATCAGCCTACTTCTTCGGCATTGTAATCATTGGGAAATTATCCGTTCTGAACGGTGAAGCAGGCAGACCTTCTTTGTTGTAAAGGTTTCCTTCGGGATAATCCGCCCATCCATAGCGGACAGCAATCGGTTTCTTAACTTCCGGACTCGATACTATGACCTTATCCTTTGTCTCGTTTATCCTTGCGTCTGCCCAGACCCATTTCTTATCCTCTCCGCAAATTGCAAAACCTTTCAATTTGTCGCCATCCTTTGCAACAAGACCGCTTCCAACATGGTCGAACGAAATCTCAATTTCATTACCTTTAATCTTATGGCTCTTGTAAATCGGACCTGAATAGACAAGTCCTTTTTCCTTGTATGCAATACCACGCGCAAGCAGTGCGAGGCGTTCGCCCACTGGTTGTTTCTTCTTCGGATGAATATCGCGTTCCTCGCCGTAGTCTGTGATTACTGCTACGCCAACGCCGGGGAGTTTCTTGGCTGCATACATCTGGGCTTCGCGCAGTTCTGCCCAATCGCTTTCGCCCGGCTGGTCTGGTTTAGGACGATTCCCCGGAATATACGGCGCAAGTTGAACCGCAAAGAAATAAAACTCTTTCTGTCCCCACTTTTCGCGCCAGTTCTTGATTAAATCCACAAACAACGAGCGATATTGATAAGCCCTTCCGGCATTGGATTCGCCCTGATACCAGATTGCCCCTTTGACAGCATAAGGCACAATCGGCGCTATCATGCCATTGTAAAGTTCTGAAGGCATCCATGGCATCCGCGGCGGCTGATTTGTAACCCTCTGTCCCTTTGCCCTTGCCTCTTCAACCCGCTTCCTGTATTCGCTTAACGCCTGCTGGTATCTTTCCATTGCCGGTTTTGCAGGCTCAAGGATGTCCTTCTTGTATTCAGGATTTGATTCGAGCACATCCTGACTCATCCAGACCTCCGCAGGCGAACCGCCCCATGAGGTATGGATTAACCCAACAGGAACCTTCAGCGCCTTCTGCAAATCCCGTCCGAAATAATACGCCACAGCAGAAAACGATGCCACAGTTTCCGGCTTGCACAGAACCCATTCCGATTTTACATCATCAAGCGGTTTATCCGATTTTGTCTTGGGAACAGTGAAAAGGCGAATCATTGGATTATAGGAATTGGCAATGTCGTTTGTCGGATCATACGCCCTGCTCAATGGCAATTCCATGTTCGACTGGCCGCTGCAAACCCATACTTCGCCGACCACAACATTTGTATAGCGAATCCGGTTTTTCCCATCTACAGTAAACACCTGCGGCTGTGAAGTGGCTTTAAGATTTTTAAGCCTGACCATCCACTTGCCGTTCTTCGCCTTCGTGCTTACCGATTGACCTTGGAAGGTAACGGTTACATACTCATTCTCATCCGCCCATCCCCACACTGGGACACTCATCCCCTGCTGCAACACCATGTTTTCCGAAAAAATGGATGGCAGGCGGACATCGCCCCTACCCTCCAACGCAAAAAGTAAAGTCGTTAAAGCAACAAAAATAAACCCACTTACTTTGATTGTCGTTTTCATAATTTCCCGCCCATTTTTGAACCCGATTAAAAAACTGTCAATATCTAATTCAATTTCTAATTCAATTGATTAGGGAGAAAATCATAGAAAAAAACGGCACAAATTAAAAAATTAGTTTCTCTATATTCTCTGTGGTCAATTGAATTTTAAAAATCGTATAAACCGCTGTCGTGGGAATAACCGCTGTAATCATCTCCGCCGGAGCCAGGTTCTTCACCGAACGCCTGAGCAAGGACGTCGCCCATGTCCTCTTCAATCTTTTCGGGGTCTTCTCCGGCTTCCAGTCTTCTGATGGCAATATCCATTTCCTTCGGCAATGATCCCGGCGGCAACATATCCTTCATCTTTTTCATAAGGTATGCCATGTGCCGCGGATTGTTTTCGTCCAGATGTTCAATGTCCCGCTCCAGTTCACGCATTGTGCGTTCAACACGCGGATCGTCGAAGTCAGGCATCGGCGGACCTTCCTCCGTGTCCTCCGAGTTCGAAGGCTCCTTCAATCCGCGTGGTGTCGCAAACCTGCTCATCAGTTTTTTCATATCCGTGTTTCCGCAACGCGGACACGACGGCTGACGGTCAGGATTAATCCTCTTTGAAAAGAAGTTAAAAATTACCCGGCACTTCGGACATGCGTATTCGTATATTGGCATAACAAATCAAACACATAATTCGTTTTTTCCCGACATCTTATATCGGATGTCAGGGTCTGATTTTCGACCTCCGGTTTCAAGATACCAACTAACTCCTTTATAATCCTATCCGATATAAAATCAATTCAAAATCTCAACCATTCCCTCCTGCCCATGCAGGCGGATTTTTCAGCCGATAAAGCATCTCGCCCGCCTTCGGAACAACAAGGATTCCTTCATCCTCTCTTCCCTTAAACTCATCTACATTGATAGACGCAGGGTTGCGATAACCGAGGTTAATTTTGCGACAAACTGACTCAGGGATGGCAGTTGCAAGTGTTACTTTTGCCCTGCATTTTTCGATACCATTTTCAAATGTCCCTATTCCCCGCACATGAGTCGAGTGGGCAAGGACACCCCATGGATAATTTTTAAATTTATCCCACTGTTTCAGGAAATAATCGCGGCAATGATATCCAATTTCTTCGATAATCCTGCCGTGGGTATCGCTAATCTTCGAAATATGCGGTGCGTAAATAATCAGTTCGCCGCCATCAGCAAGAACCGGTTCAAGTTTGTACATGCATTTGCCGCCAGTCCAAAGTTCATCATACATCTTTGGCGCGCATGATATAATCAGCGAATACGGATGGTCTTTATAGATGATATGCAATTTATTGGAAAGGTCAGACGCCTTATCCCATGCACCTTCGGGTGTTCCGATAAATATGCCGGCAAGTTTTTCGCCGTTTACAACGAGCGAGATGCAGAGTTTAGGCACATTAACAAGAGCAGCGGCTCTGTCCACAACCTTTCTTACAGGCGTCCATTTCCTGCCAATTATCATCGGATTTGTTATCACTGCGCCAAGCCAGTGGAAAAAGTTCAGAATTCGCGGTCCGGCAACCCCCGGAAACAGATATTTATTTCCTCCGGAAAACCCGACAACCTCATGCGGAAAAACAGGACCGATGATTATTGCTTGGTCATACTCAAACAAAACCTTATTAACTTCTACCGGAACATCCATTGAAAAGAGTCCATTCGTCAACTTATCAATTTCATCCGCGCTTATCGTCCCAACATTTTTCAGGGCAGACGGATTGTTCCACTCGTGGTTTATGAATTTTACGCGACCGTATTTTTCTCTCCGCTCGGCAATAGAAATATCAAGGCGGTGACAGATTGCCTCCTCGCTCATAGGCGAGTGCGTCCCCAGCGCCACAATAATATCCAAGGCAGCAGTTACATCCCCAATTTGCTTATAGACCAATTTAAAAATGTCGCCAACCGGCGCTGTACGGGTATGGTCAGGGATTATCAGAATTACCTTCTTATTTCTGTAATCCTCACGTGGCAATGCCTTGGATATCGCCTCAGCCGCCTTTTCCAGCGGCAGGCTATCGCCGTTGTCCATCTGATACGAAATTACTTTTTGTTCCATAAATCCTATTTCAATATCCTTAATTAACCATAAAAACAACCGTTTTAAACCAGAAATTTCGAGGTAATGTTCCACTAAATCCACGCCGTATCAATCAAAAATGAAACCCGCTGTCAAATAAAACAGCGAGATAGTTAAAAATAACAATCTCTAATGCTACTCTGATTCTATAATTTTTGTTGCGTCGGTCTTTTCATCCGTCAGGGCGATAAACGAAGGTCTCCACGGATTCACCGTGATTGTAAACGC
>Ga0207433_10014722_pt1 | contig 11274 bp, 10 predicted proteins | sample YelNatPaOPGAMG01_FD_187559 | JGI IMG/M metagenome (GOLD analysis project Ga0207433, IMG submission 187559) | Hot spring thermophilic microbial communities from Obsidian Pool, Yellowstone National Park, USA - OP-RAMG-01 (SPAdes) (version 3) | ecosystem: Environmental > Aquatic > Thermal springs...
GTGCTGGAAATGTCAATTATTCATCAGTTTCATTTAGTGTAGATACTATTGCTCCAACAATAACAATCTACTCTCCACAAAACACAACCTACGCTGTCGCAAACATTTCATTGAAGGTATCAGCTTCAGAAACAGTTGACAAATGGTGGTATAAGTTGAATGGTGGTTCAAGCGTGTTCTTCATTCCAAATACAACGATATTAGTAGACAGTGGTTTGAACAATCTTACTGTTTATGCCAACGACACTGCTGGAAATGTAAATTCAAATTCAATAAAGTTTAGCGTGAATTTAGAAATACCTACTGTTGTCATTCTATCTCCAAGTAATACAACATACAACTTTGTAAATATTTCTTTGAATGTCACGAGCAATGTTTTGGACAAAATAGACAAATCTTGGTATAGTTTGAATGGTGGAAGCAATGTTTATTTCAACATAAATTCAACAATCTTGGCAACTGCTAATGCTCTAAATAATTTGACAGTTTGGATTAATACAACATCTGGAAATCAAAATTCATCTTCAGTTAGCTTTAGTGTAGATACAATTCCACCAACAATATCATTGAACTCTCCTGCTGATGGCACTGCTAACGTAGGAAATATTGCATTTACATACACTGTGAATGAAGATGCAAATTGTTCTCTTATAATAAATAATACAATTAATCAATCATCTATAGCAACTATCGGATCAAACACATTCGTACAATACATGAATCTTGGAACATACTCATGGGGAATTAATTGCACTGATTCAGCGGGAAATGAAAATTCAAGTGAAATAAGAACATTGACAATAAAATCTTCTGGAGGAACAATTAAAAATGTTGAAGTTGTGAGAAACTTCACTTTAACTCCAAATAGCTTGAATATAGAAAGTATTGTAAATATGACAAAAGAGGTTAAAATAATAATAAAAAGTAAAGGAAACTTCAGGCAAAATATAAGCTCAAGATTATACGGCCTTGATGGAATTGCAAAGGTTGATGGAGATTTCTTGTTGAATGTTGGTGAAGAAAAAACAATTACTTTGAGTTTATTGAGCACTGAGGCAGGAACATTTTATGGAGAACTGATAGTCAGTTCTTATTTAGGTGAAACCAAGGTAGTACCAATCACATTTACTGTTAAGCCAAAGCTACCTCCAATATATGCAAAGATAGAGATTCCTGAAAAAAATGTCAGTGCTGGTAGCAGTCTAGGAATAAATGTTCTTGTAACAACAACTGAGCCTGAAACAGTTTCTGTTAGATATACAATTATTGATATGAACGGTGTTATTGTTAAAGAAGATTATCAGAAATTCGATGTTGTTGACCAAAAACTATTTACAAAATATTTGCAAATACCGAATGATCTTGAATCTGGTAGTTATAAAATAAAAATAGAGATAAATAAAATAACAATAACTGATGTTTTCACTGTTAACAAAGAAAAATCAGAAACAAATATTATCTATATCTATATTTTGGTTGGATTTGTTGTTGTAGCTATAGGATATTTGTTTTGGCCTGTAACAAAAAGTTATAGAAGAACTCATGCAAGATTGCCAATATGATATTTGAAATTTTTATGATTTTAGTATTTTCTTTGTTATCCTAAAATGTCTTTTTGCAATTTTATCAAGAATTTGCAAACCATGTTTTTCAACAATCTTTTTTGCCAGATTTTCAACATCAGCACCCTTTTCTAGATAGTTTGGATTATTAAAATATTGCTTTGATAGTTTTCTTAATGTTAATAGAAATTCTGCTCTTGCGAGAATTGATGCAGCAGCAACTGAGATCTCTGATTCTGCCCTAATTTTTTGTATTAATTTTACTTTCTTTCCTTTTTTCATTAATGCGTGCTCTAGAAATTTTTTGTCACCAAACTGATCAGAAATAACAACATCCACATTATATTTTTCAAGAAGATTTTCTATAACCCTTGCATGCGCCCAGGCAAGAAGCTTGTTGAGATTTTTCATTTTATCATAAAGTTCGTTGTATTTTTCCGGAGATATTTTCACAATATTGTATTTGCATAATTTTTTTATCTTGGCAGAAAGAAAAAATATCTGTTTTTCACTTAGCAATTTAGAATCCCTAACTCTTAATGCCTTTAATAATAATTCTTTGTTTTCGTCAACAATAACACCAGCAACAACCAGGTATCCAAAATAATCTCCTTTTCCAGATTCATCTGTACCTAGTTTTAGCATATTCTGTTTTAGCATATTTCTTACTTTATTTATTATTGATTTATAGATTAGACCAGCCCTCATTGTTATATATAATATAGGCACTACCTTTAACCCTCACAAATGCTGTGTATATATTCTACAAAATATATATTTTAATAATATAAATATAATTAATATTTTATAAAATATATTTTCTATTATCATCTGAATTTATGTTATAGAATATATATTTATCAGAAAGTTTTTAGTAAAATATCTTTTCTATTATATTAAATATAAAATATATTGTAAATTATATATAATTTTCAAAAAATTTTTAACTAAAAAATATGGCCCCCTAAACCCTAACATAAAAAATAAATTAGTTTTCCTCATTGTAATCTTCTGTGCATTGCTTTTCCTCTGTTCTAGAAGCACGCGCAATCTCTAACATAAGAAAATCGTCAAAATCCTTGGCAATTCTGCGTGTTTGCCTCATAAAGCTCTTTAATGACGCTTCCACTCTATCTAACAAGCGATTTGCTGTATTTCCTGTTAACATATATCCTTTTATAAAATCATCGCCAGAAGGCACTTTAACAAATTCTATTAATCCTAATGTCCTCCACTTTCTTAATTCCTCGTATGTTTGTGACTCAGAAACGCCAAGTATTTCTGAAATTTTTTCTATTGTTATTGGTATGTTATCCTTTCTATATTTTAGCAACTCCTTGAGCAATTTTGAGTGATTTGCCCTGCTTTTCTTTCTTACAAGGCCCAATCTTTTTACAAGAACACGCGAAAGATCATCAATTGTTAATTCCTCTTTTCCATCTGGTGGTCTTACCCTATGCAAAACGATATCGCTCATTTTCTTTTTCATAATCACACCTTTATTTCTGCATCAACATCATTTATCCAATCACTCACTTTCTCTTTTCTATAGCCCTCAGGAAGCTTGATAACAACTTCTGTAATGCCTGCATTTATCAAAACTCTTTTACAAAGAACGCAAACGCCTGTATCAACAATTTTGTTATTATTTTCTAAATCTTCACCATATAAATACAATTTGCCACCAAGAACAGAGACACCTGCCCTTGCAGCATTTATTACTGCGTTCATTTCTGCATGAACGCTTCTACACAATTCATATCCAAATCCTTTTGGCATGTTCATTTTTTGTCTTGGACAGAAGCCAATATCTATACAATTTTTTGCACCTCTTGGAGAACCAACATATCCTGTGCTTATTATTTGGTCTTCTTTGACAATAACCGCGCCATATCTTCTTCTCAGACATGTCCCTCTTTGTGCAACTGCCTTTGCTATGTTAAGATAATACTCATCTTTTGAAGGTCTTTTTTCCATATTTTCTCACTTGAAATATATGTTCTTATTTAAAAAACATTTATTTAAAGGGAGAGATATTTTAGGATATTACCCTTTATTACAATGTTATATTATCTTTTTTGTTAAGGTTGCAGTTGATTTTCAATGTATTTTTGTTCAAAAAACATCTTCATAATTTAATTGTAGTAGATTTTCAATCTGCCCTATTTTTGCCATTTTTAGCATGCAATCTTTATTCCACAATCACATTCTTAGGCCAAGAACTTTTTATTTTTTTCTATATTTAATTATAATTATTGGAAAAAATAGGAGTACACAAAAAAATAATTTACCTGCCTAAGAAAAATGAAAAATAAATTCAGAATTAGGCCATAGTTCGTTTTTTGATCTCATTTAATGAAAATTCACCTTGTAAATATTTTCAATAGCTATCTGAAAATCTTTTAAAATAAAAGATAAAAACAAAATTTACAAAAAATAAAATTTAGCGATTTATTGGATAATTAGCAATTGGATTTACCAATGAATTTTTTACGCATTCTCTTGCTCTTTTCTTAGCATTCGCTGTAACATCACTGCCAAAATCTAGCTTTGCACCAGGATAGCGAGATAATATTTTTGAAAAATCCTGGATATATGCCCTATATGTTTCATCAGGAGTTTCAATTTTATAAATTGTAACCCCATTTGAATGTTTCTTATCAACATCGATTGTTATTACAGGCCTATCATTCATACTTTCACCTTAGAATATATTGTCTTCTTTATATTTAAATTTTACTATTTTTTAGTGGTAAAAAGTGGGAACAAACCCACATCGAGAAAGAATTATTTTTTGATTGGTTTCTGTTCTTTTATTTCTTTTTTCTCTATTGTTGTTATTGGTTTAATTTTTGAAAATTTCCTCATAACATTCTCAAAGGCATTTGCCAGTTCTTCTCCCTCCTTGGTAAAGGATATGAATTTAACACGGCCTTCTTTCTCAAATGTAACAAGACCTAGGTCTTTGAATTCTTCAAGAAGCTTTACTGTGTGAGAATATGTACAATCTGTTTGCTTTGCAAGCACAGAAACATATTTTGATTGCTCACTTTTCAAATTAAGAAGTAAATGAACTGGCTTTCTTCTCAAAAACATCTCTTCAAGTACAGTTTTCGTTGTCATTTTATCATCTTTATACTGTGAAATTATTATCTTTCGTGGTTTAAATATTTTTTACAACCTATATCTTTCAATAATTTATATCCTATATAATATTCTTTGTAAAAAATATTATTTAAAGATTATGTTTAAAAAAATTTATAAAAATGAATACAATATATATATATTTTAATAAAATATATTTTTCAGATAATAAATGGACCTAATACTCTCACAAATAGTACTAGGTTTTTCTTTTATAAATTTTTTCTATCAAAATTGTTATCGCAATAGCCACAACGCCAAGAATTACTGATATAATTAAAATGTTTATTCCCTTTTCTGGTTTAAGCATCAACTCGGTCGCAGAACGAGCTACAATTACCACGGCAAATATTAAGGCAAGTGTTGTAAGATGTCTAAAAATTAGTTTTCTTTCTGATTTTATATTGAACAAAATGCCTGCCCATATCAAAAACGCTGCAACAAAAAACGTATAGATTGAATTAAATATAAATGTAATAACTTGTGTGAACACATCTGTTGGTGTAATACTATTATATCCGATATAAATTCCTAACAATATCAAAATAAAGCCTACAGAATAAAGAAAAAATGATATTTTAGATCTTTTAAAAGATGTTACTATCTCTTTTATAACTGAATCAACCATACCTTCTATTTTAAAACCTTTGATGAAAAGATATATTCCTAAAACTATCAAAATAAATCTCCATCCAGCTGCTCCAAATATGGCAATAAGTAAAATAATAATTGCCGGAATTCCTAAGAATAATCGTGCAAAACGAGGGTCTTCCGTAGTTTCTTTAATAAAATCCTTAGTCATGTAATACATTCCTTCTAATCTTTCACTTTGTTTTATCACAACACGCTTTACAGAAAGAATTGGTATGTGAGATTGTATAATTGGTATAACATGCTCATCCTCTACACCATCGGTGACAACAACAGCACGGCCTGCACCTGTTTTTCTTATAACCTCTTTTAATTGTTTTTCAATTATCATATCAGATTTTATTCCAACATCTCTATTTCCTGTCAAAGTTGCTATTTCTGCCTTATATTCTTTGGCAATCTTAACAGCAGCAAACATTGTATTTGCATCAGCATCTTCAGGGTCAGCAAGAATCAATGCATTCGCTGCTTTTATATTATTTTTTTCTCCAATAACAGGACCTTTAACCTTTGCCTTTCTTCCGAGATCATCATCACGATCGATGCAGATGACTAAGGTTTTCATTCCAATCACTCCTATGCATATTTACAAGTGTAATGTTTTTAAGTGTTATAAGTAATGAAAAAAGGTTATCAGAAGTTATGAAGATATTTATCAAAGCATAATTTTTTGAACTTATGTAAAGCTGAGAAAAAGGTTATCAAAAAAGCTGAAAAAGTATATTTTTTACAAAAATTCTCTATAAAAATATACCTAATTGATTAACCAACTGTTGGATTAAAAAAGAGATTCAAATGACCATCAAAATCTGGTTTTGAAATGTATTATTCCAAAACTTTTTTTGCCATCTTAACATCGTTACGCATAACTGTCTTTCTACCGGCATGTTCTGCTAATTTCTGAGATTCCAAAGCAAGTGTTTTTGTTTTATGTTCTAAGAAATGAGCCAATTCCTTTGCAGCCTGGTTTGAAACGCGCGTACCACCTGCCTTCTCTATTATTCTTTTAACTGGCGTTGTTGTTATCATAAATTTTATTTTATATAGAAATTATTTAAAATCGTTTTTTAAAAAATCGGTTGTCTACAAAAATTGAATTGTAATGATTGAAAAATTTACTTAAGGGGTTTTTTAATTGCAGAAGCAGATTGAAAAATTTGTTCAATTGTCCTTCTGATTGCGATTCATAATGCTTTTTTACCTTATAGAAAAAGCTTTTCATTTTTATGGAGAGCCAAAAAATCTCATTTGAATTACAATTGAATTACAAAGATGAAATGAAAAAATCTCAAAATATCTTTTTATTGTTTTCCTGCTTTTATATATACATGATAGAAGAATTAATTAAAAAAATTGCTCTAGAAGCAAATATCAGCGAAGAAGAAGTACAACACTTAATAGATGATAAAAAAACTGAACTCTCAGACCTCATTTCTGATGAAGGTGCTGCATACATAGTTGCCAAAGAATTAGGTATCCCGTTGATAAAACGGGACCACAGATTAAATATAGAAAATGTTGTTCCTGGTATGAGAAATGTTGAAGTTGTTGGTCGTATAATCGAGATATCCTCTCCTAGAAGTTTTAAAACAGAAAAGGCAGAAGGTTCTGTAATGAGCATACATATTGCAGACGAAACAGGCTCTATTAGAATTTCACTATGGAATGAAGAGATTGAAAAGGCTAGTAATTTAAAAGAGGGGGATGTCATCAAAGTCAAGGGTTATGTCCATGATAATATGGGCTTGCCAGAAATGCGTTTGGGGTTATATGGGGAGATAGAAAAAGTTGATGAAGTCATTCCTGAAATTAACTTGACAATTGAAAGAACCATAGAACGTGTTAACATAGGAGATCTTAAAGAACACCAACATGCAGAAATAAGGGCAGCCATCGTACAAATTTTTGAAACAAACCCATTCTATGAAACCTGCCATTGTGGTAAACGCTTAAGATATGATGGAGAAAAATTTTCTTGTCCGGAACATGGAGTTGTTGAACCAATTTTCAATATGATTATCAGCGGAGTTGCAGATGATGGAACTGGAAATATCAGGGTTGTTTTTTTCAGAAATAATGCCGAAGAACTACTTGGTCTAAAAACAGAAGAAGCGAAAAACATTTACGATAAAAAAGATTTTTCAGCCCTTCTAAAAAACTTCAAAATCGGCAAAGAATTTATTTTAATTGGTAGAGTCAAAAAAAATTCATTTTTTGACCGTTTGGAATTCATTGTAAATAATGTTAAAAAAGTTGATGTTAAAAAAGAAATAGAAAAATTGGTGAAAGAGGTGGAAAAATGGAATTGAAAGAAGTTTTAAATATGAAAAATCTTTCAATATGCATAGATAGAAAAAATAATCAAAACACTGGAATATATTTTGAAAATAAATTAATATATCCGATCAATGTATGTTATACAAAAAAATCTCTTGATGGAAGATTAAAAGAAGGTTGGTATGAATTTGTTCCAAGTGGGTTAATTGGAAGTAAAGATGGCAATAGGCTTTTTGGGATTGTATATAACAAAGATGAGAGTATTGAAGTGGAAATATTCTAGTGAGAAAAATGCAAAAGAAAAAAGAAGAAAATAATGTGAATGAAGAAGAAAAAAAAGAGTTTGGTATAGAGGATTTACCTGGTGTTGGACCGAAAGGCGCAGAAAAATTACGTGCAGCTGGTTATACAGAATTAATGAGTATAGCTGCCGCATCTCCAGGAGAAATATCTGCTGCGTGTGATATTGGCGAATTGACTGCTCAAAAAATAATTCTTGCTGCTAGAGAAAAATTAGATATTGGTTTCAAAACAGCAGCAGATGTTATGAGAAAAAGAGAAGAGATAGGTAGGATCACAACAGGAAGTAAGGAGTTAGATAAATTGATTGGAGGAGGCGTAGAGACACAGGCTATTACTGAGGCATTTGGACCTTTCGGTTCAGGAAAGAGCCAGTTAGGTTTTCAATTGGCAGTTAATGTTCAACTACCAAAGGAAAAAGGTGGTTTAAATGGTCGCTGTCTTTTCATAGACACAGAGGCAACATTCAGACCTGAAAGGATAATGCAAATCGCTGAGGCAGCAGGACTTGATAAAAATAAAGTTCTCAAAAATATTTTTGTCGCGCGAGCATTTAATGCGGATCATCAAATAATTCTCGTTGAAAAGGCTGGTGAGTTAATAAAAGAAAATAATATCAAATTAATTGTAGTTGACTCTATAACTTCGCATTTTCGTTCAGAATTTACAGGACGTGGAGAACTGGCAAGTCGTCAACAAAAACTGAATAAGCATATTCACGCTCTACAAAAATTAGCGGATGTTTATAACGTTGCTGTTTATGTTACAAATCAGGTCATGGCTAATCCTGCAATGATGTTTGGCGACCCTACAACAGCAGTTGGCGGCCACATAATTGCTCATGCGTGTTTGACAGGAGATACATTAATTCAACTAGCCAATGGTGAAATAATACAAATAAAAGATGTTGATGAAAGAAAAGATTTTTCCTGTGTAGATTTCAAGAAACTAAAAATAAATAAATCAAATTGCAATGCAAAATTCATCAGACATGATATAAAAGAGGTCTATGAGATTGATACTGGTAATAAAATTTCAGCATCGCCACTTCACAGGTTCTTTAAACTTGATGGATTTGAAATAAAAGAAGTTTTGGCTAAGAACATAAGAGAGGGCGATTGGCTTGCTCATATAGATAGTATAAGATTTGATGGTGAAATACAAAAATTGCCTGAGACTGATATTATAATAAATAAGGATCTTATAAAAGATGAATTGAAAAGAATTGGGCTTACAAGAAAATTATATCAAAATCTAGATATAACCAGAATGGTTTTAAATCAAAACTATAGTATCAAAAATATTCAAAAAATGTTTGAAGTGGATTATGAAATAATGGATTATATAGAACCTTATAAGCATATATCAATTCCAGATATATTAACAGCAGAGCTTGCACAGGTTGTTGGATATTTAGTCGGTGATGGCGACATAGAGAAAATTAGATTCAGAGATGCTGATGCTTTAGAATTTTATAAAGATATTTTAGAAAATTTGTTTAGAATCAAAATTTCTAAAATTAAAAACAAAAGCTGTTACGAACTCAGATTAAATAGTACTGTAATGGTTGATTTATTTAAAAAATTAAGAAATGACCTATTTGGATATATTTCAAAATCACCTAAGGATGTTGTAAGGGCTTTTATAAGGGGATTTGCAGATGCTGAAGGTTATGTGAGCAAGGACAGACCGAGAATACAAATTACCCAAAAGGATGAGTTGTTATTGAAGTTTATTCAATTATTATTGTTAAGATTTGGGATAAGGTCTCAAATTTGTACTCGATGCACATTAATAATAGATGGTAAAGATGTTGAGAAATATAGTAAGGAAATAGGAATGACATCTAAAGAAAAAAATTCCTTATTAAAGAAATGGGAGGTCTATTGCAGAAATACATTCACACGCGAAATAATTCCTATTGAGAGAAAGATTGTTTGGAACCTTATTAAATCCTGTCATCTGCCTCCATCAAAATTGATAAAATCAAAGTGCAAATATATATACAGAAATGAGTTAATCAGGGTTGTAAATACATTGAAAAATATTAAAAATAATGAAATTAAAAAAAGAATATCATTCTTAGATAACTTACTTAATTCAAACATAAGGTTTGAAAGAGTGAAAAAAATAAGAAAAATAAAAAACAGTCAGCCGCTGTTTGATCTTAGCATTCCAAAATTTGAAAATTATATCGCAAATGGTTTTGTTGTTCATAATTCAACATACCGCTTATACCTAAGAAAGGGAAAACAGAACAAAAGAATTGCGCGCCTTATTGATTCACCAAATCTTCCAGAAGGCGAAGCTGTTTTTAGCTTAACTGAAAAGGGCATTGAGGATTAGGCTTTTTGTAGAAATTGGGGTGTGAGGTTTGAATAAAATTTATGTTGATATTTTAACATATACAAACAATCCTGAAGAGATTTGCGAAACTGCTGGCAGAAATACATATAAGCAAGAACCGCCTTCACAACTTTTTCAGATTGTCAAAAAGGATGGAAACAGAAATGTTCTTCGCAATATAGTTAGGATGGGTCATCATTCTGTTATTGAACATGCAAATTTTACAATTGCCTTTGAGGGTGTTTCTGTATTCTTTGAGCAATTTCTGATTGAATTCCGTCTTGCTTCATATACTGTGAAATCTAGACGCTATGTAAATTATGGAGAGAGTGGTTACATAATGCCAGAATTCACAAAAATAAACAGCATAATTGAAAGAAAATATAAAGAAATAATGGACTACCTATTTGAAACCTATAGATATTTGGTGAGCGAGGGAGTTCCTGTTGAAGATGCGAGGTTTGTTTTGCCATACTCCTTCCGCAGCAAAATAATATGTACAATGAATGCAAGAGAGTTAATACATTTTCTATGGGATGCGATTTATGGAAGAGGAAGTAAATATCCTGAAATAAAACATGTTGGAAAATTATTATTAGAGAAATTGCAAAAGATTGCTCCAAATATTTTTTCCGGTCTCGAGAAATTGGAAATAGGGCAAAATAAAAAGGAAGAAGAAATGAATGAAATCTGCAAATTATATAATATTAAAAATGATTTTTCTGAAAACCAAGAAAAGGTTCAGCTACTTTATTGTACTGAAAACCCTGATGAAAGAGTGGCTTCAATTGCGTTACTGAACCATACGCAGATGGACAAATACACAATAGAAAGTAGAATTGATGAATGCAAAAAAGAAATTATTGAGACCGTCCTTAAAAATAAGAGACCGCGTGAGCTTGAACATATAAATTTTACATTTAGAATAAATAATGTTTCTCTTTCAATTCTAACTCATATTACGAGGCATAGAATGCATTCTTTGCTTGTGCCA
>Ga0207433_10014726_pt1 | contig 11272 bp, 14 predicted proteins | sample YelNatPaOPGAMG01_FD_187559 | JGI IMG/M metagenome (GOLD analysis project Ga0207433, IMG submission 187559) | Hot spring thermophilic microbial communities from Obsidian Pool, Yellowstone National Park, USA - OP-RAMG-01 (SPAdes) (version 3) | ecosystem: Environmental > Aquatic > Thermal springs...
CAGGAGCTATCATTCCCAGGAGTCCTGGGACGGTCGTCGGTGAGGCTCCATCACCTCGCGTGTATTCTCGAAATCTCAGAATACAACCACGGGCACATCCGGTGTTGCGAGGGGGTGGCGCGCGGGTGAGCGGTCCTGCGCGGCATCTCGTGTGGGCGGCCGGCAAAATGTCTTTGAAAGATCTGACCCGTGCGGCTCATAATCGATATAAGCGGTGGAGCTCGCTGCAGTCGCCGTTCCACGGCCAATGACTCCTGCACGTTTTGCTGCGGGAGGCACGGCTGAGATCCCTCCCAAAGCCAGAAGTTGTGCAAAAATTTCCATCTCCGAAAGGAGGAGCGAAGCTGTGCTGGCTTACGGCATCCCGGAGGCTCTGGACTTAAGGGCAGCATGCGTTGGGGAGGATGGCGGCAGCCGTCGAGAGTGCTGGCCGGTTTACCAGCAACGCATCAGGATCGGGAAGCTGTTCGACATGGAAGCGCCGCTGCCTGGCAGCAATCTCTTTTCGAGCGCTGGAGTCCGCCAACGTCGCGCCATGCGGCCAATGACTCCTAGGGCGCAGTCGCTGTAGGAGGCCCTTCCTGGCGATCTCCTCATTCCTGTCACGAGGTGAGGAAGATGGATCGCGTATTGCCGGTAAGTGATCGCGAGCAGGTGCTTCCTGAATCGCGAACGCTCCCGCAGAGTGCTGGCGGAACAATGTTCACGCGGAACACAAAAATCGTTGCAACCCTCGGGCCGGCAACCGGCAGCCCTGACCTGATCGCGCGGCTCGCTGAGGCCGGGGCCGATGTGTTTCGTATTAATGCCTCGCATGGCGGTCAAGAGAATTGGAGCCAATGGATCCAGTCAGTCCGTGAAGCGGGCATCCAGGTGGGGCGGCCCTGCGCCGTGCTGCTGGACCTCCAGGGTCCGAAAGTTCGCCTTGGAGAATTTCGCGGCGGCGGCTGTCTGCTGAAGACGGGGTCGCAATTCACCCTGACCGTGGAACCGTTGGTGGGCGATGCGAGGCACGCGTCGACAGACTACGCGGCCTTCGCCCGCGAGGTCAGTCCAGGGGATCGCATCCTGCTTGCGGACGGGGCGGTCGAGCTGCGCGCGTTCGAGCGCAATGCCACCGAAGTACACTGCCTCGTCGTGCGCGAATGCTGGCGCTGGTCGAACGGGAGCTTGTGCGACATGCATCGCTCAACGCCGGTGACATGGTGATCTCTGTCGCGGGCCACCCACCCGGGCGTTCCGGAACCACAAACCTCATGAAGCTACACCGGATTGGTGAGTTGCCGGCGGAGAAGCGGGAAGCAGCATAGCGCCTCGGCTACTCCGGAAGGCGGAGCGCAGACTATTTGGCCAGAAGCGCTCCACATGACCAGGGTCGATCTGGATTGGAAGGAGCCGGGTTGCACGGCGGCGGAAACATGCAGTATTATCAGGCTGCGGCGGTGGAGTCCGCCTTACGCCGTTCCGTTCGAGGGCGGCCGATGACTCCTGCGACAGGTAATCTGTTGTTGGAGGCAATGCCGATCCTTATCAGTACCTCCCGCACAGATTCCCCAACGTTCGAATGGCCGGCACACGGCCAGGAAGGTACACGATGGCCTCTGACGGTGAGAACATCGGTTCTAGTCCGGCTGTGGGAACAGCGTCCGTGGCAGCCAGACTGTTGCGGCTACATCTATCGGAGCGCGATCACTATCACGGAAGGCCGCTGTACGAAGCGATTGTCGAGAAATGCCGGGAGATGAATATCGCCGGCGCCACAGTCTTCCGCGGCATGGAGGGCTATGGCGTCACGGCAGAGCTGCATAAGCCTCATCTTTTCACGCATGAATTACCTATTCAAGTTGTCGACTCGGCCGAGAACATAGCCCGCCTCGTGCCGGTTCTGGAAGAAATGCTCGACACAGCCTTGATAGCGATAAATGATGTCGAGGTGATTCGAATCCAGCGGTCCAGCCGGGCAGCGGGTCCAACGTCCAGGTGAAAGCAGTCAGTGGAGCAGTGGCTGTCCCGTTAGTGGGGCTAGCAAGGGAAAAGCGCCGGATCGAAGAGGCTGTGCGCCGGGGCGAGTCGTTGCTGATTCTGGGGCCGGCGGGTTCGGGCAAGACTGCCCTGGTCAAGTCCATCACCGCCTCCGCGCCAGACGCGGTCTATGTCGAATATCGCCGCATTCTTCACGATATGCTCGCCTCACTGGCGGCCACGCTCATCGAGAATCGCCATCCCCGCCTCGCTCCCCTGGTGCGAAATGGAGACTCGCCGGCAAAGTGGGCGGGCGAGCAGACCAGCGTGCACCTGCGCGGCGTCCTATGGAGCGGGTTGGAGGCCAGCCCGTGTCTGCTAGTGCTGGACGGTATCGAGAATTCGAGCTTTCAGGCGTACCGGTTTTTCCAGCGCGTCTACTTCAGCCGCGGAATGCGAATGATCGCCATAGCAAGGGATCCGGTACGGTTGGGCGAACTCCGCCGTCTGTTTTGGGATCCGCGGCGGACGATTCAGATGGCCCCGCTGTCGGGACCCGAGGCGTCAATACTGTTCGAGTTGGCCGCCAACCGGTTCGGTTTGGGGAAATTCGATCTCGACGATTTCCGGCCTCGCGTCCTCGATAACGCGAAAGGTAACCCGGGGCAGATTGTCGAGATGTGCCGCCTGGCCCAGGAACCGCAGTACCACTCGGGCAGGCACATCCTGTTCGCGCCGCTGCGCATCGACCTTATGGCGCGGTATCTGGCGTGACCGCTACCCCCCGAACAGCTTCCTCGAGATGAGCCGCGATCGTGTCCCGAACGGCAGCCAGCACGGCTTCGCTCTCTTCAGGCGACACCAGATCGCGCTTATTCACAACGAAGAAGATCTTATGAACTTGCCTGGACACATCGCGAAGGAACGCGAGTTCGCCCTCGTTCATCGCGGATTCGAAGCTGGTCACAAAAATCACGGCATCCGCTTCGGGCAGGAATTCGTGAGTGGTTGCGGTGTTTGCGGCGATTGCCGAACCTACGCCCGGCGTGTCGATAAAACGGAATCCGAGCCTCAGCACTTCTGCCGGAAGACGCACCTCCGCGAGCACAACCTGTTTCCGGTTGCCCGGATTGCCTCTCTCGGTTACGTACTCCTGCAACTGGCCGAGCGGGATTTCATGGGCCAGCGATGCTCCTCGAACCCGGATTACAGCGCACTCGTGATCGCCGTAGCGAACCGTCGTAACGACTGACGTGAGCGGCAACACGCCGGTGGGCAGGCGGTCCATCCCCATCACCGCGTTCATCAATGAACTCTTGCGGCGCGTGAATTGCCCGACAACCGCCAGGTTGAACTGATCCTCGGCCAGGCGCGAAAGCAATTTCCGGGCCTGTCATTCGCGCCCGTCGTCCTTCGCTTCGTGAAACAGTTGCATCATCGAGAGGATGACGGCGGCGAGCTCGAGCTTCAGTTTCAGGTGTTGCTCGAGCGCTCCGGACCCTGCCCCGGCTTCCTCTACTCCGCGGCTATCGAGTGCTTTCATCGTCCCTCTCTATCCGGCGGCTTACGTGAAGCAGCGTGCGCAGCACCGGGTCGAAGACCCTCTTCTCGAGCGGCAGCCTGTTGCGCATCGCTATCTCCCGTTCGACTATCGGGCGGACCGCATCGTAGATCTCCACCAGCACGTCCGAGATCTCGTCGCGAAAGTACCAGTCCGCATCACTGATGGCCCGAATGAGGCCAACCGTAATGGCCTCGATGCTTGCCTTGTCGCCCGCTCGCCAGGCCATCCTGGCGGCTGCGGCGAGAATGGCCGGAGCCGTCTCGTTGATGAGCGGCTTCAGGCGCATCCACTGCTCTTCCATCACCCCGATCTCGGCAAGCAGCCGGGCCGCGCTGCTCCTCGTTTGCAGGCTGGACGGGGTCTCCTCTTCGCGGTCCGGGCGCGGGTTCAATGCTGCGGACATCAATTCCGGAACCGCGGCCCGGCCCATCTTGCGCAAAGCATTTTCCGCAGCAGCCCGGCACACGTCGTCCTCAAGCGCGGCGATGATGAAGGGAATCGCTTCCGTGCGCCGCAGTTCGCCGAGCGCCTCCACCGCGCCCGCAAGGTGGCGGTGCCGTAGGATGCCGGTCAATACCTCGTAAACGTCATCGCCGGGCCATTGTTTGAGAGCCGCCGCAGCAGCATTCTGCACCGCCTCTTCCCCCATTCGGGCGACGGCGTCCGGAATGGGGCGATCGCTGCGCAAGTACTCCAAGAGCACATCCTTCGCCTGTAATCCCGCAAGCGCTTCGACTGCCCACCGCCGCGGCTGGTAGATCCCGCTGGGACGACCTTCAATCAGGAACCGGCGTAATGGCTCCACCGCAGCCGGCCCAAAGCCTACAAGCGCAGCCGCGGCCTGTTCGCCTTCGAGAAGCGAATCGAGCTTCCCGATCAGTTGCCGGATCGCCAGTTCACGATTGTCGTGCGATGCCGTGCCAGACATGATCTCAGCCCGTGGCGCCGTTCTCTTCCACCTCAGCCGCCTCAGGTTGAATCGCGGCCAGGTCCTTGCGAATTGCTTCCGCAGTTTCCGGACTGATTGCGGACGCGCCCAGCAGGCGCTCCAGTTGGGCCCGATAGGTATCCGCATGCGAATCGAATCGCGCCTGCATCTCGCCGATCGCCCTGCGCAGCCAAGCCTCAAGCAGGCGGCGATGCGCCCTGAATGCCTCATCCAGACCCGGGCCGAACAGGCGCCGCAGGCGGGCCTCCAGCCGCGCTTGTTCCAGACGCCCGGCAAAAGTGAGAAGCGGCGAGCGTTTCAGCAGTATCGGTCCTACAGAGAAGTCAAGTTGCGGCATCTCCCGCAAAGCGAGGAGGAGTTCCTGTTTCTGCGGCATGTCCGCCGCGTCCAGGTGTCCGGCTGCTTGCTGGAGCGCCGCGGTCAACTCCTCCGCCAGGCCGCTCAGCCGGACGGACAGGCTCTTGCCCACGCTTGCGGCCGTCTCGACGATGGCATCGCTGATGATTCCGGCATTCCCGTCCAGGCCCTGCCGCCAACGCTCGATAAGCCGCGAGGCAGCCTCGCGCACTGCGGCCGGCTGTAACTTCTCCACTCGATCGCTCGCCCGAAGACAAGCCGTTGTCGCCTCGGAGATCCGCCCGGCCGCGCGCCTCAATTCCTTTTCGACCTCTCGCAGACCGCTAACGTCCGATACGCGGGACCCCTCGGCGCGGCTCAGTTTTGAACGCAGCGCGGCCTCAATTTCTTCACGAAGGGCGGCGGTTTTCCGGCGCACCGATTCGTCCGCAAGTTCCCGGTGGCGCCCGTAAAGCGGCGCAATCTCATGCTCGAACCATGCATCCAAAAGGGCTGCGTACTCGCCGACGATGCTGACGGGGTGTACCTTCAGCTCGATTCCGAGATTGTTCCGAATCTGTTCTGCGACGTAGGCCAGCGAGGATTCGCGCTCTGGCGGCGCGAGGAGATCCGCTTTGCTGAGCAGCACTGATGCAGGCACTCCGGCCTCGTACAGCGACTGAACCGTCGCGAGGTCTTCCTCGGAGAGCGTGGAACCCGCATTGATCAGCACCACCCCGAGATCGCACTGCGGCAGATAGGCGCGAGTCTCCGCGGCGCCGGCCGCTGCCAGCGAACCCAGGCCGGGAGTATCGACGAATACGATGCCGTCGCGCAGCCTCTGTGCCGGCAGTTCCGCCACAATGCTGGTCACGCCTTTCGTGTTATTCGGGTTGCGCTGTTCCGTAGCCAGTTCGTGCAAAGCCCATAATTCCAGGTGCTCCACCCGGCGATCCGCGAACGAGACCGTCAGCCTCGGCTCGGGCCCCGAAACCAGCCGGGTCGGCACCGCCGTTATTGGGTTCACGCCGACGGGCAGCGCATCGATCTCCAGAATATGGTTCAACAGCGACGATTTCCCGGAACTAACGCGCCCGAAGATCGCGATTTCGAACCGTTGCGTCTCCATCCGGTCGAGAATCATAGCCAGCTTCGACCGAGACTCGACCAGGCCGTGAGTCGAGATGATCCGCTCCAGCCTCTTCAGCAGAGCAGCTTTGTCCCCCGCCCGCTGGAGTCTCGCCAGGCGGGCGCCGAGGTCCTGCCCCAGCCCCTGCGCCAGATACGCGTCGAGCTTGTCGACGAGGGTATTGAGCTCGGCCACGAGGCCGTTCAGTTCAGCCACCTCCGATTCCGGAACTTCGCCGTACCCACGCATGTACTTCGGGCCGATCTCAATAGCTGCGGTGCGCACGAAGGCCAGGGCCACTCGAATGGTGTGGATCGCGCCGAATTGCGGGCCCGGCACCGCGATTCGCTGCCCTTCGAGAATGCGAAGCATCTGCGCCCGGATCCGGGCAATATAATCCTGGATGACTTTGCTCTGAGCCGGGCTTACATCAACCCGGTATCTCGGAAAAGGCGACTTTGAGGAGGCGGCAGTCAGGACCTGTTCGATTTCGGACAAGAGCTTGTCCGCGTACTGCACGCTCGTCCAAAGGTGGCGCCGCTGCGGTTCATTGAGTGCAGTGCCGGCTTCCGTAGTGGTAGCCTCACGTGCCATGCGCCGTCTCCGAAAACTCGATTTTGGGGACTTCCCAGTAGGGCCAAATGACCGGACTCCTAGCGGAGGAAATCCCGCATAGGAGTCATCTGCCCGGTGGCGAGCGGTCTGGGGTGGACTCCAACACCCGTATCCATTATCCCGCAGGCCGTGGCATCAACGGGGCGTCAGAGGAGGTCGGAGTTCGTTCAGTTCATCGGCGTTGCTGAACCAGCGGGCGCCCGAGATTCGGGAAGCTCGCCCACTGGTTTCGCGACTCAAAACCGGCGAGAGCATTCGCTTGCGCCATCTCCACATCGGCATGCAGACCGGAAACAGTCACAATCCTCGATGACAGTTCAATTGGCTCTCTGTGTGCGGCTCCGGAGCAAATAGAAGATAACGGGAGTCACGAGCAGCGAAAGTCCGTCTGCGGGAAGATCGAAATCGGCAGCTTGAAAATGAAGAGAAGCCAGCGCGAAGCTGAGGACTACAAGCACCATCGCCCGGCCGTGGGCCTCGACGAATTCTGCAAACCCGGGCTTCATTTGCCACCTTCCGGCTGGCCGACGGCGGCCGGAAGTGATCGGTCTTCAAGGGAGAACGCTGATCGCTTTCACAGGAGAACACTGATCGGTTTCCAGGAGAATCAGTGATCGGTTTCAGAGGAGAACGGTGATCGGATGGGAGGAGAATCCGCACCCTGACCCGCGATCCCGTCCGCGCAGACGGGACTGACAAGACGGCGAAGGAATGGTGCGAAGTTGTATAACTTAGGAGCTTGTTGAAAAACCCCAAGTGAGTACTTGGCTGCCGGAACAAACCCTGAGAAAATTGTTCTATGCGCGGCGACGATCAGCAGCAGTCGGAGATGTTCAGCTACGTTTCCTTGGAGGACCGGGTTCCGCAGGACCACCCGTTGCGGGCGATCCGCAAGTCAGTCGATGACGTACTCCGGGCCATGGCGAAGGACTTAGATGGCATGTACGCCCGGACGGGCCGGCCGTCGGTGCCGCCCGAGCGCCTGCTGCGCGCGGCGCTGCTGCAGATCTTCTATTCAGTGCGCAGCGAACGGATGCTGATGGAGCAGATGAACTACAACCTGCTGTTCCGCTGGTTCGTCGGTCTGGAGTTGGACGAGCCGGTGTGGAACCACGCGGTGTTCAGCAAGAATCGCGAACGGCTGCTCAATCAGGACGTGGCGCGGACGTTCTTCGCGCGCGTGCTGGAGCAGGCCAGGCCGCACCTGTCGGACGAGCACTTCAGCGTGGACGGCACGCTGATCGAGGCCTGGGCCAGCCAAAAGAGTTTCCAGCGCAAGGACGGCGGCGATGACGAGCCGGGCCAGTTCCGCGGACAGAAGCGGAGCAACGAAACCCACGAGTTCGAAGACCGACCCGGACTCGCGGCTGTACCGCAAGGGCAACGGACAGGAGGCCAAACTCGGCTATCTGGGCCACGTGCTGATGGAGAATCGCAACGGCCTGGTTGTGGACGCACTGCTCACACACGCCGACGGCACGGCGGAACGCGACGCGGCGCTGATGCTGCACCGCAAATGGCAGGCACGGCGGCGGCGAAACCGGCGCGGGCCGATGAGCGTGGGTGCTGACAAGGGTTATGACACGTGGGACTTCGTCGCGACGGCGAGGGCGATGAACATCCGCCCGCACGTGGCGCAGAACACCGAGCGCAACGGCGGCAGCGCCATCGATGAACGAACGGCGAGGCACGCCAGCTATCGTGTCAGCCAGGGGAAGAGACCGCTGATCGAGAAGATCTTCGGGTGGATGAAGCAGACCGGCGGCATGAAGAAGGCGAAGCTAAGGGGGCTACGGAAAGTAAGTTGGCAGTTTCTGATGACGGCGGCGGCTTACAATCTGTGGCGTCTTCCGAAGTTACAGACGGCTGAAGTGTGAGTGACCTGCCCCGTTTTTCTCTACCAAGTGTAATTTGGAAAGCCGTTCTTCATATTATGTCTGCCAGCCATCCCGCCGGAGCCGCCCGTCGCTAGCGATCAGCGGTGCACGGCGGCGCATAGCGGGCAAGGGCGCGCCCCTCAGGGCGCGGCCGGAGGCGAACCCTTGCCCGCGAGCACCGCCGTGCGACTCACAACCAGCGACGGGCGGATCGGCGGGATGGCGTCCATCCTGCTGGTGAGCTCAGAGCACACCTCCGCGTATTCGTTCGGCGTCCGGTACGCCAGACTGCTGTGCGGCCGTTCTTCGTTGTACTCCACCCTCCACCGTTCGATCTTCTGCTTTGCATCCACGATGTTCAAGAACCAATTCGCATTCAGGCGTTCGTCGCGCAGCCGTCCGTTGAAGCTCTCCAGATATCCGTTCTGCATGGGCTTGCCCGGCTGAATGTGCACCAGTGCAATGCCGTGTTGTTCGCACCAGGCCAGGAAATGCCGGCTCGTGAACTCCGGGCCGTTGTCACAGCGCAAGCTCTTCGGCACTCCACGTTCGGCGATGACACGTTCCAATACTCGCGTGACTCTTCGGCTGCCGAGGCTCATGCCGACCTCGATGGCCGGGCACTCCCGTGTGAAGCCGTCAACGATGGTCAGGATGCGAATGCCGCGGCCGTTGGCTATGCCATCGGAAACGAAATCGAGCGCCCATTCCTGATTCGGCGCCATCAGCGCCGCGTTCACCGGAGCCGTGCGCTGGAGCCGCTTGCGCTTCAACCGCCGCACCGCCAGATGCTCCTGCCGGTACAGGCGATATACGCGCTTGACGTTCACTTTGTGCCCACGCTTGCTCAGCAGCGCCCACAGTCGCCGATACCCCTACCGCGGCTTTTGCCGCGCCAGCGTGATCAGTTGTTCGCGCAATTCGATGTTGCGATCGGGACGAGCCTCGTAGCGATAGCTACTGCGGTCCAGGTCCAGGAGCTTGCAAGCCTGGCGTTCGCTGTAGGCGAACTCGGCCATCACGAACGCCACGTCCCGCCGTGCGCTCACAAGCTCCAGCCGTTTTTTCGGATCACCGCTTTTAGAGCTTCTTTATCGAGGCTGAGATCGGCGACCATCGTCTTCAAGCGCCGGTTCTCCTCTTCCAGCGCCCGCAGGCGCCGCGCCTCATTCACATCCAGGCCGCTGTACTTCGCTCGCCAGTTGTACAGCGTCTGGTCGGAGATGCCCAACTCCCGGGCGAGGTCCTTAGCCGAGCGCCCGGCTTCGAGCTGCTTCACGGCCTCGATCATCTGCTCTTCGGTGAACTTCGTTCTCTTCATTTCGAAAACTCCTCTCGCTGTTTCAAGGGAGCTTTCCAAATTATGACTGGAGGAGAGTATTGGGAGCAGGTCAGTTGAGAGAGGCCAACGGTCTCAACCTGCATGGTTGAGAGCGCACCCCGCTTGGAGGCATTTCGAACTGGAGAAAATGCCCGATACACAAATACTGGCGAATGTTTGGGATATGGACGCGGCCCGGTCGGGCGATTGCGTCAACGAAATCGAGGCGCGGAAGTTACCTTTTTGGACGGTGGCTCCCCTCTCTCAACGGTGCTCAAACTTTCTCCAGGCATTCCCGGCGCCGTATCACCTTCAGCACTCCGCTTCGTCCCCTTCATCTTCGACCACGAGATTCGGATGGCCATCTGATCCACTTGCCAGGTTAACGAAGACTACATGCAAGGCCTCCATCGCTTCCCGAAGGTGATTCAAGTTCACGTAGATCTCGCCATCAACAGAGACGTCGCGCTTCGTGATCCGATCACGGTTTTCGGCATAGCGAAATGCAGTGGAGTTGGGATCGATTGCGGCGACCTCCTTTACCCGTCGGGCAATCAAACTGGGCAGGACGGAGCCGGTGGTCTTACGCATAGTAGATTCAAACTCAGATGCCAACTGCCCCAGATCGTGTCCATGAGCGTCGGTACCGATTAAGCTCTTGAGGGCCAGTTCGAGCCAGTGCCGGTACAAGTAGAGGACCGGATTCGCCAGACGATAGTCTTCAAGCTCGTCCCGCTTGATAGCGTCGACAAGCAGCGACGCAGCTTCGTAGTACTGATGGCCGAGCTCCAATTTCGTAGGGAGAGCCATCCCGCCAAACATGAAACCCTTGGGGCCAGTCCATGGGTCGGGTCTTTCGCACGCCGACGAAGGTTCCTCGAACAGTGGGCGTTCGAGCGCTGACCTTCGGATCATGCGAGTTGTCCGGCTCCCGCTGTACATCGCTATGCCTCTCCGTCTTGATCATGCCGGGACCGCCGATCCTCAAACGATAGGATTTGCACTTGGGAGTACGGCAGGAAGTGCTGAGAACGGATCAATGCCTGACCGTTTGCCTGGTAGAGAAGCATCTCCTTCGCGCGCGTCTGTTCTGTTTTGTCGGTAAGCCCCATGTACTTCGACATGACGCCAGCATCTTCTTCCTCCAAGGCCAATCCCACTAGTGTGCCGGTATTGGCGAAGACGGACTTGTGGAAATCGCGCGTTTCCTGGGATGAGAGAATGACGCCGAGGCCATACTTGCGTGCCTCTTTGATCAGAGCAGTCACGCTTTCGTCGCCGCAAAGCTTGTGCGCTTCATCGATGACCGCCATCACACGAAGCCGTTTGGAGACGCCGGCCATCAACATCGCCGCGTAGACCTTTTCTAGGAGAAACCGACTGGCAGCCAACATTAAGTCGTGAGCGCTACGTGAACCACAGGTCCCCGGAGGCGGAAACGCCTACTTCGGAACGCCGGCCAGCGGAGCGCTCTGCCTCCGCTTCCATTCATCGGGCAGCCAGGCCGGAAGATCACGCA
>Ga0207433_10014733_pt1 | contig 11268 bp, 10 predicted proteins | sample YelNatPaOPGAMG01_FD_187559 | JGI IMG/M metagenome (GOLD analysis project Ga0207433, IMG submission 187559) | Hot spring thermophilic microbial communities from Obsidian Pool, Yellowstone National Park, USA - OP-RAMG-01 (SPAdes) (version 3) | ecosystem: Environmental > Aquatic > Thermal springs...
GTCTTCCAGCGCTCGCACTCGAAGGAGTGGGCGCAGTGGCCTGTTATTGGCCACATGTCATGAAGGGTCAATATCACTGGCACCCTTTGGCATAACCATGGAAGAGCTCGAAGATCAAAATAGTCTCCGTGCATATTGTGAATATGGAGGACATCTGGAGGTTCTGGCGCAATTGAGAGGAGCTTCCAAGTCCCGGGAAAACGAAAATCTTCAATCCCATTAAATCTTTCCCAGATTCTTCTAGGGTCTGCAATATCCCTGACCATCCTCCGCAGTCTCGAGGATCCTCTAAGGCGACCTTGCATTCCCTCGAGCCATTTTTCCACCTTCCACCAAAACCCCTGCCACCCCCCGCAAAGGTCGTTCGGAATGACAATTGTCCTCTCATTCCTATTACGACAGGATCCTACTGCCAACCAAGAGTCGTGACCGTTCTCCAGGTACTTATGGAACAGTTGAACCGCTACTCTTTGAGCTCCCCCTCTGTGATTCGAAGGGGCCACCGTCAGGACTCGCAAGCCCATGACCTTGTCATTTGACGGAGAGCGCGGCTATTCCACCGGCCCCAAGAATAACGAGCAACCCTTCTAATGAGAAGATTTTCTGAGCTGTAAAAAAACGAACCCAGCCTCAGCAAGGCCCTTCCAACCCGGTACCCCTTGTTTTTCAGCAAGGCTTCCACATCCTCTGTTGGCCTCAGCTCCACTTTGAGCCGCCCGGATTTTATGTCAGAGATCATTTCCCTTATGGCTTCCGGATGTTGGCCCCTGAACCTTTCGAGCCAACTGGGATACCCGTACACGTTGTGCACGCGGAAGGGATTTTCCAACCCCATAAACACTCTCTGAGCCCACACTTCGGAGTGCCGAGCATGACCAGCCCACTGGGCGGAGGAGTAGTAGGCACACTTATCGTAAACCAGCTTGGGAAACAGGGGAGAATAGTGGTAGAGTTTTACTCCCCACGAAGCTGTGGTCTTAACATCAATCCACCTCAGCTCCCGAAGGTCCTTTCCTCTCTCTGAGATAACCGTGGGAGGTCGGTGCCGCACGTAAGCATAACCCTTTTCTTTCCTGAAGACTCTGTGACAGGTCTTACCCCCTCCCCGGAGGTACCAACTGTCCACCACGTAATCAAAACCACCCCAGAATGTGATCTGCTCAAATGACATGCCGCTGATCTCTGGGTGAGCTTTTATAAAACCAATAATGCGTTCCATATCTTTCGCCAGGTAGAACTCGTCCACGTCCACCTGTCAAACAAAATCCCCTTCAGCCAGGTCGAAATACGTCCTCGACTGTTCATCTTTTTCCGACCAGAACCCGTCTCTTGTGATGATTTTGACCTTGTCCAGGGGGTCCTCCTCCTCTTTGAACCTCCAGAGGGTATCCAGGGTACCATCAGTCGAGTGGCCGTGAGAAGTAGCAATCGCTTTTGCCGCAATACAGGCCCCTTCTACCACCAGAATCTCGTAAGCGAAGGGGTAAAGCGCTTTAAGACAATACCTAGTAAATGGCTCTCCGTTCAGCACTATTAGTCCGAAAGATATTTTAGGAAAGGAAGTGAACACCGGCTCTCTTTTCGGCAAACAAGTGCAATTGTCTTAGGAGCTCGGGAACTGATCAACTCTATACCCTTCGTCTATCTATTCACGACCACCCGAGTTTCCTCTTATAGCGGCCCAGAGATAGCCAGCTTTTCCCATATCCGGCAGGACCTCTTCCCATGGAAAGTTATGATAGTAGGGGTATTTCTCCCTGTCTCTACATACACCACCCCAATACGCTTTTGAGACAGCGCCAACTAACGTCCTTGCAAGCCTGATTCCGAGGCGCAAACGTGTCTCTTTCGGCATCTCCCCTTTTAGCGAGAAATAGTCCCATCCAGATCTGAGTCTCGATTTTATGCCGTAAAAAATTGAGGTCTTCCTAGCATCAACCCAGTGATGCACAATAAGGTCAGGACAGTAAAAGAACCTTTCCTCGCGGTATCCTTCGAAGAGCCTCTTGAGAAGCTCAGTCTCATCTCCGAAGGCGACCTTCCTGCCTCTTTTCCCGAAGGCCGGATTGAACCCCCCCGCTTTCTCAATCAGGTCTCGTTTAATAATCAAATTTCCGCCACTCAGAACACCCCACTCCCCAATTCCGAGGAAACATGGCTCATCTTTCGGCACGTGACTCCCGTAACGGAACCAGCGTGGAACTGAGCTTTCGACCGCAGCGACGTACGGTCCCCCGAACACACCAGGATGCACCTCATCTATTATCTTCAGTGCCGTGGCTATCCATCGCCCGTCTGCCCTGCAATCATCGTCAAGATAACCGACATATTCGCCCAGTGCCTCCTTCCAGCCCCTATTCCTAGCGTGAGAAACTCCTTGGACAGCTTCTGTGCAATATCTCAAAATGGGATTGTGCTGGCTACAGGCCTCCACTACCGCGCGCGTCTCCTCGTTTTGGCAGTTATCCACTACAATGATCTCCACTGAACTCAGAGCTTCACCTTGGCTCACCAGTGCCTCCAGAGCCCCACGTAGAAACCGAGGGCGGTTCCACGTGCATATCACGATACTCAAGATGATCATCAAGCCCTACAATATAAGCTATTGTTCCGCCTTACCCCGAGATAGCTTGCTCAGCCCGTTTGCACCGCCTCTTTCACCAACGCCCCTAACCTCACCGGGAAAACCTTTCTCCTTTGCGCGCACAATACGAAAAAACCCTCCGAATCACTTCCGGCCAACGTCACACACCTTGACCTGCGCTCGCAAAAAGCGAAACCCACGCACCATCTCTTTCACAAAACCAACAACTGTACTCCTGCGTACGAGCTTCCGATCGTAAAGCAAAGCCTCCACGAACAGTATAGCACCAACCGCAGCGTTCCGTTTTACAATATAGGAAGACAGGAAGTAAAACCTCTTTCCTACTTCTTCCCTAATCTCTTGAAGCCCAAGTTCATCAGAAGGAAACGCACAGATATACGCTTTATACAGCCTCTTCAGATACCATGCCGCTAGCAGTACCTCCTTGGCACTCGCACTCATGGAACCATAGTTTCTGGGCCGCAATTGCCGCAGAACATGTCCCGGTACCTCGTATGACAATAGCTCATTCATCGCTTTAGCCATTATGTTCATAGCATTCTCTTCTTGCATCTGTCCGTAGACTGAGCATATTCCCGATTTCAGCAGCCTTCGCCTCACCAGCACCTCTGGCAAGTTCGTTATCTTGGCCCTTTTCACTACTCGTAGCCATAACTCGTAATCCTCAACATGCAAGGCTTCCTTTTTGTACCAGCCACAATTTTCTATCAAAGTCTTTTTCATAATGACCGACGGATGAGCTACGCAGTTTCCGAAAAGAAGCGCAAACCTAACACCTTCGGCGGTGGTTGGTGTGTACCAGTAGCCTACGTTTCTGCCCGTCGAATCTATATGCTCAATCCAGGTGCCTAGGACTCCAACATCGGTATGATTTTCGAGGTATGAAACTTGTTTCTCAAATCTGGGCGGAAGACTGATATCGTCTGCATCCATTCGGGCTATATATTTTCCAGAGGCGATCCGGCAGCCCAAATTCAATGCTGCAACCACCCCCTGGTTGTTTTGGTGGTACACCGCTATCCGCCTGTCCCGGGATCTGTAAAAATCGAGGATCGCCGTTGTTCCGTCTGTGGATCCATCATTTACTATGATAAACTCAAAGTCCGCAAAACTCTGATTTAGAATGCTCTCTATAGCCTCCGGTAGGTACTTCTCAGCGTTATAAACTGGCATTACAACACTCACCAAGGGATACCTGCTCATCTAGCAGATTTCCTCGGTAGCTCCCGGCCTTATTCTTCCGCTCATGATTGAGTCAATGGGCGGTGACTGGAATCCCATTCTTTCGAAAATCTCGGCGAACCGGTGTACATAGGTATGTTCACGCATGGTTCTTTCGTATCCAGCCATCGAGATTCTTTCCCTTTCATCCTCGTGGACCAGATAATGGATTGTCTTTTTTATTAGATCCTCGGTACTGTCGAAGCAGACTATCTCGCGGCCTGGCCTATAATACTCCGAGAGATTCTCCGCCCATCCTGTCAGAAGAAAGCCTCCACACCCAGGCACCTCGAAGTTCCTTCCCTTAATCTGATCTGGATAGCTTGGTGTCGGAACCCCCGACGTTCCCTCAACTTTCCCTCCAGACATGCGGTCCTTTACTAGACGTAAGAGCCTTCTGCCCGCTCTTTTGAGGGGGGAACCGAAAGGCATCGTATCTAGAAGGGTAGAAACCAAGTTGCGAACCCTCCTCCTCGTCTGGGGCTTATCCGCAGGAAGAGGCGTGGAAGAATTGGACAGATTAAGATTGACACGGCTTTGGTTGAACACACGGATCATTTCTTCCTGGGAGAGGCGACCCGACTCCCAGCCCGTGCCCCACACTCGAATGTTGATCCCCGCTGAACGCAGTTTCTCAATCACCTCCCGCCGGTTTCCGTGCGGCTTGCCAACGAATGTCACGTCATACTTGCGCGGCAGATCCAGTTTCCGGTAAAGGAAATGGTTACAGGCCCACTGACTTTTTATCACATTCTTGTAACCAAGTTTCTCATACTTGGGAAGGGCGCTTTTAGCTGTTGTTACAACCCAGTTAAAACAAGGTGCCCAGTACCGACTGAAGCTGTCGAAGCGCCAGTGATCATCACAAAACCAATTCAGAGTGACAGTAGTTGTGTCTTCCGAAATTTGTCGAACTGCAACTGGATCGAGCTCATCTGAGAAAAGTACCGTGAACATCAGCTCGGGTTTCTCCGCTCTTGCTACCTGAATCAATCTGCGATTCATCCAATCGCGACCGTGCTTCTGTGCCAAACTTTTGAAATCAAAGTAAAGAATATCGTACCCCATGTGGAGAAGGGAGTGATAAAAATTATAGTGCTCATAGCTGTGTCCTTGCTCTGGCTTTCCATAGTCGTATTTCATTGCCACATAAAGTATGAGCATGCTATGAGTGTTTTCCTACATTTATCATAGATTCTTTGCGGCTCTACCTTGTACAAGCTCTTGGTAGAGTCGCTCGTATCTCAGGGCAATCTTTTCCCAGGTGAATCGCTCTTTCCAGGCGCTATACCCGGCAGCTGCCAAACGAGCTCTTTCCTCTGGGGAGTCAATCAAATCTTCTATCGCACGCGCCACAGACGCCGGGTTTGCCTTCACAAGTCCTTCTTTCACCGTTTCGCCGGGAAGCACAATCCCCCCCTCCGTCCACTTCACAATTTCCCAGGCATTCCCGCAGGCCACAGATATAAATGGGGTCTTGGAGGCCATTGCCTCGAAGAGTACTATCGGCGAACATTCTAGATTGGAAGCAAACACAAACAGATCCGCTGCTTGATACGCGGCTATTACTTCTTGCCGGGGCGGATCGAGAAGCATCACTCTCTTCCGTCCCAGTGAGACCAAGTTCACCAACAGGGCCCGCCGCTCGCAATCACGTAAACAACCTTTCCGGCCTAGGGTATTCCCGATAATTATTAACACTGACTTACCAATCCGAGCACGGCGAAAGGCTTCGATGACTATATTGTGGCCCTTCAAGCCCGTATGGCTGCCGACGGTCAGAATCAGGGGAACGCTCTCCGGGATACCATACCGCTCGCGGAAAGTGGGATCAACGTGTTCGAACTCTTCTTCCGAGGCTCCGTTTGGAATTATCGTATAATTCGACAGGCCGTGTTCCTTTGCGAAACCTATGTCGCGGTAGGTGTACGAATGGAACACCAAGTGATCATATAACCTCATGATCCCGGGCATCTGCCTAAAGTACTCCGCGTATAGAGGACTAGACAGACCCGAAAATCCACAAGGTGCCATTACCTTGCGGTAGAGAAGCCGGTCTAATAGTGGGAAAGCCAGATCTGTTGCCCACTGCTGAGCTGCGTAATTCATCATGATGTCGAAATCGCCATCGATCAAGAATTTCTGGTACCGTTCGACTTCCCCCTGGAACCCACGCACGGCGTTACCGGAAACCGAAAACTCCTCGATTTGAACTCCGTTCCTATGAGTTGCCGCCCGGCCTTCTAACCTTCTGGTCGCAACTGTAACCGAATGGCCGCGTCTCGCGAGATGTTCCGAGATCTGTTTTACGACCTCCTGCGACCCGCCAACACTGGGCCAGTATAACTCGACGGTGTGAAGGATTTTCAACCTTCGCATATAGCGATGATGCCGTGTCCCGTCAATCCCGGGGATCCCACCAGACGCTCATGCGAATAAAGGAACAGCTCTAGCCTTGAAAATCCAATATCATTGAGGAGCTTCGTTATCGTGGCAGGAGAAAAATAGTAGTAATGACCCGGGTGAACGATCTCATTACCTTCTATCGCCGCGAAAAATCCCGCCGCGGAGAAAGCGTTAGGAACTGTGATGCACAGCTTCGCAGGGGCGTTTACCGAGCAAATCTTCCTCAGGTTTAGGAGCGCCTTCCCGGGATTCTGAATGTGTTCAAGGACCTCCGGGAACAGGATAATATCGTATTGATTGCGGAGAAAGAGCAAGTCGTTGGGGGTCAAATCCTGTTCCACGTCCAAGATCGCGTTTTCCGTATCTCCTGTCATGTGCCTGTACCTTTCTAGCCACACCGGATCAATGTCGACGCCGTAAAGGAATCTAGCAACCTCTTTTATTCTCAGATGGAGCAATGCTTTAGCCTGTATTTTTTCAATAGTGAAGGGCACGTCAAGAAACCCAAAGTGAATCACTCTCCGAGCTTCGCAAAGCTGCATTAGAAAATCTTCTCTGATCACCTGTTTTTCTTTTAAGTATCCAAAGTAATGAAAATAAATTGAATCTCTTGCTGGTGTTAAAGATGGCATTCTGTTCAACGTACGCAGTAGCCTGAGCCAATTAATCATTGCTCTCAATCGAGTCATGCTTCGGCATCTCGAGTTCTTAGGAAAAGTACCATTGGCACTTTGGAACGACAGGACCCACAGAGGTGGCTGACACTGGCTTTGGCCTTGTGACATCTACGATCTCGATCGAGAGACAATCTTTGGCGCAAAAAAAGTCCTCTCTTCCGTCTCCGAACCATACTGAAATCTTGTAAGTGCCGTTCAATAACCTTGGATATTTTATCAACACTTTGACCGTCCCTGAGGGCTTGGGATTGACTGTTTCTTTTACGGCGTCAATGAGAGGATTTGAGCCGCAAATTGGATTGCCGAGGTAGTCAGAGATCACGAAGCCGAGACATGGCAGCGGGATGGGACGGTCCAGCTTATAGTCTACCGTAAGCTCTATGCCTCGCTCCGACTGTCTCACACATGCTTTAGTCACTGGCCCGTCCGGGAACCGTATCTCGTTCCTGTTCCCTCCGCCCAGATAAGCACTGATGAGCTCCTTCGGAGGGCCCTCTTTGATCAGAAAACCCTCGCTCAGGAGCAGGCTTCTGTCGCATAGACTGGCTATTGCGCCCATATTGTGGCTTACGAAGAGCACTGTCCTTCCTTCCTTGGCCACATCCCCCATCTTTCCCAGGCACTTTTTCTGAAACGCCGCATCTCCCACCGCCAGCACCTCGTCCACCAACAAGATCTCCGGCTCCAGGTGGGCGGCAACGGCAAAGGCCAGGCGCACGTACATGCCGCTAGAGTAATGCTTCACTGGGGTGTCCAGGAACTTCTCGATTTCGGCGAAGGCCACGATTTCGTCGAATTTGCGGTCAATCTCCGCCTTCTTCATCCCCAGTATAGCGCCATTCAAGTAGATATTCTCCCGGCCGGTCAGCTCAGGATGGAAGCCAGTACCCACCTCTAACAAGCTGCCTACTCGCCCTCGGATCTCGGCATATCCTTCCGTGGGCTCCGTTATACGAGAGAGAATTCTCAGAAGGGTCGACTTTCCCGCTCCGTTCCGGCCAATAATGCCCACCACCTCTCCTCGCTTCACCTCGAAGGACACATCCTTGATCGCCCAAATATACTCGAGTTCTCTTTTTTTCCCACGGGTCCAGAGACGTCTTAGGTTGCGGAAAGGGGACCTTGCGAACAAAGCTATTCTATCCCTGAGTGTCTCGTAACGAGTTAGCCTCTGACCTATCTGGTAAAGTTTACCCAGATTCTCAACGCGGATCGCTGTATCCCTCATGGCCCAATCTTGGAGTGCACGCCTGAGTTAATGAAGGAGTTGGTCCTTCTCTTCCAGGGAAACTATATGATGTCGGCAAAGGTTCTCTCCGTGCTTCTGAAAAACAGGGCCCCGGTTATCGTCACGATCACAACCGTGACAATCGAGATTAGGAACAGCGCCGTCTCAGGGCCGCCCTCCGTCCAATGCTCTCCCAGAAGGACCCACCGGAAGCCCTCCACAACACCCGTCATGGGATTAAAGGCCAAGACCCACCTGAAACGATCTGGGATGATACTAGTTCCGTAAACAATGGGAGTGGAATACATCCAAATCTGTAGTAGAAAAGGCACGAGGTAATTGACATCCCTGAAGCGCACATTCAGGGCGGAAAGCCAAAGGCCAAACCCTACTGCTGTAAAAAAAACCATCGCGAAAGAAATGGGGAGCAACAAGAAGCCGGTGCTTGGCCATATGCCAAAGTATGCTAGAAGGCCAATGAGAACTAGAAAAGTCAAGGAGAAGTCAACCAGGCCCGAAAGTGCCGCACTCAGGGGAATCACGAGCCTCGGGAAATACACCTTGGTAATCAGGTGGGCATTTCCCACCAAACTGTTTGAGCACCGATTCAGAGTGCTCGCAAAGTAGTTCCAGGGAAGGAGGGCTGCCAAAAGAAATACGGGATAGGGCACACCCCCAGAAGGCACTTTCAAAAGCTTCCCGAAAATGAGGGTAAAGAGGGCGACCGTCACTATGGGCTGCATCACAATCCAAAGGACACCGAGGAAGGTCTGTTTATAGCGAACCTTGACATCCCGCCAGGCCAGAAAGTAAAGCAACTCCCTATATTCCCAAAGTTGCCCAAGGCCCAGACCAGCCAAGCCCCGCGTGGGACGAATTATGCTCACTGGCCCAGACGGGCCTTCAGAGGCGTTATCCCTTTTGGCTTCGAATCCGGGCAGAGGGCCCCTGTCTCTCACCTCATGCAACTTCGGCTTTCCCTCCAAAACGCTGATGGGTCACCTCGGCCATAAAACTCGCTCTCGCTACCCGTTGTCGCATTGGCCTAAGTTCATGCTAGACAGCAGTTGCCCCTTTCGCAAGGAGCTTCTCATACAATGAGTACCATCTTTCGACAACGAGAGAGTGATCAAATGCCTTTATTCGTTTCCTCGCCCGAATGCCGAGTTTCGTTCGCTCCCCCTCGGGCATCTCAATCAGTTTGGCGAGAGCGTCGGCGAGCGCCCTTGAATCGCCCGGAGGAACAACTAGCCCCGCATTTCCCACTATCCTCGCTGAATCCCCGACATCCGTCACTACACACGGGACTCCACAAGCCATTGCTTCGGCGACTGCGTTAGGAAACGACTCACCCCAATGAGAACTACAGCACAAGCAGTCCAAGCCAGGAAGTATGCTTTCTATGTGTTGTCTCTCCCCCAGAAGGAACACCAATGATTCAACTTTGTTTGCCTCGATGACGGAGCATAACACCTGGTTGGACTCATCCATTCCCTTTCCCACAAGCACGAACTTCACATCCTTCCGGTGTCTAGCCAGCATCCCTGCCGCTTTAAGAAAGGTGTCATGACCTTTCATGGGATGGAAGCGAGCTACCATACCCACGAGGAACTGGTTATCTTCGAGCCCGAGAACCTCTTTCCTCAGCCATTCCCGGGCCTCTCTGGAGGGCTTGAAGCGGTCGCAGTCGACCCCGTTGGGAATTACCACCTCTTTGGCCGCATCATACCCCAACGCCCTGTGCTGGGCTGCAGAACTGTAAGCATTGTAGACGATTCTATCAGCCTTTCTGCTCAGTTTTGCGCCAAGCTTGATGACCCATCGCGTAGTCAATTTTTCTCTCGCCAACCTATTCAACGAGTGCCGGATCCCCCATATGACCGTTGGTCTGTAGCTCAACCTCTGGGCAGCAAGACTACACATCAGGTTGGCATGGTACATCCAGCCTTGAAGGATGTGAGGTTGATACGCATCGAGGATCCTATGGAGCCTCGCCACTCCCCGCCACAAAGAAAAGGGTCCTTTCCCCATCTCCAGGTGGTAAATCTTTATTCCAGCTTCAGCTAACGTCCGGCTCAAGGTGTCGGGCCCCTTTAGTGCCACAACTATGGAGTCGAACTTAGTCTTCTCCATGGCCATGACGAGCCTACCTAGGCTCGTCTGAGCGCCACCTCTCTCCAGCCCCGTGATAAGATGGGCTATGCGGATCAACTTTCGGCTTGTGCTGAACCTATTGTCGCCTATTAAAGGAAGAAGCTTGGGGAAACGTGATTCGAAGTTGAGTTGGCCGGTTAGCCTTAGTCTTCCTCCCCGGACGAGCACACGATCGACCCATAGGAGGGGGCCAGGTTTGAGAAACGGAGCCGGAAACCATCCAGCTCGCTACACCATCCCGTACCCCTTAACTATGTCTGCCATCCCGTGGGAAACCTCTACAGAACCGCTCGACAACTGTCGCCCAGACGAAAAACAGAAAAGATCGAGTCTCCGTCCAGGAACACGATAATCCCATTCTGGAAACATGACCTGGCGATCCCAGAGAGCGCCCCTAAGGGCGCACTGAAATGCCGACTTTTCCCCTTGCCTTCCAAGTTTGACCGCAACTAGTTCGTGCGCAGATCTTTCGCAATCTTCCCGTGAGCATCACAACTAGGGCTCAGGTACATGGACACCCCTCAGGGACCGTAATTTCTCCGAGGCCAACAACATGGCTTTGCCAAGGCCGATGGAGATGCACACAGCGTAACAAGGTACAATGGGGACTCGAAACCGCGGGGATGCTTCCCCTCCTGCTGGCATGAGAACAAAATATGCCACTGTCATGGCCAGAAAAATTGAAGCGTGCGGATTTTCTCTCCATAGCATACGTATTCCCAGCAAGAAAAGGAGGAAGCACGTGCAACCGTAGATGGCACCAAGGAACCTAGAGAGCGATCTGGGTAGGCCGGTCAGGGCTGAGATCCCCGCACCTCCACCTCCTAGCAATGTTACCGCAGCGCCCCTAACGGTAAGCAAAAGAGTCCCCCACGGGTGAGCCAGGAGGATCTCCTTCGCCAGTTGCGAATAGACTTCTGCTTTTCTGGCATGGGGCAGCGTAGCTAGCTCAGCCAATCCATTTGCGGCAACTCTCT
>Ga0207433_10014738_pt1 | contig 11266 bp, 8 predicted proteins | sample YelNatPaOPGAMG01_FD_187559 | JGI IMG/M metagenome (GOLD analysis project Ga0207433, IMG submission 187559) | Hot spring thermophilic microbial communities from Obsidian Pool, Yellowstone National Park, USA - OP-RAMG-01 (SPAdes) (version 3) | ecosystem: Environmental > Aquatic > Thermal springs >...
GCAAGCTTATCGATAAGCGGACCACCGGGGTACCCCAACCCCATCGCGCGGGCGCATTTATCGAAAGCCTCCCCTGCCGCATCGTCCCTGGTGCGCGCGAGGATCTTATACTCGCCATGCCCGGACATCAGCACCAGGTCAGAATGCCCGCCCGATACAATCAGACACACCACGGGAAATTCGATATCGCTCGATACGAGGAAATTTGCATAGATATGCGCTTCGAGATGATGCACCGCCACCAGCGGAAGCCCCGCTCCATAGGCTATGGTCTTAGCCGCGGCTGCCCCGACGATAAGCGCCCCTATAAGCCCAGGCCGGTTGATTGCACCGATACAATCGATATCAGCAAGCGTGCACCCAGCCTTATCCAACGCCTCCTGAACGGTCGGCAGGATCAACTCCACATGCCGCCTCGAAGCGACCTCCGGCACCACCCCACCGAACTTGCTGTGGATATCGATCTGTGAAGCAACCACATTAGAGAGTATCCGAACACCATCCTCGACCACCGCCGCGCTCGTTTCATCGCAGCTCGTCTCAATCCCTAAAATCCTCACGCTCTACCCTCCGCCGCGGTCTGCGCAGCTTCCTCACCGAGCTTTCGTTTGAGCTCGGTATATTTATCCGCGTAAGCGGAGTTCGTGATATTATCGACCCACATCACGATCGCGTTTTCGTGGTTATCGGTATAATATCCGCGCCGCACCGCCGCCGGAAGAAAACCGTATTTCTTATACAGATTCTGAGCTATCACATTACTCTGCCGGACTTCAAGGGTAGCCCTGCGAGCGCGCCGCGATATCGCCTCATCGAGAAGCGCCACCAAAAGCTGCTCACCGATCTTCAATCCTCTACAATCGCGCGACACCCCGAGCGTTGTAATGTGCGCCTCATCCATAATGACCCACATTCCCGCATAGCCGACTATCCGTGAATCGATACAAGCAACAACGTAATAAGCCGACCGATTCGAAAGCTCAGTCATATAAGCGCTCTCGTGCCACGGAGTCGCGAAGCATTCCCGCTCGATCTCCATCACCCTCGGCACATCTTCAGTCCGCATTCGTCTCAATTCGACCAGAGTCACCAATTTAGGCACTCCCTGAAAACATAAATCTACACTTGGCAGGAACTCCCGCCATCCCTTAACCCGCAAGCATGCCGTAGTCTAGCACGTTAAAATAATGGGTGTCAATCAAGATTCGCCACCCATCACTCCCTCTTCTGACTTACCCCACAGTCGATATGCGCATCCCAATCCATAACTATTTAGAAATTAAAACTCTCTCAACCACACATCCGTTCTGATTGACAGCCCATAATCACAATAATATACTAAATCCGCAGTACGATACTAGCTAGCAGGAAAGCAAGCAGATGTCTTATCAGCGCCGCTCGCGTTTTCCATGGAGCAGTACTCGCGCAGCGTTCACCTACATCGATCTTCTTATTATATTCGCTGTTCTCGCAATTCTCGCGGGTATCCTTTTTCCCGTGCTCTGGCGAGTGCGTCAGCTTGCCAGCCAGTCTCAGTGCGCCTCGAACCTCCAACAGTTCTCCGCGGCATTTACAGTCTACGCGCAGGATTGGAACTCATTCTGGCCATGCCCGGGCGGAAAGGTGGGCGACTGGACCTATTGGGCTCAGAGCGGGAATGGAGGCTTGCAATCCTATGTAAGGCAGCGTGGGAATAAGTCGGTCTGGTGCTGTCCGTTGATGCCTGAGTGGCGGAGCAAATATCCGGTGCGATCATATTCGATGAACAGTTACCTTCGCCAGCCCTGCGATGTCGAATATATCAGAGGAAGTCCTGCATCGTGCACGAATATCATCAAAGGCATCGACAGCAACCGCATTCCACAGCCAAACAGGACAATCCTGCTTTTCGAGGGGGTGCCGCTCACGGTTGGGTGGGAGAACAACGAGGATTACGTCTACATCTACCGCTGCTGCAACTGGACGGGTGTCCGTGGCTATTACGACAAGCTCGCCTACACGATCGATCCCGGAAGGCCCTGGCATGGACGGCGGAATAATTATCTATACAGCGATGGTCACCTGGTAAGCAGACCACCAGGCAAATATTATCCGCCCGGTTTGTCGACTTATAAGGAAATGTATGAGTGGTATGTGGACAAAGCGCATTACGAGGTTGTTTTCCAGAAACAGTGGGCTCGTTTAGTCCCGAAAGAGTAAGATTTACGCCATCAAGTAGCAGTAGCTGATGGGCCGGGAATAGATTTCCCGACCCATCGGAGAATACTTTCGACTACACCGTTCCATGCCCCATTACGAGACCAGCTATAAATAATGAGAGCGAGCCTGTAAGCCGGGTTCTGTCCAGCCGCGCTTGCGCGGCTTCGGTGATCATCTATCTTGACAAACGCATTGCTGCGCTGCTCTAGCGGCGACACCCGGGAGGTCGGCGGGCAGCTTCGACCCTCCCCTATTCGGCCTTGCTCCAGGTGGGGTTTACCAAGCCTCCGCCTCACGGCGGAGCTGGTGGTCTCTTACACCACCGTTTCAGCTTTCCAGATGAGACGCATGGGATAAATCCCGTCCTACACCTCACCAGGGTTTTCTTTTCTGTGGCACTTTCCCTAGCCTGACGAACTTGCATAGCAAGCTCACCCAGCCGGTTGCCGTTAACAACCACCTTGCCCTGCGGAGCCCGGACTTTCCTCCCTGCCGTATCATACGGCAAAGCGATCACCCAGCTCGCTCAATTACATGGTACTATCTTCAACCAACCTTTTCAAGCAAACGCAAAATCCTATTAGGCTCAGCATGGTTCAGTGTCCACTTTAACTTCAATCATGTCCCCGACTTTTATCCCCAACACCTCCACCGCGCTTCCTCGATTCACCGCGACTTCTACACAGCCGATACTGTTGATGAGAGCCACCGTTTTTCCATGCGCCACATCCGAATATGCCGTTTTCATCTCACCGATACGAGTCTCACCTACATTAACCACCACGCGATTTCCGAGACGCTCCACATCTCCGGCTTCAATGTTCGATATGCAATTCCCGAACGCATCGATGTATATGATTTGCCCGGTTATCTTATACTTACCTATACTCGCTACCGGAATATCGAGTGTAATTGGATCATCTATTACCGGTCCTAATTCGCTTAAGGCAGACCCCATCGCGATCCTTGCCGCAGCCGGAGCGAATACATCTCTCCCATCGAAGGTCCTCCCCCTGAGCCCATTCACTTCGATCGCGGTAATCTCCACACACTCCCCTATTCCCTCGTCCCTGATCGGGTAACTGAACACTCCATTATCCGGTCCGACGAAGTACCATTTTCCGCATTTCATCGCAATTCGCCTTCGCTTCGATCCCACTCCAGGGTCCACCACCACAACATGCACGGTCTCTTCAGGGAAATAACAGTAAGCGCTCCTGATTACAAACGCCGCTTGGAATATATTTTGAGGCTCGATCGAGTGGGAAATATCAATGATAACCGCATTCGGAGCAATCCAAAGGATAACCCCCTTCATCACTCCGACATAAGCATCAGCGAGAGAAAAATCGGTGATTAGCGAGATTATGCGACTCATAAGAAGTTCCGTTTATATTTTTAGCTATCAGCTGTTAGTGAGCTCACTGTTAACTTTAATCATCACAGGCAATATCTACTGTCATTCTCGCGAAGGCGGGAATCCAGACTGCAGTGGTATAAGTTTCGGGATTTCCGAGTTGGGGTGATGGCCCAGCGGGTTATATGATAACTCTATTCTCTAACCCTCAAATCCGAAACACCACACCTGTGATATCACTGATACCTGATAGCCATCAAGATAGTTGACAGCTTTAAATCTCATTTCGCCTGCTCATAAGGTATCGGTGAGTTGTTTTGTGGTGGAGCCGGAGCGGGGGCGGTGTTAGATGATGAGTCAGGAGAACTCGGCGTTGACGGAGCCGCACTGCTGCCCTGAGCCGCGCTTATAGCATCACGCCTGCTCCTTGCAGATATCGCATACTGGTCATTGCCACCGTATTGTATCGCCAGTTCATATTCGCTTAACGCAGTCTTAGGATCACCCTGCCCCTCATAAGCATATCCGGCATAATAGTGCCCCTCCGGGGAATTCGGTTTCATCTTAATAAGCTCCTGAGCATTATCCAACAGCTCATAAGCACTCCCGTTCTGCGAAGCGATTGTATACGACTTATTCACGAGCACCTGGAAAATGCAATCTCGAGCGGTCTTGCCCGCGGCGGATTCCGGCGCAACCCTGATCGCGCTGCGCCACTGCTCAATCGCCCCGTCCGTATTGCCCGCCGCGTAGAGCTTATTCCCCTGTTTAAGATACCTTTGCGCGTGCTCTCCTCCGACTTTAATCTGGTAGCTCGTATATGAAAGGTTCACCGCCCATATCGCGAATATTAGCATCCCCGCGAATCCCACAATCAATATAAACACCCCGAGGAAGTTCCGCGTTTCCGAACTCATAATCGGCTGCGGAGGCCCTGGCGGAGGCGACGGCGGCATGGGCGATTGTGGCATGGGCTGCGCGAACGGGTCCGGAGCCGAAGGCGTACCCGGCGCCGGCGGAATCGATCCGGCTCCCGGAGAAGGCATCGGGGTCCCGTAAGGTGTCATTGGCCCCTGCGAAGGCTGGCCCCATGGTCCCTGAGAAGGTTGACCAAACGGTCCCTGCGGAGGAGGACCATACGGCGCCTGCTGCGGTGGTTGATAAGCCCCCGGCGGCGACTGATACGGCCCCTGTGAAGCTCCGCCGAACGGCGACGGATATGCTCCATAGCCGTTTGCCGGCCCCATAAATTGCCCGCTGCAGGTCTCGTTGCGCAGGTCCTCAGCCATCTCATCAGCCGTCGAATACCGCGCATCCGGCTCCTTCGCCATCGCTTTTCGGATAATTCCCGATATCCATGGCGGAGCGCCTGGTGGAGGCGGGGGCTCCATATTCATAATGTTGTATGTCACGGTAACGATGCTGTCTCCGCTGAACGGCTTCGAACCCGCCACCATCTCATAGAGCAGCACGCCAAGTGAGAAGATATCCGACCTCGCATCGAGGTTCTTGCCAGCCACCTGCTCGGGAGACATATAGCTCGGGGTGCCGAAGACTTGTCCGTCCTGGGTAATCGGAGCCTCACCCATCAGCCTTGCGATACCAAAATCAGTGAGCTTTACATGCCCGCCCGGCAGCACCTGCACATTTTCCGGCTTCACATCCCTGTGGATTACGCCGTTCTGGTGAGCATAAGCAAGCGCGGAGCAGAGCTGAGTAGTATAACTGACAGCATCTTTTATCGGAAGCGGGCCACCCTGCTGCAGCACATCGCGCAGAGTCTGCCCCTCCAGAAACTCCATCGCGATGAAATATCTCTCGTTTTCTTTCCCGACTTCATAAATCGTAACGATATTGGGATGACTGAGCTTCCCCGCCGCCTTTCCCTCTCTCCAGAACCGCTCGATCCTCTCTCGCCTCTGCGCACCCTGTACGCCAGGCGGGACGGCGAGCTCTTTAAGAGCAATCCGACGGTTGATAGTCGGGTCGATGGCCTCATAAACGATGTCATTAGACCGGCCAATCTCTCGGATTATCTGGTATTTGCCTAACGTATTTGTCGAGAAAGTAGACAATTAATAAGTCTCCAACAAGCTGGCAGCTATCAGTTCACAATCCCGATAATCCGGGATATTCCCGCCCGCATCAGACTATCGATAACCTCACAGCCAACAAGCATCGCCACGTTGCCTGCACCTGTCATTCCGAGCACCAGTCGAGGAATCTGCTTTTGGCTCTAACACCGATAATGCTATAGAATAAAGGTAGACCAAAACCCTAATGAGTTTCGCATAATGATGTGACATACTGGCGGGTCGGATCAAGCACGAAGCCTTCTGCCAGGTTGCCACTACATTACCTGAAACTCAGTAATGAGTTTCGCATAATGATGTGACATACTGGCGGGTCGGATCAAGCACGAAGCCTTCTGCCAGGTTGCCACTACATTACCTGAAACTCAGTAATACCCGCACACCCTGAGCTCTGTCGAAGGGTGCGACTACAATCAGATCTTACGCTCAACGATTCGCAGACCCAGACACACTATTCCCATTCTGTCTGCCTACGTATTTCTGGATCACGAACATTAACAAGATAAATGAAAGGATATTCGCAAAATAGAAAACCTTATTGATTACAATTTTGTGCATGAACTCAAGCCGGACTGATGCTGCCAAGCCATAAGCAATTAAAATAATGATCAATCAAGTCAATGAGCTCGCCCGAATATTGAGCCATTGGTAACTGCCATATCTGACCGATAAAACACCCACCAACAGTACCAAAACATATATAGAGCGAATAAACACTCTCAGCCATTGTATATGAATCGAATCAGCTTTAAAGAAGATAACAGCTGATCCAATACAGCCCACAAGCACCAATATCCTAATCGGCCAACCCCACGGCCTCATTCCTATCTCCCGAGAAATGCGCCGAAGCCCCGCTTCTTCTGGTGCTGCTTCTTCTCAATCTCACGGACCTTCACTATCACCACGGTACAGTTATCCCGTCCGCCACGCTCCAGCGCGAGTTCTATTAGATCCTGTGCCGCCTGCGAGGGAGCGTTTTTCACCATCGCATCGCGAATCTCCTCCGCATTAACCTCGCCCGAAAGCCCATCGGAGCAGAGCAGGAACTGATCTCCCGATTCGAGCTCCAGGCTGAAAATATCCACATCCACACCAGGCGCATTCCCCAGCGAGCGCGTGATCACGTTCCTGAACGGCGACATAGCCGCCTCTTCCTCGGTAAGCGCGCCGCGCTTGACCTGCTCATTTACCCACGAGTGATCATCGGTAATCTGCTCGATCCGACCCTTACGCACCCGATAGCAGCGGCTGTCTCCGACCTGCGCTACGAACGCCTCCTCGCCCCGCACCACAAGCGCGGTTAGAGTGGTCCCCATACCGGACCTTTCGGCAATCGCCCTCGCCGCATCGTATATAAGCCCGTTCGCTTGCTGAACCGCAGCCCGAAGCGATTCTTCCAGAGTAGGCGAGCTATCTTCATAATAGGTCTTAATCACCGTCTTCAGCGCGATCTCACTTGCAATCTGACCAGCCGCATGCCCGCCCATTCCATCGGCAACACCGTAGAAAGAACCCTTTAACGCGAGCACATCCTCATCCTCGGGCTGGAAGAATTCGAGCTTATCTTCATTATTCTCCCGCACACACCCAAGGTCGGTTTTCGCGCCGATAATGGTATCGACGACCACCCCCCGCGCTTTCTCCACGCGCTCTTCCCATTTCTTTATGATCTCAGCGGAATTGATCTTCGCGGTGATCTCGCGCCCTTCTTCGACCTGGACTTCGCCGCTGTTCGGGTTATCCATTCTATACCACCTCTATATGGAACACAGTCTGTCCGATGGTGATCTCGTCGCTTTCCTGCAGCTCTCTCGGCACATTCGCATCCAGCTTTACCCCATTCACCAGGGTTCCGTTGGTGCTTCCGATATCCGTAAACGTGAACTTGCCATCCTGCGCGACGATCTCGGCATGCCGGCCGGAGCAATAAGGATCGGTAATTATGATTCCGTTCCCATCGCGTCGACCGATGCTATTCGTTCCCTCCGTAATCGTAAAGCTCATCTTTCCATCTTTAGATACCAGCCGACCCGCATCTTTAGTTTCCGGCTCCATGACAGCAGCATCCGATGCCGATGCGCCCTCAACATCATCTACAACCGGCTCTGCTTCGGAAGCTTCATCAGCCGATTCAGCCCCAGCCTCGGGTATCTGCACCGTAGGTTCAGATACCTCTGCTTCCGTGTTTTCGATGTTTCGAGAATCTTCGGTGTTTCGGGAATTTATTCCCGAAACCTCCTCCACCTCAGGAGCCTCAAATTTCAGCGCCATACTTCCGAATGTGACCTCGCACCCGCCTTCAAGCTCAATTTTCTCACCAGGTCCGATCTTCTTACCGGCAACATAAGTCCCGTTCGTGCTCCCAGCATCCTCCACATAGACTTTACCATTTTCCACGGTGATCGTCGCATGCTTGCGCGAGACCGTCGCGTGGGTCAACAGCACATCCGAGTTCTCACGACCGACCGTGTTAACGCCCGGATTCAGAGGAAACTCCCGTGTCCCGTCCGAAGTCACGAGCTTGCCGACCGAAACCTGTTCAGGCATATCGACGAGCGCGACCGGAGCCGAGCTCATTAAAAAACCGCAGTCCATGCAATAGGTCTCCGACGGCGGATTCGGTGTCCGGCAGACCGGACACTCCACGTTCATAGCCATCTGGGTCGCGTTGCTCTGCGGCTGTGAGACCATCTGCGTCTTTTCGTCTATATCCATAACGCCAAGGGCGGTCTTTTCAATATCTTGATTCATCAGCTCTTTCCTCGCTCAAGATTGATAATAGTGCCCATCAGGGTTTTTTCGGCGCCGGCGCCCTGCCTGATCTCATTCATCGCTTTCTCAATATCCTGCGCCTGCAGCGTCTTGCCCTGCTGAATGAGCATCGATCTCGTCTTCTCCAATTCGCGCATCGCATCCGCCGGTGAAACCTGCTGCGTTCGCATACCCATTACAGTCTTTTCGAGGTTCTTCGATGCTTCCGCCACCTCGATCTCGCGCTGGACCTGCGGATTAACATTCGCCGCGACGAGCGACGTATCGGAGGTAAATTCGACAACCACATCGCCTACCACCGATTCAGTCCGCGCGGTCACCGAATCATCATACACAACTTCCACTTTCGCAACCCGATACTTCCCGCCGGGCCTGTTTCCGAGCTCTAATTCAACTATCGCGGTTTGTGTCTGCCCGCGCTCGAGGTCCGCGAGCATCACCTCAGCGGATCGCTGTCCGAACGTCGGCAGCTTCCCATATATCTGCCTCACCTGCACCCACCGCGACATGTGCACCCGCACCTTCACGTTTCTTGCGACCACATTCATCAGGGTCTCAAGCTCTTTTCGGAATATCTCGGGAATAAGCTCCGGGCGGGTGATGTAGTAATAATTCCCACCGCTGCGCTTGGCAATCGCGGCGAGAAGCTCCTCGTTATACTCCATCCCGAACCCGAGCGCGGTCACCGTAATTCCCCGGCTCTTCTGTTCCGCGACTTGACCTACTATTGATTGAAAATCCTTATTTCCCGCCGTAGGCTCGCCATCCGTAAGCAGCAGTGCGCGGTTCACATAACCCGGCGACGCGACCGAAGCAATCTGCGCGGCTCCGAGCTGAATACCGCCGAAAAGATCGGTTGTGTTTCCCACCTGCAGCATATCGATATGCTGCTTTATAAGGGCTTTGTTCACGACCTTGCGCGCCGGCATCACTACTTCCGCCTGATCCGTAAATGCGACTATCGACAGCACATCGTTCGGTTCCAGCAGATCGACCACATACGAGCATGCCCGCTTCATATAATCCATCGGCGGACCTTCCATCGAGCCGCTCCGATCAAGAATAAGGCAGAGATTAAGGGGCATCCGCGCCCCCATCGACATCCCGCTCCCGGTCATCTTCACGAGAACATGCTGGCGGGTATTCGAGGTCGCCAGCGCGTAGGTGTTCTCCGGCACGCACTCAAGGACGAGCGCCTGCATGCTCCCCGCCATAGCCGTGCGGTTCATATCAGGCATCATCACCCCGTTCGACATTTGCGTCCGATTAGCGTCGATCCCCCCGATCTGCGTCCTGTTGGGATCGTTCGGCGGAATCATCTGTGTGCTGTCATAAGCCATAATCAATATGCTCCGGTCAGAGATTTAATTTTGAATGCTTAATAGGGAAGAAGCAATTTAGATTTAATGAGTTTCATATGATGATCTGACGTACTGGCAGTTCAGATTGTGTGCGAAACCTTCTGCCGGATTGTTACTACACTACCTGAAACTCAGTAATATTAGACGTAGGCGAAGATCTGTAACTTCGATAATCAGTCTGTATCCCCTGCGATTGAAATCGCGGCTATATTAAGCAAAGTCCGGCTCTCGCACCCTTCGGGCGCTGTCGCTGAGACCTTCGCGGACTGAGAGTATTCCTTCTGTTACCTGTTCCCCTTTCGTGTTTTCGCGATTAAGTTCTCTTCGCGACTAGGCTCATCTAAGCCTCGAATCGAAACTTTGTGCTTCCAATCTGCACCACATCCGCCTGATTCAGCGGCTGCCGGATGATCTTTGCTCCATTCACAAAAGTTCCGTTGGTGCTCCCGGTATCGTAAATCACATAACTACCCGCCTCGCAGGCGATCCGCGCATGGCTGCGGGAGACCGAGTTATCCATTGGAAGAGCGATATCTCTTCCTGCCTCCCGGCCGATAATCGTATCTCCCAAGCTCAGCGAAAATACCTGTCCCGAATACGGCCCCGACAGCGCCGTGAGCTTCGCTCCGGAGCCGCTGTTAACCGATATCGGCATTGTCTGCCCAGACTGTCCCGGGCTCGCGATCGGCTGAGTCATCTGCTGCGGAATATTCTGAGTCCCATTTATTGCCGGTTGTGGCTGCGACGGCGCTCCGCCCACGGTGCAGTCACAATTGCCATTCGCATCTTTCGGAGCCCCGCAGAATGGGCAAATGTGAGACGAAGTCGGAATATGCACGCTCGGAGCCTGGGTCGGTGTGGAGCTCCTCGCAGATTTATCCTGATAGGTGAACCGAGTCTTCCCGATCTCGATCAGATCACCGCCGTGCAGCATTTCGCGCTTGGTTATCTTCTGACCATTGACCCGGGTCCCATAAAACGACCCGGCGTCCTCGATAAAATGCATCTGCCCCTGTGCGGTAATTACCGCGTGCTTTGCCGCAACATCAGGATCACCGAACACGGGTATATCCATGCTCTCGTCCTGCCCGATTGTGGTCACCTGCTTATAAAGCTGGATCTCCTTACCTTCATTTCGCCCGACCAGCTTCAGGAGCCATGCTTTCTTCGTAATTTCCTCGATAAACCCGAGGAAAAGCCCTATCGACCCACCGGTGATACCGTAGGTCAGGAACCGGATAACCGCCGGGGTGCTCCCCATCAGCGATGGAGGAAGCGGAAGAGCGCCCGCCAGGCTGATCCACACTAATATCTCGAATACAGCGCCGCCGATCCCGCCTCCGATGAACCCGCCGACCGCGCCGTTGATCATCTTCTTGCTCGATTTCTTAGCTATCCCCTGGGAAAATCCTATAAACATCCCGATAAGAGCCCACCCAAATCCGCGGCCAATCAAGAGGAAAATAAAAGAAAGAGCATTCGGA
>Ga0207433_10014741_pt1 | contig 11264 bp, 11 predicted proteins | sample YelNatPaOPGAMG01_FD_187559 | JGI IMG/M metagenome (GOLD analysis project Ga0207433, IMG submission 187559) | Hot spring thermophilic microbial communities from Obsidian Pool, Yellowstone National Park, USA - OP-RAMG-01 (SPAdes) (version 3) | ecosystem: Environmental > Aquatic > Thermal springs...
ATTCTAACCACTTTGTTTTGGTTTTCATTGGTAGTCCAGCTTTTGCCCGTATCAGTAATGGTGGTTTCGTTGGTGGTGCCGTTGCTGGTCCCGGTGTAGTCTTGACTACCCTGGATTTCTAAATAACCAGTTGATTCGACTTCAAGACCAGTATCAGAAGAGGAAGAGTTAGGATTAAGTCTTAAAATGGCGTTTTTTCTTAATTTAAAGTTTCCTTGGCCAGTGCCAGAAGTGGCTCCTACGGTAATAATACAGTTGGCGCAGGCAGCTGGAGAGGTATGGTTATTGATATCAATGGTGATACTTGAGCCTTCGGCTAAAGGAGTGGTCTGGAAGGTTCCGGTTTGATTAGCGGTATTGGCAATCGTCATTTTGCCATCAACTTCCAAATTATCATTGGCGCCATTTCCCAGCGTCACGGTGCCATTACCAATGACAAAAGTATCCGTCGCATTAGCCGCGGAAACTAAGATCGGATCATTAATCGTCCAAGAACCGTTAGCGCTGTTAAAGGCGACTTTGTAAAAACTTGAGGCGCCCGTCATTGTCCCCGATAAAGTCTCCGCGGAAGTTCCGGCGAAAGTGACAGTAGAAGTACCACTAACAAAGGAACCGGAATTAGACCAAGAGCCATAAACTTTGATTTTAGAATTGCCCGAGCAGGTCAAAGAGCCGCTGGAAATAGTAAGATCATGAGTAATAATTCCATTAGATGATGAGGCGCCGATGGTGACAGCTCCGCCGCCCACAGTTAGACTATTAAAGCCGTCAGCGATATTTAAATCATAAGTACTTATTGCCCAAGTGCCGGAATTGACCGTGACATCACCGGAAACATCCAAATTGCGGGCTTGGGTGATGGTACCGTCGTAGCCGGCGTTAACGCTGATTGAAACCGGCGAATAAGTATAGCCCGCATCAACAGTAGAGTTATTGTCCGAAGTATTGTCAAAGACCACCGCGTCGCCATTGACCGGCACGGTGTCCCCGGTCCAGTTGGCCGCAGTTGACCAGTTGGTGTCCGCCCCGCCGCCGCCATCCCAGGTTCTGGTTACGCCAGTAGGATTATATTTATAGGTGGCGTTGAACTTGGGGCCAGAGGCATTGCCGGAATAATCCCATGAACGAATCGCCCGATAACTATCAGTACCGGGTAAAGAATTGTTCGTATTAACAGCAACAAAAACCAAAGCATTATTTGCTGCCCAACCAGCCCTATCAGTAATTTCTTGAACGACTGATTTAATATCTGGACTTTGATACCAAGTCCCAGCCGCCCAGGCAGCTGTCCCAATATTCCATTGAGCCGAAGCGGTTGTTCTGGCAAGATAACTATCGTAAGGTTCGTGGGAAACCGAAGCAAAAGTGGCGGCGTTATCAGCGTCTTCGGCGTAAAAAGTAATATCGGTATTAACTGATGTCGCCGCATTAGCCATGACCGATAAAGAGGCGCTGGTAATGGTTTGGCCTTGAGGAATCGGCACTGTTGTGAATCTGGCGCCAGCTATATAAAAGTTGGTGGTGCTGGCACCGAGATTTAAAGTAGTATTCGTGGCATTGTAATTTCCATCACCCGGATAAACATTACCATAGTTTTGGGCATCATCGGTTGACGCCCCCACCTGCTCTTCAGAAATATTGGTGTCAATGAATAAGGGGTATTGGAGATTAGAACTTAAATCTGCGGCAGGCAAAGATAAATTCATCAAAACATTTTGACCTTGGCGGACAAGCGACCATAACATATCAATAGTTTTCTGTTCCCGGCTCGAATCCCACGCTTTCGGTTCTCTCAGCCACCAAATATCTCTATTCTTTTCATCTTTATAAGAAAAGGTTTTCGGATTACGAAGAGTTTCGTCGGGAGTAGCCGTCAACAGCTCGCTATTATTAGTCAGTTTATTGGGTTTGACATTTTTGGCAAATTTATTGGCGGGCTTAACTTGGTCATCCCAAGCCACCGACATCACCACCGTTAATTTCAAACCTTCTCGACCAATAGTCGGTTCTGGCAAAGCTTCTTTTGAATTAACAATCACGGTTTTGAAAAATTCCTCTGGCGCTAAATTGTAGCGAAAATCAATTCCTTCACCAAAAGCATTTTTATAAGTTAAATGATAACTATTGTTATCGATAACCGGTTCTTTACCGCCAATAGTTTTGGAAATTATCTGCTTTTCGCCCGCCGAGTTTTCGTAGATTAATTCTAGCGGTGCCATCTCCAACCATTTACCCGCCCGACGATATTGAGCAACATAATACAACTTTTGACCATTAAAAATTCTCGTATTCCAAAACCTTGCTTGATAGCCAGCCCTTTCCATTTCATAATCCCAAGGGCTTTCTAGGGTTTGATGAATTGTTAGGTCAATTTCTTTATAGGTTTCGGTTTGGGAAAATGGATCCAATTTGTAATGAATGGGACCGATTTGGCCAGCCACTCGATATTGATTATTGCCTTGATAAAACTTCTTAAAACTCCGAGTCCGTTCATTTATCAATTCTATTTCGCCCGGTTTTTCTTTATAAACACCTGAGGCATCTCGGCTTACTAAACTGGTTGGCGTCGAAAGTGGCTCAAGAGCACTGTCAAGATTAGGCGTGTAGGTTTTCTCTAAATTTTTATCAATTGGGCTCGAGATCCCACCGCTCTTCTCTTGAAAGGCACTCTCGTCAACCAAATCCAAAACTTTATCCTTTTTTTCCTCAAGGGCATTATCAACATTATAAACAATCTGCCTATTAGTTGAATTAAAAGATAATTGCCTGGTTATTAAAGGAAAAGAGAAAGCAATCTGATTTTGGCTAATAAAAGTTTGGGAATTTTTATCCCCTCTATTTTGACCATAATAAATGAAGAAGTAGCCAAAAAGACTTATAATCAATAAGCTAGTTCCAGTCACTAAATAACGCAAAAATTTCCCCATCCTTTTCCTTATATTTCAAAATTATCTGTTTCTCAGATCTTGATGGAACTTCACCTATATAATAACCGACAAAATTTCTTCTGTCAAACTGAGGAAGTGTCTTCGATGTGCCTTAAATCTGCTACTTTAAAATAGACAAAATCGGCTTAGACTAATTTTTCCCATAAAAATTTGGTAATTTCGGAAATTTTGATTCTTTCTTGCTTCATCGTATCACGATCGCGGATTGTGACGGTGTCATTTTCTTCTGTCTCAAAATCAATCGTAGCACAGAACGGGGTGCCAATCTCATCTTGGCGCCGGTGGTGCCTGATTCATTAAAGATGACATTAACCTCATCGGATGAGGCCTTTTCCTCGATTTTCGCCGTTCCATGGTAGTCGGAAATATCAATAATGGTGTTGTTGTATTGTGCTCGGGGAGAATCCGGGCTAAAGCCCGAACTACTACCAACCGTAGCCCCACGCTTTAGCGTGTTTCCTTCCAAGCTAAAGCTTGTACTACTGTCGGATTTGATATCATACGCTTTCAAATCTACCTTAAACACTATTCTCTGCAAATTGCCATTGGGATTAGCCGGCAAAGAGAAGGTTTGCTTTTGGACAATTTGTTTAGCTTTGCCTTGACCTTTGGTTTTGGCCTCGAGCGTCGTCGAGAGGTTGGTGTCATTGGCCAGCCTTTCCGTCGCTGTCAGTTCGAGGTGGTCTTTATCAGCGCGGGTGATAGATTCTTCGTGCAAGCTAAAGCTTGGACTACGATTTTCTCGTAGACCAGGCTTTAGCCTGTTAGCAAGCTGAAGCTTGAACTACGGATATTTTGTAGATCACCCTTTAACGCCTTATTCTATCTTCACCAACTTGGCCTGCAAAATAAATAACGGTTATGGTTAAGGTAACGAAACCCGTATCGTGAGGCGGCTATGTCCAACGTCAGACGCCTAACCAAACGGGCTTCCTAACCGCTTAACGCTCTACGCTATCGCGGCTTCAGAAGGCGTCCCTACAATTAATCTACCGTTATCTTCCCTGTTTCCTTGGGATGGAGAGCGCAGTGATAATTATAAGTTCCTTTTTTGTCAAACATATGGGAGAAAATGTCTTTCGGCGCCATTTTACCGCTTTCAAATCCATCGAATTTTAGTTGATGATCTTTAACATCCTCATTGATCCAAGTCACTCTGGTTCCCTCTTTAACCGAATAATATTTGGGGTCAAACTTGCCATCTTTTATCGTGATCGTATTATTTCCCGCTGGATTTTCTAAAGTGTTCGTCTTAGTTTGTTTTTTAATATAAATACTGTAGCCAGTGTACCCTAACCCGGCAAGCACGATGATCGCCATGCCGATAATTAAAATCAGCTTTACTGGCTTCTTCTTCTTGATTGTTTGTGTTTGTTCGAAATTGGTGGTCTTTTCGTCATTCATCTTTCCTCCTTTTATAATATAAATAATTTCGTAAATTTTTAGCGAGGATGATTCAGATTAAAAATCCTTCGCCAAAATAAAATATATCATAAAGTAAGATGATTAACAAGATTGAGGGCAGGGACAAGCTGAAGCTTGGATTACGATTTTCTCGTAGACCAGCATTTAGGCTGTTTTCCGGAGACGGGCTAAAGCCCGGACTACTTTTTTCTTGTAGCTCACGATTTAGCGTGTCTTCCGCCCGGACGTGCTTGCCCAGTGAACCTTGCCTCATTCTATTCGAGCGAGCTTGGCCTGGATTACTAGCCGTTTCCAATCATCTATTAAATCCTAAATTCTAATCTCTAAATCCTAAACAGATTCTAAATTTCAATGTTTCAAACTATTTTGCCTTCTCGGCAATTGAACCATAAATTTTCATCAATTCGTTAGTTTCTTGAATCAATCTGGTCTTTTCTTTTAATTGACTCTTGTTGGGTTCACTTAGTCTTAACCAATAACGACTTTCCTTGGCTTCTTTTTTGCAAATCCTAATTCTCATAAAAAAATCTTTTTTACCCAAGGATTCATTCGCCTCAATATAGTTTGAACCAACAGAACATCCCGATCTGATTAATTGTTTACCAATTTCGATATTGCTAACAGTTTTAGGCAAAGCTTTAACATATTTGATGACATCTTGAGCATACTTAAAAATTCTTTCTTCTAAATCATAATATTTATTGTTTGTTATTTGATTCATTGTGATTTGTTTAGAATCTAGTATTTAGAATTTGGTCATTCTATCCGAATAAGCCGTGCTTGAAGCACCAGTCTTTTCCAATCCGTGTACGGCGGGTCACAGGTGTAGAAGGTCAGCAACCAGTCATCGGTTGGGCCAAAAAGCGAAGTATCTTTGGGTGAAACTGTCTCTTTTTTAAAAACTTGATAATGATAATTTTTCCCTTGATAACTGATTGTCACTTCATCGCCAATCTCAACCAGACGTAAACTGATAAAAACTCGGCCGTAAGGATTTTCCGCATCCAAATCAAAATTGTGACCGGCCAAAACCACATTGCCTTTTTGATTCGGCCAGACGGATTCCGGATGATGGCCAATCCCCTGTTTTAAGGCCCCTTGGTCAGTGCCTTCGACAATCGGGGCATCAATATTGACTTGACTATTCTTGAGATGAAAAGAGGCTGCTTGTTTGGCCGCGTTGGCATCGTTATTTGCTTGAGGTGCGGTGGTATTTTCCGAAAGCACTTGACTGGGCGAGTTGTTTTTAATCACTGTTTTAACCCAATAATCCAACCATGGTTGAGCAATAATTGCCAAAACCGTCACTACCCAAAAAGTTAAGACTACTTGGAGAGATTTGTAAAATAAAAGCCAGTATTTTTCTGGCGGATTTCTCTTAGACGACACGGGTTTCTTGGCCGCGCGATAGATTGTATCAAATGATTTCATACATAAAACTACCAATTATTCTAATTTCTAATTGACCCAAATATTGAAAATTCCAAGCACCAAGCATCAAGCTCCAAACAATATCTAAGGTTCGAAGAGCAATGTTTTAAACCTTAAAATTTTGGTCATTGAAATTTGTTTGTGATTTGGAATTTGGTTATTGGAGTTTTTAATCGTTGGGATTTATTTAGAATAATTAGATTAATTAGGTTAATTAGGTCAATTACTATCGTATTCTCTTACCAATAAGATAACGCGCGAGAATAAGTAGTCCCAACACTCCGCCTCCGGCTAATGGTATTTCTGGTCCGGTTTTGGCCGCTGGTGTTCCGGTGCCTGCCCCGGCCCCAGGAGTCGGCGTGGGTGTGGTCGTCACCATGGCTGTTGGCGTGGGCGTGGGTGTTGAGGTAACTGAGACCGAGGGTGCCGGCGTGGGCGTCGAGGGCTGGGGCGAAGGAGAGACGCCTGCCACTTTAATATAAGCGTTATAGAGAAAGACGGCTAAAGCGGCCCGGGAGAGATTATCATTCGGACAGAACTTCAATTTTCCCGTGGCTGGATCAGTTCCGCAACCCTGAGTATAACCAGCTTTATAAATAGCTTCGACTTCTTTGTAATATGAATCAGTAGTGGCGACATCCGCAAAGGTGGGCGTTGCCGGAGCCGGATCCAGGGCTAAACCTTTGGCTCGGGCTAAAGCCACAGCAATGGTGTAACGATAAGCGATTTCATCAGGTTGAAAATGGGTGGCATCATAGCCGACCATATAACCTTTGCTCTTGACATATTCAATATATTTGTAAGCCCAGTGCGAGGTTGGCACATCAACAAAGGTCGGCGTGGCTGGCCCGGCGGGGACAGCCGCATCAGAACCGGCATCAGCCCGAGCAATCCCCACGGCCACGCTGGCTCGGTCGGCGAAATCGTCGGGCTTAAAAACCGGCGGATAGCCAGAGATGGCACCAATGGAATAACAATATTCGATATATTTGTAAGCCCAATAATCAGTGGCGACATCAGTAAAAGTTTTGGTCGTGGGCGTGGGCACGGCGGCATCGCCTCCTGCCTTAGCACGTGCGACAGCGGCGGCAACATCGGCTCGGGTGGCATTTTGATTAGGTTTGAAAGTGCCGTCTGGATAACCGCTCATCAGATCGTGCTGATAGGCATAGTAAATAAATTTAAAGGCAGCATCAGTAGTCGCGACATCACTATAGGGCGATTCGACATTACCTGGATCCGGCACATTGGCTTTTCCGCCAGCAACAGCACTGGCAATAAAAATAGCTAAATCGGACCTGGTGGCGGCTTGATCTGGCTTAAAGGTGCCATCCGGATAGCCCTCAAGCCAACCCGCTTGTTTTAGACCTTCAATATATTGATAAGCCCAATGGGTGGTGGGTACGTCCGAAAACGATGGCGTCGGATTATTATAGCTTTTGCTGTAAGCCTTACCAATGGCGGCGGCGACATCGGCCCGGGTGGCATTTTCGTCAGGTTTAAATTCATGATAACCAACCATATAGCCGGCTTTATTGACGGCTTCAATTTGAGTGAAAGCCCAATAAGTTGGTCCAACATCAGCAAAAGTCTGGGGCGTCGGCGTCGGTGTCACCTCGGCCTTGGGCGTGATTTTACTGGTTTTATACATCCACCAAAAAAATACCCCACCGGCAGCCAGGACAACAACTAAAATACTAATATAAATCCAAGTTCTTGAACTCATCTTCCCTCCTTATAACCAATAATAACCCGCCTTGATGCGTTTATATATTTATCATAAAAAAGTGGATATAAAATGTCAAATAGAATAAATGCAAAATGCAAATCTCAAAATTCAAAATGACAATTAAAAATGTAAAATGAGCGAGTCATGTACTCCTCAAAACTAAATCGCGGAGCCCGGGCGCACGGTCAAGGCGAGGGCGAGCGCTTAGACACCAAATTCCTCGCTGGGGAATTTGTACGGTCGGTAGTTTTGACGGGTACAGACGAGCGATATTAAAACTAAACTTTTTTCCGAATCGCTTCTTCAATTTCTTTGGCAATTTTCGCGTGTTCCTTCAAAAATGCCTTGGCTTGCTCCCGACCTTGACCCAACTTTTCATTCCCCACCTGATACCAAGAACCCGATTTCGTGACAATACCCAATTTGGTTCCCAAATCCAATAAATCACCTTCCCGCGAAATACCTTCACCGTAGATGATATCGAATTCCGCGGTTCGAAAAGGCGGAGCCACTTTGTTTTTGACGACTTTGACCCGGACATGATTGCCAATTGGCGTTTCCCCTTCTTTAATCTGTTCGGTCCGGCGGATGTCCAAACGCACCGAAGCATAGAATTTCAACGCCATCCCGCCCGGGGTTGTTTCGGGGTTACCGAACATGATGCCGATTTTCATCCGGAGCTGATTGATAAAAATAATCACCGATTTAGAACGGGAGATGGCTCCGGTTAATTTTCTTAAGGCCTGCGACATCAATCTAGCTTGCATTCCCACCATGGCATCGCCCATTTCGCCTTCAATTTCGGCTCGGGGCACCAAAGCGGCGACGGAATCAACCACTATCACATCAACAGCGTTGGAGCGCACTAAAGTCTCAGCGATTTCCAGGGCCTGTTCACCCGTGTCGGGCTGAGAGATGAGCAGTTCTTCAACATTAATGCCTAAACGCTTGGCATATTCCGGATCAAAGGCGTGTTCAGCATCAATAAAGGCGCCGACCCCGCCTTCAGCTTGGGCTTCGGCAATCGCGTGCAAAGCCAAAGTGGTCTTGCCTGTCCCTTCTGGACCGAAAATTTCAATAATTCGGCCGCGGGGGAAGCCGCCAACTCCCAAAGCCAAATCCAAAGAAATTGAGCCGGTGGGAATGGCTTCGACTTGCAAACCAGTTTTTTCGCCAAAGCGCATAATTGCCCCGGAACCGAATTGCCTTTCAATTTGACCTAAAGCCATCTCCAGGGCTTCTTTTTTTTGTTTGTTTGGTTCAGCCATTTTTCTCCTTTACCCCCACCCCGCCTTTGGCGGGGAAATTCTAAATTCTAATATCTAAATCCTAAACAAATTCTAATGTTTTAAATTCTAAATTTCAAACAAGTTTTGTAGAATTAGAATTTGTTTAGAAATTCGGATTTAGGATTTCGGATTTATCATTAAAATTCCGCCAGAATTTTAATCACTTTGACGGTTTCTTTTTTCAAACGATTAGTCGCGCGAATCTCAATATTATTCAAGCCCGGCTGGAGTTTGACTGTTTCGTGAAAATTACCTTTCTCATCAATTAAAATTGTCTGATCGTTAATCTCTACGGTCGCGCCTTCATCAGTTTTGCCAACCACCTCAACCTGATCTTGGCGAATGACCTGATCAGCAACGGGCGAGGAAATTGCCAAATTCGGCGGCGAGGTAAAATTCCTGACTGAATAAAAAATATAACCTAACAAGGCGGCGACAAATAAAATCACCAAGCCCAAAATAATCGTTCGGGGCGAGAGATAGATTTTCTTTTCTTCAAGTTTGATTTTAGGAGAAAATGAGCCCATATTGCCGGCCGTTCTCCGCTCCTGGCGATAAAGAAGAATGAGTTCATCTTTGGGAGCACCCAAAAAATCGGCATATTTTGATAAAAATCCGATCGTGTAAACATCTTCCGGCAATTGGCTGTAATCTCCCTTTTCCAGCGCGGCTAGGTATTTTAAACGAATCTTGGTTTCTTCTTCGGCTTGCTCTAAAGTAAGGCGATTACGTTTTCGATAAGCCTTTAACCGCTCGCCTAAGGTTTTAGGACTGGAAAGTTGTCTTTTGGCAAATTCCTTCACTTTTTCATTAAAGCAAAGCCGACGCAATAGTCAAATAACTGTCTTATTGGCTGAAATGATGTTTAATTTTCTGCCAATCATCCAGATTGAGAGAACCGGCGGTTTCCTTTTGACCCGCGGTAGTTGCCTGAATGATTTTTGCCCGCAAAAATTTGACGCTAAAAAAACAAGCGGCGCTAAAAACCAGTACCAATAAAGCGACGATTAATTTTTCATGGGTATCTTTGATCATTGGATATAAACCTTCAAAGTGAGGGTGGCGGTGGTATCTTTCGCCAAGCCCTGCTGGGAAGCCAAATTAAAATTACTCACCTCCACAAAATAAGGCAGATTTTCTAAGTTTTTTAAAAAGAGCGTGCAACTGGAAAGGCTACCTTTTAATTCAACCGTATGTTCCATCGACTTGGGAGCGACCGCGGCCCGAGTGGCGCCGGGTAAATTGCTGACAGTACTGGCTTGAGTGGGAGCAAAATTGACCGAAATTTGGACCCCGGCGGCTTGGGCGGCCTGCTCCAAAGCCTGCTGATAATCCAAAAGATTATCGGCAGAAGGAAGAGCCGCTTTGATTTTGGCCTCGAAGGGCGCGACCTCTTGCCAATTATCTTGAAGATGAGTGTTAAAAGTATTATTCTTAATCGCAGTCATCAATTGATTTTGCCTACTCTCCAAAATTGACGCTTGCTGATTTAATCTTGAGGTTAGATAAAAAATCAGTCCGGCAGTAATGACTAAAGTCAAGATAATAATCAAGAAAGATTTTCTAATTTGTCTCTTAATCATCAATTGCGGGTCTTCAGTATAAAGTCGCAACCGCTCGGAAACAACAATCAAATTGGGATTGGGATTGCTTTTCATTTTTTCGTGATCGCCTCTTTTTTAAAAGTAATGTTAAGAGTAAAATTAACTAATTGCTCTTGACTAAAGTTAGTTGATGGCAGTTGAACCGCCGCCACCAAATCCAGTTTTGAAATCGTGTCGCGAAAATTCGCCAGCGCCTCGCGGGACGTAGCTTGGCCAATAATGGTTAAAGTTTCCCCCGTGCCGGGATAACTAATTGAAGTCAAAGTCACCTCTTGGGGCACCTTTTGAGCAATTTCCTCAATTGGTCCCGACCAAAAAGGCAATTGGGCTTCAATCTTGGCTTCCTGTTCAATGTATGGTTGCAAATCATTGAGATTCTTCTGGATGGCCTTGGCTTCGGGATTAAGACTTTGACTTTGGGAGAGTTTGGCCAACTGGCCGTCGAGATTATTGCCTAAATAGTTTAGGAAGATTAAACCGCCAACAAACATCATAACCAAAAGAACCGATGACGCCACAACCATATTGGCGATTCCGCCATAAAAAAGCAGAGTTCTTTTTTCTTCCGCCGCTTCTTTGGCACCAACAGGCAAAAGGGACAAATTATTATCATCTTTAACCTCAATTAGACCGCGGAGGCCGGCGCCAACCAAAGGTAAGGTTTGCACCTTAAATCCAGCAATTTGGAAAACTTCGGACGCGGTTTTGACTTCCAGATTAAAAGTGCGACTTAAGGCTTGAGCCAATTCCGGTTTGGCGCCTGAACCATCCAAAATAATGCTGTCAATTTGCTTTTGATTTTTCTCAACGAGATAAAAATTCATCACCCGTCTTATTT
>Ga0207433_10014754_pt1 | contig 11257 bp, 5 predicted proteins | sample YelNatPaOPGAMG01_FD_187559 | JGI IMG/M metagenome (GOLD analysis project Ga0207433, IMG submission 187559) | Hot spring thermophilic microbial communities from Obsidian Pool, Yellowstone National Park, USA - OP-RAMG-01 (SPAdes) (version 3) | ecosystem: Environmental > Aquatic > Thermal springs >...
CCTTTCAAATGGGACGGTGAACGAAGAGCATTGATAAAAGCAGAGTTAGACGCCTATTATGCCCGGCTGTATGGTTTAACTCGCAAACAGCTACGATACATTCTGGACCCTGCAGACCTTACAGAAAAGGAGTTGAACGACATTCTCGACCCCTACGAGGAAGTTTCCGACCCTCTTGAACCCAACGGGTATAATGAGCGTTGCAGTAAAAGCACTTTTCCCGGCGAAACTTTTAGAGTATTGAAAGACAAAGAAATTAAGCTTTACGGGGAATATAGAACCCGTAGGTTAGTTTTAGAGGCTTGGGATAAAATTCAATTTGGAGGATAAAATGGCATCAATTTTTGACCTACACAGACATTTAATCAAAGATTATAGCGATTTTGTCCGCTCATTCATTAAAATCAAGGACGAGCGGATAAGCAAGTTTGTCGAAAAGATATTACAGGATGAATCATACCTTTGGCCCGAGCCTTTGATTCAATTAAATCCATCGTATGCAATGGGTGCAAACGTCGATGAGCTGGCAGAGCAAGGCTTGATTCATCGCGAAACATCCCAAATATTTCGAACGACGGATAACAAACCTTATCGGCTGTACAAACATCAGGAAGAGGCAATAAGGAAAGCAGTTGCCAAGGAGAGCTTTGTTGTAACAAGTGGAACAGGTTCGGGGAAAAGCCTGTGTTATTTTCTGCCAATCATCAATAGTTTAGTTGGGCAAGAGAATCCTAAAACCGGGGTAAAAGGCATAATTGTATATCCAATGAATGCGCTTGTCAATTCGCAATATCAATCGTTAGAAGAAATAAAAACGAATTATGAAAAGAGAACAGGGAAAGAATTCCCAATAACATTTGCAAAGTACACTGGGGATACACCCGAAGATTTGCGTGAACAGATGCGTGCAAGACCTCCGCAAATATTATTAACGAACTATATGGTTGCCGAGCTTCTTTTGGTTCGATTTATGGACAGGCAATTTTTGGGCGGCGAAGGAGCTACGGCAGATTTAGAGTATCTTGTTTTCGATGAACTGCACACGTATCGAGGCCGTAGGGGAGCCGATGTAGCAATGCTAATCCGAAGAATCAAAGAGCGTTGCATTTCCGAAGGGATAATACATATTGGGACAAGCGCCACAATGGTTTCGCAACCAAATGCGACAGCAGAAGAAAGGAAGAAAGCTGTTGCCGATTTTGCCACGATTTTCTTTGGTCATCCTTTCGAGCCATCGCAAATCATCGAAGAAACACTTACAACATTTACCGAAGGCAAACCGCCGAGCCCCGAGGAGATTCGAGAAGCATTCGATAAACCAATTCAAATGAATTTGGATGATTTTTTGAAGCATCCCTTGGTTCGTTGGCTTGAATATGAGCTTGGAGTCGAAGTACAACAGGACGGGAGTTTGAAGCGGAGAACTCCTGTTACAATCGAGGAGTTAACCGAAAGGCTTAAAGAACAAGTTGGATGTAAAGTGGAACAATGCCGAGAGGTTCTGAAAAATTTGCTTGAAATTGGTGGTCAGTTAAAACGCGAAAACGGATTTAGAGCAATGGCATACAAACTCCACCAATTCATAAGCCAAAGCAAAGCGATATACGCAACAATGGAGGAGCCAGCGGAAAGGGAGTTTTCGATTGATGGACAATTAACATCAGCAGATAATAAGATTTTTTATCCAATTAAATTTTGCAGAGTTTGTGGACAAGAATATTACAATGTTACTATGAAGGATGGGAAATTCCATCCCCAACTGGTTGAATTTGGCGAAGAGGAAGAGGAAAGCAAAGTAGGGTATTTAATGTTAGCCCCAAAAGAAAATGACTGGACGGAAGAGATGATACCCGACGAATGGAAGGAGAGGAATGGAAAATACAAATCGACGTGGAAAACGAGAGTCCCGAAGCCAATGTGGGTTTCGGCGGACGGGAAGATATCGGAGGTGCCACAAGAAGGGTATAGGAAGGTGTGGTGGCAGGAAGGGTTTCATCTGTGTTTAAGTTGCGGGGAATATTACAGCGAAAAGGGAAGGGATTTTTCGAAACTTGCAACGCTTTCGAGCGAGGCTCGTTCAAGCGCCACAACAGTTGTAGCGTTATCGCTTTTGAAAAATGCAAACAAAACCGATGCGGCGCAGGATAAACTTTTGACATTTACGGATAATCGACAGGATGCGTCTTTGCAGGCAGGTCACTTTAACGATTTTATTCAGGTAGGGCTTCTAAGGGCTGCGCTTTACTCTGCTTTGAAAAGAAATCGGGTACTCGACTATTGCAAAATTGCAGAAGAAGTGGTTCGTGCTTCTGGCTTAACATTGGCAGATATAGCTAAGGAACCAAATTTAAGGGATGATGCTTCGGTTGCTAATGAAGTATGGGAAGCTTTTACAGAACTGACCGAGTATCGAATTTATGATGATTTGAGGAGGGGATGGCGTGTTGTGCATCCAAATTTAGAGGAAGTAGGGCTTTTGAAGATAGAATATAAAGGCTTGGAAGATATTTGCAAAGATGACGGGAGATGGGAATTCTTCGAAGCAATGAAGAATTTAGCACCCGAGAAGCGTTACGAAATAGTAAAGGCGGTATTGAATCAATTCAGAAGGAAGTTGGCAATAGATGCAGATATTTTGAAAGAAAACAAACAACAAATATTGAAAAAGAAAGCATCGAAACACTTGAACGAATTTTGGGGGATAGATGTTGAAATCGAGACTCTAATTTCTGCAAGAAGATACGTAAGGTTAGGGAATTCAAAACGGAATGTCGAGGGGATAAGTCTTGGTCCAACAAGCACAATAGGGAAATTTTTGATAAGAAGATTAAATTTAGAGCCTTCGAGCTATGATACTTTCATAGATGGTTTCTTAAAATTTTTAGTCGAGAATGGATATCTTTCGCGGCTTGACCCGGTCGATGACCACATTTTTTATCAACTAAACTCAGCGACCATACTTTGGTGTTTAGGAGATGGCACTCCACCCCCACCCGACCCAATATATTCGCGTTTCGGAACATCCGAAGGATACACAAGGGGTAGTAAAAAAATAAATGAGTTTTTCCAACGATTTTATATGGAAGGACCCGAAGCTCTTGCGAAACTCGAAGCAAGGGAACACACTGCACAGGTAGTGAAAGAAGGAGAGAGGGAAACAAGAGAGAAGCGGTTTCGCTGGGCAGAAGAAGACAAACAGAAATACGGACGTCGGTTACCATATCTTGTTTGTTCACCAACAATGGAATTAGGTATAGATATTGCCGATTTGGAGATGGTGCATTTAAGGAATGTTCCCCCGACACCAGCGAACTATGCACAAAGATGCGGTCGCGCTGGAAGGCAAGGTCAACCCGGGTTGGTTGTAACCTTTTGCGGTGCATTGAACAACCACGACCAATACTTTTTTAATCGTAGGACCGAAATGGTTGCCGGTAGTGTTAAATCTCCAAGTTTAGACATTGTCAACGAATCTTTATTAAAAGCCCATATACATGCAGTCTGGCTTTCACAGATACGCCTCCCGCTTGGAAATTCAATCGAGGAAGTGGTGGAAATCGCGGATTTAGAGAATCTACCGTTGAAGGAAAATGTTAAGGCTCAAATTAACATTTCGGAGGTAGTTCAAAATTTAATTTTCGAGAGAGTCAAAAAGGTACTTCGTGCCGATATTGGTCTTTTAGAATCCACGGGTTGGTTCAATGACAACTGGGTGAAAGAGGTAATAAAAAATGCACCCAAAGAGTTCGACAAAGCCTTTAACCGATGGAGGGAGCTTTATAGGGCAGCCGTCCGCCAGCGTGATAGGGCAAGAATGGAAATGGATAGAGCAAGAAGTCGAGATGAACAAAAACGGGCTCAGGAAAAGGAAGAGGAAGCCAGGCGACAACTAAATCTTTTGCTCCAAATTGATGTTGCACGCGAGGAGGGAGATTTTTACCCATATCGGTATCTGGCAAGCGAAGGATTTTTGCCGGGGTACAACTTTCCAGCATTACCAGTGCGTGCCTGGGTTCCCAGAGGTGAAGGAGAATTCATTTCGAGACCACGGTCTCTTGCCATACGAGAATTTGCTCCGAACAACATCATATACCACGAAGGGGCAAAGTGGGAAGTTGTTGGATTTCAATCTCCACCCGGCGGTCTTGAGGAAAGAAAAAGTCGGAAACGCTTTTGTAACACTTGTGGCAGTTTCTGTTCCAGCGATTTAGACCTGTGCCCAGTGTGCCAAACAAGATTCGATGGCGGGAACAGCTTGGTTGCTACTGTTTTGGATATGCCAAATGTTAAAACACGCAGGAGAGAAAGGATTACTTCCGATGAGGAAGAGAGAAGAAGAAGAGGATATAATATACAAACTTTCTTCAAATTTCCTTCGACCGACCATAAAAAAAGTGTATTAGAAGCAGATGTTGTATCGAACGAAAAGGAGAAATTGTTGTATTTAAGGTATTCATCTACTGCCGATTTGCTCAGAGTCAATCATGGATGGTATGATTCCAATAGTGAAGGCTTTTTAATAGATTTTGAAAGTGGTGAAATTGTAAATAAAATCGAAGAAAGAAATAGTAGAAATTCTCGAATCGAAAAAGTAAGACTTTGTGTTTTAAATACACAAAACATATTATTAATTCGGCTTGAACAACCCAAGCTTCGAGAACGTGACATAGAAGCATCGTTGAGAAACGCTTTGCAAAGAGGAATTGAACAAGTCTTTCAGCTTGAAAGTGATGAAATTGTTGCTGATTACGTAGGCAGCGATGAGCATCGTTCAGTATTATTTTACGAATCATCGGAGGGAGGTAGCGGAACTTTGAGAAATCTAATTGAAAAGCCAAATATTTTGGCGAGTGTTGCAGAAGAAGCATTAAAATGTTGCCATTTCGATTTAGAGGGTAATGACCTAAAACCCGATTGTTTAGCAGCTTGTTATGAGTGTTTGCTGAACTTTAACAACCAATACGAAGCATTGATGCTTAATAGACATAAAATAAAAGATATTCTGATGCAATTGAGTAAAAGTATAACATTGCCACGTTACAAAGGGCAAAGCTGGGAGGCACAATTATCGCAGCTTATGAAAAATGTGGATAATAGATCAGAATTAGAGAAAAAATTCCTTAAGGTTTTAGCAAACAATTACTTAAAACTTCCCGACGAAGCACAAAAACAAATTCAAAACATAAATTGCATAGCAGATTTCTTTTATGAACCGAACATATGCGTTTTTTGCGATGGTTCTGTTCATAACAATTTTGAACAAAGGGAAAAAGATGAAAAAGTACGAAACGAACTTTTAGCTCGGGGATATAGGGTGATAGTTATTCGTTACGATAAAGATATTTTACAACAAATATCGAAATACCCTGATGTTTTTGGCAAAGTTCAGAAATGATATTTTTTAATATTTTGATTGAATTACTAAATTATTTTGAGGTTCAAAAGTTACTTTATTCGAAATAAGGTTTAATACAATATTTGTTTCGATAATTTTAATCTTTTTAAATCAATCATTTTGTTTAGAAACATTCATATAACAGGAGAGGTATTTCAATACTTAAACTACTTTATCGTCTCTAAATTCTATTTTAGATTGATTTAAGTTGGATTATGATTATTAGCATAGATGAAAATTCGGGGTTCTGCTGGGGGGTGGTTCGCACTGTTGAGATTGCAGAGAAAACACTTAGCGAAAGCCACGATGGAAATGTGTATATACTAGGCGAAATTATTCATAACCCAAAAGAGGTTGAAAGGTTGGAGCGAATGGGATTGAAAACTATAAATCACGAACACCTTGCCGATTTGAAAGGGGAAAACGTAAAGGTTTTAATTCGCGCTCACGGCGAACCACCAAGCACATACCAAAAAGCAAAGGAGCTTGGAATTGAATTGATTGATGCAACCTGCCCGTTGGTAACTGCTTTGCAAAATCGCGTCAAGCGGTTTTACGACGAAGGCTACCAGATTGTTATACTCGGGAAGCCTCACCATCCGGAAATTATCGGCTTGCGAGGTGTTTGCAACGACGAGTGCGTTGTCATTCAATCCGAAGAAGAAGCTCTCGAAAAAGTTGATTTCACACGAAAGACAATCTTCCTTTCGCAAACCACTATGAGCAAGGAAAAGTTCCACCGTATCCGACAACTGCTCGAATCGAAGGTCAAAGAAATCCATTCGTTCGAGAATTACAAAGAACAACTCGTCGTGAAAGATACCCTTTGCCGGGCTGTAATTGGACGCGAGGATAACTTACGAAAGTTTGCCCAAGAAAATGATGTTGTAATCTTTGTTGCTGGAAGGAATTCATCGAACGGAAAAAATTTATTTGGAATTTGTTGCCAAGCCAATCCAAATTCCTATTTTATCGAAGAAATAGCAGAACTTAAGCCCGAGTGGTTTCGTGGAGTACAAAAAGTAGGAATCACCGGAGCCACAAGCACTCCACGCTGGTATATGGAAGAAGTGAAAAAAGCAATAGAGCAGTTCGCCAGCAATTAATTTTTCTTTAAATTGCTTTTTTTGGAGTTTATATGGACATAATCGATGGCGTCTATTTGAACGCTGGCGACGTAAATCTCTTCATCAAAGTTTTGGGCGAAGGTAATCCTCCGGTTATTATTGAGCCGGGAATTGGCGGGCTTTCGGTCGAATGGTATTTCATTCAAAAGGAACTTTCTAAAATCACCACCGTTGTTACCTACGATAGAGCAGGCTATGGCGAAAGTCCAAAATCGAAATCGGAAAGAACAAGTTTTAACATTGCAAATCAGCTTTTCAACTTGCTTTTCAATTCCGATGTAGAACATCCCTATATTTTGCTTGGACACTTGGAAGGTGGGCTGTATGTCCAACACTTTGCAAAAATGTTTCAGCACTATGTTGCAGGAGTTATCCTCGTCGACTCTTTGTTCGATGGCTATTTTCGTTTGGAAAGCGAAGACTTTCCGAATTACAATCAAATTGCCTCGTACAATGTTAGGGCTAATAACTTAAAAAGCCTGATGGGAATTAGTAATGAAGATTTTCCCAAGAGGATTTTACCGATTTTGCACGAAATTTACGATGGTTTCCCCGATGAATACAAAGTTCCCATAATCACATATCAATCCGATAAAAAGTTTTACGAAGTAGTAATCGACGAAATAACACAATTGAAAGAAAGTTTCGATGAATTACGCGACCGCTACACCTTTCCAAAGGTTCCCTTGGCTGTGATTACGCACGACCCAAGCGTAATGCAGGAACTTTCGGTGCAAATTGGCATTCCTGCCGAAGAGGCTCGTTCGATTGAAGAGTTTTGGCTTGAAAATCAAAAAAATCTTGCCCAACTTTCGCCTCGAAGCAATTTTTACATCGCTCAGGGCTCCGATAAGAACATACACTACTCAAACCCTCTCTTCATTTTAGATATTGCTAAAAAGATGGTCGAGGAAGTGCGGAAAGAAATGTAGAATTTTGGTTCTATGTTAATTGTTATTAAAGGTTAGATAATTACTCAATACAATCCGCTCTAAATTTTAACTTTAAAAATTTATCCTAGTTTGCTTTATTATTGGGACAATTTATGAATTGCCAATAAAAACATACCATCATACTCAACAAAAAATCGTCATAGAATGTAGTATTAATGGAAAACATATATGAACCGGGGTTGAACACACAGGTTTGCCCTTACATTTTTTTTCCGACAACGGATGTTTCAAAAACATCCGTTGTCTTCAGGTAGGGCGAACGTTTTTGTTCATCGACGCATTTCGAACATAGGTTTTTCCGACATCGGATGTCTGGCAGAAATCCGATGTCTAACCGTGATGCATTCCGTTTGGGAAACGAAATCGGTTTTGCGATTATAACATCTTGTTGGGGCGAATAATTATTCGCCCATACAGAAGTTTGTTAAAAGTAAGTAAAGGTTCTACAATTTTTTTAAATTCTTTTTGTCTAAATCTTTTTGAAATAATCGATTTGTAAATTGGAGATTAACAAAGAAAAATATAAAACTTTGTGGAAAATTGATACTCCCTCGGATTTGAGAAAATTCAAACCCGAAGAACTCGATATTGTTTGCAATGAACTTAGGCAATACATTATCGACGTTATTACTTCGGTTGGTGGCCATTTTGGAGCGAATCTTGGCGTTGTTGAACTTACTGTTGCTCTGCATTATGTTTTCGATACGCCCAAAGACAAAATCGTTTGGGATACCGGACACCAAGGCTATCCCCACAAAGTGCTGACAGGGCGACGGGACCTTTTGCCAACCATTCGACAACTGGGCGGAATAAGTGGATTCCTTAAACGAGAGGAAAGCCAATATGATGTTTTCGGCGCTGGGCACGCCAGCACGAGTATCTCGGCTGCTCTTGGAATTGCCACTGCTCGCGACCTTTTGAATCAGGACTTTAAAGTTGTGGCTGTTATTGGCGATGGAGCATTAACCGGTGGGCTTGCTTTCGAGGCTTTGAACAATTGCGGTTACCAAAAAAGGGATATCATCGTAGTTTTTAATGACAATGGGATATCGATTGACCCAAATATATCCGCAATATCTTCCTATTTTAGCGAAATTTTTTCGAAAAGGTCTGTTTCTTCGATTCGCGATAAAATTTGGAATGCTACCAACATTTTCCCCCGTTTCGGCGATAGGTTGAAAGAATATTTAAGCAGAATCGAAGGTGGATTGAAATCTATTATGACGCCCGGAATGCTTTTTGAAGCTTTTGGCTTTAATTATTTCGGTCCTATCAATGGTCATAATGTTCTTAAACTTGTTAAGATTCTTAATCAAATTAAGAATTTAAAAGGACCTATACTGCTTCATATTATGACCGAAAAGGGCAAAGGCTATCCACCTGCTGAATCGGATTCGACCAAACTTCACGCCATAGGCAAGACTATTAAAAAAGAGCAAGTAGCAATCGAAAAAATAGACCACAAAAAGGTAGCCCCGACCTATTCCGATGTGTTTGGAAATGCAATGATGGAGTTGATGGAAAAAGATGAACGAATCGTTGCAATTTCTGCTGCGATGTTGAGTGGTACGGGCTTGCTTCCCGTTGCTTCGCGCTTTCCTAAAAGGGTTATTGACGTTGGCATTGCCGAGGGGCATGCTGTTACTTATGCCTCTGGAATGGCGACTCAAGGGCTAATTCCTGTTTGTGCAATATATTCGACTTTCCTCCAAAGAGCTTTCGACCATACGATACACGATTGTGCCCTGCAGAATTTGCATGTCGTTTTTGCTCTCGACCGTGCCGGCTTGGTTGGCGAAGATGGTCCAACGCACCACGGCACATTCGATTTGGCTTATATGCGGCTCATTCCAAATATGATTGTTACAGCTCCAAAAGATGAACAGGAACTTCGCAATTTGCTTTATTCAGCGATTTACCACTACCCGGGACCTGTTTCGATACGCTATCCACGAGGTAAAGGGGTCGGAGCAGAACTTGGCGGATTCGAGACCATCCCACTTGGAAAATGGGAAGTGCTTAACCACGGCAAGGAAGTTGCAATTCTCGCTGTTGGGAAAATGGTTTCTAATGCCCTTCGTGCGCGGGATGTCCTTTACGGCAATGGTATTAATCCAACAATTGTAAACGCTCGTTTTATTAAGCCTTTGGATACTGAATTGCTCTGGCAAGTCCTTGAAAATCACAAGATTATTGTAACAATTGAAGATGGAACTATAATTGGCGGTTTTGGCTCTGCGATTGCTGAATTTATTGCTCAAAATAATTTTGAGAATAAATTAAAGATACTTGGAATTCCCGACAAATTCGTCGAACACGGCACCCAAGATGAGCTCCATTCCCTGCTTGGTCTGAACCCCGAAGGCATCGCCAAAATGGTCTCCAATTTAGTGTCTAATTTAGCTCAATCGAAAGTTTATTCATTCGCTTCCAACAAATAGAGCGTAGTAATAAGTTTTAGTTTGAAAATAAAAATTTCCCTAGAGTTTAGTTGGAACTCGCTGGTTTATAATATTCTCTTAAAAATAAATAATTTGAAAATTGACCAAAATACAATCCACCCAATATTTGAACTTTAATAATTTATCATAATTTGCTCTGTTGTTGGGGTAATTTATAGAATTGCACTAAAAAAAATACCATCATACCCAACAAAACGAGTGGTTATAGTATGTAGCATTAGTGGCGAACACATAGGAACAGGGTAAAACACACAGGTTTGCTCAACAATTTTTTTCAGACATCGGATGTTTCTAAAACATCCGATGTCTTTTGGCAGGGCGAGCACTGTTTGTTCTATACGCATTTCACCAAACAAGAGTTTTCCCAGACATCGGATGTCTGACAGACATCCGATGTCTAACCGTGATGAATACAATTGGGGAAACAAACCCAAAAATGATGTTTCCGAGGTTCCAACGATGTAGGGGCGACCGGCGGTCGCCCCTACATGGATTTTCAAACATCGGATGTTTCGCAAACATCCGATGTCTTTTAAGAGCATCTTCGGATGAAGCCTACTCCACCACCACCGGCACGGTCTCGCTTCCGCCACGCCAGCGGATGAGGATGAAGTATATTCCTGCGGGGACGCCACTGCATTCCCATTCCAACTCGCCGCTGGTTGTGCTCCGGGCGTCCACTCGTATTCGCTCCTTCCCCTCCACCTTTCGTCCCATCGTATCATACACACCGTCGATTGTTTCCCGCAGGTCGAAACTCCCGTCCCAAGCAACACGTGCCTTCACCCTCACCTTCGCCGGCTGGGGATATGGCTCGGATGCCCAGAAGTGCGTAGTGTAATACCGCTTCTCAATCGTCGGCTCTTTGACTATGCTCGGCTCCTGCTTCTTCAATGTAATCTTGTAGTAGTTGAACGGACGCAGCGAATCGCTCAGCCCTGCGATTGCAACATTCCCACGGAAAATCACGCTCTCGAAATTCGGCTTGCCGTAGTCCCACTCGCCCTCCCGCCATTGGGTGAGGTCGCTGCGGTCGGTATTCTCCAAAAACAGCCCCCGCCCGACAAGGTAGAATCGGTCGGAGATGACCATAAGCATCGGATGGAAGTCGCCTTCTTCTGCTTCCCAAAGCAATTTCAATTCATTTGTCTTTCTATCGAATAAGTAAAGTCGGTCGGGAAGGGAAGTAGTGAAAAAGACACTGTCCTTGCCGTGTTGGTAGAATTGAATTGGATTTAAATAAGGAAGTTTATGAACAATGGTGTATGTTTTGCCAGTATCATTTGAATGCCTTATTTCAAAACTTATTCTGCTAGAATC
>Ga0207433_10014758_pt1 | contig 11254 bp, 9 predicted proteins | sample YelNatPaOPGAMG01_FD_187559 | JGI IMG/M metagenome (GOLD analysis project Ga0207433, IMG submission 187559) | Hot spring thermophilic microbial communities from Obsidian Pool, Yellowstone National Park, USA - OP-RAMG-01 (SPAdes) (version 3) | ecosystem: Environmental > Aquatic > Thermal springs >...
CCTCCCGCCACGGCGATGACGCGGAAGTGCTGCACGTTCTGGCGCGATCCCTTCCCCATCTGGATAACGTCCTGGATTTCCGGATCATCGTGGAGTCAGCGGCCGCGGCGTTGGCAGCGCAACGAAGGCTCGACCGGGACCTGCAGGCCATGGACGATGCTATCGGGCAGATCGAAGTGGCAACGGATATTGCCTCTTTCCGCCGCAGCGACACCGCCTTTCATCTAGCCCTGGTCAGGGCCACCGGTAATTCGATGCTGCAAAACGCCGTCAAGGAGGCCCGCCTGACCACCTTCTTCCTGGTGGACATGATGGACTATGAGGTAGGTCTCTATAAGAGTTCGATAACGCAACACCGTACTATCTACGAAGCGGTGAAGGGGCAGGACCCTGAATCGGCTCGAAAAGCGATGGTAGATCATATAGAAGCGACAAGAACAGCACTACACAGTGTCATTATGGGAGAGCAGTCCCATTCTGATAGTCTGCCCAAGCCGATCAAGAAAAGGACCTTCAGTTCGCTAAAAGGTAGGGATAAACAGCAACACAGCGCTGTTTAAGATCGACCTACTCAAAAAACCTTCACCTCCATCCCCGCCGTGCGCCGGCTTCTGAAGCCGGCCGGGTGGGCCCAAGCGGTGGTTCGGTTTCCGGTCCCGGGGAAAATATGGCCACGCGAGCCGAAATGTCGGTGGGCGTGGCTTTTTTGGTTTCTCCTGCTGACAGCGGGCCGCGGTGCGGTCGGGGTTATGAGCGGTTCTTTTACGGCGGCCCCGGCCGCTGCCGGGGCCGCCAGGTTATAGGCGTTGTGAATATTAATTTTATTTTGTAAATTCAGACGATTCAGCAGGAAACCGCGCCTGGGCCGCGAAAGGTATAAAGGTCTACTCAATGAACCTTTCGGCCCCGCGGGGGACGGAATTTGCCGGTGGGGTGGGCAGGTGCTTCTGGACGGGGGTGACGACAACCGAGGGAGGCTAGGGGAATCAGAACCCGAGGCCGGGCTACATTCGGGCCGAATGGCCCTCGGTCGGAGGGTTAAGGGGGGATCAAGGAGCGCCGGGCGTGCCAGACGTGCCGCCGGCGGGAGGTGGTGTAGCGGGTCTTGTCGTGGGACCTTGAATCGAACGACTTTTGGGTAGATACAGTATTATCCATGTCGGGCGCTTAGTTTCTTCGTCCTGCCGATTACAGCAAGTGCTATCTTTACGGCCTGTTTTTCTTTCGAAAAGGGGGGTTGTCAAAGTGGTTGACCGGATTCAGGCGCTGATAAATGAACACGGGATTCGTACCGTCAGACTGGAGTTTGCGGATTTTTACGGGATTCTGAGGGGCAAGGCCATTCCGGTGGAAAGGTTCTCGGAGACTATTACCGACGGCGTGCAGTTTGCCATGCCCACTTTCGCGATCGATTTGGCCGGCAATGTGGCTACCGGTACCGGCGTTGCCGAGGAGATAGGTTACCGCGACCTCCGGGCCATTCCCGATCTGAGCACCTTCGGTCTGCTGCCGTGGGAACCGGGTACGGCCAGGGTGATGGCCGACATTTATTTTGAAGGCCGGCCGGTCGCCGTGTCCCCGCGCCAAATTCTGAAGAAGGTTATTGACAAATACGCGAATCTTGGCCTGGAACCCGTCGTGGCGAGCGAACTGGAGTTCTATCTTTGCCGGCGGCAGGAGGGCAGGTGGGTTCGTTACGTCGACCGGCCCAGCATGGTCTACACCGCCAGCAGGTTGTCGGATCCGGACGATTTTGCCGGCCGTGTCCGGGCGGCCCTGAAGGAAATGGGAATGGAGGTTCTGGCCAGCAACCACGAATTCTTCCCCTCCCAGTATGAGATCAACTTGGCCCACTTGCCAGCGCTTCAGGCGGCGGACCTGACGGTGATCTTCAAACAGGCGGTAAAGGAGATGGCCTTTAAGGATGGTCTTCTGGCCACCTTTATGGGCCGCCCGTTTAACGGACTGGGGGGCAGCGGTTACCACCTTCATGTGTCTCTCCGGGAACCGGGTACCGGGAAAAACGTGTTTGCCGATCCGGATCAGCCGTACGGTCTGTCGCGGACGATGCTTTCCTTCATCGCCGGCCAACTGGTCCACGCCAAGGGCACGATGGCCCTCATGGCCCCTACCGTCAACTCCTACAAGCGGTACCAACTGTTTTCCTTTGCCCCTTATTACGTGTTGTGGGGCCTCGACAACCGTAGCACCTACGTGCGCGTTCCAGCCGAACGAGGGAGCGGAACGCGGGTGGAAAACAGGGCCGCCGACGCGGCGGCCAACCCCTATCTGGTCATCGCCGCGGTGCTGGCCAGCGGCCTGGACGGCATCGAAAAGGGGCTCGATCCCGGCGACCCCTACCTGGGGGACTGCTACCAGATCAGCGATGCGGCGAACTACCAGACCGTGCCGCGTTCCCTGGGTGAGTCCCTCGACGCCATGGAGGGTGATGACTACGTGAGGTCGCTACTCGGACCCGAGTTCATCAAGGCCTACCTGGCCGTTAAGCGGATGGAATACCAGCGGTTCTTGGATTGGGTGACGGACTGGGAGTTCAACGAGTATCCGTTTTATATCTGATTGTCAGCCAATCAAACCGAGACACAAACCGAAAAAGAGAAATCTTGGTACGCAATCGGTCGGGCAATAAGGAATTGAGCAAAGAAGGTGCTAGGCAATGTCAGATATTTCGGTGATTCAAGAGCTTCAAGAAGCTGAACATGAACTGGAACAGTTTGGCTATAAACAGGAGTTGAAAAGGTCACTTGGCGTGGGAGTCTTGACGGCGTATGGTTTAAACTACATGATACCCTTGGCACCCGCGGTGCTCTTCGGAGTGCAGCTCACAACCTCGGGTGGAACGGTGGCCATACCGTATATCTTTGCTGCCATTGCGATGTTTTTCACAGCATCCAGTTACGCTGCAATGGTCAGGGTTTATCCCTTGGCTGGGTCGGTATATAATTACCTTTCCAGAGGATGGACTCCTTACGCCGGTTTTCTCGCTGGTTGGGGGATATTGTTGGATTATCTGCTGATCCCAGGACTCGTTACAACAGTAGGCACGTATTGGGTGCAGCAGTTGCTTCCAAGTGTCCCGTTTATTGTGATTCTAGCCATAATCGCCATTTTTACCGGAGTGGTAAATTATTTTGGCGTAGAAATCATGGCAAGAATCGGTTTGTGGTTCCTGGGGATCACCGGTGGAGTTGTGGTCCTGGGATTCGGAGTATGGATATATGCCGTAGTAGTGAACCATGTAGGAACTGGTACTCTCTTTTCGGCTGTGCCATTTAAATCAGCCGGACCATCTGCGTTATTAGGCGCTACGGCTCTTTCTGTGTTGAGTTATCTGGGCTTCGATGCCATTACCACTCTGGCAGAAGAAACAGTGAATCCCAAAAGAGATATTCCGCGAGCTATATATTTGACGCTCTTTATCGGGGCATTGCTCTTCTCTTTAACGGGCTATCTTGGCATGCTACCTATTGCGGATTGGGCGAAGCATGCCAGCGATAATAACTGGGTATCAGCCACGCTGTTTTTCGTAGCAAAGGACACCGGAGGCACATGGTTCAGTCTGGTTTATACCGCAGGTTTTATCTTTGCCGTATGTGTGTTTAACGTTGTTGCAACCAGTGCCGGTGCAAGACTATTGTTTGGCATGGGCCGAGACGAACTGATACCTAAGCCGGTATTCACCAAATTGAACAAGTGGGAAATACCGCATTTCAATGTAATATTAATCGTTCTGTTGATCTTTGTCTGCGGCCTTTGGCTGAACATTGACCTATTGAGCAGCATGGTGAACTTCGGAGCCTTATTGGGTTTCATTCTGATCAATGCGGTTGTTATAGTTAAGTACTGCATCAAAGACGGTGACGATGTAAAGGAGGCAAGAGAAAAATCGGCGGTGACATTCTATCTCAGGTACTTGATTACGCCGTTAATAGGAATTGGAGTGAACGTTTGGATCTTCACCAGCCTGGATCCGATGGCCTTAAGGGTGGGTGCCGCGTGGGTAGTATTGGGGTTGATTCTGCTCGCAATAAAAACTGCCGGGTTTAGGCGGTTGCCTCCCAGTTTGGATGTGTAAACTCCGCCAAAACACAACGTGCCTTGGGCTTGCCGCCGCCCGTTCCGGGATGCGTGCGGCGGCAGGCCCGGGAAGTCGTCGGGGTGGGACTGTGCTCAGGGGGAAGGCGAAGCTTAAGGGAATACCGGGAGGCGGAGATCTTCTTAGCCCCGGTCAGACCGGCAAGGGAAGAACAATTGCGTGGGCGACAGTAGTTAGGGAGGTGGAGCATTGTGTGCGGGATTGCCGGAATTTTTCTCAAAAACCACACCGAACGGCTTGGTACAACGCTGGTAGAAATGCTGAAACTGATCCGTCACAGGGGGATGGATTCCTCCGGTCTGGCCCTGTACGGGCCCTGCCAGCCGGGCCGTTATTATTGCCGGGTCTCCCTGCAAAAGCCGGAGGATTTGGCTCTGGCGAAAAGCATCATCGATGGGAAGGTGGTTGTAGATGATGGCTTTTGCGAAACCACTAATTCGTCTTACTTGATGTACAATGCGGTCCTGTCGGGTGATCAAGCGCAAATAGACCAAATTTATCACGAGATTGACAGCCATTGGAATCTTTGCGTGCACAGCCTTGGGTCATGCCTTGTGGTGGCCAAGGATCTGGGGGATGCCGAGAACCTGGCCGGGGTAAGGTTTGTCGCCGACTTCAACGCCTTCCACGGCATCGGCCACGTCCGCCTGGCGACGGAAAGCATAGACAACCTGAACTTTGCCCATCCCTTTACTTCGGAAACCTTTCCGTCACTGTCCATAGTGCATAACGGCCAGTTGACTAACTACTTCAATCTTAGACGACGTCTGGAAAGGGCTGGTGTTTCCTTCAAGACCAGAAACGATTCAGAGTTAATCGCTCATTACCTCGCCTATCAACTCTCCGTAAGGGGAAAAACCCTGCGGGAGTCTCTGGAACAGGCTATCGAAGAGTTGGATGGTGTTTACAGTTGCCTGGTGGCAACGGGGAGTGAAATCGGGGCTTTCCAGGATCGTCTGGGCCTCAAGCCGATCCTGGTCTGCGAATTGCCGGACATGGTCCTCTTCGGTTCGGAGCGCATATGCTTCACGCCTGTCAGCGTCGAAGCCGGCGAGAGTTGGGAAATCAAGCCTGGGGAGGCCAGGACATGGTCACATTAGACGTTGCCGCTATGGATTTTCGTGAAGTGAACCGTCGTCTGCGGGAACTGGTGTCGACGGAGGAACAGGTGGTCATCCAAAATCCCCACGGGCTCCACAATTTTGCCATCGGTTTACAGGGCCGGCTCGACATTATCGTCAAGGGGAACCTCGGTGTCTATGTAGGGGGGTTCATGGAAGGGCCGAGTATTACGGTCTGCGGCGACACGGGCTGGTACGCCGCCGACAACATGATCGCCGGGCGGCTGGTCGTGGAAGGCAGCACCGGTTCCAACCCGGCGCCGTCCATGATCGGCGGCACCGTCGTCATCAAGGGCCATGGTGGCAGCCGGGTCGGCTACGGCTTGAAAGGCGGTGACTTGGTGGTCTTCGGCAATGTCGGACTGGAGACCGGCAAGATGATGATGGGCGGCCGGATCGTGGTTCTGGGCGACGCCGGAGCGAAGGTCGGCGAGTCGATGTACGGCGGCGTCATTCACGTTCTCGGCCGCGTGGACAGTGCCGGGGACAATGTGGTGGTCGGATCGCCGCAAGGGGCCGAGGCCCAGGGGCTGTCCGCCCTTCTGAACGCCCTGGATCTCCGCGTGGTGCCCTCCGCTTTTTCCACTTTTCTGCCCCGTCCCGGCAAGCATGTCTATACCTTGTTCCGGCCGGGGCGGCGAGGGGAGACTCCGGCGGACGCGGGTGCCGATAGAAGGAGGGGTGGCCATGATCATATGTGATGCGGCTAAGTGTGTCGAATGCGGCCAATGCGTCGAGGCTTGCCCGCAAGGGGCGCTGGAGGTCGGGACGGGCGTTGCCGGACCGGCCGCTACCGGACCGGCCGTTTCCGGGGGCTGGACACCCGCCCAAATCAACCAGATCCGGACCAAGGCGGCCACGGGCAGGCACATGATACGGGGCTGCGGTTCGACGCGGCGCCTCCCTTCGTTCGAGGACCTGGTACTGTTGCCGGCCCAGTTGTCCCGCTTGTCGATCGATACCTACCGGGAGGAGTGCCGGACCCGGACGATACTGGGACAGCGCTTCGCCCGCCGTCCCCTGGTCGTGGAAACACCGATCCTGATCGGCGGCATGTCCTACGGGGCCATCAGCAAAGAGGCCAAAACGGCCCTGGCCAAGGGCAGCGCCGCCGTGGGGACGGCTATCTCCAACGGGGAGGGTGGATTGCTGCCGGAAGAGCGCGAGTCGTCCTATCTACAATTGGTGCAGGTCTGCCCGAGCCGGTTTGGTTTCACTAGGCGCAATCTCGATTTGGCCGACGCGCTGGAAATAGTCATTGGCATAGGCGCCAAACCGGGACTTTCCGGCCACCTCATGGCCGAGAAGATCAGCGAGGAGATAGCGGCTTTTCGCGGCATACCTCCGGGAATCGATGTTCACAGCCATCCCCGCCACAGCGACATTTTCGGCGCCGACGACCTGGTAACCAAACTGGCCGAACTGCGGGAGCTCACCGGTTATGAAAAACCCATCTTCGTAAAAATGGCGGCCGGACGGGTCAGGGAGGACGTAAAGATCGCGGCCAAGGTGGGACTGGACGGCATCATCATCGACGGGATGCAGGGAGGGACCGGAGCCGCACCCCTGGTAGCCATCGACCACCTGGGGCATCCCACGCTCCCCGCCCTGGTGCAGGCCGTACGGGCTCTGGAAGAAATGGGGATCAGGGAGGAGATAAGCCTGATCGTGTGCGGCGGCATCAGAGACGGTGCCGACGTGGCCAAGGCTCTGGCCCTGGGGGCCGATGCCGTGATGATCGGGACCGGGGCCCTGGTGGCCATGGGCTGCAAGGTTTGTCTGGAATGTCACAAAGGGGCATGCCCGACGGGTATCGGGACCCAACGCCCCGAGTTACGCGAGAGACTCGACATTGAAGAGGCGGCCCGTGGTGTGGCCAACTACCTGACCGCCATGACCAACGAACTGGTGATCCTGGCCAAGGCCTGCGGTAAGACGGATGTTCACAATCTGGAACGGGAAGACGTCCGGGCCTTGACCCTGGAGGCCTGCGCCATGACCGGGATCCCGCTGGTAGGGAGCGATTTTACCTTCGGCACGCCGTTCGGCTATTTCTAGCTAGGAGTTGGGATGTCTGAGCCAGGCGCGCGAGCCGCAGGGAGGTGATGTGGATACGGCTGGAACGAAACGGTCAACGAAAGGGGCGGCCAAAGCTTTGTCGCCCGGGCCCGGGGCGTCCGGGCCGAAGGGTGCCCCGGGAATCCTGCCGGATGAGAAAGGGAGAGGGGTACGGAACCCCGGCGCCGGTCCCGCGGCCCTGGGGATGGTCGAAACCAGGGGCCTCGCGGCGGCGGTGGAAGCGGCCGACGCCATGGTCAAGGCGGCCGGCGTGCGTCTGGCCGGGAAGGAAAAAGTCGGCGGCGGGTATGTGACCATCCTGGTGAGGGGCGATATCGGTGCCGTGCGGGCTGCCACCGAGGCGGCAGCCGCGGCGGCCGGCAAGGTCGGGGAAGTCGTCTCGGTGCATGTCATAGCGCGGCCCCAGGCCGAAATGGCAGCTGTTCTGCCCGGGGCCGGCCTGCGGAGGCAAGGCGTTTGAATATGGAAGGAGTGTCGGTAAGTGAACGACAGCCAGTTGGAGAATATTGTCCGAAGCGTAATCAAGGAATTGCAGAATCGTTCCGACGCGCCGGCCGCCGGTCCGGTAACCCCTTCCGGCGGGTCCGGTGTTTCCCGGCGGGCTTCCAACCTGACCATAGCCGTTCTCGGGGCCGGGAACGGGGGCCTGGCCATGGCCGGCCACCTCGCCCTCCTGGGGAATCGGGTCAGGCTTTTTTCTTTCTTCGAGCGGGAACTGGCGCCGGTGGCTGATGGTACCATCGAGATCCTCGGCCAGGAAGTAACCGGTCGGGCCAGGGTTGAGGTCTTCAAAAGCCTGGATGCGGCGGTCAAGGACGCCAACCTGGTCATGATAGTGAGCCCCGCTTACACCCACGTTCTTTATGCCTCGCTTCTGGCCGGCCTGCTGGAGAAGGAGCAGGTGGTGGTTCTCAACCCGGGCCGGACCGGCGGGGCGCTGGAATTCGGCGAGGTGCTGCGGCGTTACGCGTTGCGCCACCGGATTTACCTGGCGGAGACCCAGACCTTTATTTATGCCGCCGAAACCCGTGCTCCGGGCAAGGTCGAGATCCTCAAGGAGAAATTCAAGATGCGGGTGGCCGCCCTGCCGGCGACCGACAATCCGTACGTGATTCCGATCCTCCAGCAGGTGTACCCGCAAATCGAAGCGGCCCAGCACGTGTTGGAAACCAGCATGAACAACGTTGGACCGGTCAACCACGTGGCGCCGATGCTGTTGAACACTTCGGTGATCGAGAGGGTGGCCAGGGGGGAAGACCTGCACTTCTATCGTGATATGATCAATCCCACGGTATGCAACCTGGTGATGGAAAAAGTCGACGCGGAAAAGTGCAGCTTGGCCAGGGCTTTGGGCAACGACGTCGTTTGGACCACGCTGGACTGGTACCGCGAAAGCTACCATGTCAACGCAAGTACGCTGTACGAAGCATACACAATCACCCCTTACATTCAGGGGTTTTCCGGGCCCCGCCACATACTGGCCATGAACAACGTTTTGGACGAAATCCCCAGCAGCCTGGTGCCATGGTCCTGCTTCGGCAAGGCCCTGGGTGTTCCCACGCCGACGATCGACGCACTCGTCGATTTGGCCGGGGTGATGTGCGGGATCGACTTCCGGAAATCGGGCCGCACCCTCGATAAGCTGGGTCTGGAAGGGATGAGTGCGGCACAGATGGTCGAACGGGTCGAGCGCCAGCCTTTATTGGGCGACTGTGCCACCACCGGCGTATGTCAGGTATTGCCCCAATTTTCCTGATGGAGGAAGTGGGACAGAAGATGAGCGCGATACAGGACGTTGATCTGGTGGCGATCCAGGAGGCCCGGCAGGCCGCCCGGCACGCTCAGGCGGTGCAGGAACACCTGGCTCGACTGGATGAGGCCGCCGTCGACCGAATCGTAGCCGCCATGGCCGCGGCCGGCCAGGAGGCGGCAGAGGAACTGGCGCGGGTGACCGTTGAAGAAACGGGTATGGGGGTTTACGAGCACAAAGTCTTCAAAAACCGGTACGCGGTGGGGGCGGTCTACGAGGCCGTCCGCCGGACCAGGACCGTCGGCGTGATCTGGCACGACCGGGAGCGGAAATTGCTGGGCATTGCCGAGCCGGTCGGGGTGGTGGCCGCCCTGGTACCGGTCACCGGTCCGGTGGCGACGGTGTTCTTCAACTCGCTGATCGCCCTGAAAGGGCGCAACGCCATCGTGTTCGCGCCGCACCCGCGGGCGGTGAAATGCTCGGCCGCGGCGGCCGCCATGATGGAGGCGGCGGCCTGCGCCGCGGGTGCTCCGCCCGGGGCGGTCCAGTGCCTGGAACACGTGTCGCTGCCGGCCACCAACGAATTGCTGCGTCATCCGGGCGTATCCCTGATCCTGGGCACCGGGGGGGCGGCCATGGTACGCGCGGCTTATTCGGCCGGCAAGCCGGCGATCGCCGTTGGTCCCGGCAACGTTCCGGCCTACGTCGACCGGAGTGCCGCCGATCTGCGCCAGGTGGCCAGGGCGCTGGTCGACAGCAAGAGCTTCGATAACGGCACGCCCTGTGCGGCCGAGCAGTCCGTGGTGGCCGACCGGCAGTCGGCCGACGCCCTGAAGAGGGAACTGCGGCGCCAGGGCGCGTATTTCCTGCGGCCGGAGGAATCGGTGCGCCTGGCGGGGATGCTGATTGGACCCGGGGGAGCGATGAACCCGGCGGTGGCCGGCAAGAGCGCCCGCTACCTGGCTGAGCGGGCCGGCATCCGGCTGCCGGAGGATTGCCGGGTCATCGTCGCCGAAGCGGCCGCGGTCGGGCCCGAGGAACCGTACTCCGCGGAGATCCTGGCGCCCGTGCTGGCCTTTTACAGCGTCTCCGACTGGCGGGCCGGCCTTGAGCGGTGCAACGAGTTGCTGGCCTTCGGCGGCCTGGGCCACACCTGCACGGTATGGGCGACCGCTCAGGAGGTGATCGGCGCCTTCTCGGTCCAGGCGCGGGCCTTCCGGGTTCTCGTCAACTGTCCGGGCACCTTTGGTTCGATCGGTCACCTGGCCGGGCTGACCCCCTCGTTCATGATGGGGACCGGGACCTGGGGTGGCAGCATCACTTCGGACAACGTGGGGGTCGGGCATTTGATCAATGTGCGCCGGGTGGCTTACGAGACCGTACCGTGGGAGGGGCTGGGACGTACCGGTTCGTGAATCAGGCGCGTCACCAAAGGAGTTGAAGGAAAGTGGGCGATGTCGAGCTTCGGGCCTTCGTATTCATCGACCGCATGCAACCGCAGTATGCTGCCTATGTGGGGACGACCGTACAGGGAGACATCCCGGTGGCCGGCATGGCGCAGTTGTTCATTGAAGTGGCACCGGGCAACGAAATCTTCAGGCTGGCGGACATTGTCCTGAAGGCTTCCCAGGTCAAGCCAGCATCCCTGGTCATCGAACGGGAGTTCGGCATGCTGGAGGTTCATGCCTTCGATCAGTCGGCGGTGATCAGCGCCGGTGATGCCGTCCTGGCCCACCTGGGTATCGAACTCGGACAGCGGAAAAAGCCGACGGTTCATTCGGCGGAAGTGATCTCCAACGTCGATCCCTACCAGGCGCAACTGATCAACAAGTTCCGCCGCGGCGGAATGCTGGTGCCGGGTGAAACGCTGTACGTGATGGAAGTGGCCCCCGCCGCCTACATCGCCGTGGCGGCCAACGAGGCGGAAAAGGCCACGGGCCTCAAGATAGTGGACGTTCGCAACGTCGGACGCTTCGGCCGTCTCTTTGTGGCCGGCAGTCAATCCGAGGTTTTGGCGGCCCGCGACGCTTCCGTTGCGGCGGTGGAGGCAATCGACGGCCGGTAGGTGTCGTGGCCGGGTAATGAGCGTTACGGACGGAGGGCATGGTCATGCTGATTTGCACGGTGCTGGATTGTCTGACCTCGACGGCCAAAGACGCGAGGCTGGTTGGGCTGAAGCTGCTGGTT
>Ga0207433_10014759_pt1 | contig 11254 bp, 13 predicted proteins | sample YelNatPaOPGAMG01_FD_187559 | JGI IMG/M metagenome (GOLD analysis project Ga0207433, IMG submission 187559) | Hot spring thermophilic microbial communities from Obsidian Pool, Yellowstone National Park, USA - OP-RAMG-01 (SPAdes) (version 3) | ecosystem: Environmental > Aquatic > Thermal springs...
TATCTTTTACGGTATTGATACAACGAACCTCCGCTTTCAGTATTACAATGGCGAGGCAATTGCCCGTACCATGTCAGGTTATGCCCTGGTACCTAAGAAGTCCAGCGACAGTCAGACCATGGGGTGGCACGGGTTTCAGGGGCGGCCATGGTTAAGGGGGCTTATCGCCGTGTTGGTTCTAGCGAATGTAGGAGTTCTGGTTGGCCGGTTGGTGTTCAGGGTAAAATAGTAACTGTTCACCGGATCCTGTACGCCTGTGTCACACCGGGTGAACCGTTACGTAAAATAAATGGCGATGCCAAACCTCGATGGAACATGCGGAGGCCAATCGTATGCTTTCGTGGAAGAAGTCGTTAGGCATATCCGGCCTGGTGTTGCAAAGACCTCTACCGCGTCGTAGCTTTCTGCGTCACTCCGCCACGGCGCTGGCGTCGCTGGGCGGTATTAGTTGCGGGAGTCGGTGTGGCAAGCAGCCGGCCCGAGGGGCTTTGGAAGTACAGCTACCCGTTCGTACACAACCGATTGCTATTCCCATTTATCCTTTGCCACAGCCATTGTTATCGGATAAGGAAATCCGAGCCGTGGTCCAGGCTGCCCAGCCGCCAACGTTCCTTTTCGCTTACCCGCCTGGGTATGTGTATCACGCTCTTCGGCTATGGGGAAAAACTGCCGCTTTCGCCAAACTGCCTTTCGCCAACCCGGCGGTTCGTGGTCGCTGGGGAGAAATAATGTTTCGGATGTTGACAGAGGACAGAATCTATCAGGAGTTCTCGCCAGCCGGAAGAGTTGGCCATTTGCTGAAACCGACCCCATTCGGTGTGATGGTTCATTGCAATATAGATGGAGGTTGGGGAACAGGGTTTAATTCAACACACCCAGGGAAATATCTGCAAGTCATGGCGGACCTCGACATTGCTTCCGATTTTCACCTCCTCGTTTACGATGGTAAACCCCATACGATTGCCGAGGTTGTGCGCGACGAGGCCAGGCGTTTAACATTTCAAGATGAGCTTGAATGGTTGGCGAATGGGCTTGGTCGATACCTGGAGGTGCCCGAGTGGCAGAACCGCTTTGGCGAATGGGTTTCCTTCGACCGGATCGCTGATCATCTCACCAATCTACAATTCGGGCAAGGTGCGTGTGCCGGAGGCCACATACCCTATGCAATGGCAGCACTGGTAGCCATTCAGTCGCAGTCTGACATTCTATCAAAGCCAGTGCTCAGGCAAATTGAAGATCGCCTGCGTAGTTACTCCAAGCACCTTACCGCACGGCAACGCGGTGATGGAGGGTGGGATAACAAGTGGGCTGACAGGACTCCCCAGACCGAACGTTTCCTGAAAGCAACATTCCGTAACGTTGAAGATAGCGATGGGTTGATTGTGACTGGTCATCAATTAGAATGGATGACCATTTGCAGGCCAGACCTTCGTCCTTCGGATAGAGTTCTAAAAGCAGCTGGGTTGTATTTAGCACGCTGGATACCCATAATTGCGGCTAAAATCAAGTTTGATTGGCATCTTTTTGCGCCTTTGTCTCATGCGGCTAGAGCTGTGTTAGCAACGAACGGCATTGCTTGGGCATCCGAGAGCTTTCTCGACGAACGAACTGAGGAACCAAGGAGATAATATCATGCGAATCACTTTCCGCTTAATTGTTCCATTGTCCGTGCTGCTTATTCTTGCGGGAGCAAATGCAGGCCGAGCTCAGCAGAAGGGCTTGACACTTGATGAGGCTATTGCAGGTTTGCGGAGGTTTCAGGCGGTGTTGCGAGAGCGCCCCTGTTGGAAAATTCATTACTCGGAAAAGCGTGATAATTACTTCCTCCCACCGGACTTTAACAAGGATTTTCCGGAAATCGACTATGTGATTGCTCAGAAAGGAGAATTGCTTTACGCCTATGAAAAGATAATGCAAAGGCCCCCGCTTGAACTCTGGGTCGCTTGGAAAGATAACGTATGCACTTGCCGCTTCCTCAATGGAGATTATAAAATTTTTCCGGAAATTCATCCTAGATTCTATGAAATGTGGCATTATCCGCAAAACTTATTTATCGATACTTATAGAAACCACTTTTTTAAGGCGCAGACAATAATAAACGCCTTTGGCACTGACTCGTTGTCGGAGGCAATGTGGTACGCACTGCCGCGGGCCATCGAACGAAAGAAAGCCGAATGGGCTGTTCGCCCGACAGGGGACGAGATAGACGGGCAACCATGCACGGTGCTGATCAGGACGGTTGATGGGTCGCCGAAGGACATGGTCTGGGTCGACGCGGCGCACGGGTTTATAAGTCGTCAACGGCGCTACTACGAAACGCCCAACCAGCTGAGTTGGGAGTGGAAGAATATGGCGATCAAGCAGATTGTCCCCGGCGTATGGTTGCCTATGCAGCAACAAGTGAGTGTGTACAACAGAAGGTTCTCTATGGAACCCGAGGAAATACGAGGGAAGCTTCGTTACATTAGCCATTTTAATGTTAAGGAGATAAGTTTTGAACCGCTCAATGATGACTTCTTTGTAGCTCCCTTTGTGAAAGAGGGTCAAGTCATGGACATGATCCGCGGTGAAACCTACTTTGTTCATAGAGGAGTGACGGATCCGGAGACGTTGGTTCGCATGGCCATTAATGAGGCACGAAGTAAATCAAACGATGCAAAAGATCTAAGCAGTTTTTTCTTTTACAATCTGGCTGTCATTCTTGCTCTGTTGTTGATTTATCAAGGCTACAAGCTGTATCAGCGACGTAAAGTGTTATTAACGCTTCGCCCGAAATAATCGAGAGTAACCAAAAGTGATTTCAGGTGGTTCTGCCATTGACCTCCGCCGCGTTAGCAAGCGGTTTGGACCGACTACTGCTGTCAATGGCGTTGATTTGGTTGTCCCTTATGGATCATCTTTTGGCCTGCTAGGACCGAACGGGGCCGGGAAGACAACTCTGATAAAGATGTTGATTGGTCTCCTCCCCATCGACTCGGGCCAGGCAATCGTTCTGGGTCATGATGTTACCCTCGACCGCCCACGAATCGCACGCGCAACGGGTTACGTTCCTGAGTTACCAAACATCTATCCATGGATGACGGTCTCGGAGGTCATATGGTTTGTCAAAAACTTGTATTCGACCTGGGATGAAGACTTATATAATAAGATGCTGAAAATGTTTGAGTTGCCCTTAAACAAGAGAATTAAGCATTTATCCCGCGGCACTGTGGCCAAACTTTGCTTGCTATTGGCGCTCGCTCCGCGGCCACGACTGCTCATCCTTGATGAGCCATTGACTGGACTGGATCCCTTGGTACGCGAGGAGTTTCTGGATGGTGTTCTCGTACTGACCCGCAGGCAGGATATCACCATTTTTTTTTCCAGCCACACAGTAGGCGATGTTGAGAAACTTGCTGATGTTGTCGGTATTCTTTACCGTGGGCAGTTGCTGTTCCAGCGATCCATGGAAACCTTGCGCGGGGCCAAACGAGTGCGGGCAGTGTTACGTGACGGCGCCACCCCACAATGGCGTCCAGAGGCAATTATTTCGGATAGGCAGCATGGGCGAGAATGGCTCCTGACAGTGCCAAATTGCTCGCCGGACGTTCTGACAAGGTTAAATTCCGAGAACTCCCTTACGATCTTGGAGGTTGTTAACTGCACTCTTGAGGATCTGTTCAAGGATTACATCAAAGGAGTCCGAGAAAATGAGGGCACTTCTCTGGAAGGACCTTCGGTTGTTTAGCTATATCTTGGTCCTTGGGGCCATTCTATTGGTTGGCCCTTATGTGGTGGTGACGTTCTACGTTTTCAGCTCTGATTTGTTTCCATTGGTCTCAGCAGAAATCAATCCGTGGTCTGCGATTCTTTCCATCTCTTCTTTTTTCAGTCTCATTTTGTGCCACTTCCCGCTCCTTATGCTGGCGGCACACAGTATGGCCAACGAGCGGGCCGACAGGTCTTTGGCATTCCTCTTCACCTTGCCTCCGACACGGTTTCGTATCTTAGCCAGTAAGGTCGTTGTTATTGGCTGTTTTCTTGCAACGATATGGTGTGTCAATTGCCTGGCGATACTTATCGCAACCCGAATTAATCATGGACCAGTTTTCATTACTGCTGGCTATCCTTCTTTGAAGGTCATAGCCGAAATCGGCTTTTTTTGCTTTGGGGCCAGTTGGTTGGCTTCAGCGTACAGCGCTAATCCTGCTCATGCGTTAGCATTCGGCCTTGTTGCCCCACTTATGTTGCTGGCCTTTTTCTTGATGACAATGTATTGGTTCCGTTGGCCCACCCCATTCAGTTTTGGTGTATGGTACGAACGGTCCAGTATCATTTTGTCCCAAGTGTGTTTTGTGTTGGGTATAATTCGTTTCTTGAATAAAGTTGAGCCCTAATGGACTGTACTTGTTTAGCACGTGGGTAGCAGTGTGGGGCGGGGAAGGAATAGGTTGCCTACGGAACGCAGCGTATGACTCAGATAATCCAAGACCGCCTGGCCCTGACGCCGACACGTCGCCAGCACCGACAGCACCACGCTCTGCGCCTGCGCACCTGCCGCCGTGCCGTTGCCACCCCACACCTTGCAGTTCACCACCGCTGGATGTACTGGGAACAATGGCTGACTTGGACAGGGAACTTCCGCGCGATGGCTCGACGAGGAACATCCGTTGAGAACTGTAGGGCGGTGCCGGTTTCGATCACATGTCCCTGGCAGTGGGGGCAGACGACGGGCAGGGGTACGTCATGGCATTCACTGATCTGTTCGGGGGGGCGGTGGGCGATGTCCGTGGTGCCGCGGGCGTGGCCGCTTTGGCGTCCGGGTGTTTTGGGGTCGGCTTGGGGTGGTCCTTTGCGGAAGGGAGCGGCCTGTCGTTTGCCGGCGCGAAGGGCTTCCTGCAACCGCCGGTTCCGTTCGGTGTTTGGCGTATCGAGTTGGGCGATGCGCCCGAGCAAGGCCCGACAGTTGGGACAGGTAGGTTTTTCCCTACGGTCAGTCTATCAACCGAAGGAGCGATCCGCTGCGCCTTTCCGGCAACCGGGGCGCTAAACCAGTACTTAATGGACTATCGACGTGACGTCGCTTCACTTTATTACGGTAAAGGCTCATGAAATACCTCACGCGCCATGAATGTACCTATGATTTCCTGGTGGCCCTCGCCGTCTGCTCTCTGACCTATATTCCAATCCTTCTTGGACTGTTGTTTTCCATCGACATTCTGCTGCCATTAACTGCTCCTTCTGCTGAATCTATCGACTTAGTGTCTTCTTGTTACCACTTTGATGCTTTGCACTATCTGGACATCATTCGAGATGGTTATTCTTACGATCCGACGCGGCCGTCGCTGGTCGCCTTCTTTCCCGCTTACCCCATTCTTAGTTGGTTCCTGAGTCAGATTACCGGTCTTTCGCCGGAAGTAGGCGCGTTGCTCGTGGCTAACCTTTCCCTCCTGGGGAGCTTCTTTTTCCTCGCTCGCTGGTTGCGTCTGCGCTGGCCTGACGCAATAGTGGAGCAGCGGTTGTTTGTTCTCACCATTTTTGGGCTTTGGCCCTTGGGGTTTTTCTTTCGCATGCCCTATGCCGAGAGTCTGTTTCTTTGCAGCACTCTGGCCGTGCTTTATGGGATCGAACGCCGCTGGCCATCCCTTGTTTTGGCCTTACTGACGGGATTTGTAACCGCTGTTCGCCCGGTGGGACTCGCTCTGACCGCTGCATTCCTATGGAGTGTCCTGACTCGGCGAGAAACAACACTTCGAGTGAAAGTCGTCCTAGTGCTTCTCTTGACTCCACTCGCATCTTGCGGGCTTCTGGCTTACATGGGCTACCAGTGGCAAGCCTTCGGCACCCCCTGGGGTTTCGCCTTGACCCAGCAACACTGGCGTTTTTTATCTCCTAAAGACCACAGCTTGCTGACCAAGCTTGCGTCTCTGGCGATGCTAGAACCAATTTGGGGGGTGTACCAGCCTGGCTACCCGCGTTACTGGGAGAATTCTATCACTGTGGAACCTCTTCTGTTCAATCTGTACTTTTGGAATCCGATCCTTTTCATTCTTGCAGGGGTATTATTGGTACTGGGAGGATGGCAGCGCTGGTTATCCGGAAGCGAGTGTGTTCTGGGTGCTGGCTTGCTGGGGATCCCCTATCTGACCAGGAGTTATGAGATGTCCATGGCATCGCATGGCCGATTCGCGGCGGTGGTCGTAGTCAATTACCTTGTAATTGGGCGTCTGCTGTCAGGGCGGCCCAGTTGGATAATGACCCTGGTGTACGTCGTGTCGGCGCTGTTTCTTTGCTTAATTACGTGTCTTTATGCCGCAAACTATTTAGTTTTTTAAGAGTGTGTTTGCAAATGTGGTTTTCCTTATAGTTCACGTGGGGCGTAGCCGCCGGAGCATCAAATGAACTATCGCCACATAGATCATCGTCTCACGCACACGCGGGTTCTGCTCCTAGGCCTCGCTCAAACGACGATACCCCACAAGCCAACCAAACGTCCGCTCGACCACCTGTGGGAAGTGTTCCTTGGCCCGGTCCAACATCGCCTCACAGCCGTCCTCATCCGGAATGTCGGCCGCCTGGACCACGCACGCAATCAGCATCCCCAAGACATCCACCAGGAGGTGCCGCTTACGGCCGCTGACTTTCTTGCCGCCATCGTAGCCGCGCTCGGACGTCTTGACCGACGGGCTGTCGCGGATGGCGGCCGTCGGCGTGGGTTTCTTGCCGGCCTGGCGACGGACGGCGGCGTACAGGGTGGGGTGGATACACAGCTACAGGCCGTTCGGACGCCAGCGGCAGAAGGAGCAGGCCACGGTGCCCCAGGGTGGGAAATCGTGGGGCCGTTGCCGCCACGGGCAGCCGGTGCGTTCCAGGTAGAAGATGGCGTCGAGAACACGGCGGTAGTCCAGGCTGCGGCGTCGGCCGCGTTTGTAGGGTTTGGGTAGCAGGGGCTGGATCAAGGCCCCTGGGGCGTCGGTAAGATCGCTGGGATAGGTTTGCGTCTGGCTCATGCCTATATAAATATGACGGAGGTCAATTTGCAAACACGCTCTAAAACAGCAATCGAGAGTAAACCATACTCCAGATAACCCTAATCGCCAATGAAGAAATCCCTTGGTATAGCTGGCCTCGCCCTTCTAGCGGGCTTTCTGGGATATTCTGTACTGCCCTGGACACGCACCGGTTTTGTTGCACGCATTTATGTGGACGCGGAGGAGATCGAGTGGAAGTACACGCTTTTTGTGCCGACGGAGTATAAAGCAGATCGCCTTTATCCATTGCTGGTGTACCTGCACGGCTACGGCGCGCGAGGAGTGGATGGCGACAAGCCAACGACCGATGGGCCGGGGGCGTTGATCAAGGAGAGGGAGAAGACGTTCGACATGTTTGTCCTCTTTCCGCAGTCCGAGACGGGTTCTTGGGAGGCGGATACAGAGGATGGTCAGCGGGTCATGGCCATCTTGGAGGAAGTCTTGCGCGATTATGCCGTGGATCGGCGACGCATTTATCTGACCGGCACGTCGGCAGGTGGCTTCGGTGTCTGGAGCCTGGCGGCACGCTATCCCGACAAATGGGCCGCCATCGTGCCTATTTGCGGCGGTGGCGATCCGCATTGCGCCGAGAGCATCCAGCACATTCCGTGCTGGTGTTTTCATGGTGCTTGCGATAACGTCATTGATGTGGGACAATCGCGGCGCATGATCGCGGCGTTGCGGACTGCCGAGGCCCGTCCGCGCTACACCGAATATGCCGACATGGGCCACGCTTGCTGGGGCCGTGCTTATGCCACTGCTGAGCTGTGGGATTGGTTGCGCTGCCAACGCTTGGGAGAATCAGCCCATATACCGTGTCGTTGCCGTACATATCCATGGCTGATCGCCAAGCCTGTGCTCAAAATCTTTTTGGCGCAACGGATTGCCTGCAAATGGGTTGTGGAACTTTGGGGAAAATTGCGAAAAGGGCTTGACATTCCTGAAGGGTGCTGCTATTGTCCAGTTTCCGGAACCTCGTAGAAGAAGGCGACGATTGCTTCATCGCGGAATCACCGAGGGTCGCCCCATGTTCGATGCCATTCACTACCATATCGCCCAATACCCATCGGAAGACAGCCGCGCCGGGCTTCGGGCTTCGGGCTTCGGGCTTCGGGCTAATTTGCGCGCTGACATTTCCTTCTTTTCTCCGTTCCGTTCTCCCTGACGGAATGATCCGAACATTCACGAGGGGACGATTCGTGCGCATTGCTCCAGCCAGTACAAGTGGGTTCTTGTAAAGGGCAGGCGATCGTTGGGAGTACCAGGGAACGCAAGGGTCTCTAGCTCTGCCTTTGCTTCGGATGGATGGGGACAACGCTACGGAACCGAAAGAAGCGAGAGGAAGGATGCCCGCTGGGAGGGATTGAAGGTTCGCTGTCCCGGTGGGAGGGGAACAGGACGGCGTGGAGGACGTCCCGGTGCAAGCTCCTTGAGGAGCGGCGAGCCGTCATGGGGTCCCGCCATGAGTCCCAAGCACCTGCCGGACGGTGTTTATCGCGCATGGTCCGCCCGCATGGTCCGGTTGGCAGAACGGCTAGGCGTACCACAAAGCCTGTGTGAAGATGTGGTTCAGGAGGCTTGGGTGCATGCTTTTGTGCAAGCCAAGGAGTTTGCCGGCGAACGGGCGTTGGAAAAGCTAGGTTCTTGGTTGCGTGTGATTGTCCATAACGTGTCGGTGGATGTGCTTCGTGGTCTTGGCCGGTATGGGGCCGTATCACTGGAGGCGTTGTCGGTGGAGCCGTTGGAAGAAGGGGAGGTGAATCGGGTCGAGCGTGCGGCAGGGACCGAGTGGTTGACTGTTTGTCTGGAGCGTTTACGGCAAGAAGCCCCGGAGAACTGCTGGCTGGTGTGCCAGCACTATTTAGAGGGTCGAGCGCTTGGCGAGTTGGCGGCGGAGACGGGTCGGACAGTCCATGAGGTTAGTTGCCGTATCTATCGAGTAATGCAGAAGTTGCGTTCTTGGGCAGCCGTGTCTTCTTCTCTGGGCGAGGGTACTTCTTGACTCATGGCGAGGGTCGCCGCGGAAAAATTTGGGAAAATTTTCCTGCTTCCGCGAGATATTGGGCCTTCCCAAACGTTTATATTAGTAGAGGGACTTGGGAAGCTGGCACGCGTTGGCGAGTTGCGAGAGTTGTTCCGTCCCTGGGAGTGGGGCACTCCGGGGTTGCATTTGCAGGGACGCAGAGAGTTGATGGCCTACGCGGGGCTACTGAGCCTGGAGGCATGTCTTGTAACGGAGCAACAGCGAGCAGTAAGGTGGATGGGAGGCCACTTAGAGGGTGTTTGCAAATGTACAAATTTATCTTGTTTTCCAGAGGTTTGTATCTTCGTTTTTCGGGCAAAAAGGAACTTGCGAACACTCTCTCACTGGTATCAGTTCGCTCTGCATGACACTGGTACTAATAAGCTAGTATGCGGAATCTTGCGCACTTTCGTCGCAAGTCCTTATCTGATGGCAAAAGTGCATAAGATTCTGCACGCTATCAGTCCTGGTAAGTGCTATGTTCTTTCCTGTATTCGCCCATTAAGGAGGCTTTGCGATGTTCAAACTGTGGGTCGGTGTAGTTGTTCTGGCATTGGGGCTCCTGGCTTTGGTCATCCCGTCAATGCAAGGTGCAGACGTCGGTGTTCCGGTAACGGCTGAAGAAGCGAGTACGGTTCATGGTGCTTGCGATGGGTATACGCCGCTTCCGGCCACCGCTTGCGGCCTTCCTTGCTTTATGAATGGTAAAGGTATGGATTACGACACGCCAAGTGGGACAATCTATGCTGTTCACATCGTGTATCTGGAGTGTGGATGTGGATACAAAGGGCCTCACAACGCTTACGGTTGTAGTTGAGCAAACTAAGCTTGACTGGTGCAGTTTTTCAGGACCGATTGGCGTAAGTCCTTGATATTCAGGCCCTTGAGACGGCCAAGTTCGCCTGAGGCTCCGTTTCCTCAAGCCCTGAAGTATCAAGCACTTGCAAAAAAAGTGCATCAGTCGAGCTAAGAGCGTGTTTGCAAATTCATTTTTTGCCCGAAAAACGAAGGTACAAACCTCTGGATAATAAGCCCAATGTGAACATTTGCAAACACCCTCTAATTCTTCAGCGCTAAGTTTATGACAAGCGTGTCGTAACATTTGAACCTCAAATAAGTTGCGGCAAGAGCTGGCTGGATGGTGACATATCTATGTCAATCATCGCAACTTATTCTTTTTCAAGGCGTTACGGAAAATACACCCCTTGGACTTAGCGCTGTAGAACTAAGCGTGGTGTCTGGCGGAAAAATTGAAATCCGTTCAAAGGTGTAGTTCTGTGGCAACGCGCGGTTAGAGGGTCTGATAGGGGAGCGGGCAGTAAGGTCCAATCGCGCAGACTGTGACAAAACCTAGTGGTTCGCCACAAGCGAGATGGCAGGTGCGCCGCTGGGTTGATCCCGACGGCCGGACGGCGGGGACAAGCCCCATCGAAGGAGCAGAGCCGTGCCAAGCAACAACTTGCATGCCGCCGCTAGATTTTGTCACAACTTGTTAGGGTCTTGACCCCTGTCAAGTGTTGATCGACGATGTTTTGAAATGAATGAGGGTGGTTAATAAATATATGCGTCACATTAGAAGATCGGCAGCTTTTTTGTATGTCCTCACGTTGATGTCAAACGTATGTAGCGCGCAAGATCCGCCCAAACTCGAGGGGAGTGTCGTTCCTGGACAGATGATACATTTTCCAATCTCTAAAGGGATGGATACCCCAAAGTATCTTCAATATGCCCAACCCTTTCAAAAAGGGAGACTGTGTGGTCCTAACGCCTTGTATATATTTTTGAAAATCAACGGCGAGACAACCGTAAGTTATTCGGATGTTGTTCAGAGTCTTAAAATATCCTCAAAAGGCACTTCGTTGCAGGATCTGGTGGAATGTGCGAACCACTTTGGCGTGGCTTGCGAGGCCCGAAAACAATTATCACCGACGGACTTAATCAATTCTCTCAAACCCATAATCGTACACCTCGCCTACTCAGCCTCTCCGCAGCAGGAAGCGATAGGTAGGAACGAAGAAGGTGTCCCCTTAGACCATTTTACTGTCATCACCGGTTGGGAGCCGTCGGGAAATATCTTTTACGGTATTGATACAACGAACCTCCGCTTTCAGTATTACAATGGCGAGGCAATTGCCCGTACCATGTCAGGTTATGCCCTGGTACCTAAGAAGTCCAGCGACAGTCAGACCATGGGGTGTCACGGGTTTCAGGGGCGGCCATG
>Ga0207433_10014761_pt1 | contig 11254 bp, 6 predicted proteins | sample YelNatPaOPGAMG01_FD_187559 | JGI IMG/M metagenome (GOLD analysis project Ga0207433, IMG submission 187559) | Hot spring thermophilic microbial communities from Obsidian Pool, Yellowstone National Park, USA - OP-RAMG-01 (SPAdes) (version 3) | ecosystem: Environmental > Aquatic > Thermal springs >...
TATGATTGGAGCTCTTTTGGAGAAAATTATGAAGATGCTTTATACTACTTATCACAAAAGGAGGCAAAGAATGAAAGCATTACTTTGAACGATATTATCAAAATTGTTGGAATGCTTTGGCCAAATCCTTGGTCAGAATTAACAAAAGAAAATTTAATCGAAGAGATACCAAAAGCTTCGATAATTTACTATGAAGGTTTAGGGAATGGAAGCTTATGGATTTTGCCAAATAACTTTAAAGAAAGCGGAGATATTTTAAGCTATAGTTTTTGGATTCAACAAATCACAAACTATCAATACAATGGAAGTAAGGTTTTTCTTCCAGAAGACATTCCTTTGATAAACGCAAGAATCGTTTGGGATAATTCTGATTTTGCAGCTTTGGGAAAAATGAAAGATAAGTTTTTGGAAAATGGGGCAGCAAGTTTTATTGGAGCTTCAGCTTTAAACTATGCTCCTTTTAGCGGAGAAATTGACTCAAGATTTTTCTCAAGCGAAAACACAATTGGAAAATCTTTAGTTTATGCGTTAAACTCTTTCCGATCAGACTGGTTCACTTGGGATCCTTTTGACATAACAAAACCTGGAATAAAAAAGAAATCTTTACTTGAATTCTTCTTGTTTGGAGATCCTTCATTACCGAAAGAAGGGAAAGTTGAACTAGAATACCAGAAAATCTTGTTTGATTGTAAGGAAAATTGCGAGCTAAAAATTTTCATTCCTTTCAATTATACTTTCAAAAACGGAACGCTTGAATACGAATCTAGAGAAAACCTAATTGAAGAAGATCAACCAATAACTCCAATAAAAAGGTTTGTTTATCATTTGCCAGAAAATGTTTCGGTTAGTGAGGAAAATATCACAATAAGTTTTGATGAAGAGAGAATAGAAAACATAAGCTTGCCAAAAGTTAAATTACTCTCTCATTCAAATTCATCTCTAGAAACAAACAAAACAAAATCAACTGCAAGCAAAAAATACAAAGTTAGAGTGAACAAAACAATTGACAATAGAAACGAAGTTGAAGTTATTGTCCCGACTATAACTTATGATGAAGAAAATAGCTCAGCTACAATCATAAAAAACATAACAATAAGCTTAAAATATTCTTCCCCTCTTGACTTTGATGTCAAAGCGAAAGATGTGAAGCTTGGAGAAAAAGTTCCAATAAACTTAAAAATCTTTAGCAAAGTTTTCGATAATGCAACAATCTATATTGAAATCTCGAATTCCACTCATACCTTCAACTTCACATTTAACGAAAGTTTAGAAAATTCAACTTTTGAAAAAATTTATGAATTTAAACCGGAAGCTCCAGGAATTTACAGAGTTAGAGCAGTATTAGAAAAATGGGATCCATTAACTGTTGGTCCAAGGGAAACAACATTTACTGTCTATGAAAATGAAAATTCTAACAACTTGAATGTTTCTGATTCTACAGCTTGTACAGAACAAAAAGTTATAATAAACGAAATAATGTACAATCCTAAAGGAAGCGATGAAGATAGAGAATGGATAGAATTGTTTAATGCTGGAAATTGCGAAGTCAATCTAACTGGTTGGAAGTTTTTTGAAAGCAACACAAATCATAAAATTGTTTTAGTAAATGGAAGCGTAATTCTAAAACCGAATCAATTTGCCATAATTTCAAACAATGCAACAAGACTAAAAGAAGAGTATCCATTTGCTTCTTGTAGCATTTTCCAATCTTCATTTTCTTTGAGCAATAGTGGGGAATTTATAGCAATCAAAAATTCTTCATTACAGATAATTAATTCGGTTAATTATTCTAGCTCCTGGGGTGCCAATGACAATGGGAAAAGTTTAGAATTGAAAAATGGTGTTTGGATGGAAAGTTATGCTGATGGTGGAACTCCTTGCATGTCAAATGATGATAAACCAACAGAAACTCAAACAACAAAAAAAGAAGCAATCACTGGTTTTGCTGCTTTACCAACTGTAAACAATACATTGAACACTTTTACAGATAACTCGACGAATAATACATTGAGAACAAGTTTGTATGTCTCGCTTGAAGAAAATATAACATCAACAAAAAACGAAACGGACAAAAATATTACAAGCAAAAATGAAACAAAGATTGAAAGAAGCATCAACAAAACAAAAGAATCAACTTCAAATAAAGGCATTCAAACTGGTTTGTTTGGTCTTGCTATCTCGAATTATGTTTTAACCCTTATACTACTTGCGTCGATAATTTTAGGAGTTGGTAGTATGATTTTGCTTAGAGCGTTCAAATCTAAACAAAAAGAAATGCCAAAAAAGAAAGCTAAAAGTAGCAAAAATTGACAGTGAAATATCAAAAAATGATTAAAAATTGATAGCTAATTATCAAAAATGGTAGGAATAGAAATATTAGCATCTGTAATCATTTCTGCTCTTGCGACTTTTTTCATCACACCATATGCTATTAAATACTTCAGACTCATTGGTCTTTTAACGACTGACGTTCACAAAAAGAACAAGCCATTAGTTCCAAATTCTGCTGGAGTACCAGTTGTTGCAGGAATAATAGCAGGTTTGTTATTTTATACCTTCATAACTGTTTTCATTCACCAAGAATCCTCTCAACTTGTATATCTTTTTGCGTCAATAACAAGCATTCTCATAATAATGTTCTCTGGCTTTCTAGACGATTTAAACTCTAGACAAGTTAAAGTTGCTGGCCATATAGAAGGAAAACAAGGATTGAAAGCATGGCAAAAACCATTGTTAACTCTACCTGCTGCTTTTCCACTAATGGCAATAATGGCAGGCGATACTACAATGAATTTACCATTCATAGGAACAGTAGATTTTGGAATTTTGTATCCATTGCTAATAGTTCCGATTGGAGTAGTTGGTGCGGCAAACATGGTTAATCTACTTGGTGGATATAACTTTCTGGAAGCTGGAATGGGTTTAGTTTATACACTCTCTCTCGGAATCTATGCTTATCTGCATGGAAGTATTATAGCTTCAGCAATTTTCTTAACAACTTTTGGTGCTTTGCTTGGAATAGCAAAATACAATTTTTACCCAGCTAAAATTCTTTCTGGAGATAGTCTAACTTATACTTTAGGGGCTGTTGTTGCTGTTGGTGCAATAGTTGGAAATATGGAAAAAGCTACAGTAATAACGATGATGCCATTCATCATTCAAGGAATTCTAAAGTTTTACTCAAGATTTAAACTTGGAAGATTTGCTTCAGATCTAGGAATTTTACAAAGAGATGGAACTATCAAACCAAAATATGGTAAGCAAATTTACTCTTGGATTCATTTGATAACAAATCTCTGGAATTTGAACGAAAAGCAAATTGTCTTTGTTATGATGATAATTCAAGCTATCTTCTCTTTGATTCCATTTCTAGGGCTTATCTAAAATCTAGTAGATTTTCGTTCATTCATTCCTGGGAACGAGTGTGTCTGTTAATCTTTCTATTTTTAATTTCTCAAAAAAATTAAAGATAATGTCTGTAAGCAAGAAGCTAATATCTAACACAACGTATCTTTTCCTTGATTGGCTTCTAGTCACATTAATAGGATTTTTATATTGGTTTATCGCAGGTAAAACTTTGCCACCTGAAGAATATGGAATTGTTTCTACTGTTGTAAATTTTGCCACATTTCTTTCAACACTATCTCTCCTCGGAATAAATACAGCATTATGGAAACTTGTTTCTGAGTATGAGACAAAAAAAGAAGTAGGAAAAATAAAATCGTTGATAAGGTTTTCGTATCAAATTATCCTGCTAACAAACTTCCTAATTTTAATATCATTTCTGTTTTTCAACAATTTTATCTCTTCTGCTTTAAAAATACCTGCAACAGCTGGTATTCTCATTCCATTCGCCATGTTTTCACTAACTCTTGCTTCTATTTCAGGCTCAATAATTTACGCTTTCCAAAACATGAAACTATATCTTTCAACGGACTTGTGGGGAGTCTTACTAAAAGATGTGCTTGCAATATTTCTGATATTTTTAGGTTTTAAGTATTTAGGTCCGATAATTGGTTTTATTGTTTGTTATTTCCTTATATTCATCTTTAGAAGCATCAAAACAAGAATAAAAGGAAGATATTCAAAAATAGACAAAAAAGAAATTTTATTTGAGTATGCATTGCCTGCTTTCATCTCTAGCTTGGTATGGAGTATTTTTTCTAGTGGACAATATGCTTTGCTTTCAATGATTCAAGATACAAGAGCTACAGGAATTTACACTGTTGCATTGATAATAACAATCCCAATTGTAGCATTGCCAAATACATTAGCTTCAGCTTTATTACCGATAGTTTCTTCTCTTTCGGTAAATTATCAATCAAAAAATCATCAAAAAAGATTAATAGAGTTAGTAACAAGGTATTCATTTTTCTTCTCTTTACCAATAGCTTTGTTTTTGATTATATTTTCGAAACAAGTTATAGTAATCTTTTCGAGTGAAAAATATTTAGAAGCAAGTAGTCTATTTCCAATTTTGGCAATTGCTTCTGTTATTTATGGTCTTGGAAATGTTTTTCTTTCAAATTTATATGCGATTGGAAAAACAAAATTAAATAGAAATATTGTTTTGCTAACTGTTATTACTTTTCTTGCCATTGTTTATCCGTTAACAAAACTCTACTCAGCTCTTGGTATGGCAATATCTTATTTCATATCAATTTTGGTTCTTTCAATCGTTAGCTACTTTTACATAAAAAAATTCTTGAGAGTTGAAATGCCAAAAAAAGATTTTACGAAAATTTTAATCTCCTCGCTGATATCATTTGCTTTCCTCTATTTAACAACAAAAATCACTTCTGGTATTTTAATTGATTTCATTTTGGTTGTTTTTGCTGGGGCCATTTATCTTTTTACATTGGCTTTGTTAAAGTTCTACAAAAGAGATGATTTAAAGATTTTAGAATTCTTTGAGGAAAGAACGCCTATCTTAAAGAAAACTATTCGCAATCTCAAAACTTTTTTGGAGAAATTTATCGAATAAAAGTTATCCTATCATTTCTAAAATTCTATTCACATCTACCACTTCTATACCTTTTGGGATTCTTTCTAAAATGGAAGCTTCTGGGACTACTAAAAACTTTTCTGCTTCCATCGAAGAGAATACATTCTCGATTTTCTCAATCTCTTCTTTATTAACAAAATTCTTCCACTTTATTTCAAAAATCATTTTTATTTTTTTATGAGAAAATAAAGCCACATCAATATCATAATCCTTTTCCATAATCTTTCCAAACTTCAATCCGAAAATCTTGGAAAAGAGCCTTCCAAAAAATAGCTCAGCATGAAAAGGAAGCCTATCTTCAAAAATTTTTTTAACTTCTTGTTGTGGTATTTCAATTTCCGAAAAACCGTATTTCGAATCTAGCAAAAAGTAAATATCTAACAACGGAGACTTATGAACATACAAATCAAACTTTTTGTTTAGTATTTTAATCTTTTCAATAATTCCAATATTAGAAAGAGTCTTCAGGTATGGCTGAATTATGCTTGGGTCATCTTTTGGCAAAATTTTCCTGGAAAACATGAAGGAAGATATTTCAGAAGATTTTGTTCTTCCGCTTGAAATCGCAGATAGAATTGAAATATAGCTTGATTTTAATTGTCTTTCTTCTTCTCTAAAAATCTCTCCAATTAATCTTTCTATCGTATTTTTCTCTTCAACCAAAATTCTTGGAATATCTTCATGAACATCTTGAACAAGAGGAATTAACCAAGGTTCTCTTAGATAAATTGCTGTGTCAATAAGTTTCTTGCCTTCTAACTTTCCTTTCAAGAATTTTAGTACATCTCTCTCATCAATCAAATCAAGCTTGAATTCCTCGAAAATCCCAAGCAGGGGGGAGCTTTCCCCAAGAATTTTTCTTGAAAGCCAAAGAGTTGAAGTTACCAAAACTAAATTTAACTCGCTTCCATAAGCTTGAAGAAAATCTAAAAATTCTTCTGGCAGTCTATGGAATTCGTCGATGACTACTCTTTTTTCCTTCTCTCTTATCAACAGGTCTTTTAAGTATTCGTAGCTTATGGTTTTCACGCTTTTTAAATCTAATATTTCTCCGTCTCTTTTAACAAAAAAATATTCATCGTAGCTTGTAAAATTCTTAAGGAAGAAAGTTTTTCCAGTCTTTCTTCTTCCGTAAACTAAAACTCTTTTTCCTGTTTTCTTCCATCTTTCGATGTCTGTGTATCTTACAAGTATAATTGCCATAAGTATAATTCAAATTATACTTTTAAATTTATATTCCCTAACCAAAAAACTCGGCTTTTACTTCATTCAAGCTATAGGTTCATAAGAAGGGGAGATATAAACTTCTAAGGTTAATTAACTTATGGAAAAATTTGACGTTTGTATTCCAACTTTAAATTCAGGTAAAACTTTAGAAGCTTGTTTAAAGGCAATAAAGGAAGTGATCCCAGTTAACAAAATAATAATTGCAGATGGTTATAGCACAGACAACACTATAGAAATAGCCAAAAGATATGGATGCGAAATTTTTCAAACAAATAGAAGTTTAGGGGAAGTTAGAGAAATGCTTATAAAAAGAGTTAAAACCGAATGGTTCTTTTTTATTGATGCTGATATTGTTGTGAACAAAAAATGGTTTTATGCGTTGATCGTAAATAAGAATGAGAACCTCGGGGCTCTTCAAGGCTTTGGTTTACCAAAAGGGCCAATAAGCTTTTTGAGAAAGCTCTTGCTTTTTATAAAAGCTAAATTTGGGTTAAAGCAAAGAGGTTTCACTTCAAACACCTTGGTAAGGAAAGAAGCTGTATCCGGAATAAAATTACCAAAGGTGAAGAGATTAGAAGACATTTATCTGCAGGAAGAAGTTGAAAAAAGAGGATATGAATGGAAGTTCGTCCTAGCTTTTTGCGAGCATCTAAAAACAGAAAAGCAAGTTGTTAAGGAAGCATTAAGAGATTTTTGGAAGCTGGCAGGAGAAAAAGGTTTGATGAGAGCTTTATTCTATATCTAATTCTCTAAGAATCCTCGATGTTAATTTTAAATTCTGATTAAACCTAATTATTGATTGAAATTTGATTTATCAAAAAGGTAGGTCCTGCTATGAAAAGTGAAAGTGAGATAAAGAAAAAGTTAGAAGAATTGGAGAAGTTGAATTTTAATTGGTATCCTTATGATGAAGATTTCAAAATCAAAAATATAGATGAGTATAACACAGCAATAAAAGTTCTAAAATGGGTTCTTGAAAAGTAGGATTTAAATAAAATTTTAAAAATTCTTTAAATGGAATTGAAACTAGTATACAAAAATCTTTGCCCAAACTGCGGAAATACTATTACTTCTGAAAGATTGGCTAAAGGTTTGCCATGCGAGGTTTGTCTACCGAATGAGAATGATAAAATTAAATCTGGTCCTTTGTTTGAAATTGAAAAGAGGAATAAGAGAGTTGAAGAAATAGATAGTCTTTTTGAAAAAGCAGTAAAGGCAAGAATTTGGGCATTACAAAGATTTTGGGTTAGAAGGTTTTTAGAAGGAGAAAGCTTTGCTTTAATTGCCCCAACTGGCTCAGGTAAAACAACTGTCCAAATAATTCTAACTCTATACGCTGCAAAGTTTATTAAAAAAAGATGCTTAATAATTTTACCTACAAGTCTATTGGTAAATGAAGTGTCAGAAAAGATGAGAAAATTTGCTGAAGTTTTGGGAATAGATGCAACTATCGTAAGCTATCATTCTATGCTAACAGCAAAGGAAAAGAAAGAAGCTCTTGAGAAAATGGACCAAGCTGATGTAATAATAACAACCCACCTTAGCATAATGAAAAGAGAAGAAATTCAAAGACAAAGCATAGATTTGGTTTTTGTTGATGATGTGGATAGCTTTCTTAGAAGAAGCAAAGCCATAGGATATGTTTTGAAAATGGTCAAACTTCCCAAAAAAATTAAAAATTTGATTGAAGATGTTTTTGAAAAAAGGATTGAGCTAAAGCAAGCAATTTCAGAAATTTCAAAATTAAGAGATAGAGTGAAAATAGAATCCCAACTAATAGTTAGTGGGGCTACCCAAAAAGCTAGAAGAACAAAAAGTGTTGCAATATTAAACTCAGTATTCGGATTTTCAATTGGAACAAAACCCGAATTTGGAAGAAATATTGTTGATTGTTTTACTATAAACAAAAACATTAAAGAAGAAGTTTTAAACATTGTAAAAAAGTTTGGTGGCGGCTGTCTAATCTTCGTGCCAATGGATAAGGGTGGCGAATTTGCCGAAGAATTGGAGAAATTTTTAATTGAAAGTGGCATAAAAGTAAAAGCATTTTTAAAACCTGATAAAAAATCGTTTGAAGATTTTAAGGCTGGTAACTTAGATGCTTTGATAGGAATGGTAACTTCAAGAAGCCCTCTTGTTAGGGGAATTGATTTGCCAGCTAGAATTAGATATGCAATTTTTGCGGGTGTGCCAAAATTTGTTGTCAGAATTAGAATAGAGGAATTCCATCCTACAAAATGGTTAATGCTTTTGAACAACATACAGCAAGCCATTAAGGAAGAATATAAAAAAGAATACGAGCATCTTGTTGCAAATCTGATAAAAATTAAAACTTTAAGAACCGAAGAGTTAGAAGAAGTGAGGAAAGCTTTAATCGAAAATAGAACGTTAGAAGGATTTCTAGAATTTGTGAGGAAAGTTGCAATAAGTGGATTGGAATTCCTTAAAAAAATATTAAAAGATGAAGAAGTTCTAAAAGCAATAAGGGAATCGCCAACGATAAGCTTTAGCGATAAAGAAGGAGAATACACATTTCTAATTCCAGACGCTGTTGCTTATATTCAAGCGAGTGGAAGAACAAGTAGATTGTATGTTGGGGGAGTAACAAAGGGCCTAAGTGTTGTTATAGTTGATGAAGAAAAAGCTTTCAACTCTTTGAAAAAAGAACTAACCTATTTTGAAGATATTGAATGGAAAAATATTGAAGAAGTTGACACTAAAAAGGTTGTTGAAGAAATTGATGAAGATAGAAGGAAAGTTTTGCTTGCTATGGAAGGAAAGTTGAAAGCTGAAGAAACAAAAATTGCTTTAAAGACTAGATTGTTCATAGTAGAATCTCCAACAAAAGTTAAAACTATAGCAAGATTCTTTGGAAAACCATCAAAAAAGAAATATCAAGATTTAGAGGTTAATGAAGTTTTTGGTGCAAATTCTCTGCTAATGATAGCCGCTAGTAAAGGACATGTTACTGATTTGAGTTTGAAAGAAGGTTTGTTTGGTGTTGAAGTAAAAGAAACTTTCATTCCATACTTTAAACCAATAAAAAGATGTGCTGTTTGTGGTAGAGAGGTTGAAGAAGAGGAAGAAGTTTGTGTTTGTGGTAGTAAAAAATTCGTCGATGCTAAACCAAGAATAGAAGCTTTGAGAAAATTAGCAAGTTTGGTTGATGAAGTTATTATTGGAACTGATCCTGATAGCGAGGGAGAAAAAATAGCTTTTGATTTGTGTTTGCTCCTAAAGCCACTAAACAAAAACATAAAAAGAGCTAGATTTCACGAAGTCACGAAGAAAGAAATACAAAAGGTTCTAGAAAACTTGGAAGATTTTGATTTGAATTTGGTTAAAGCTCAAATTGTTAGAAGAGTTGAAGACAGATGGATTGGTTTTGGAATTTCTCCAGTTTTGTGGAAAGTTTTCAGAAACAATAGATTGTCAGCAGGTAGAGTTCAAACTCCAGTCTTAGGGTGGATTGTCGACAGAACTAAAAAGTTGAGAGAAAAAGAAGAGCTAATAATTTTGAAGTTGGAGAATGGTTTAGATTTAAGTTTTAGAGCTAGCATAGGCACTTACAAAAAAATCGTTGAGAATGGTTTTGTTGAAATAAAAGATCTCAAAATCTATGAAGAAGAATTAAATCCTTATCCACCGTTTACAACAGATACTTTGATTTCTTCATTGACCTCCGCTCTGAAAATTGATGCTAACGAAGCAATGCAAATAGCTCAAAAACTTTTCGAGAGCGGTTTGATAACTTATCATAGAACAAGCAGCACGACAGTTAGCACTGTTGGAATAAACATTGCCAAGGAATACATTTCATCAACTTTTGGAGAAGAATGGTTCAAAGGAAGAAAATGGGAAGCTGAAGGCGCTCATGAATGTATAAGACCAACTAGAGCAATAGACCTTCAAAAATTGAAGAATTTAATTGGATTGAAAATGCTTAGATTTCCCTCCCCTCTAACAGAAAAAGAGCTTAGAGCTTATGATATAATATTCAAGAGGTTTATAGCAAGCCAAATGAAAGCAGCGAAAGTTGAAAAAATAAAGTTCAAGCTTGTCGCCGCAAACGAAGAAAAAGAGTTTGAGTTCATCAATAGAATTCTATATGAAGGTTTTACGAAAATTTTCAAACTACAAGAAAAGAACATTTCTGGCTTGAAGGAAGGGAAGGTTCAATTTTTAGAAATTAACAAAAAGATTGTTCCAAAATTCTATCCTTACACTTACTCAGAAATAGTTTCAATAATGAAAGAAAAAGGAATTGGAAGACCTTCAACTTATGTAAAAATCTTAGAAGTTTTGAAGAGAAGAAATTATGTAAAGGAGATAAAAAAATCAATGCTAATTGCAACTTTTCTTGGAATAAAAGTTTATCAATTCTCTCAGCAAAACTTCAATAAATATTTAAATGAAGAGACAACTAAAAGGTTGGAAGAAGAAATGGACAATATAGAAACAGGAAAGAAGAATTTTGAAGATGTTTTAAGAGAAGTGTATTCTGAAGTTAAAGAAATTATAAAGAATAGCATGCAAAGAGGAGTTAAATATCCGAACATTTCTCCAGAAATTTTAAGCTGACTCTAAAAACTTTTTGTAATAAGGAATTATTTTTCTTATTCCTTCTTCTAAATCAACTTTAGCTTTAAAACCAAGTTTTTCTTCAGCCTTTGTTGTATCAGCCAATGTATGCCAAACATAATTTTTGATTGGATTTTCGGTGTACTTAATTTTCATTTCAACATCTAAAATTCTACTAATCATTGCAATAACTTCATTCAAAGAATAATTTTTTCCTTTACCAACATTAAAAATGTCAAAGTCAATATTTGAATTCATTGCTTTAATAAAAGCTTCAACAACATCTTGCACATAAATAAAGTCTCTAGTTTGAGTTCCGTCTCCGAAAACTTTTATTGTTTCTCCTTTCAAAGCAGCTAGAATGAATTGAGTTACTAAGTTTGCATACTCACCTTTAAATTCTTCTCTTTCACCATAAACACTGAAAAGTCTTAAAATAAC
>Ga0207433_10014765_pt1 | contig 11253 bp, 10 predicted proteins | sample YelNatPaOPGAMG01_FD_187559 | JGI IMG/M metagenome (GOLD analysis project Ga0207433, IMG submission 187559) | Hot spring thermophilic microbial communities from Obsidian Pool, Yellowstone National Park, USA - OP-RAMG-01 (SPAdes) (version 3) | ecosystem: Environmental > Aquatic > Thermal springs...
GCGGACGAAACCGATAGTCAAAACCGGAAAAGTTCAACCATTTACTACGCCGCGGACGTCATTGGATAGTCAACTTGCTATCTTTCACGTCGGTAACACGGGTTCAAATCCCGTCGGGGACGCCACGAAAAAACCCCTTGGAATTGCTAGGTTTTTCCGCCGTCGCGAGGCCCTTCGGCAAGGCCCGGACCGGCCGCTTGACACCCATTTTGACACCCACGGGACTTCTGAACGGCCCATTTACGCCCGATGTTCGCCCAGAATCTCATCCATCGCTTCGGCCGCCTGCCGCTTCAGTTCCTCGCCGACGTGAGCGTAGAAGCCTGAAGTCACGGCAATCGAGGAATGCCCCAGTACTTCCTGTATCGTCTTGAGCGGCACGCCCTGGGCGAGCATGAATGCCGCGGCCGAATGCCTCAGCGCGTGAAACCGAATCGGCGCGAGACCGGCGTTATGAAGCACCCGCCGGAAGTCGCGATGCAACGCCATCGGGTCTATCGGCCCGCCGTTGCGGGTCGTGAACACAAGCCCGGTATCCTTCCAGTCTCGCCCGGCCGCGAGGCGTTCCGCGGCTTGCTGGCGCTGGCGTTCGCGAAGCGCCCGGACGCAAACCCGCGGTAATGCGATGGCGCGGTTGCCCTTGGCGGTTTTCGTGTCGGTCAGCTTCAGGCCCGAGCGCATGCGTTGGAGCGCCCGCCCTACCGTCAAGCGGCCGGCGTCCAGGTCGATATCTTCCCACTTAAGCCCGAGCGCTTCGCCGCGCCGTAGCCCGAGCGAAAGCGCGACTGTGTAGAGCGCTTCGAGCCTCTCGCCCCTGGTTGCGTCGAGCAGGCGGCGCGCCTGTTCCGGCTGTAGGTAGGCGACGGGCGCCCGACGAATCGGCGGCACGTCAACCAGGAGCGCCGGATTGCGGGCGATGAGGTTCCAGCGCAACGCGCGGTTGAGTACCAGGCGCAAGAGATTGCGGATGTGAACCACGGATTGCGCGGCCATACCGTCTGCCGTCTTGCGGTCGAGAAGCCGCTGAATCTCCGCCGCAGTTAGCCGGTCGAGACGAATTCGGCCAAGCGCGGGCTTGATATGGAGCCGCGCGATATCGCTGAACCGCTCGTAGCTCCGTTCGCGGATCCGGCCCCGCGCGTTTTCCAGCCACGTGTCGAGGAACTGCCCCAAGGTCTGGCGTTCAGCCGCAACCGGCAAGCCGGCCGCGAGGTCGGCCCGCGCCTTCAGGAGCTTCTCTTGTGCCTCTTGAGCCGTGGCGCCGTAGAAGCACTTACGGACCCGCCGGCCGTTCTGCCAGCCCAAGTCGAGCCGCGCCATCCAGCGTCCGTCACGGCGTTGTGTGACCGAGCCTTCACCTTTAAGTCGCTTGCTCATTGTCTATTTCTCCCGATGCGTTATCGCGAACCCGCCGCGGTTTAGCCAGCCCGGCACGATGACGCCGTTGCGCCTCGCGGTACATCGCCCGGCGACATTCTGGTTTGCGGCACCATGCCAAGCGGCCTTCCCGCGGCCTGACCCGCACGTCGCACGGCTCGCCACAAGCGGCGCAGATCGCAAGGCCGCCCGTCCGTCCTAGTTCAAGTGCAAGCTGAAGGCCAAGCCGGCCAAATAGCGGTATGACCGAAGTGAAGTTGCCGAGCCGCGGCGGCGGCCCCGGCTCCACCCGAACCTCAAAGAAGCAGAGACTCAACCAAATGTTGACCGCCTGCACCACGTCGTCGACGTCGCCCAGGGTTGCCAGCCGCAGCGCAAGAAGTTCGTCCTGGTTGTCGGGCTTCGCGATCAGGTTGAGAATCGCCCTGGCCGCGCGGCTCCAGCGTATCCAGCCGTCAATCGGCTCCCGCACCACCGCGCAATCGGCGTGCTGGACGTAATCGAGCGGACATAGCCCGGCCTGCTTCCCGCCAAGCGAGAAACGATGAGCGAGCGGCTCGCCGTGCTCGCGGCAAAGTCCCAAGGCGCCGAACCGAGCGGCAAACGCCCGCACGTTTTCCGGCCTGCAGCCAAACCCGAAGTCGCCCTGAGAAAAATCGAAGGTTAGCGCGGCAAACTGGCGCAGTAGTTCACGCGAGTCGGCCCGCTCCGCGGCGGCCCCGCTGAACCGCATCTCCAGCCACGGCTCACGTCCGCGACGTAAGCGCTCGCCGCGATACCGCACCGTTATCAGCCGGACCGAATCGGGCCGCACTAGCGGCCCCGGCCGCAGCGCCGTGCTCACCGGCCCCACCCGCGCAAGCGTTAGGACGTAGTCGTTAGAACCTGTCATATGTTCGTCATGTACACCGCATTGACAAAAAAGTCAAGCGGCGGACCATGGAATTGCGCACACGCGCAAAATTTACGCACGAGGAACGACTACATGATTACGAAAACTGCCCGCGAATTCATGAAACCCGTCGAGGTTGCCGAGGCCATCGGGGTTAGCCGCACGAAGGTCTATTGGGCAATACAGCGGGGGGAAATCCCTTCGACGCGCATTGCGGGAATGCTCAGGATTCCTAGAGCGTGGGTAGAGGCTAAGGTCAAGGCAGCACTCAAAGCCGTCGAAAGCGAGGCCGACCGATGAGCGCGGAAACAATTGCCAAGGCGCTTGGCGGCCGGCGCTCCGGCGCGGAGTTTCTTGCTCATTGTCCGTGCCACGACGATGAGCACGCCAGTTTGAGCTTGCGCGACGCGCCGAGCGGAAAGGTTCTCGTCAAGTGTCGGGCGGGTTGCAGCCAGGACGCGGTTCTCTCTGCTCTGCGCGCCCGCGACTTATTGCCATCGCATACGCCGCGCACGCCGCGGCTCGAACGCAAGCGCGAAGTCGGCCGGCAGGAGTGGCAGTTCAAGTACGCCGGCGGTGTCGCGACCCACGTCCGTATCGATTATTCCGACGGCTCGAAGAGCATGTTCTGGACGCCACGCGGAGTGAAACCCGCAGAGCTTTTGTATGAGCCCCTAAAAGACATCAACAATTTCGATGTCGCGCTAATTGTCGAAGGAGAAAAAGCGGCAGACGCGGCGGCGGCCTGGGCCGTCGCGGCAGTTTTCGCGAGCGTTTGCGGCGCAGCATCGACGCCGGCCGACGCGAAGCTCCGGCCCATCGCGGCGCAGTATCGACGTATCATGCTCTGGCCGGATAACGACCCGCCCGGCCACAGACATATGGACAAGGTTGGCGCGCGCCTGCTCGCGCTCGGCGCGAAGGAGATTCGCGTTGTGGACTGGCCGGACGCACCGCCGGGTGGCGACGCGGCCGACTTCGAGGGCGGTGCTGAGGCCGCGCAAGCACTGCTCAACGCCGCCAAGCCGTTCGAGCCGAATTGCGCCGACGCGAAAGATGACGCCGCGTCGAAGCGCAAATCACCGCCGCAGAAGGAAGTACTAATTGCGATCGGCAGGCGCGCCGAACTATTTCACGATAGCGACACGTGCTACGCAACCGTCGAAGTCGACGGGCATCAGGAAACCTACTCTATCGCCGGGAGCGGTTTTAGAAACTGGCTCTTGCAAGAGTACTTCGAGGAGCGCGGAGATGCCCCTGATGATCAAGCCTTGCGCGAAGCTCGCGCGATGTTATCCGCGCTAGCCCGATTTAAAGGCGATGAGCGGCGTGTCCACGTCCGGCTCGCACACCATGCGGACCGGATTTATCTCGACCTCGGAAACGCCAACTGGCAAGTCGCAGAAATCAGTGCTAGCGGCTGGCGCGTGCTCGAAGCTCGCGACACCCCGGTGCGCTTCCGGCGCGTGCAAGGCATGCTGCCACTGCCGATACCTGAACCTGGCGGCTGCATCAATGACCTGCGATCCTTTCTCAATTGCGCGTCTGACGAAGCTTTCATCCTGGACGTGGCGTGGCTTGTCGGGTGTTTTAGCCGCGGACCATATCCGATCCTGATCCAACAAGCAGAGGAGGGCAGCGCTAAAAGTACATCCTCGCGCGTGCTCCGCGATCTGATCGACCCGAACGAGGTTCCGCTGCGCAGCCCACCAAGAGAGGAAGGCGACATCCTGATTGCCGCGCAGCACGGTTGGGTTATCGCATACGATAATTTGTCATATATCGCGGACTGGCTGTCTGACTCACTATGTCGGCTGGCGACCGGCGGGGGACTGAGTAAGCGAAAGCTTTACACGGACGCCGATGAGGTCCTGCTCACGGCGAAGCGTCCAGCCCTCCTAACTTCGATTGAAGAACTACCATCGCGCGGCGACCTTCTGAGCCGTGCAATCATTCAAGCGCGGCCCTTTATTCCCGAGAGCCGACGAAAACCGGAGCAAGAATTCTGGGAAGAATTCGAGGCGGCGCGTCCAAAATTGCTCGGCGCGCTGCTTACCGCGGTTGCCGGCGCCTTGGCTGATCTCGATTCAGTTCGGCTTCCTGGCCTGCCGCGCATGGCGGACTTTACAAAATGGGTGACCGCGGCTGAGCCCGCACTGGGTTGGGAGCCGGGAACTTTCTTAAACATCTATGCTGGAAACCGCGCGGCCGCGATCGATGTAGCGCTAGAGGCAAGCCCCGTCGCACTACTAGTCCGCGACAAGCTGACCCTGCCCTTTGAAGGGACGGCAAGTGAGCTCCTCGCGGCGCTGAACCAGGTAGCCGACGAAGACACGCGACGCGCCAGAGATTGGCCCAAAACCGGGCGCGGCATGAGAAGCCGCCTTGAGCGCATTACCAGTCCGCTGCGACATATCGGAATCGAAGTCCAATTCGGCAACCGCGAGTCGAACAAAAACCGAGACCGCCGCCTGACCATAACGAGGTCCCCCCTTAACATGGGGAAACAATCGTCCGAATCGTCCGAAACGTCCGACAATCCAAAAAACCTAGGAAAATCAAGCGCTTTTCACCCGCTCGCGTCGGACGGTCGATCGGACGGTCGGACGGTCGTCGGACGATTGCCGGACGGTTGCGCGACGGTTGCTGACGATCGCGAATCGGCCAAAAAGTCTAATGATTTCAAGGAGTTAGGCCCGGCGTCGGACGGTTCGGACGGTTCGGACGGTTCTTCCCCTGCCTTCGGGGGGAGCGATATCGACCCCGCCGACGACGACATCGAGCCCTGCGTTCACGGCGAAGACCCCCTCGAATGCCGTGAATGCGCCGACGCCCGCGAAGATGTCGATGATGATTGGGAGGAGATCGAATGACGGGAGCTGCGGAAATCATCGAGCAGGCCAAGAGACACGGCGTCCGGCTCGCGGTGTTTAATGGCGTAATCAACGCATCCCCGCCGAACGTCCTGCCGCCCGAACTGAAGGCCGCCATCCGCGAACATGCGCCCGAGGTCAAGGCTCTGCTTACTGCACGGCCGACCCGGTCCGAGCGCCTTACGCTGCCCGGCGTCGACCCCGCAACCTGGACTCGGGCCGTCACGCCGAACAGTCGCGCGCCGCTTATCCCCGACGCGATACGGGAGAAAATCGCGGCCATCGAGCCGACGGCCCGCAACCTTGGTTGGCCCCCCGAACTACTCTGGAACAGCGGCTTTTGGGATTCACCGCGCGGCTTGGCGGCCGTATTGGACGCGGACGACGAAATCGTCGAGGTCGCGGCCGAGTACATCGCCATCCTCAAGATAAAGCGCGATTTACTTAAATTCCGCCGCACTGCGGCATAGGGAGAAACGCAATGGGTTCAGGCATCAGCCTTATGTCACAAGATGATGTGCGCGACTTTGTCCGCAAGCGTATCGAGGCCCGCAGCTACTGGATTTTCGTCCACGGCCTGGGCGAGGCCATGGGCTTCTTAAGCGAAATCGAGCGCCGCTATTACAACGCGGACGCCAACGCGGACTTCGAGGTAATCCTCTCGCCGGTGAGCTTTTCGATTACTCTCGCACACAAGCGCCGGATGCCGGCCCGCAAGCTACTGCGGATTCTCAAGCGCTATGCTGATTCGCCAAGCGCCGCGGCCGCCCGGGAGAAACTCGGCGATTGCGACATCCTGTTCGTCGGCAAGAACCCAACCGCGCTCCAGTACCTATTCTTCGAGTTTATCGAACCCGGCTCCGCATGGGCCGCCGCGATGAGGAATTAGCAGCCATGACACAACGGACAAACGTCCTGTGTCCGCATTGCGGCCGGGACTTCGAGCTTTCGCTGGATGATGCGGAACAAATCGCGGCCCGCGAACAACTTGTCCGGTACCTGGAGCGGCTCACCCGGCAGGCCGTAGACGAACTCGGCCGCGCGCGCCAGCGCCAACGCGAACGCGCCGAAGCCAAGCCGTCCCCGCTTATCGACCAGGCCGTTGAAGCCATGTGCAGGAAGACTGATTGAGGGTGTGCAAATTTGCACACCCACTTTTGTATGCTGATTCTCGCCAATGCGCATAGCAATTCGGCCGCTTGCTCGAGGCTGATCGAAAAAGGGCAAATTTGCCCTTTTTCTTTATCGTGGAAAAGTACCAATTGGTACTTTTTCTTTATCGTGCTTACTGCGGCCAGGACGCATATTCGCCAGCCTAGATGCAATAACGGCCGCTTGCTCAAGGCTTAACCTAGTGCAAATTTGCACTAGGTCTGTTCTCTCGCCTTGCCTACCCACGACCCGAAGTGATATCTCACGCCGAACGCCTACTGCTTCTCCACCTTCGCGCCGCTGGTTTGCCTGAGCCGGTCCACGAATACCGGTTCCATCCGTCGCGCCGTTGGAGATTCGACTTCGCCTGGCCGGCCGCGATGCTAGCCGTCGAGGTCGAAGGCGGAAGTTGGATTCACGGCCGCCACGTCCGCGGCCGTGGTTTTGAGGCCGATTGCGAGAAGTACAACGCGGCCGTATTGCTCGGCTGGCGCATCCTACGCTTCACGCCAGCCATGATTGAATCCGGTTCTGCATTATCGGCCATAGAAGCTGCATTTGGAATGCAACTTTCCGAGCCGCAGAAAGCCTAGCAATTTCCAGCGTTTTTTATGGCGTGGCGCATCCATCGCGAGCGGCCAGAAATTACACGGCGTTCTATTATCTGCAACGGCGTAAACACCTAGGCTATGCGGACCATACGGACCACCACCTTGCGTAGGTACGCAGCCGGTTAGACTGGAACCTATGTCGGCTTGGCGCGGATGTTTGGACGCACGCGGACCGGCATGCCGGCTCGGAATTTCACGCAACGGGCAACCGAGGCCCTTCAGGGTCTCACGGCACGGAAGCCACTTGCGGAGCGCTTACGGCGCTTTCCACAATACCCGCCCCCGCTGGTTGAACAGCACCAGCGACGATTCCGCGCGAATCTCGGTGGAACCCGTGGCTGTTTTTTCGAGTTCCGTTGTCCCCAGCACCGCACGGATTTTCTCAGCCTTATCGTAAAGTTGGAGGGTCGGTCCGTCGTCCCCGACCCACAGCCCCACACGCGCTTTCCCAGCCTTGTCGTAAAGTACGAGGCCCGGTGCGCCGTCCACGATGCCCAGCGCCGCACGCGTGTTCCCAGCCTTGTCGCAAAGCCAGAGGCCCGGTGCGTCGCCCGCGATCTTCAGAGTCACACGCGGTTTCCCAGCCTTATCGTAAAGTCCGAGGACCGGTACGTCGCCAGCGATCTTCAGAGTCACACGCGGTTTCCCAGCCTTATCGTAAAGTCCGAGGACCGGTACGTCGCCCGCGATGCCCAGCGCCGCACGCGTGTTCCCAGCCTTGTCGTAAAGTCCGAGGACCGGTCCCCGTGGGCCAAAGCCCAGTTCCGCGCGCGTCCGCCCGTTCGCGTCAACCAGTACGAAGTTCTGTGCCACGATCTGCGCCGGGGCGGAGGTCGCAGCGCGCGCGTGGCCCGTCGCGAAAAACCCCGCCGTGATCAGCAAACCGACGGCGAGAAGCAGGCCCGCGATTCCCAGCGCAGCGCGATAGCGCCGCACACTTCGTTCGACCCGCTCCAGCCGCTTTCCAAGCTCCAGCAGTTCACTCTCGGTCATCTTCGTTTTCCCCCCTCTCGTTTCGTGCGCGCGCCGCCGCACTAGCTGGCCGATGGCGCGCGCCGGGCAATTCTTCCCGCACGGTTTCTTCAGGGCCTCAATTCGAACCGCAACTCGTCTAGCTGCTTCATTAAGGCGGTGAGCTTTTCGTCTAAGGCGGTGAGCTTTTCGTCTAGCTGCTTCGTCAAGGTGGACTGCAATTCGTGTATATCCTTGCCCACACCCCCGACGAGCAAACCCAACGCCACAAGGAGACCGAAGTGGCTGCCCGGATCCCCGATGATGGGGCGGAGCCAGTCCAGTATACCTCCCAGAATGCCTATAATGCCCACGACGAACGTTGTGATGGTGTCCACGTTACGCCTCCCGGGCGCTATATACCGCACGTTGCGTTTATACGCTACCGCATCACCCGGAACCCGCGTCGGCTTGACGCGCAATCGCGGGCGCACCGGGACGGCCGGGTAGGCTCGGACTTTCGCGATGGCCCGCTAGCCCGCGACGGCCGGCCGATGCGGCCGACGCGACGCGGCGAGCTTGCGAAAGGAAGGCTCACGTCCAGGAATGCCTCGAAGGAATGCCTAGCCGTCTGGTTACGGCCGTCTGGTTGAGCTAATGAGTCGGCGGACCGATTCACGCAACGGCGGATTAGGTATTGCGCCGAGCGCCAAGTGAATATCGTTGGGTGTCACACTTAGTATCCACGTCGCGCCGGTCTGCGGCCCGCTTTGCCTGACACCCAATCTGACACCCATTTTGACACCTAACGCGCTGGACATTGGCGTACAAAGGCGGACGAAACCGATAGTCAAAACCGGAAAAGTTCAACCATTTACTACGCCGCGGACGTCATTGGATAGTCAACTTGCTATCTTTCACGTCGGTAACACGGGTTCAAATCCCGTCGGGGACGCCACGCAAAAAACCAGCGCTGACCACCGAAAGCGATGCCGGCGCTTGCCTGCTGGGGCGTCGTTTCAAAGCGTGGGCAGGCGTACGAAGGTCGTCAACGCCGCGAAGAGCAGGACGCCGAGCAGAGCGATTAGTCCGTAGACGACGTAGAGGTTAAGCCGCCCATGATGCATGCGGGCGAGTTGCTTTGCGATGCCAAGTGCGCGGCTCGTCAGGCGATTAAGCAGCAATCGGTCAATGACGTGATCTTCCTGCCGGGTCCGGCGGATCGCTTCGCGAAAATGAGTTCCCACGGCTTCCCGGGTGTTTTCGACTAGAGAAGGTCTGAACGTGGCCTCGAAGATCACCCTGACGGGATTTGAAAACCCGGTTGCTGTATAGGTCATCTCAGGAAGAAGGTTTCGTATTCCTCCGTCCCAAACCGTACCGCGCTGTACCGCGCGGTTTCGGGCGGCAATCAGCCGAAAGACCAGGTACGCGCCGAGCAGCATCAGCATCAGGACGGCGGCCATGTACGAAGTTGACATGGCGAAGACGACCGGATTCGCAGTTCCCCCGCGATGCATCACGACCAGCCCGCGTCCTGGCAGAATCTGCTGCCCAACCTGCGCGCCAAGGTTATGAAAGTCCGCGACGAACTGCGTCGGCAGCTCTGAATGCGCCGGACTTCCGCTGAAAAACCCAGGCACTAACGCTTGCGAGGCGCTGGCGCCAACCATCGGGGCTACAACGCGATTGAGCGCCGGGATGACATAAGTCGGGGTAAGGCCGAGCACGATGCACACCAGGGCGAGCGCGCCGAGCGGAACGGTAATGGATGCAGGCGCTTCAACCGCGCATGCAGCTTCCCTTGAGCGCGACATCCCAAGAAAGCCCATTGCGAAAACCTTCACGAAGCATGTCACCGCCAAAGCCGCCGTAAGGGCGAGAATCGTCCCGCACAGAGCGAAGACTATCTTTACGCCCGCCCACGGAAGCGCAGCGCTCAGGAGGAGCGCCTGAAGGGTGAGCCACTCACTGACAAATCCGTTAAAAGGCGGCAGGGCCGCGACCGAGAGCGTTCCCACGAGAAAGGCGCCCGCGGTCCACGGCATTGAGCGGATCACCCCTCCAAGCCGGTCCAGACTACGGGTGCCAACGCACATATCGACCGCACCGGCTCCGAGAAAGAGCAGAGATTTATAAACCGAGTGATTGGCGATCTGGTAGAACGCAGCGGCGAAGGCAACCGCGGCGGCCGCAGGCGCGCGACAGCCAATAAAAATGAAGCCTGCTCCAAACGCAGTCGTAATGATCCCGATATTCTCGATCGAGCTGTGCGCTAGTACGGTCTTGAGGTCGTCAGCGGTGTTGGCATAAAGGATCCCGACGAGCGCGGTGACCGCTCCGGTTATCATGACCAGGATACCGGACGCTATCGACGGCATAAACATCAAGTCGACGTCGACTCGCAGAATGCCGTAAAGACCAAGATTGAGTATCGTTGCCGATAGCAGCACCGAGACATTTGCCGGGGCCGCAGGATGAGCGCGCGGGAGCCATGAGTTCACAGGAACAAGGCCCGCTTTTATTCCGAATCCGATAAACGAAAGCAAGAATATCGTCCAGCGTATCGCTCCGTCGAGCGATCGCGCAGCCGCTCTCAGAGCCCCAAATTCGAGCGTTTTCGCGTTTGCGCCCATCAGCAGGAAAGCAAGCAGGACCAGCACCAATCCGGCCTCACTCATCGCCAGCATCAGAAAGCCAGCCTCGATAACCTCCGAATGCTCGTGTTCGAAATTGACCAGGAGATAACTAAAGATCGCCATGAACTCCCACGCGATCAGGAAAGTCACTACTTCGTTTGCCAGAAGCACGAAGATAATGGAGGCGATCAGGATATGATAAAAAACACCGAACGACCTCAGGCTGTATCGGCCCAGATAGCGACGCAAATATCCAGCCGAGAAAACCGACGTCGCCAGGCTCACGAGCCCCGCGACGAGAACGAATAGACCGGAGAGGCGATCAATCCCAAGACGGAGGGTTCCGATACCCGGCAAGGTCCAAAGCGGGAACTGGAGTGCGGCGTCGCCAAGGAGTGCGTCGGCACCGAGCCAAACCGCGATCATCGATGCCAGAGAACCAGTCCAGGCAAGGGCAACCGGTATTGAGCGCTCAACCGTACACAAAGAGATCGCAAGGCCGACCGCACAGAGACCGGCGAAACCTGCAATAAGCAGTCCCTCACTAATCACAACGTCTCCTCCCTCGTTCTGGCGACGGAAGCGCCGTCGGCGCGAAACACGCCGGAGTAGAGGCGCCGGCGACGTGTCAGTTGTGTTGTTGGATTATCCCTACATTACGCATCCCCGGTTGTGACTGAATAGAAAACCTGTTGGAGCTGCAGGAATCGGGGGCCGGACAGGGTTATTATTTAACTCCTCGTGTCTTCGGCGGAGGA
>Ga0207433_10014766_pt1 | contig 11252 bp, 4 predicted proteins | sample YelNatPaOPGAMG01_FD_187559 | JGI IMG/M metagenome (GOLD analysis project Ga0207433, IMG submission 187559) | Hot spring thermophilic microbial communities from Obsidian Pool, Yellowstone National Park, USA - OP-RAMG-01 (SPAdes) (version 3) | ecosystem: Environmental > Aquatic > Thermal springs >...
CCGCATGCCACAATCTCGTTAACCTCAACGCCGCTGGACTGGAAAGCATCGATGATGATATTGGTACCGTAGGCTGTAGCTTCAATGAGCGCGCGGTAGATCTCTTCGGGCTTGGTGGCCAAAGTCATTCCGATCATCATGCCGGTGAGATCCACGTCCACAAGCACACTTCGATTGCCGTTCCACCAATCCAACGCCAGCAGGCCACTCTGGCCCGGCTTGAGCTTTGACGCTTTCTCTTCAAGCAGTTCATGGATACTGATTCCTCGATCCTTTGCTTCCTTCTCATAAGATGCCGGCACGCAATTTTCGACGAACCAGGCAAAGTGATCTCCCACGCAGCTCTGTCCTGCTTCGAAGCCAAAGAATCCGGGTAGGATTCCGTCCTCCACGTAGCCGCACATACCTTCGACTATCTTCGGTTCCTTGCCGAGAACCATATGGCACGTGCTGGTACCCATTATCATGACCATAATGCCTTCTCTCGTGACAGTCGCAGCAGGAACGGCAACATGAGCGTCAACATTAGCAACAGCTACAGCGGTTCCAGGTTTCAAACCTATTTTTGAGGCCATCTCCGGCGTTAGTTCACCCGCCTTAGTGCCGATTGGGCTGATGTTTCGGCTCATTTTCTCGTCCACAACGTGCTCAAATCGTGGATCGAGAGCCTTAAAAAACTCGTTTGGCGGAAAGCCGGTAGCTTTCTCCCACATCGCTTTATAGCCCGCAGTGCAAGCGTTACGGGTCTCAACGCCTGTCAACTGCAGCACAATCCAATCTCCCGCTTCAATCAAGCGATCGGCTGCTTCGTAGACTTCCGGAGCTTCGTCCAGAATCTGTAGTGCCTTAGAGAAGAACCATTCGCTGGAGATTTTCCCACCGTAGCGTTTCAGGAAATCGTAGCCGAGACGCTCTGCCGTTTCGTTGATCCTGTTGGCTTCCGGTTGTGCTGCATGGTGCTTCCAGAGCTTCACCCAAGCATGGGGATTCTTCTCCCATTTCGGATCGAAACACAGCGGCACTCCGTTCTTGTCTATAGGCAGCATAGTGCATGCCGTGAAGTCGATCCCGATGCCGATCACATCGGAAGGGTCCACTTTAGCTTCCTTAAGAACGGCGGGAACAGTGGTCGTAAGAGCGCGAAGGTAATCGGCAGGATCCTGGAGTGCCCAATCCGGCGGCAGTTTTTCGCCGGAGGTAGGCAATACCTCATCGATCACGCCGTTTTCGTATTCGTATACGCTCGATGCAACTTCCTTGCCCGTTTCGACCTCTACCAACAGCGCACGGGCGGAGAGCGTTCCAAAGTCAATTCCTAAGGCATATTTCATAACTCTTAGTCACCTCAGATCATAAGTCTTGCGTGATCAGTGGGCCTCTTTTGCAGGTTCTCCACTGTGCTAGTAGTGCAGCGCCACAATCTGGTGGCAAGTGAACTCTTCCACCTTCAGGATAATCCGTCCGTTTTTCAGCTCGAACGGCAGCGAACCGATCTCCGGTTCCAGTGTCGCTGACGTTATTTGCCTGGGCAGTTTGAGTGCAACTTCGGTATTTCTCAGCGGAATAAGGTCTTCGATTACCTCCAGAGGACTCGAGTTGCGCACAAAGCCTTCCGGCGAAAACGTCACGTTACCCCCGCGGGCGATTGTGTTCGCATACAGAAGATGCAACACGTAGCGTTTCTCATCAGGCTGTTCAGTTAGCGTGATGCGTGCAGTCGAGGGCATGTTGGTTATCAAAGTCTGGTCATCGCCCAAAAGCAACCGGAGGGCGTTGATTGCGTAGTCCTTATAGGCGACCGCACCTTGGCCGTAGTAGATCGTGAATATCGGATGCGCCAAATAGAGTATATTGCCGTTTCGTACGGCGCCGACGTATTCGCTGGGTTTTGCCGCCGGAGCGTGTTGATGGCTGCAGAAGTGTTTCCATGTCCGATTGAAATAAGGCTTGCGTATCGACACAAGAGCTTCGCCTGTAGTCGGCTTTATCCGCTGGCTTTTGCCGTACATCACCAAGGGACTGGCTACGAATCCGGGCGCAAGCGGAGACTGCATGCCGAAGTCCAGATAATCCGGCTGGAACGAACTCTCGCCGGCGTATTCCGCTCCGATATCGAATGCAAAACTCGATCCGTCCTTTTTTAGCCCGCTCTTACCGGTCAGCAGCAACTTGCCGCCTTTTTCCAAGAATGCATTCACTTTAGCTTCAAGTTCCGCATCGACAGCGATGACATCGGGTAGAACGAGCATCTTATATTTGCCGAAGTCTACCTGTCTATCGATTATGTCAAATAAGAAATGTCCTTCCAGAAGGATTCGTCCTGCACCTGTATCGGGAACTCGATCGCCGGTTTCAGCCTCGCTAGAAAGTAGTGCGATATCTGCCACGTTTATCGAATTCTCGCACCAGGGTTCTTTCTTTTCGACCTCCGCATACGCAGCGCCGATTATTTTGTAAGTGGTCATGTCCATCTCGCCGCTGGGATGGAGTTGATCGCCGACGGAGCACTTCGAACCAAAAGCGAGCATCGCTGCGCACTCGTAGCGCAAGGCGTTCGGATGCTTGTATCCGCCGAACTCGCCCCAGGTAGTGTGAAACTTTCCGGTCATTCCCATATAGTCGAGTCCGGTCTGAGCGGCATATTTGGCAGACAGAGGAAAATGATCGTAGCCCCAGCCTCCCGTAGGAAGCGACTCCAGTTCCAGATGGCTGAAGTACTTCAATATCTCACGGTTCCCCTTGGTCACATGACCGGAGTTGTGAAACACAGGCATGTTGGGATCATTGCATCGGCAGGCAGCGGTGGTCTCGCGGTAGTATTTCTCGAGCACTTGCTTGGCAAACTTTTGCCTATCCGCTTGGTTATTCGCGTCTAGTCCTTGCTCTTCCATACCTTTGAGACACCACTTGCAGCAGCACTCCCCTTGAAAAATGATGTCAAGAAACACGCCGTTCGCCTCAGGGAACATCTGCACAGCTTCGCGTATTTGATCGCAAAGATAGTCCAGATAGGGACTGTTGAAGCACATCTTTTTGAACCCTGGTCGGTTGATCGGTCCGGTCCAGCCCTGATATGCACCCTCTATCGAAATCTCGCGCCATTCGGGATGTTCTTCAGCCATCACGTTATCGACGCCTGCTGAGATATAGATCGGTACGTTTACCCCAATCTCTTTCGATGCATCTATCTGCGCTCTCAGCAGATCAAAGCTCAAGTGCGGGTGCATCTTTCCAACCTTTGTCGGATGATAACTCCACCCATGGTGACACTTGGAAAAGCACGTAATCGAATTCACGTGTCCGACCTTGAGCACTTCCTGCCACTGTTTCTTGTCGAACTTCTCTCCTATTCCAGGTATATGCGGCGAGGTATGGAAATCCAGATGAACCTGGCGAAAACGAAGCTTGTATCCTGACAATTTGCACTCCTCTTTTAATCGTTCACTGCGATAACAGCTCGAAGCACACCATCGGTCTTATTGATGGCCAGTTCCATCGCTTCGGCGGCTCGTTCAAGCGGAAAGCGATGGGTAGCAAAACATGCAACGTTCGCCTTGCCTGTGGTAACCATCTCGATAGATTTTTCTAGAGTCCGATTGCTGCGGCGAACGAAGATTGCTGTAAGTTGCTTGCGCCGCGCAGAAGAAGCATTGAAAGTATACTCATCGCCGTCGGGAATGCCGACTATCATTACCTTCCCAAGCGGCTTGGCAATCAGGCACGTATCGCGCACGGCGGCATCTTCTCCCGTACACTCAAAGACAATATCTGCACCTTTGCCGTTTGTAAGACGCGCAATCTCTCGCTCTAAGTTTGCTGTCGATGGGTCGATTACGCTTGATGCGCCCAACTTAAGGGCATACATTCGGCGCGCTTCCACGGGTTCGCTCACGATCACGCGTTTTACCCGCGACGCCTTCGCTGCTTGTAATACTGAAAGACCGATCGCACCGGCTCCTAAAACTACTGCCGTGTCACTTGCTTTTGGCTTCGCTAATTCGACCGCGTAGACCCCTATGGCTAACGGCTCCAACATTGCTATTTCATCGAAGCTAAGCGAATCCGGCACTTTTACGGCCAGTCGAGCAGGCCAAGCAACGTAGTCTCTCAGCGCACCGTCAGTTGGCGGCGTACCCATAAACGGTATCCCCGGGCAGACATTGTAATGCCCCGAGCGGCAGAACTCGCACTCCATGCACGGCTTCGCAGGTTCGATAGACACTCGGTCGCCTATAGCCAGATCGGTAACGCCTTCACCCAAGCCTACAACAACTCCGGACGCTTCATGTCCGATTACGAGAGGGTCGGTGACCACGGCGGTACCTATGCGACCATCGCGATAGTAGTGGAGGTCCGACGCACAGATGCCGACAGACTTGATCTGTATTAATACTTCGCCCGCTGAGGGTTCCGGAACAGGCTCATCATGCATTCGAAGATCGCGCGGACCGTAAAGTCTTAGAGAACGCATTTACCTAATGCCTCGAAGATATAAATAAAAACTGAGCGGCCATTTCCGCTGTTTAGCACAGGTTGTAGGTTAGCACGGAGGATACAGGATGTCAACAGGAACAATCCGAAGCCTTTCGAATAGTAAAACAAACAAGTATCTTTATTTATGAGCCAAACAATCACTCAAAGCGTATTGACATTATGGTACTTGCAGGTATAGAGTATAGGGGAGCGTAAGGCTCCTCTAGGCCTTTTGTTTCAAGACTGCCGATGTATCTCTCCTATGTGCTAGGACAAGTGATAAAGGACCCCGAAGGTCGTGAGTTGGGCAGATTGGACGACCTGATCGCCTCGCCCGGGCCACACCTGCCGGTAATCTCGGCTGTTGTGGTGAAGGTTGGAAAGAGAGACATCAGGAATATCGCTTGGGAATGCTTCAACTACGACGAAGAATCTGAGAGGTTCTCATTAGCAGTTCCGGTGGATCAAGTTAAACAATACGATCCTACCGACGAGGACTTGTTCCTGAAAACAAACATAATGGACAAGCAGATCGTTGATGTACACGATTATCGTGTTGTACGTGTGAACGATGTGCGGATCGAACCGTCCGGCGGTAGACTCTATTTGGTTGGCGTGGACACCGGAGTAAGAGGGCTCTTAAGACGAATGGGGTTAATGCACATAGCGGATAAGTTGGCCAAGATATTCAAGTTCCGCCTGACATCTCAGGTAATAGCTTGGCACGATGTGGAAGCTTTCGAAAGAGGCGTCGGAAGGCTGAAACTAAAAGTTTCGGCAGAACGGCTGAGCGCGCTACACCCGTCGGATATCGCGCGGATTGTAAACGAGCTTGATCCGCATCAGCGAGCAGATGTTATGGAAACCCTGGACGTCGAAACTGCGGCTGAGGTATTGAGCGAGACGCACCCTGACGTTCAGGCACAGATCGTGGAAGACCTTAAGGACGAGCTTGCGGCGGATATACTAGCGGAAATGGAACCCGACGAGGCTGCTGATGTTCTTGGTGACATCAGCGAAGAGAAGCGCGAAGAGATTCTTGAAGAAATGAAGCCTGAAGAAGCGGAAGATGTCAAGGAACTTCTGGCTTATCCGGATAAGACGGCTGGCGGATTGATGACCACCGAATATGTTGCCGTTTCGAAAGACATGACGGCTCAACAGACAATAGATAAAATACGAGAGCTCGAGCCTGATGCGGAAACTATATACTATATCTATGTAGTCGACTCGGCCGGGCATCTTGTTGGAGTTCTGTCGCTGCGTGACCTTATAGTCGCGAAACCGGATACGCCGGTTGAGGATTTTATGACAAAAAAGGTGATCCACGTTCATACCGACGCGAGCGTGGAAGATGTGGCGCAGGTTTTAACCGACTACAATTTGCTTGCCGTGCCGGTGGTAGACGAAGAGAATCGTCTTCAAGGCATTATTACAGTAGACGACGCTTTAGAAGAGATTCTGCCTGAGGAATCGCGCAAGCGGGTTCCGAGGATATGGCGATGAGCGGAAAACAGAGAGTCGAAAGCGGAGAGTCGAGGACGGAAAGCGAACCGCCTGAACGTTTGCTGTCTCGTTTTGTCGAGACGGATGGTTGTGCTGTCATCCGATTCTCCAAGCAGAGTTTGGAAATAGGCTTGGTTTTGGAAGACGGCACGCAGCGGAAAGGCGTGCATCACATTTCCAAAATTCAACTTCGATCGAAAGGAGGTGAACGGTATGCGGCGATTCAGTCGCCGAAGGCTGTTCTTGTTCCTGGCAGTTATTGGTCCAGGGGTAATTACGTCTGCGGCGGACAACGACGCTGGAGGAATTATTACCTACACGGCTGCAGGTGCCGCGTATCGTTACGGCCTCCTTTGGATACTTGTACTCATCACATTTGTACTAGCCATGGTTCAGGAAATGTGCGCACGCATGGGTGTAGTCACTCAAAAGGGTCTTGGGGAGCTCATCCGCGAGAACTTTGGTGTGAAGTGGACGATGTTTGCCCTTGGCGCGCTCCTGATAGGCAACCTCGCTACCACTACTGCTGAATTTGCAGGCCTAGCTGCTGCGCTTGGCATTTTTGGCGTTCCCAAATTCATCACCGTTCCGATTGCGGCACTTACTATCTGGCTGCTCGTGGTGAAAGGCACATTTCGCACAGTCGAGCGAGTCTTCTTGAGCCTCGTAGTGATCTACGCCACTTACGTCGTCTCCGGGTTGATGGCGCGACCTGATTGGGGTGAGGTTCTACGGGCTACTATTACGCCCAATTTTAACTCTGACCCACGGTTCTTATTTCTAGCGATCGCGGTTATAGGCACGACCATAACTCCGTGGATGCAATTCTTCTTGCAGGCAACAGTGGTGGACAAGGGCGTGCGCATAGAAGACTATAAATACCAAAAGTGGGATGTGTATATAGGATCATTTTTCACTGACTTTGTGGCGTTTTTCATTATTGTTGCTGCTGCAAAAATGATCTACGACGCTAACGGCGGCCCTGTTATCATACATGACGCAAGAGAAGCGGCGGCAGCCCTCAAACCAGTGGCGCATGGCTATGCTACAGCGCTCTTTGCTATCGGTCTCTTTGGAGCTTCTCTGCTGGCAGCAGCAGTGTTGCCGCTCTCGACTGCTTATACCTACTCCGAAGCATTTGGCTGGGAGAAAACCATTTCGCGTCGCTTTAGCGAGGCGCCAATTTTCTATTCCATTTTCACGTTCAGTATCCTGTTCGGTGTAACTGTGGTTTTGCTTCCTAACGTGCACCTGATCAACGCAATGATAAACGCACAGGCTATCAGCGGAATACTTCTCCCGGTAATCCTCATTTTCATGTTGAAGCTAATTAACCGCAAAGATGTTATGGGCCAGTATACCAACTCACGCATTTACAATGTGGTCGTCTGGACAATGGCGATAGTACTTATCGCTATGACGCTTGGATGGTTGGTTGGTCTGGCTCTAGGCTACTAGTGCCGAAAAATGAACTAAACCCCTTGACAGCTCCTACCGATGAGGATAGATTGAGGGTGACACTAACCCCAGCATACTCAACATTTCATGGGGTTTGAGAGGAGACAAGTAACCGATTCCGCAATTTACTAAATCAGTCAGTTGCTCTCGACCTACACAGCCAAAATTTGAAAACGAAAGAAGGCCATTACTGGATTAACGTCATCGTGATGGCGCGAGCGTTTGCGTTGTTGGGAAGGAGATGAAAAACTTGACGAAGACTCTTGTTGCTATTACTGCAGTGTTCACATTGCTCAGCTTTGCCGCAGGCTCATTTGCAGTACAGGTCCTCACAAATGGCGACTTTGAAGGTGGATCCACCGGAGGTGTTCCGAACGGTTGGATTAAGGCTGCTGCCACCACATATTCTTGCAACAACTACACAGCGGACTGGCGATTGTTCAGCTCTAACGCTATTATGAACAACTACCCGCCGTTGGATGTCTACGCAGGAACGTATTCTCTAGGTGTATATCGCGTGGACGGACAACGCTGCCCACCGGCCGGACCGGGACTTGATTTTTATGAATATAACGTTCTCTATCAGAACATACCCGTTCTCCCCAATACCACTTATTATGTTAAAGCAAGCGGAGCGGTTTTCGTGCATCACGACAGATGGGGCGATTTGGAAGACTTCTGGGGAGCGGGAGCCGAGTTCCGCATCTGTCCCGGATCAGATAACTACAACCGAGACCAGAGAGTCTGGTGCCACGGTTTTTGGAACTGGGAAGGAGAAAGTTTTTGGTGCTACTACCCGGAACTTAAGAATCAAGTGGCACCGAACGCTCCAAACCGCTTTACCACAGGGCCAAATCAGACCAGTATTACTTTCAGCATTATTTGGTTGACCAAGTGGGATGTCGACATGGATCTAACAGCTTTGGACAACATCCAGTTAGACCTCTCGACCACCGGCCCAGAACCTCCGGGAAGCGATAGCTATGTCGCCAAAAATCCGGCGAACTGGGGTAATTCGGACCAGATTTGGTCTCCTGTTGACAAACCGGTGGCTTGGTGCAAGCCTGGCGCAACCGGCGGGGGCGACCAGTTCCACCAGAGCAGCGAAATCACAACGGGTATGAGTCCTAGAAACGCTGCTGTAGCCGACTTCAACTCGGATGGGCTGCTGGATATAGCCGTCATTAGCCAGTGGAGCCATCTCGTGAGCGTTTACTTGCAGCGACACGACGGAGGATACACTACTACACACTATATCGGCGCGATAGCACCAAGGTGCATCCAAGCGGCACAGGTCGTTGGAACGCCGGCGCTTGACTTGGTGGTAACATCAGCAGGCAAGCGCCAGGTCTTGGTCTATCCCGGCAACGGTGATGGCACCTTCGGTACACCTTATGCAACCCCAATCAACGGTCAGCCCAATTGGGTTGCCGTCGGCGACTTTAATAACGATAACAAAGCCGACTTCGCTGTAGGCATACTGCGTGCTGGAAGCAATGGTGCAATCGCGATCTACCTAGGCAACGGTCTGGACAGCTTTTTCTGGCACCAGACTATTGATGATCTCTCCAATCCCTCTGTCCTTATCGCAGCCGATCTGGGCGGAGAGGAGTTTAATTCACCGCCGGATGGCAATTTGGACCTTGCGATGCTCTCATGGGGCGGAACCGCCTATACATTCCGCGGTGATGGCACCGGTTCGTTCGAGTGGATAGACACTATAGATTCTTATGGCCGTTGGAAGAGCACAGCCATGGTCGCAGGCAACTTCGACGAGGACCCGAATAACTTGCCTGACCTTTGCCTTACATATATGTGGGAAGCTGATTACGCACAGATAGCGTCCAACGAAGGGGGATGTTGGTTTGCCGAACAGCCAAATCCGAGCGATGAGTGGCTCAGACCTTCTCGCTTCCCCTCTGGTGTGGACCAGTTGGATTTCAATTTCGATGGCCATCCGGATTTTGCATTCAGCCTCTACATAAGCAACGACGTCCAGTTGTTCCAGAACCTAGGCTACATTGGTACGCCTCCTTATGGGACATATAACTTCAGTCACTTTGGTCACTTCGGTGTGGGTAATACCAATACGAGTCTGGTGGCGCGCGATATGAACGCCGATGGCTACACTGACCTGGTCATCACCGGCGGCGGAAGCCAGACTTTAAACATAGTCTACGGCGGCCCTGGCCCTAGTGTTTATGCTCCCGATACTCCGCATCTGTCCAGTGCTACCTCTGTAGCGATTGCAAATTTTGTGAGAGTTGGTGCATTGCCGGATGTGGCCGTTGGAGTTGATGGAGGCGTTGTGGCCTACAGAAACGACGGAAACATGAGCTTCTCGGAAACCTACTACACTGCACTCAGCGGCGCGTGCGTGGCTCTAGAAGCGGCTGATCTCAACTCGGACAATGCTATGGACTTCGTGGCTATCGGTCAGCCCAACTACGGTATGGCCAATTTCATGGTCTGCTTGGGCAACGGTTACGGCAGCTTTAGTCCCGCTTCATACGCGATAGCCTCCGGACTTTCAAGCAGTGCACAGGATCTTGCAATTGCGGATGTGGACAATACCAACGGTCCGGATTTGATCGCGAGCGACGCCTACACAGCCAATACTGGTATCCATTGCCGAACAAATAATGGTTTCGGCGTCTTTACCGCCGCAAGCAAGAAATCGGCCTTGCCATCCGATAGCAAGCCGAGGCATATAACTGTGGCGGACTTCAACAGCGACGGTAAGAAGGACGTAGTCGTCGCGCTGGCTGGCTACAACAAGATTGGTTTGATGGCCGGACAGGGCAATGGATACTTCAGTGCACCGGTCTATTTCAACACCGGAGCCGAACCCACGGGAGTAGCTTCCGGCGACTTCAACGGAGACGGCAAACTGGACGTTGCGGTGTCCTGCAAAGGTGACAATACGGTTAGAGTGTTTATCGGTAACGGCGCTGGATCGTTTGCTGCGGGAGCTGCAATTGCGGTTGGTCTTCAACCTACCCATCTTAAAGCTGCTGATTTTAACGCCGACGGTAAATTGGACCTAGTCGTCGCGAACTCAGGCGACATGACTGTGAGCTACCTGCGTGGCAACGGCGATGGGACGTTCCAGAGCCAGCAGCAATATCGAGTTGCCGCCGCGCCTCGTCGGTTGGCCGTAGGAGACCTGCGTGGAATCGGGATTCCTGACCTTTTTGTAGCAGCAGGGAAGTGGGAAATTTTCCGAAACTCTCTGCTGTCCACCGGCGGAATCACAGTGAGCGACGACGGCCCTACCCAGCCACACACCGATCATATCAACGGTTACTGGGAAGCAACTACTGCTCCCGGACGTTCGATATTGCGCTATCGCTGGGCGGTAAGCACCACGCCCGATACCACGGGCATCATTCCAGGCGGCGGCTGGCTCTACACATTCGAAACCAGCGGGACGCGAAAAGTGAACCTCAATACCGGGCAGACGTATTACATACTTGTCCAGGCAGAGGATAACGCTCACCTTTGGACACCAATCAAGGCATCCGACGGCATACTCGTTCAGCAGCCGACGGTAGTACAGACTCCTGCCCAGGCCAAGGCTCTTGCCGACGGTCAGAGCGTATCCCTTTCGAACGGCATAGTGAGCCGCGTGTGGGCAATATGGAGTCCGTGGACTTGTTACGTTCAAGATGCGGACCGCACGTCAGGTATCCGAGTCCAAGGAATCGGCACGGCACCTACTGCCGGTACTCGGGTCACGGTAGCAGGAACCATGACCTCGTTCGGACCTGAGCGAATGATAACTGGTGCCCAGTTGAACGTAATTGGAAATCCGG
>Ga0207433_10014768_pt1 | contig 11250 bp, 6 predicted proteins | sample YelNatPaOPGAMG01_FD_187559 | JGI IMG/M metagenome (GOLD analysis project Ga0207433, IMG submission 187559) | Hot spring thermophilic microbial communities from Obsidian Pool, Yellowstone National Park, USA - OP-RAMG-01 (SPAdes) (version 3) | ecosystem: Environmental > Aquatic > Thermal springs >...
GTAGGCTGCCACCGAAACCGCGCCACTCCACAGCAGGGTAATGCCGACGCCCAGCGCCTGCACGCCCAGCTGCTGCAGGATCGTGCTGTTGCCGCTGCCGAAGCCGGTACCGCCCAGGGCCGGAGCACTGAATATACCGGTGAGCAGCGCGCCGAGGATGCCGCCCAGGCCATGCACGCCGAACACGTCCAGCGCATCGTCGGCACGCAGGATCTTCTTAAGCCCGGTCACGCCCCACACGCAGGCCACGCTGGCCAGCGCACCGATCACCAGCGAACCCATCGGCCCGACCGTGCCGCAGGCCGGCGTGATCGCCACCAGCCCGGCCACGGCGCCGGACGCCCCGCCGACCATCGACGGCTTGCCCTTGGTGACGGCCTCCAGCCCCAACCATGCCAGCACCGCCGCGGCGGTGGCGAGCAGGGTGTTGATGAAGGCGAGGCCGGCACCGGCGTTCGCCTCGAGGTTGGAGCCCGCATTGAACCCGAACCAGCCCACCCACAGCAGCGAAGCGCCGATCATGGTGAAGGTGACGTTGTGCGGTTTCATCGACTCGCGACCCAGCCCCAGGCGCGGCCCGACCATGTAGGCACCGACCAGGCCCGCGATACCGGCATTGATGTGCACCACCGTGCCGCCGGCGAAATCCAGCGCGCCCCTGGCGAACAGGAAGCCGTCCGGCCCGCACCACACCATGTGCGCGATCGGCAGGTAGGCGAAGGTGAACCACAGCGCCGTGAAGGCGAGCACGGCGCGGAAACGCATGCGCTCGGCGAACGAGCCCACGATCAACGCGCCGGTGATGCCGGCGAAGGTGGACTGGAACACCACGAATACCTGCTCGGGCAGGGCGACGCCGGGGGTGAAGGTGGCCGCCAGGCTGTCCTTGGTGACGCCTTTCAGGAACAGCTTGTCCAGGTTGCCGATGAACGCATTGCCGCCGTTGAACGCCAGGCTGTAGCCGTAGATGGCCCACAGCAGCAGGATCATCGAGAACACCGTCATCACCTGCATCAGGATCGACAGCACGTTCTTCGAACGCACCAGGCCGCCGTAGAACAGCGCCAGGCCCGGTACCGTCATCAGCAGCACCAGCAGGGTGGAGGTGAGCATCCAGGCGACGTCGCCCTTGTCGACCACCGGCGCGGCCGCCGCGGCGTGGGACGCCGGGGACACCAGCAGCATGCCGAGCACGACGAACAGCAGCGCCCACGCCGGCAGCGCACGGGCGGATCGGGTAAACAGGATCTGTTTCATGGAAACCTCCCGGGTGCGGATCAGAGGGCGTCGGCGTCGAGCTCGCCGGTACGGATGCGGATGACCTGGTCGATCGGGCTGACGAAAAGCTTTCCGTCGCCCACGCTGCCGGTCCTGGCCGATTGCTGGATCGCCTCCAGGGCGGTATCCAGCAAGTCGTCCGTGACCACCACCTCGACTTTCAGCTTGGGCAGGAAATCCACCACGTATTCCGCCCCGCGATAGAGTTCGGTGTGCCCTTTCTGGCGACCGAAGCCGCGTACCTCACTGACGGTGATGCCGCTCACGCCCGCGGTGGTGAGCGCGTCGCGCACCTCGTCGAGTTTGTACGGCCGGATGATGCAACGGATCAGTTTCATGCCATCTCCCCGTGTAGGGCGGCGGCATCGCGGCCACCGCCGTGAGTCCGGATCAGAACGATTTGCCGAGCGAGAGAATGCCGGTGGCGCGCCCCAGGTAGTGTCCGTAGGCGTTGGTGTAGACGCTGCGCGAGGCCTTGGTGTCGTAATAGCCAAGCGACACCGAGTAGCCATGTGCGAAAGCCCGAGTCACGCCTACCTTCCAGTCGCTGTAGGACGCACCGGCGACATGCCGCACGTCCTGATGGCCGGCGTGCAGGTTGAGCGTCCAGCCCGGGCTGAATTCGACGTTCCAGGAAAGATCGACGTAGCCGGAGTTCTTGCTGCCCTGGAAGCCGAACAGGTTGGTGAATGCATGCGAGTACTTCAGCGTCACGCCTTTGTAGCCCAGCGAGCCGTAGGCCTCGGTGGTGTAGGGGCGGGTGAAGCCGGCGGGATAGGTACCCGGGTAGTAGTACTCGTACAGGCCCACGTCATAGCTCCAGTCACCGCTGAAGCTGCCGCGGAAGCCGGTGTATAGATCCAGTTCCAGGTTGCTGGAAATCGGGGCGGCGTCGGTCGACCCGTCCGACAGCCAGCTGATGTTGCTGCCCCATGCGCCGACGTACCAGCCGCTGGCGTGGTCGTATTCGATGCCCGGCTGCACCGCCGGCTTCCTGTTGGTCTGCGACAGTCCGCGGAACAGGTAGTCGTTGACCACCGCCACGCTGCCGGTCACCGAACTCTGTGGCGCGTCGCCCGCCATCGCCGCGGACGACACCATCGCCGATCCGGCCAACACACCCAGTACCGCCCGTCGCATTCGTCGCTTCATCGGTTGCCTCCTCGTGCCAGGGTGGGCCCGCCGGAAGGCCTGGCGACCTGCCGGCGAACATTGCGCAGGCGCTCCACGCCACGAACGGCGCGTGGGCCTAACCTGCCGGTTACCGAAAAGAAGCGGGCCAGCCGCCTTCTGCGGCACAGCCGGACACGATGCTCCGCGCCCGGAGGCGACGACGGAGTCGGAAATCCGCGACAAACACCCGGCCCATGCGGCCGGTGAAACAGGGCGGAGCGCCCACGGGCGATCCGGATGCGAGGTGTACCGGGAGGAACCAACGACCGCATCGGCACCCGGTGCCATCGTGCGTTTCGAGAACGAGCTGGCGTGCTCCCCGTCAGCGGGTTCGTCCCGGCCGATGGCGCGTAGTCGTCGCTGCCTCAGGACCCGGAAAGAACCTCGCCTGGGCTTGATCCTGCCGCAACGGATGGTGCATTGCAATATGATGAATCTGGCTCTTTTATTGCCATTTTTCACATGCATGCCGCTTAGCAACATGCGGGCGAGATGGCCCATACCTCGCAGAATTCCTCCATTTGGCCATTTTTCAACAGCCCTTTGCGCCGGCAACACACGTATGCTGTCGCCCCTTGTGGCGACCGCCGTGGGCGCCGCGCCCTCAAGGTAGATACGCGTGACCGACCTGTTCCACGTCATCCTGCTCGGCATCATCGAAGGCATCACCGAGTTCCTGCCGATCTCGTCCACCGGCCACCTGCTGATCGCCGAGCATTGGCTGGGCGCGCGTTCGGACCTGTTCAACGTCGGCATCCAGGCCGGCGCGATCCTTGCCATCACGCTGGTCTACCGCGAGCGCATCTGGCAATTGCTGACCGGCTGGCGCGATGCGGCCACCCGCAGCTATCTGCTGAAGCTCGGCGTGGCCTTCCTGATCACCTGCGTACTGGGCCTGGTCGTCACGCATTACGGTTTCAAGCTGCCCGAAACGGTGACCCCGATCGCCTGGGCGCTGGTGATCGGCGGCCTGTGGATGATCGGCGCGGAGCAGATCGCCGCACACAAGCCCGACCGCAAGGAGGTGACCTGGACGGTCGCCGTACTGGTCGGTATCGCGCAGATGGTCGCGGGCATCTTTCCCGGCACCTCGCGTTCCGGCGCCACCATCTTCGCCGCGATGCTGTTCGGCACCAGCAACCGCGCCGCGGCCACCGAGTTCTCGTTCCTGGTCGGCATTCCCACCATGTATGCCGCCACCGGTTACGAACTGCTGAAGGTACTGCGCGGCGGGGCGGCGGCGCACGAAGACTGGAGCGCGCTGGGGGCCGGCTTCATGGTCTCGCTGGTGGTCGCCTTCATCGCGGTGAAATGGCTGCTCGGCTACATCCGCACCCACCGCTACACGGCCTTCGCGATCTATCGCATCGCGCTGGGCGCCGCGCTGCTGCTGCTGATGCGCCCGGGCGCCTGACAGCCCGGGAACACATGCCGGAGGCCGCCTACACGGCGGCCCGCGATCCAGCCACGGCCCGGAGGGCCGGCGGTACGACAGAAGCCTGCATCATGCCCATCTTGCAGGCTGGCATGTTGGTGCGCTGGAACAGTTCGTGCACCCACTCGATAAAGGCCTGCACGCGCGCCGACAGGTGCTTCTTCTGCGGGTAGACGATCCACACCGGCGAGCCGGTGGAGATGGTGTCCTCCATGATCACCCGCAGTTTGCCGTAGCCGATCGCGCTGGCGGCCAGCCAGTGCGGCACCTGGATGATGCCCAGGCCGGCCATCGCGGCCTGGATCACCGATTCGCCGTCGTTGATCAGCAGGTGCGCGTCGATGTCCAGCGCGATGCGCCCGTCGGGCGTGTCGAACTGCCACTGGTAGGGCCGCCCGCTGGTGGGAAAGACGTAATTGATGCAGCGGTGCTGCTGGAGTTCCTCGATGGTGGACGGCGTGCCGTGGCGCTCCAGGTAGGCCGGCGACGCACACAGCACATTGCTGAAATAGCCCAGCTTGCGCGCGATCAGGTTGGAATCCTCCAGCTCGCCCATGCGGATCGCGCAGTCGATACCTTCCTCGATCAGGCCGATGTTGCGGTCGCTCATCGACAGCTCCAGGCGGACGTCGGGGTAGCGCGCTTCGAAGTCGGCCAGATTCGGGATCAGCGCGGCACGACCCACTGACACGTTCACCGCCACGCGCAGCTTGCCGCTCGGCGTGGTGCGCGCATAGTTCAGTGCTTCCACCGCCTCGCCCAGATCGGCCAGGATGTCCTTGCAGCGCAGGTAGAACGACTCGCCGTCATCGGTGAGCCGCAGCGCGCGGGTACTGCGGAACAGCAGGCGCACGCCGATCTGCTCCTCCAGCCGCGACACCGCCCGGCTCACGCCGGACGGGGTCATGCCCAGCTGGGCGGCCGCAGCCGCAAAACTTTTCGCTTCGACCACGCGAACGAAGCTCGATATTGCCGAGAAGTCTTCCATAGCGGTCACCGTGCCGTCATTCGTGACTGCGGGTCACGATTGGGATGCGTTTGAGGTGGGTTAACTGTACCGTACAGTATTTATATTATCACGCCCCCTCGGTGGTGCTGCGTTGCGGCACACCCCCATCCCGGAGAGCGTGACGGATGAAAAAGAAACTGATCCTGGCCAGTCTCGTCGTCGTGGCCGTGGCCGGTAGCTGGGCGCTGCTGGGCGATCGCGGTGGCAGCCATGCGCAGGTCGTGGCCAGCGGCCCACCAGAAGTGACCGTGGCACCGGCCCTGCTGCGTCCGGTCAGCGACAGCGCCCAGTTCACCGGCCATGTGCAGGCGGTGGACAGCGTGGAGGTGCGCCCTCGCGTCAGCGGCTACATCGACGCGGTGACCTTTACCGAAGGCGCCCTGGTACACAAGGGCGACGTGCTGTTCCACATCGACCCGCGGCCGTTCCAGGCCGAGGTGGACCGGCTCGCCGCCGAGCGCGACCAGGCCCGTGCGAACCTGAAGCTGGCCCGCGACAATGCCGACCGCGCACGTCGCCTGCTGGCCCAGCACGCCATCGCCCAGGCCGAGGCCGATCGCCAGACCACCGCCGCACAGAGCGCCCAGGCCGCACTGGCCGCCGCGGATGCCGCGCTGGCGGCGGCCAAGCTCAACCTCGGCTTCACCGAAGTGCGCGCGCCGATCGACGGCCGCGTCAGCAACGTGCGCGTCACCCGCGGCAACCTGGTCAACAGCAACGACGTGCTGACCAGCGTGGTCTCGGTGAACCCGGTCTATGTCTACTTCGACGTCGACGAACAGACCTGGCTCAAGCTCGACCACCTGCGTGCCCAGGCGCGAGCGAGCGGGCATCGGGCGCGGATCGAAGCGGCGATGGAGCTGGCCGACGAGAGCGGCTATCCGCACCCGGGCCGGCTCGACTTCGTCGACAACCAACTGCAGACCGATTCGGGCACGATGCGCCTGCGCGCGATATTCGACAACCGGAGCGGCCTGTTCACCCCGGGCCTGTACGCCCGCGTGCGCCTGCGGAGCGGTGCGCCGGTGCCGCGCCTGCTGATCGACGACCGCGCCGTGGGCACCGACCTCGGCAATCAGTTCGTCTACGTGCTCGACAAGCAGCACAAGGTGCAGTACCGCCGGATCACCACCGGCCCGCTGTACCACGGCCTGCGCGTGGTCGACAGCGGCCTCAAGCCTGGCGACGTCGTGGTGGTGAACGGCCTGCAGCACGTGCGTCCCGGCGTCGAGGTGAACCCGCAGCAGGTGGCAATGACCTATCGCCTGGACCCACGCGACAAGGCGTTGGTGAATGCGCCCGCACCGACCAGCCCCGACGCGGATACCGCCGAGGCCGATGTCGCCGCTTCCCCCGTGGCGTCGGTCGCAACGGGAAAGAAATTGCCGACCGGCGGTTGAAGGCACCGTCGCACCGCCCCCGACGTTTCACCCAATCCATTCGCCTGGCGGCCGTGCTTCCGGCACCGCCCGATGCATCGTCTCCAGGCGGCTTCACCGCACGGGCCGGCGTCCATGCCGGCCCGTCTCCCGGAGGGAGCGGGCTACACCGCCCGGCGTGACCACAAGGTAACCCCATGAAAAACATCGCCCAGTTTTTCGTCGATCGGCCGATCATGGCCGCGGTGCTGTCGCTGCTGTTCGTGATCACCGGCGCCATCGCGGCCTTCCATCTGCCGATCAGCGAATACCCCGACGTCGTTCCCCCCACCGTGGTGGTGCGCGCCAACTACCCCGGCGCCAACCCCAAGGTGATCGCCGAGACCGTAGCCACTCCGCTGGAGGAGCAGATCAACGGCGTGGAGGGCATGCTGTATTCGTCCTCGCAGGCCACCAGCGATGGCGTCATGACGCTGACCGTGACCTTCGCCCTCGGCACCGACCTCAACACCGCCGAGGTGGAGGTGCAGAACCGCGTGGCGCAGGCGTTGCCGCGGCTGCCCCAGGAAGTGCAGCGGCTCGGCGTGACCACGCAGAAGAGCTCGCCCGACCTGACCATGGTGGTGCACCTGGTCTCGCCCGACAAACGCTACAACATGCTTTACCTCTCGAACTACGCGCGGCTGCACGTGAGGGACGTGCTGACCCGTCTGCAGGGCGTGGGTGACGTGCAGGTTTTCGGCGCCGGCGAGTACTCCATGCGCGTGTGGCTGAACCCCGACAAGCTGGCCGAACGCGGGCTCACCACCGGCGACGTGGTGAACGCGATCCGCGAGCAGAACGTGCAGGTGGCTGCCGGCGCGCTGAATGCCCCGCCCGGCCCGAACAACGCCGCGTTCCAGCTCAACATCAACACCCAGGGCCGGCTGAGCAGCGTGGACGACTTCCGCAACATCATCGTGCGCACCGATCCGGACGGCAGCGTGGTACACCTGCGCGACGTGGCGCGGGTCGAGCTCGGCTCCGACCAGTACGCGCTGCGCAGCCTGCTCGACAACCAGCCGGCGGTGGCGCTGCCGATCTTCGCGCGGCCCGGTTCCAGCGCCATCCAGATCTCCGACGAAGTGCGCGCCACCATGGCGCGGCTGAAGAAGCAGTTCCCGCAGGGCGTGGACTACCGCATCGTGTACGACCCCACCGTGTTCGTGCGCGGCTCGATCGAGGCGGTGGCGCACACGCTGTTCGAGGCGATCCTGCTGGTGGTGCTGGTGGTGATCCTGTTCCTGCAGACCTGGCGCGCCTCGGTGATTCCGCTGATCGCCGTGCCGGTGTCGCTGATCGGCACCTTCGCGGTGATGTACCTGATCGGCTTCTCGCTCAACGCGCTGTCGCTGTTCGGCATGGTGCTGGCGATCGGCATCGTGGTAGACGACGCCATCGTGGTGGTGGAGAACGTGGAGCGGCACATCGAACTCGGACAGCCGCCGAAGGAGGCCACGCGCAGGGCGATGCGCGAGGTGACCAGCCCGATCGTGGCTACCGCGCTGGTGCTGTGCGCGGTATTCATTCCCACCGCCTTCATCAGCGGCCTCACCGGCCAGTTCTACCGCCAGTTTGCCCTGACCATCGCGATCTCCACGGTGATCTCGGCGTTCAACTCGCTGACCCTGAGCCCGGCGCTGGCGGCGATCCTGCTGAAGAGCCACGACGCGCCGAAGGACCGCCTCACGCGCGCCATCGACCGCGGCCTGGGCTGGCTGTTCCATCCGTTCAACCGCCTGTTCCATCGCGGCGCCGAGCGCTATGTGGAAGGCACCCGCCGCCTGCAGGGCAAGGGACCGGCGGCGCTGGTGGTGTACGCGGGCCTGATCGCGCTGACCTGGTTCGGCTTCGCCCACGTGCCCACCGGCTTCGTACCGACCCAGGACAAGCAGTACCTGGTGTCGTTTGCGCAGTTGCCCGACGCGGCCTCGCTCGACCGCACCGAGAGTGTGATCAAGCGGATGAGCGCGATCGCGCTGAAGCAGCCGGGCGTGCAGAGCGCAGTGGCATTCCCGGGCCTGTCGATCAACGGCTTCACCAACTCGACCAATGCCGGCATCGTGTTCGTCACGCTGAAGCCGTTCGACCAGCGACGCAGCGCCAGCCTTTCGGCCGGCGCCATTGCCGGGGCGCTTAACGCGAAGTACGCGGCGATCCAGGACGCCTACATCGCGGTATTCCCGCCACCGCCGGTGATGGGCCTGGGCACGATCGGCGGCTTCCGCATGCAGATCGAGGACCGCGGCCAGCTCGGCTTCGACGCGCTGTACAAGCAGACGCAGAAGCTGATCGCGGCCAGCCGCAAGGTACCCGCGCTGGCGGGGCTGTTCTCCAGCTTCCAGGTCAGCGTGCCGCAGGTGGATGCCGACGTGGACCGCGAGAAGGCCAAGGCCGAAGGCGTGAACCTGGGCGACGTGTACCAGACCCTGCAAGCCTACCTCGGCTCGCTCTACGTCAACGACTTCAATCGCTTCGGCCGCACTTACCAGGTGAACGTGTCGGCCGAGCCGTCGTTCCGCCACGACATGGCCGACATCGGCCAGCTGAAGACGCGCAACGCGAAGGGACAGATGGTGCCGCTGGGTTCGTTCGTGACCGTGAAGCGCGGCGCCGGACCGGACCGCGTGATGCACTACAACGGCTACCCCACCGCCGAGATCAACGGCGGCCCGGCACCGGGCTTCAGTTCCGGCCAGGCGCAGGCCGCGATGGAGAAGCTGGCGGCGGACAACCTGCCCAACGGCATGGGCTACGAATGGACCGAGCTGACGTATCAGCAGATCCTCGCCGGCAACACCGCGATCCTGGTGTTCCCGCTGTGCGTGCTGCTGGTGTTCCTGGTGCTGTCGTCGCTGTACGAGAGCTGGTCGCTGCCGCTGGCGGTGATCCTGATCGTGCCGATGGTGCTGTTGTCTGCGATCGCCGGCGTGTGGCTGTCCGGCGGCGACAACAACATCTTCACCCAGATCGGCCTGATCGTGCTGGTGGGCCTGGCCTGCAAGAACGCGATCCTGATCGTGGAGTTCGCCCGCGAACGCCAGCACGAGGGCATGAGCCGCCACGAGGCGGTGCTGGAGGCGGCACGGCTGCGGCTGCGCCCGATCCTGATGACCTCGATCGCCTTCATCATGGGCGTGGTACCGCTGGTCACCTCGCACGGCGCCGGCGCCGAGATGCGGCATGCGATGGGCGTGGCGGTGTTCTCCGGCATGCTCGGCGTGACCATCTTCGGGCTGATCTACACCCCCCTGTTCTACGTACTGATCCGCGCCCTGGTGGAGCGTCGCGAAGCGCGCAGGCGCGCGCAGACAGACGCGCCGCCGGCGCTGGAGGGCCATTGATAATGCAAGCCTCGACGATGATCGCTGCGACCTCGAAGCACCCCTCCGCTCTCGCTCGCCATTCTTGCGAAAGCAGCATAAAGGCGAGCCATGCGAGCGTTGAACAGCTGAAGGCCGACCCGGCAGGGGCGAGCGAAGTGAGTCATCCAGCGACTTTCGCTCCAACCACCCGAAGGCGCTGGATGCCCGCTTTCGCAGGCGTGACGGGACAGGTGGCGCGACGTTCGCTGCTGTTCGCAGCGCTCGCCCTCGCCGGGTGCGCCGGCGTGGGCCCCGACTACAAGGCCCCGCCCGCACCCTCGATGCAGGTACAGGGCGTGGACGCCGCACGCGAGAGCAGCGCGGCATTCCAGGCGCAATGGTGGAAGCAGTTCGGCGATCCCACGCTGGACGCGTTGATCCAGCGCGCAGCCGCCGACAACCTCGACCTGCGCATCGCGGTGGCGCGACTGGCCGAATCGCGCGCGCTGCTGGGCGGCGCGAAGTCGCAGCAGTGGCCGACCATCGGCACCGGCATCGACTACAGCCGCAGCCGCGAACAGCAGCCCGGCTACAGCGACCAGCGCACCACCGTCACCAGCTACCAGGCCGGCTTCGACGCCTCGTGGGAACTGGACCTGTTCGGCGGCATCCGCCGCTCGGTCGAGGCCGCACACGCCGATCTCGCCGCCAGCGAGGCCGCACTGCAGGACGCCCAGGTCAGCCTGTTCGCCGAAGTGGCCCGCAATTACTTCGCGCTGCGTGGCACCCAGCAGCGCATCGCCATCGCCCAGCGCAACATCGCCAACCAGCGCGACACGCTGAAGGTGATCCGCGCCCGCGCCGAGGTTGGCACCGCCTCCGAGCAGGACGTTGACAGCGCGAGCGCGCAGCTCAGCGCGGTGGAGGCGCGGCTGCCGCTGCTCGACATGCAGGCGCGCGCCAGCGAATACCGCCTGGCCGTCCTGCTGGGTGAACGCCCGGGTGCACTGGACGTGGACGTGTCGGCGCGTACCTTCCACCCGATCGATGCCGTACTGCCGATCGGCCGTGCCGGCGACGTGTTGTCGCGCCGTCCCGATGTGCGCGTCGCCGAACGCGAGTACGCCGCCGCCACCGCGCGCATCGGCGTGGCCAAGGCCGACTTCTTCCCGCACGTCTCGCTGGGCGGGTTCCTCGGCTTCCTGGCCGGGCGCAGCAACGACTTCGGCAGCCCCGCCACACGGGCCTGGTCGATCATGCCCAGCATCACCTGGAACGGCCTGAACGTGCAGCGCGTACGCGCCGACCTGCACGCCAGCGAAGCACGCGCCGACGCGGCCCAGGCGAACTATCAGCGCACCGTACTGGAAGCCATGGAGGACGTGGACAACGCCGTGGTCGGCTACAACCGGCAGCGCGCCAGCGTGGCGAAACTGATCGACCAGGCGCGCGACAGCCGGCGTGCCGCCGACCTCGCGCGCATCCGCTACCGGGAAGGCGCCACCGGCTTCCTCGAACTGCTCGACGCCGAACGTGTGCAGCTTGCCGCCGAAGACGCACTGGCCCAGGGCGAAGCCGCCATCGATACCCGTGCGGTGGCGCTGTACAAGGCGCTGGGCGGCGGCTGGCAGG
>Ga0207433_10014777_pt1 | contig 11245 bp, 9 predicted proteins | sample YelNatPaOPGAMG01_FD_187559 | JGI IMG/M metagenome (GOLD analysis project Ga0207433, IMG submission 187559) | Hot spring thermophilic microbial communities from Obsidian Pool, Yellowstone National Park, USA - OP-RAMG-01 (SPAdes) (version 3) | ecosystem: Environmental > Aquatic > Thermal springs >...
AATCAGGGTCTTCAATACCAGTAAGATTATCTTCAAGGTTATTGGATTCCTTACCGATGTATCTTATCCTATTAACAACGATATGTTTCCTGTGTGCAATTCCCTGATTGTCGTAATCAAATTTGTTGTCGTTATGCCTTACGTATTTAGTTAGAATGTCATCAAGAGTATGCCAGTAAGCTTGTGAAGGCAAAGGCAATTTATCAGAGGCAGTATCAGTTTTATAATCAACAAATGGCTTGTATTGAATTCCAGTGATATCTTTATCATAGGGCAAACATGGTATTATTCCATTTTTCTCTGGTCCAATACGCATGAAATTGAAAGGCTTTATTTTCTTATTGAATGGTTTATTTGCATTCATTTTCTTGAAACGGTTGAGTATTGAAGGCTTAGATATGGTAATTTGAGATACAGCTGTTTTATCCGTAAATTCTGAGAAATCTCCCGTTAAGATTGCTTTCCATACATCTTCACCATTAATATTTAAGAGATGACCTAAGCCGTGTGTCGAATATTTCCTTATTGTTATATTTCCGTTATCATCTATGTCATACAAACAATATCGCTTTGCTGATATACCGTAAAACATAACGTTGTCAAGTGATTTTTTGTTATCATCTTTTTCAATTTTAAACATCTCTTCTTGTAAAGAATATGGATTGAGTGGACTAAAGAATTCTTGAATATCTTTAGCGATATCAGGTTTAACAAATATTGAATCTGTATCGCAATAGGCAAAGTATCCTTTGTCAGTTGCTATTTTTTCAGCCATTGCTAAAATCAACCTTGCTGATCCAGTTATCAGCGTTGCCATTATGGGATTGAAATATTGGCCTTGTTTCTCAATCTTCTTGGTATAGAATGTAAAATTATCAAGCGAGAAGACATCTACATCCTCTTCTTTATCCAATGATTGAGAGTTCTCTTCTATGTATATGCCGTAAGAAGTTGCATTTGCAATTATTTTCAGTATTAACTGTATTTGATCTTTATCCTCACGGTCAGATTTCTTTACTTTCATTCTTTCTTCTATAACTTTCCTTATAAAGTCTTCTTTATAGGATATTGTTATGTCAGATATTTCAACATCCCTCAAATTTTCCTGAATACCAATGGGAATGAAAGTTATGGCATCTACAATTTCAGGTTCTTTGCCTGTTAGTATTTTTGATGCTATCACATCCTGAATGGAATACCATAATTCTTTATCAGAGGTTAGATAATTTATACCGATATTCTTTGCTTTTTTTGAATATTCCATTCTTACTGGTAAGATGTCTTCTTTTGGTTTTACCTTAACAATGGAATGCATCTCGTTTCTCGACCATGTTTCTTTGTTTTGTAAATCCTCTATTTTTAAGGAATTAACAAATGCTTTGATATTCTCAGTGTTTTGGTTGTTATGAATATAGTTGATTTTTTCTGCTTTCAGAAATCTATCCAATCCAAGTAAAGAATAAACAGTGGGATACATTGATGTAAAATCAAGATAAGTTATGGGAATTGCTTTATCCCTTATCCTTACCTCTGTTCTGCCTCCATAATATGAGGACATAGCATATCCCAAAATTTCCTTAGGGAAGTTGGGATTGCACTCAATAAATGGCCTTATTCCCATTTTTCTAAGGTAAGCTTTACCAATGGATGCGGGTGAATACAATTTATTAGGTTCTTCTTCGAGATTGAACATTTTATATCTCTGTAAGGCTGATTCGTATAGCTCTGCTGTAATCTTAACATCATTCAAATTGTAATCAATGTATTCCTTGGTAATCTTACCGTGTTCCTCAGTATGTGTTTTACGGGATACATTGAAATCTTTACAAGCTGAATCTAGACTATGGGATTTATCCGTTAATGCAAAAGTGAAAGTCTTGAGGTCAACGAAATATCCTCTATACGCTTTAAATTTCTTATCCCTCTTCTTTCTCAATGGTGTTGTGAATGATATAAAAGACCTCTTCTGGTCTATTGATTGAATACGAATGCGTGGATTTCTCTTATCCTCTGATAATTTAAATGAAAATGCATCCTTTGTATTTCTTGCTATTCCATAATCAATAGCCAAACGGGATAAATCAAATGGTAAATTGAAACCTATAACCTCACATCTCTTTATAAATGCATTTGGATAAAATACATCATCCACGAATTCTCTGACAGGCATTACTGTTATGTTGCGATCTTTGCCATATTGTTTTATCAGATTGTTCTTATCCTCTTGAATATCACCATAGAATAGATACCACTCTTCTTTAAATCCAGTGCTTATTTTCGTTTGAATAAGGCATGATCCAAAGGTAAGGTTCTGGTATTGATCTGTGGTTGTTTCCGTATCTATAATCATTCTTATATTTGGATTGTGAATTTCAGGTTCTACGTCATTGTGATTAGAATAATTATCAGAAAATGCTCTTACAAAGATATCAGTCATAGCTATAACCTCTTGTTAATTCATCAGTAATCAACGTGAAAATTTCTTTACCAGTTTTTTTATATTTCAATTCGCATATATCTATTAATCCTTTTTTAAGAAATGCATCTTTATTTTCAGCATTGGGATTAAGCCATGAGCTCCCCCATAACCTCTGTTTATTTGTTAATATCTCATGGCAATCATGACATACGTTTATTGTTTCATTTCCATGTTTATTTCCTCTGACATGATGCAGTTCAAGTTTTTTGTTTGAATGATTGCAAATTTCACATTCATTTCTCTTGGGTCTATTGGGATTTTCAATGATATCAGTTATCCAGTCTAAAGCATCTTGATATTCTTTATTCAATATTTCCTTTGCTTTGTATATGGAATCGTAAATTTCATTGGATATGGATATCTCTGAGGTCATATCTTGTAAATTTCGTAAAATTCTGGTTCTTCTTGACTTTCAGCTATTTCATATAATTTGTCTGGGTCAGTTTCGAAAAAGTGTGAATTACCTTTACTATCTTTGAAAGGTTTTTTGAATTGTTTTAAAACATCCTCATTTCCAGTCCTGAGGAATTGATTTACAGCTGAATTGTATTTGCCTATTTTGGATGCAGTCCTTGAATCCCTGATTTCAATCCATTGCTGTTTACCGTTCTTATATACGTTCATAATCCTTGATATTCGATCCTGAGACTTTGCAACCCATTTTCCTTTTGATTTTCTGAATGCGTTTGTGTGCTTTATTACTGTTTCAGGTTTAATATGCAATTCTTTTGATGCCTTTGATAATGATTGACCATTCCTTACTTTCCTCAAGACATCAAGAGATTTTTCTCTTAAGATTACTTCTTTTCTTGTCAGTTCAGACCATGACCTCTTGTATACTGGTTTCTCTTTCAATTGAGAAACAATTCTTTCCCTTGCTTTAGGATGTCCTCTAAGCTGTGATAATGAGGCATTTGGATATTTGGAATGTAATCTAATGATTCTATTTTTATAGGATTCTGATCCTTTGAAATTGTTAAGCCAATCTTCAAATGTCTTGTAATGAATAGAAAAATTACTTTTCTTTCTTTCCATACCCTTCCCTCTTTATCCATACTTTCCCACAATCACGGCACTTGAACACTCTTTTATTGTCCTGTTTGTTTAAAAGGTCAATATTGAAAGAACCACAATGATAACATACAAGTTCTGAATCATTTTCTCTTTTGGGATTAATAAATTTCACATTCATTGGTAATTCACTTCTTGAGACCTGAAACGGTTTAGAATTGGATCAAAAAATCCTCTCTTATACAAAATATATAAAACCATCAAGCCAACTATGAATAAAGTTACGTAAAGCACAATCCTATCATTGGCTTTGCTAACTTTTTCATTGGGTTTTTCTTTTTTCTCTAAGTGTTTCTTATTTTTATTGGATTCGTCCACTTCAAATTCATTAGATTTGTCTATCGGCTGGTCATTGAAATTCATTGATTCGTCAATTGATTTCACGTCAGAATCATTTGCAAAAACATCTTTTTTGTCATCTTTCCTCAGTATTTCACTTGACTGAGTGATGACATTCAATTTTCCTTCCTTGTTTCCTTGTACGTTTCCGTCCACATCTTTATTATTATTGTTATGTTTTCTCTCATAGTGTTTGAATATGCTGTTGTATTTTGAATACCTCGCACCGCAAACTGGACAAATATATTCCTTTTTTCCAAAATCATAGTCAAATTTCATTTTCCATCACACCATTCTTAAATTTTCAATCTGGAGAATTTCAATGAAAGTCCGTTTTGACAGGCATTTTTTATCTCCAATCTATACGTTATACAATAATTTATATCACAAATTTAAGATATATTCGCCTAAATATTCAGAACTAAGGGGGTTGAAAACGTGAAAAGAATGTGAATCTGTCCTCTGCAAGTCATTGAAATTTATATGAAGGTCAATTTCAACTGTCATTTTTATCTCCATATATATACGTTAGATAATAATTATATCTGACAAATTTAATATAAAAGTCAATTTCGTCAATCATTTTTTATTACCTCAATAATAACGTTTAGTATAAAAATATTATTTTCATTGAAGAATATTATCAGATAAATATTGATAATTTCTGATAATGCCCACTAAATTAGAATGCGAATAAAATAATAATTAGAAACAAAAATAAATTCGCTTTTATTCAAATGATTATTCATCTGATAACTTATAATATTATCCGATAACTGATAATAATTTGACATTGATAGTAATAATATATTGATAATAATGAATAATAACAGTCAATTACGATAAGAATCAATTTCCCTGATCACTCTATTTCCATTTGGATACATTGAGTTTATAATTATTTGTCCATTTTTCTTTTGTCCATATTATCTCACATTGGATCGAAATGGTAATATATGTTGTATAGTTATACTATATGATGGAACACAATAGAGACATTAAAAGGAAAAATCCATTAGCAGAAATGAACGAAAGTAAAATTTTAATGTCCCTTTCAGAACATCCTAAAACATTCACAGAACTTATGAAGGAACTAAAATTCAGTCCAAGAGGATTATCAATAATATTAAAAAGAATGACAATGGATAATCTAATTCAGCATCTTGAATATTCAGAGGCTTATACCTTGACTCAAAAAGGTAAGAGAACCCTCAAAGCTATACCAATTTTGAAATACAATCTTGAAGAAATAATGGAAAAAAAGCATAGCTATGAGAATGGAAGGTATAGTGTGGAATACAAAGGAATAGGTTACGATCTAATATACGACTCAGATTTCAATTTTGAATTGGCAAAGATATTCAAAGACAAGCTTATGATCTTTCTAAGTGATCTGGAAAAAGAAATAGGAAATATTCCAAACATAATTAAGGATAAAGAGCAACTAAAAGGTAAAATGATCATAGCCTTTACGTTAGACCTCAAGGAAATGAAAGAACAATTCCTAAAACGATATGGAAACAGCATGAAAAAATCTTATGTCAAATGGGAAAATGAAGAGGCTTGGTCATTATTATTAAAAGGGAACAACAAAGGGGATGATATTCAATGAATCCCTTACTTTTATCTGGTTATGGCATAAGCATTGATGTTAACAGAGCACATCTTACAATAAAGCAAAAGGAAAGCGTAATGGAATTTGAACCTCATCGAATACCTTATGATTATATTGTCATAGACGGCCATTATGGGTCAATATCATTTGAGGCTATGCGTTGGTTATCTAAACATGATGTCAGCATTACCTTACTTAACTGGAATGGCAATTTGTTATCCACGACATTAAGTCAAGAAACACTCAACGCACAATTGAAAGTAAAACAATATGAAAAATACTTGAACACAGAATCGAGGTTATACATTGCCAGTCAAATAGTGAAACAAAAGGTAAAGTCATCTTTAAGTCTATTGAAAGCACTTTCGGATTTCTATGATATAGATTTCTCAACAATAAATAAGGAAATTGAGAGAGCGGATTACAATAACATAAACAGCTTAATGATGTATGAAGGCAGAATTGCATCTGCTTACTGGTCAGAATTAACTAAAATATTCAATTCATTGGCTAAAGATTTCCACTTTGAAGGAAGGAAAAATCTTTCTTATTCATGGAATATGAACGCATCCGATCCAATTAACGCATTGCTGAATTACGGATATGCGATACTTGAATCAATGGTAAGGAAAGATATCAATACCATAGGTTTAGATGTTTCAATCGGCTATCTTCATGAAATAGGTCACTCAAAACATCCTTTAGTATACGATCTACAGGAATTGTTCAGATATGTCGTTGACTATTCCGTTATAGAATTATTAGAAACTAAGATAAAGAAATCAGATTTCATAACAACTGAGAATTACCACATAAGGTTAAAACCTAATACAGCAAAACTCTTGATTGAAAAAATCAAGAACAATTTCAATCAACGTTATGAATTCAGGAATAAGCAGTATGCTTTGGAGAATATCATGTTTGAAAATATAAGGGAACTGAGCAAATACATTACTGGAAATAGTAAAAGTCTGGAATTTACAATACCTGAAATAGCAGTCAAAAGAAATGACAACACCAAAATCAGGGAAATGATCATGTCTATCAATCCTGAAAAAAGGAAAGAGTTGAAGATAAACAAGTCAACGTTATGGTATCAGCAAAAAAAGATTAAAGAGGGAAAGACTATAAAGATTTATAACAAAACAAAGGTGAAGATTGAATGAGTGTAGAATTCAATGAACAAGAAATTAAAGAATTGATGAAAAAATTAAGTAAAAAAAGGCCGTTATTTGATTCTGAAGACGATTTCAAGTTTTCATTAGCTTGGGCAATTGAAGAAAAATATGAAGAAAAAGGAGAAAATATAGAAATAAGACTGGAAAAGAAAATGAATAATAATAAAAATGCATCTAGGAGAGAGGAATGTAATAAGAATAATGAAAACCAAAGGATTGACATTTTTATCATAGTCAAAAATGAGAATAATGTGGAAAAGATAGGTATAGAATTGAAATATTTTACAGCAGACCTAGAATGGCATGATGATAAAAATGACGAATATATTATTTTAAAAGAACAGTCGGCATATAATCATAAATGCTATGATGCTTGGTATGATGTTAAGAGATTAGAAGATTTTATAAAATGTGGAAATATAAATAAAGGTTTTGCAATATGGTTAACTAATATTGAATCGCTTACTGACGACTGGGATAAGGTTAAGAAAAAGTTTGAGAAAGACCTGAATAAAAAACCAAATCATTATGATTTTTTTATATCCAATAAGAGAAAAATTCCAGACGATGATTATCGTCCGAACCCTAAGAACGGTTGCGTTAAATTGAAATGGGCCGACCCGAATAAGAAAGGTATCGAAGATAGAAAAAAACCAATAACTATTAAAGGGAATTATGAGATTTCTTGGAATGAATATAAAGATTTAAGTAATGAACTGAAAAATATTAACGAAAAAAGTTCTAATAAGAAAAAATCAAATATGAAATTTAAGTATGCCATAATAGGGGCTTAGTAAAAAAGGAAAGGAAGATTAAAATATGGAAAAATTATAAAGATTTATAATAAAAAAAGGTTGAGAATAGATGGAATAAAGCCAGTTTTAGCCATATTATATGAATTTAACGCCGCGATATTAAGAGATTTTTTCTTCATTTAATTATTTAAAAGTAATTTTTTAAGGTTGTTTCATATTTATATGAATTCTAAGCATTTCTTTAAAAATTCTGTCATGCCTATGATATTTTAAATGAAGTAATTCGTGAATTATCACCTCCTTAACCGTCTTATAATCTTCTTCTAATAATAAAGAATTAAATGTAAGTCTCCCTTTTTTTGAACAGCTTCCCCATTTTCTTTTCATTTCTTTTATATGTATTTCTTTAGGTTTTACACCAATAATATGAGCATATTTTTTTACTTCATTTAAAAAATCATTCCGATCCATTTTTTATCCCCTACTTAATTTTCTCGATTATATTTTTAATTAATAATGTTGCATCTCCCCTAGTGAAATTATAATGCTGTATCAATTCATTAATAAGTATTTTCTTTATCTCCCTTTCTTGATTTGCATTTTTATACCATTTCGGATATTTTTTTGTTAATTCTCCAAAGACATTTGCCAATTTTTCAGATTCTTTGATGTTGTTTATTTTTAAGAAATAATAAAAAGCAAAAACCTCCTTACTAAAACCACTTTTAGATTGTTCTTCTTTTTCTTTAAATATTTCCTCTGCAATCTTTTTTAATTCTTCAATAGTAATTTCAGAATTAACCTGATTATTAATAAAATCTCTAGCAATCTTTTCTGCTCTTTCTCCAATTGGGATTAAAAATGGTGATTCATTTATATTCTTTTCTATGAATTCCCTTACTGAAATTATTAAATTGAATACTTGTTCATTATTATTTCCTTTCTTAGATGTAATTTTAGTAATTGCTTCAGGTGTTAATTCATAACTCTTTGTAACATTTGGTATATTAGCAGGAATGGCATTGTTTCTCACTAATTCTGCTGTTTTCTTTGAAAGTTCATAATAAGGCATATTTTTATTTCCAAAGAGTTTTTGAAGAATCATATTTATATATATAAGATCTTTAAATTTATCTAAGTATGGCCTTAAAAAAGGATCAGGTGATAATATCTCATATAGATCTTTTAATTCATTGTACTCCTTATAAAATTCATTTCTTTTACTTTCAGATTCCTTGAGCATATTAATAACTTCATCTATCACTTTGTCATGAGATAATCCACTTAATTCAATAAGATAACTATCGTACATTTTTTCTATTAATTCTTTAAATCTATTTTTCAATAAATCTATATTTTGTATTGCAAACATAATGTCATTAAAATCTTGTGTATCAAATAATAATGCCTTTTTCAAATACCCAAAAATTCCTACAAAATCAATTACGAGACCGTATTTTTTCTTTATACCTTGATATTCATAAGGCCTATTAATTCTTGCAATAGCCTGAAGCAATACATGATCTCTCATTGGTTTATCAAGATACATTGCATAGAGAATAGGTGCGTCATATCCAGTTAATAGCTTATCAGTTACTATGAATATTTTAGGATTTTTGTCTGGTTCTTTAAATTTATTCCTTAATTCTTTTTCAATTTCTCTGGATTTATGAAATCTTTTCATTTCTTCATCATCATTATAATATGGACTAATAATAACCTCAGAATATTCCGCTGGCAAGTATTTATCTAATAATTTTTTATACAAAACACAGCCTTCTCTATCAACTGCAACTAAAAAAGCCTTATAACCAAGTGGCTCAACATAATTTTTAAAATGATCTGCAACAAATTTAGCTATATTATCCATTCTTTCCGGATTCTTCATTTCGTTCCTTAATGTTACTTGTTTTGTTAATATTTCATTCAACTCATCTATATCTGAAACACCATACAATTCTGTTAACTCCAAAAATTCTTTATCAAGAATTTCTTTATTGACAAGGAGATGATTTGGGGCAATTTGGTATGTTAAAGGTAATGTGGTATTATCATTTATTGATTCTATAATCCCGTATTTATCAAGATATCCATTTTCATCATCCCTACCAAATATAATAAAGGTATTTGGTCCTCTAGTAGATGCAACAGGTGTTCCAGTAAAACCTATATATTTTGCATTTGGTAGTGCCCCCATCATAAAATTTCCAAATTTACCCCCAACTGATCGGTGCGCTTCATCCACAAATACATAGATATTACTTCTTGTGGATATTTCTGGAAGCATTCCCCTAAATTTATGGATCAAAGTTACAATTAAACCTCTATGATCGTTAATTAATAAATTTCTCAAATCATCTATACTATTTGCCACTGCTATATTTTCAAATCCAACCTTTTTTAAATTATCAAACATTTGTTGTTCTAACTCATTTCTATCAACTACCATTATTATTGTAGGATTTTCAAATTTAGGATTTAGAAAAATTTTTCTAGCACTAACTATCATAGTAAATGTTTTACCAGATCCCTGAGTATGCCAGATTAATCCCCTGGATTTATTTTTATCCTCTATTCTTTCTAATATTTTTTCAACTGCCCTAATTTGATGGGTTTTTAATATTACTTTTTTTATCTCATTATCCCTTTCGATAAAAAGAATGTAATCATTAATTATTTTTAATACATTTTTTTTATCAAAAAATGATTTTATAATAGACTCAAAATCTTTCCCCCTATTCATTTTCCATTCAATTAAAGTGCTATCTGATACATTCCATGTGGGACCATAAAAAAATTTAATAATATCAGTTATTTGAAAAGATTGAAGAACAGTCATTAATTCTGGTATTTCTTTATGATATCTTAGAATTTGTTCCATTGCAATAGGTATAGCATTTAATACTTGAGCGGCTTTTGTCTCAACAATAAATACTGGAATGCCATTAATGAAAAATATAATGTCTGCCCTATCAGATGTATTTGTATATCTTTCATTTTTATAAGTGAATTCATCTGTAACATTAAATATATTTCTATCTACATTTTCAAAATCTATCATTTTTATGTTTCTATCTCTTTTTTGATCAGGAACAAAAACCGTTTTAAGGCCTTTCAAATATTCCCAGATTTCTCTATTTCCCTCTAAATTCGGTCTAATATTTTCAATTTTTTTAATTAAATCCTGAATGATATTACCGTCCATGAAATCTGAATTTAATTTCATCATTTGTTTTTCAAATATTTCTCTTAAAATTATTCCTGTTTCACCTTGTCTCATTCTTAAACAATCTTCAGGCTTTATATATTCCCATCCATTCTGTATAGCATACCTTATGATTGAATTTTGCACTGTCGTTTTTTCTCCCTCAATCATTCTCTCATCTCCAAATTTTTAACTCTAATCTGTCCCGTCATTAATTTATTCAGCATTGACTTAAATAGATTTTCAAATGAATCTTTCCTTTTTTCTTCTATCGATATTTTATTATCTATTGCTGATAATATATCTGCAATTCTCTTCTGCTCTTCATAAGTGGTATAAACGACATTAAAATTCATAATTTTTGACTTGGAAAGATTTGGGATTGTTGTTTTATTCCCCTCATTTATGTAAAGGTGAGAATATAATATAGCATACTGCATCCAATACATATAGAAAAGAGGTGAAACTGAATCATATTTCTTTCTTAATCTATGTAAATGGTTTTGGTATCCTACTTTTTCTAGTTCACCTGTCCACATTGCTGTTCTTCCTATATCACCACCTTCACATACTAATAAATCTCCATACTGCAAATTTAAATTT
>Ga0207433_10014785_pt1 | contig 11239 bp, 10 predicted proteins | sample YelNatPaOPGAMG01_FD_187559 | JGI IMG/M metagenome (GOLD analysis project Ga0207433, IMG submission 187559) | Hot spring thermophilic microbial communities from Obsidian Pool, Yellowstone National Park, USA - OP-RAMG-01 (SPAdes) (version 3) | ecosystem: Environmental > Aquatic > Thermal springs...
GTATATGAGCATCTGGACGGCTCTATAAGCGTTGGATATGGTCCTCACATGATAGGTTATTATCTACCTAAGAACTTATCCACAAACTCAGATTATTCACAAAAAGAAAAGGTAGCCAAAAGAAAAAGGGCTGCTGCTACTAATACTAATTTAAACCAAAAGCGGACACATCACTTGTTAGAAACAGCGGACATCTTGACATGTTAGTTACAAAGGATGGATTTTTTGTTGACAAAATTAAAATTTATGGTATATATTAAACTTAGGGTCAATACAGTAACTATGGTAAGTTTTAGAAAATTTGTAAAGACGATAAAATGAAAACAGCAAAGACGATGGCGGATACCAGCCCGAACAAGATGATTTCAGCAAAAGAGATTATGAGTAAATACAATATCTCTTACCAGACTATAAATCACTATACTGATTTTGGTCTATTGCCCGTACAGACAAAAATAGGAAATGTGCGGTTTTATGATAGAAACCTGGTGGAGGAGAGATTGAAGAAGATAAGAGAACTAATAGAAGAGGGCTATTCTTTACGGCTAATTCGCAAGAAATTAATTGGAATCTAATTTAAAGATAAAACTTATTGAAATATAATGAGTATGACAAATATATTTATAACTAAATTAGAGAATAAGGACAAGGAGGGGCCTAAATCCAAAGAGGATTTAGGCCTTTTTTATAATTATCTGAGGGATGGGATAAAAGATGAGTTATTTTAAGGTGTTAGGATTTAATAAAGAGCCATTTTCTACCAGCCCAGACCCTGAATTTTTTTATTTATCTAAAGAACACGAAACCGCCCTTACCAACATTTTAATTGAACTTCGGCTTAAAAGAGGACTCTCGGTTATCTTAGGAGATGTGGGGACGGGTAAAACCACACTCTCCCGAAAACTCATTCCGGAGCTAAAAGAAAGAGAAGATTTTATCTTCCATATAATCCTGGACCCTTCTTTTGAGAATGAATATCTCTTTCTTACCTCATTACTGAGAAATTTTGAGATTAATATTAGTAATGGCAGTCAACCTACAATCTTAGACTTAAGAGAATGTTTGGAAAGGTTTCTTTTTCAAAAGGGAGTAAACGAAAATAAAACAGTCACTCTTATAATTGATGAGGCGCAGAAATTAAACGAAGGTTCTTTAGAGGTTTTGCGCGTACTTTTAAATTACGAGACAAATGAATTTAAACTTTTACAGTTAGTCCTCTTGGGCCAGTTGGAATTACATTCTAAGATAATGAATATCCCTAATTTCTTTGACCGTATCAGTTTTAAATATACCTTGAATCCATTAGATTTTGACGAGACAAAGGAAATGATTGAATTTCGCATAAAACAGGCGGGTTATACGGCAAATATGCATTTGTTTTTAGACGATGCGGTAAAGGAAATTTATCAATATAGCCGGGGTTATCCCCGAAGAATAACTATGCTTTGTCACCGCGCATTAAAAAATCTGGTATTAAAGAATAAATTTGTGGTAGATGTAGAACTTATTAAAGAATTAATTGATGAGGAAATAAAATCAGGGTGGCACAGGAAAGACCTCTTACTCCAGAAAAACAGCTATTAAGGTTAATTGAGGGCCAGAAAACCAATGCTCCAGGTATTCAGGCCCAGGCAATTAAACATCGTAGTTTAAGTTTATTCTCATTTGGTGCTTGGTTAGGTAGGCTCTCTTTTTTTAAAGAGGTGTTTAAAAAATGGCTCCACGGAACAAGGCCGTATCAATTAGATATTAAGTTAATAAATAAGCTCTTATGCCTTTTTATTTTTGTCTTAGCGGTTTATTTTATTAGTAATCTTTTTAGTTCTCTGATTAATTTAAAAAAGACGCCCTATTTAGAATTTAAACCACAAGAGGGTGCAAGTTTCGCAGGCGCTCAAGAACCCTCTTTTTTAAAAAAAGCAGCTTCCTATTATTTAGAGAAAGTAAGAGAAAGAGATATATTTAAGATGGGCGCAAAAAAACCTACAGCTCAAGCGACTTCTCCCAACGGTCCTTCTTCAAGCATAATTGAGGCAACCCAGCATTTAAAATTAGTAGGCATTTCCTGGTCAAAAGACCCGGATGCAATGATTGAGGATACTAAGGCATTGAGGACTTTTTTTGTAAAGAGGGGGCAGATGATAGGCGAGATTAAGGTCCAGGCCATTTTTAAAGATAAGGTTGTATTAGGTTTTGGCGGAGAAGAAATAGAGTTAAGATGATGAGGGAAAATACAGTTTTATTCATAATATTTAGTCTCTTAATTATGAATTGTCCACCTGTGGTTGCCGAAGAGGGGACCACTCAATCAGCCCAGTTACCTCAGGATGAGGCTGCGGTTTTACAAATACCAGAGGGTATCCAAGGGAGGATTTCTTTGGACCTGCGCAACATTGAAGTAGTAGAGGCACTTAAATTTTTATCTATGAAAGCGGGATTGAATATTATCGTCACTAAGAATGTTGCCGGCAGAATTACGCTTATGGTTCAAGATGTGCCGGTTAAAGATATATTTGATATTATGTTGCGTTCCAACGATCTTGCCTATACAAAAGAAGGCGATATTTATAATGTAATGACTGCAGATGAATATAAGGCACTTTTTGGGAAAAAATTTGCCGATATACGCCAGGTTAAGGTATTTCGGCTTAAATACGCTATACCTGAACAGGCATTTAGTCTTTTAGATACTTTAAAGAGCGATGTAGGAAGGGTTTTGGTTGAGCCGGATTCAGGCACTGTTCTTATAATGGATACACCAGAGAAGATTAGCGAGATTGAGAAGGCATTAGCCACAATGGAAGAGAAAAATTTGGTGCAGGTCTTTCAATTAAAGTATGCAAAAGCCAAAGATGTGGAAGAGCAGCTCAAGACACAATTAGATGATAAGAAGGTAGGCTCAATTAAGGCGGATGAACGTTCTAATCAGGTGATTATCCAGACATTGCCTGAGAGGATGCAGGGCATTGAGAATTTAATTGCCGCCTTAGATAAAAAGACCAAAGTGGTCTTAATTGATACTAAGATTGTTAAGGTTAAATTATCTGATGAGTTAGCTTCCGGGATTGAATGGGAGGGATTATTTAATATAGGGAGCCAGTACGGTATGACCTATGTCGGTTCTACCCCTTTTAGCGTATTACAATCAGCGACGGCTACGTGGCAATCTAGGAATGATTTTTTAAATTCTATAGGAGGTCAGGTAGGCGCCTATCCTTTTAGTGGAAATACCTCTAGTGTTTCTAGTAGCACCAAGGTTTCGCCTGGGGAGAAGATGCATGTGGGTATAATATCAGGAAGGCGCGATTTCGATATGTTGGTAAAATACCTGCAGACATTAGGCAAAACCCAGATCCTCTCTAATCCCAAATTATCGGTGGTAAATAATCAGGAAGCAAAAATTCATGTTGGCGAGAAGCAAGCCTATGTAACTACTACTACCACCACCGGCCAGACCACGACCACTGTTTCTGAAGAAGTAACCTTTGTGGATGTGGGAATTCAATTATCTGTAACTCCTACTATAAATGACGATGGATATGTTACAATGAAGGTAAAGCCAGAGGTTTCCAGTGTGGTTTCTACCCTTACTACACCTACTGGCAATAAAATTCCTATTATTGATACTTCTATGGCTGAGACAACAGTAATGGTAAAAGATGGCGCAACCATAATTATTGGGGGCTTGCGTAAAGAAGAAAAGACCTCTAGTTCTGAGCAGGTGCCTATTTTAGGCAAAATTCCTATATTGGGATTTCTTTTCCGTTCTGGTTCAAATAAGACTGAACGCACAGAATTATTGGTAATGTTAACTCCTCATATTGTTAGCGGTGAAACTTTAACTACTGGAGATGAGCGGGAGTTTGGAACTAAGCCGGGTAAAGAATTCAAGGAATACCCCTCTTTTACTGAAGAGGCAGAGTTTAAACCTCCTAAAGAAGCACCTGAAAAGAAGGTAGAACCAAAAGAAGCGCCTGAGGAAGAAATAAAACCCTATCGTGAATATAAACCTCTTAAAGAAGAAGAAGTTAAAACAACCATAAAAGGAGGAGAGAATAATGAAAATGAATAAGATTAAACTATTAGTAATAGTAGTGGGAGTTTTAATTTTTGCTGAGAGCGCAGGTCTTATCTATTTTGCCTATAAATCGCAAGGCCTTGCGCAGCAATTATCGCAGGCACAAAAGAGGCTGCAGGAGATAGCTCCTAATTACGAGAGACTCAGCAAGGAAGAACAGGATTTAAAGAGTAAATACACCGACCTGCTTAAGGAAAATGAAGCAATAAAGGAGGATCGCGCTAACCTCTTGGTGCAAACGAAGAATCTTCTCGGTGAGAAAGGTAGGGCAGAAGAGCTTGCTGCTTCTTTGGAGAAAGCAAACAGCGATATTGCTCAACTGCGGAAAGAAAAACAGGATTTAGAAAGTCAGACTGTAGCCTTGAAGGATGAGATAAGTAAACTTGAGGGGTCGGAAGCGAAATTAATTAAGGAAAGGGATGATTTTAAACTTGCCTACGAAAAAGCCAGAAATGATACCACCATAAAAGAATTAAGAAATGAGATTGCTAATTTAGGCAAAGTTAAGAGTAATCTTGAAAGTAATCTTCAAAAAAAAGACAAGGAAATTGAGCAACTCAAGGCACAAAGAACAAAATTAGAAGGAATAAAAGAGCACTTGAGCAGACAGGTTAAAGAGCAGAAAAAGACTATTGCTGAGGCAATAAAGAAAAACAAGGCCTTAGAAGAAGAGGTAAAAAATATCCCCAAGAAATTTTCTGAGATAGCACGCCAGAATAAAATGCTCATCAGGGAAACTGCGGAGATGCATTATAATTTAGGCGTCTTTTATACCAAAAATAAAGAATATAACCGGGCGATTGCGGAATTTGAGAAGGTAGTTGAAATCACCCCCGATGATTCTTATGCCCATTTTAATTTAGGGTATATCTATGCAGAGTATCTGGTAAATCGCAAAAAGGCAATTGAGCATTTCCGGCATTATTTACGCTTGACAAAAAGCGATGACAAGGATATTGATTGGGTGAAAAAATATCTACTTACCTGGGAGGCATATGAGGGTAAAAAGCCGATGGAATAGAAGGAGGCGATATTAGAAAATCAAAAATCAAATATCAAATGTCAAAAATAAAAAATAATAAAGGAGGAGAAATGAAAAAAGCAATATTAGCAGGAATAGGTATGTTAACACTAACGGGCATACTTTTTGCTCAGACGCCAGTGGCTAATCTTGAAAAGATAATCGCAGAAAAGAAAGCGGCGTTAAATGGGAAAGAATGGACTGTTGAAATGAAACCAATGGGTGGTAAGGCCAAGGTTAAGGCAGAAACAGATGTGATTAGTTTTTCTGAAGATAAGGTTATGTCTAAGAATTTAGCAACCCTTGGTTATGCGGCTACAAATTTTACAGTAAGACTTGAAGAAGACGGAACAGTTATCTGGGAAACAATGCAGACATCAGAAAAGGATGGCATGGCATTCTGGCGCGGTGATATCGGGCCAGATGGCGTAATGCGCGGGGTTTTGAGCAAGCGTGATATAAAAGGGAACGTCAAAGATTTTAATTTTGTCAGTGTGGCTAAATAAATATTCACTAATTATCAGGTAATCAGTGACCCAAAAATAAAAATGCCTGCATTCTCAAAGGGTAATTGCTTAAGGTTATTTACGCTTACTGGCGCCTTTGTTTTTCTGCTCTTTTTTAGCCAGGTTTGTTTTGCCAAAGCCGCTAATCTAAAATTTAGCATATTGCTAGACAAAAGCGAATATAAAGGGCAAGAGCCTATCAATGTTACTTTTAAATTAGAAAACAAAGGCAAAGAAGCAGTATGGGTAAATAAAAGATTCCACCTTAATTCAGAAAATGTGGCCAATGTTCATCGAGGAGAGGTAGTGCTTAATGTAACTTCGCCATCAGGCAAAGAAGTTCCTTGCAAGTTCTCTTATGAAACCGGTTTTCCCAAAAGCGATTATTTTGAATTGTTAGAACCGGCTAAAGTAGTAGTTTCGGAATATCCGCGGAATTTACGCGGCTATTTTGATTTTAATGAGCCGGGTGTTTATAAGGTAGTTGGGGTATATCAGAATATTTTTGGCAAGGAGATAGGGCTGGATGTATTTGGAGAGAAGCTTACCTCTGAACCAGTTTATTTAAAAGTGATTAAGTAAATGAATGTTGCAAATGTGCTGAGAATGTTAAACTCTAAATCCGAAGCACTAAATTCTAAACAAATCCCAAATCCAAAACTCCAATGTTTTAAACAAGTGAGTTTGGAATTTGGAAAATTGGGTTTTAGAAATTATTTAGGATTTCGGATTATTATATTTTTACTTTTTTGTCTAATTTCTTTCAGGCAACTTTACGCTGAAGAAAAAAACATTAAAGTAGAGGCAGTTGGAGAGGCATTCGGCCAACCTGTTACAAAAGAGGAGTTTCTTTATTACTATAAAACCGCCTCTATATTTACTCGTTCTGGCGATAAAGAAAAGAAAGAGGGAGAGCGCAGCGAAGAGGAAAGGCGACAGGAGGCCTGGCAGAATCTGATATTTACCCACGAGGCAAAAGCTATTGGAATTACTGTAGATAGGCAAGAGCTGGAAGGAGAGCTCAGACGTCTATTAAAGGAAAAAGAGGTTGAATATGGAACGCCAAAGTATGCTTTATGGGTTTGGGCGAACTTTGGCGAGGACATAAAGACTTTTGAACATCGCATTGAAGACCTGTTGACTATTAATAAACTAATGAAGATAAAAACAGACCCTGAGGTTACAGTAACCGAAGAAGAGATGAAGGAGAAATTCTTAAACCAATATAATTCTTTTGAGAGTGAATATATACTTTTTAGTAATGAGCAGGAGGCAAAAGATTTTGCCCAGAAGTGTAAAAAGAATCCGCGGTTATGGTATGATACCTATCAGGAGAAGAAGCCTTTGGGCCAGAAAGGCGCCTCTTGGATAAATATAATGTCGCTAGAGGCATTAATAGACCTCTGGAAGATACCCAAGGAGGATGCCTATAGAATTTTAGAAAGTAATGAAGGAGATTTTATTGCCGCAAAAAACTATTACGGAGATGTGGTTTTTCGTTTGCTTTTTAAGAGAAAAGCGGATTTAAAAGAATACGATGAAAAAAAACAGGAATATTACCGCAAGATGCTTACGCAATCAAAGAAATACAAATTAGCCAAGGATTATTTTGACGACCTGATTAAGCGGGCAAATTACCGGGATTATGTGGCAGAAAAGGAACAGGCGGAAAAAATTGAACAGATGAAGCAGAAATCAAATATAGTGCTGGAAACAAACCGGGGCAATATAGAATTAAAATTATTTCCTGATATTGCACCTTTGGCTTGCGAAAATTTTATCGGATTAGTAGAGAAAGGATATTATAATGGTATTATTTTTCATCGGGTAATCAAGGACTTTATAATACAGGCAGGAGATCCTACAGGAACAGGTGCAGGAGGTGAGTCTATTTGGGGTGATAGACCTTTTGCAGACGAGTTCAGCGATAAACTACAGTTTGATAAGCCGGGTGTTTTAGCAATGGCAAACTCAGGTCCAGACACCAATAAAAGCCAGTTCTTTATTACCGTAAAACCTACGCCCTGGCTAAATAGAAAACATACGATATTCGGCGAAGTTGTTTCGGGAATGGATGTGGTGAAGAAAATAGAAACTGTACCTACAGGCGAAAACGACAAACCCAAAGAAGAACAGAAAATTATAAAGGCGTATATTAAAAAAATAGAACAGGAGAAGAAAAAGTGATAGCAGATATTATAAAGAGGATTACGCAGATTGGATTAGTGGCGGTTTTGGTTTTGGGGTTTGTAAATAGTGGATTTACGCAGGTGAGTAAAGAAAAAAAGCCGGAGGCGCCTAAAGAGACAAAGAAAAATATAATCAAAACCGTAAGTAAGGAGATAGCTGGAGAGGTGACTGGGATTAGTAAAAATTTTATCGCTGTGGCTTATAAACGGGAAAAAGGCGTAGAAAGTGAGATGACTTTTGCCATAGAGGGAATTCCCAATTTGGAGCGCATTAAAAATTTAGAAGATATACAATTGCAAGACACGGTAATTGTGGGGTATGAAGAGTCAACTGAGATAGATGAGGAAGGCAAGGAGTTTACCAGACGTGTGGCAAAAACTATTAAGTTTGTAAAGCCAGCGCCTCCAGTTGTTCCTCCTCAAGCGTGGGAGGAAAGCACTGAGCCATAGTGCTAAGAGGGATTGAGATGGAATCCACAAGATTAAAATTAAAGATAGTTTTAGGGTTAGCAGCGGTGGCTTTCTTCCTTAATTTATTTCTGCCGTGCGCCCAGGCAGTGCAGATAAAGAGGGTGCAAAGAGGAGTAGCAAATTTTGATGGCGATGATGTGGTAATTTCTGTGGAGTTGCCATATGCTGTAGACCAGTCAAAATCAATTATTTTGCTATCGAACACAGCTTCTACTGTAAGTACCAGAGACCAAAACCACTTTTTTACCGCAGAATTTGAGGACAATAAAACCATTTCTATTGACCGTGCGGGTGCCTCTCCCTGTCCGAATAGCGTGCTCTGGCAGGTTATAGAATTTGAAGATGGGGTCAGGGTTCAACGCGGTATCTCCAGTATGCAGGCAACAGGTAGCGAAAATATGATAAAAGACATTACCCTTCCCATTACCCCTATTGACACTAGCAAAGCAGTGCCGATTGTTTATGTGCGCGCTGCATTTACTTCAAATAACCAGACTCACGAGTTATTTTTACTACCCACATTTCCTAGTAATAGCACTTTAAGATTAGAGCGTAAAGATGCTACTGGCACCAAGGCGATAAAGATAGTCTGGCAGGTGATTGAGTTTTTGTCTGATGCTACGGTGCAGACTGGAGCAGTGGAGATGCCAGCAGTAGCGGCTACTCCGCAAACTGTGGATGCTACGATTAGTGCGGTAAGTAAGCCCATTCTTTTTACTTATTTTACCGGCGATATAGATATAAATGGTCAAGATGCAAGGCTTTTTGTCTCTGGAGAAGTAATTAATTCTACTACTTTAAGATTTACCCGCGGTAATGCGGCGACAGGTAATTTGAAAGCATTTGTGCAATATTATGTAGTAGATTTAACTGATGGCTCAAGCACAGTGCAGTCTGGAACACATAGCTGGTCAACTACTCCTGCAGGTAGAGTGGCTATCAGTAGTTCTACAGATGCTACTCCTGTGGTGGTAACTACTTCTAGTGCCCATGGTTATTCTACCGGTGACCGGGTAAACATCAGTGGACATTCTATTGGAGGTCTATATCCTATTGATGGAAACTGGTTTATTACTGTGCTGAGCTCCACTACTTTTTCTCTGAATGGTTCCTCAGCGCATGGACTTGGTGCAGGCGGAGCTCAAGGTGGTGCCCAGAAATCCCAAACTTCAACTATCACTTCAGTAGACCCAACTAGAACCATGGTAATTAGAAGCACTCATGCTACCAGTGGAACAACAACCTCCACTTACGTTGACGACCTCTCTATTGGTGCAGAAATCTTAAGCGGGACAGTTTTTTCTACGATAAGGTCTTACCAGACCAATGCTATTTCTAGTGATACGAAATATTCGGTAATTGAGTTTTGTCCGATTACAGTAAAGACGCCTAATGGCGGTGAAACATTAGTAGTAAATGAACCTTATGAGATTACCTGGAGAGCAGCGGCTTCGGTTTCTAATGTAAAAATTGAATATTCTGATGATAATGGTAGCACTTGGAAGACGATTATTGCCTCTGTTCCTGCCACCGATAAAACTTATACCTGGACAGTAGGATATGATTCAGGTGGAAGCCCAATTTTACCGGCAGCAGAAAAAGATACAGATTGTTTAATAAGGATTTCAGATGTTTCTAATCCCAATCTAAAGGATGTCTCAAATGCAAACTTTACTATAAAAAGTAAATTACAAATAATATCTCCCAATGGCGGGCAGTTATGGTATGTAGGTGATACAGACAAAAATATCACTTGGAATAAATGGGGTAATTTTGGTAGCACGGTAAAATTGCAGTATTCTGTAGATGCCAGCCATGCCATCTGGACAGATATTTCCGGGGCAACCTCTTTACCACCGAATGATGGGGTTTTTAACTGGAATCCACTTCCCAGGGAAGCCTCAGGCACAACGGTAAAGGTAAGAGTAGTCTCTAATACTAATCCCAATGATGTCTTAGATGCCAGTGATAATAATTTTGAGATCCGCGGTAATATTAGGGTAGATAAACCTGATGCTACTTCAGAATGGCCAACCGGCTATCCCCATGATATAGAATGGATGCTGAACTCTAATTCTGATCTGGTTGATATCTATTATTCTTTGGATAACGGTGCTACTTATTCAAGGTTAACTCCTGAAGCAGGTGTTGATGCCCATAATGTGGATGCTACCCATGGAAAATATACCTGGACACCACCTTTGGCTCAAGCAAGTGACCTTTCTAAGATAAAAGTCGTTGACCACAGTGATGCTAATGTCTTAGGAATAAGTGCTACCTTTAAGATTATTCCTTCTATAAAAGTTGACCAGCCAAACGGTGGCGAGGTTTGGAAGGTTGACCAGCCCCAGAAGATAAAATGGACTATTGGCCCAGCAACAGGGATTACTTATGTAACCATAAAATACTGCACAGATTTTACTACTACCAAGACCTGGCAGGTGGTTAGTGGTGGGGCTCAGGTAGATGCAACTTTGGGTACAGCGGGTTTTGACTGGATAGTTCCTGATGCTATAACCGCAGGCTCTACTGTAGGTATAAGGATTGAGAAATACTTAGATAGCAATATCTATGATGAATCTAACGCGGGTTTTCAGATTAAAGGAGATATCAGTATCATCCAACCTGCGGCAGGCATAAAGGTTCCGGCAAATCAGGATTTTGTGGTCTCCTGGATACCGCACGGAAGTTTAAATACTGCCTATGGCGCTAATTTTCGGTTGGCTTATTCTAATAATGCTGGTGTAAGTTATACTACTATTTATTCAGGATTAAATGGTAGCGCAGGAGAAAAGACCTGGTTTTCTGCGAATATTCCTATAGATAATTTAGGCGAGAGCGATTCCCGTATAAAGGTGGGCTTAATTGGAGATGACTCACCACCCAATGGTGTTTATGGAGAATCAGAGAATTTCTATATAAGAGGGAATATTGCGGTTAGTTATCCTAATGGCGGCCAAATCTTTAATATAGG
>Ga0207433_10014790_pt1 | contig 11235 bp, 9 predicted proteins | sample YelNatPaOPGAMG01_FD_187559 | JGI IMG/M metagenome (GOLD analysis project Ga0207433, IMG submission 187559) | Hot spring thermophilic microbial communities from Obsidian Pool, Yellowstone National Park, USA - OP-RAMG-01 (SPAdes) (version 3) | ecosystem: Environmental > Aquatic > Thermal springs >...
CACAAAGAGTGCGCAGAAATGAAAAGCAGCTCTAACCTGATAGAATCGGCAAAAGCTGGACTGCAAGGGGAATGCTGAAATACCAGGTTGGCCAATAGAGGGACGTCGCCTGATGTCAGGGAAAAGTCTTGAATGATTCGACAAAGTGGCTGGAGCCGATGTACGAGCGAAACTGAGGCCGCCAAACGACTCCACTCCCGCCAGCACAGATGATGTCGTCGCTCTCTTCGACTTGGACCGCACATTCTGCGGGCTTCCATGTCCGCGTATACCCGTTCGCGCTCCGATCGTTTCATCCGAAGCAACTCTCATCGACTGGGGAAACAAATCGACGTTCCTGTGCTTCATACCAATCGTGACTTTCCAGGAACGCTGTTGTTGCGATTTCGGTGCAAGATAGCCGTGCGTGAAACAGAATATTTTTTGCGACTGTACCTCCGTGTTTTCACGACCACACGAACTAGCAGTAAAGAAACAGAGACGCCCGTGGTGTGCCTCGTTGCGTTTTCTTTCCGTATGATGATCAATGGGTCCTTTTTTACCATTGACTCCAAGCAGTCTTTGAGAATATCGGTTTTTGACGCGCAACCCATGTACTCGTTTCTTTCGGTGTTCCTCAACCATCTGACTTGTGTGGTACTACCGACCTTCAATAGGAGTGTCGTCCTCCTTGCAATGCTCAGTACATAGTATATACTATAGGAAACTCGTCTACGATCTATACGGTACATTGCAACGTGATGTCCATCTCGTGGTAGACACCGCATCGCCGGCGGAAAAAGATTGCGTTGGACTACTAGAAGAAGCGAATCATGCATAACTGAACACCATGCAGTGTCGAGTTGTGCATGTAGCAAACAAAGTGCGTTCTTTTCCTCCACCACAGATTGTCCAGAGAGCTCTTGTCCATTTACCAGGAATCACTCTTGTTCTGGTTTCGTGGCAAGCATCTTTTTCCAGGACAGTGATCAGCGTGATCATCATCCTGCATTTTTATGAACGGTCTCGTTGAGATTCACGGTCAAGGTTTGCATGAAGAACATACAGCAGCACAGCGCTGTGCTTGGAACGAAAAACATTCGCCAGCTACAGCCATCACGTCGTCTCCGGGACGCACGAAGGAGTTTCGCAGGAAAAGCAATCATGCATCTGGACAGAGGTCTTTGGGTCCACTTCCGAGAGTCCTGCACGGGCAACGCGATATCGGAGCGGAGCACCAGGGCAAGAGGCTCCAGTTACGTTAAACTCCGCTTTTTATGACCTCGTTCGACACATGGAACTGTATGCTCGCACCCAATTTAGCTGGCCATGTGGTGCTGTTCGATGCTGCTGTGTGACGCCTGAGAACACCCGCCCCGTATCTGCTTCATGACCCTGCATGGGTCTCTGCAGCTCGGCCCAGGCCTATTCAGTTTGCTGGGACATGATGTGGAGACTGCCGAATGAGGAAAACTGAAAGCTCCATACAATGGAACCGGATCCGAGCGACAAAAGCGTTGTCGATGTTATCCAAAGCATTGTCACTGCGCATGGGGTAGCTCGCTTGAGCGCAGTAGCCAACAACAGTTACGTCGGTGCTAGCGCTCCGCGCAGGCGTTGCATCGCTAACGCACTCGGCTCAGTGAACGGTGTTTACCGCTCGACTAGGGAATAGCGTTGTCCCGCAGAAGAGCTATTTGAACACACGCTGCGTATGCCGAACGAGGCAGAGGGCCGCAAGGTAGCCCTAGCAGCGTTCCTCGCCGTGCTCTTCTACCGTTTGCAGGACGACAAGTGCCGGGCCGCGCGGCAAAGACTCTCTAGGGAAACCGTTCGCGATGGCTCCGGTGCGATGTTTGAGCTTGTTGCTCCGCGTTATGACTTTGTGAACAACGTGATCAGTCTTGGACTCCACAGGGGCTGGAAGCGAACTGCAGTAGACGCTGCCCTGAAACCTTTTCTTGTAGCCAGCTCCGAGCGAGCAGAGCTCCAGGTCCTTGACCTGGCGACGGGAACCGCTGATCTCGCCATAGATATCGCTCAGAGATACGGCAGTTATGTGAAGCAGGTTGTTGCGGTTGACCCGTGCTCCCGAATGCTCGACATTGCGAGCAGGAAGCTCGCCAGAGCTCAGGTATCCGATAAGGTGTTGCTCGTGAAAGGTGTTGCCGAGGAACTTCCGCAGGAATGGACGAACAGATTTGACGTCTGCATTATTGGATTCGGAGTTCGGAACTTTGCAGATCGAAAGAAAGGTCTCTGTGAAGTTTGGAGAGTGCTAAAAAAAGCTGAGGCGTCAACAGCGACCCCCACTGACCCTGTTAGCCGTCTGGTGGTGCTGGAAATTACGGAACCGCGCGGCCGCAGCATCGCAGCACCTATCGCCCGCTTCTTTCTGCGAACATGTGTACCCTTGCTCGGTGCGCTCTTTTCCCTGCGGCTTCGAGAATATTGCTATCTGCAAAGGAGCGCACGTCTCTTCCCACCGTTAGATGAGTTTCTGGAGGCGATGCGTGATGAATGCTGTCTTGAAACCATACGAGCTCAACGGCTACCGCCTTTTGGACTTGGTCCCGCGCTCATCATAGTGAAACCAGCGCCGAAACAGGCCTCTGTAGAGGCAGCGGCGCTTGCTCCGGAGGATGCGTTCGTGAATTCGAGCGCTACGCCATCGCGAAGCTCGACTGACGCGCCTTGGCACGTGGAAAGCGCGCCCCGGAACGATGAACGAGACGCATCTGGGGTTGCGCCACCCTCGAGTGTAGTCGCTTAGTATGCAAGCGCGTGCGCAATGCACGGTATTGTGCTTCAGTTGGATGACACATATGAAACACTTGCTGCAACGTTTATTCAAGTGTGATGGTGAAACAAGGCTTGCACATCGTTCGAGTCAGATCCGGATAGATGAGGCTATCATAGGCAACGCTTCCACGTGATATCGGACAACTGCTTTGCAGTCGTTCGCGCCTGCATCGTTCCGCTGAAAGTTTACCCTAGCGTTATCCAGGAGGGTTTTTGTCCACACGGCTTCGCTTGTTTCAATGATTCTCGTTGACATTACCAGGATCGAGGCTAACTTCCTGAAACTCGATGAAGCACCAGGCGCACTGGCAGCAACGCGGGTGGTTGATTTGGCGACGGCGATCGGTCGGCGCCAGCCAGATGCGCATGTTCGATTTTCGCGCACTCCATGTGAGCCTGCGGAAACACACAAGCGGTATACGATGTTGCGAAGAGCGCAAACTCTATGGGTTATTCCGGGTGAAAGAACTAGTTTGAGAGACCCGTGCTCTACAATTTTCGCAGCGGACTCTTTATGTTGCCCCGAGGATGTTCTTTTCTTTGAGGATTGCGATAAATCGATTTCGGGAAACTCTGACAGTGTTACAGGGAACCTGTTGCCAGAGCTCGAAAACACCCACCTATCCAAGCTGCTCGAAGGTCGTGAAGCATTTCGGTGCGTGACGTATAAGGGATCAAAGGACCATGGTGTCGTAAGCGGTGTCAACGAGAACGGCGTTGCAGTCGCACTCAAGTTTGCGGCAACAAGGCCAATGGGTACACCCCCGGAGGGCCAAGTTACCGGTGAGTGCTTGACCTTTCTAGCACTTAGGTTCGGTAAGACCGCTCTACACGCCGCCCAGCTTCTTTCGAAGATTGTCGACCAGCTAGGTGTAAAGGCCGCAGCGCGTGCTGCAGGCACGGAGTGGTCCCCAGGCTTCGTCCTGGTGGACGCGCACGGTGCCTGGCTCCTAGAAACAGCCAGCGGCTTCTGGGCACTCAGTAAGACCTCGAAGGAGATATGCTTGTACAGGGATCAGCTATACATTGAGGAACCTCTAACCTATTCGACTTCTTTAGAATCCCTCGTTGCGGTGGGATCTTCATCGTCTGCATCGGGCCGGGGCAGAATCAACTTTCGGATGTTGTTCCATCCGACGGGGGCTGAATCATCACGTGATCTCAACGCTTCCGTGAATAGGATGAAGGAATTGAAATCCAGAGCGGCATTAAGTCCGCTTGACTTGGCCAGCTTGATCCAGATGGTACGAGAGCATGATTTGCCCTCGTCGGTGCTTCCCGAGGCGAGCGATACCCAGCACACCATTCGAGCCGGGGCATTCATATCTGTTCTCACACCGGACGCTCCGCGCAGGTTTCATCTTTTTACCTGTGAACACTACACCGAATGTGCAATGTTCAAGCCTATTTTTCTAGATAGAGCGGCTAGTTCTCAGATAAGCACCGTGCATGCTTCGTATCTTGGAGAGACAGGGACGCTGCATCGCCGACGGCGCTATGCGCTTGAACGGAAACGGCTCGATCTTGAGCGTACGACCGTTCGCGTCTTGCAGTATCGCGACCAAGAGGAGCGGCGTTGCGCCTATCAACCCGCAGACATCTGTGAACGTTTGAGATTTCTAGAAATGATCTGCGTCGAAAAGGCGCTGAGCGTTTGCGGGTATTCGACGAGTTTCATGCAGGCGGAACACGCCGCCCTGTGTCGCGGCTTTGAACAGCGACTCTTGCAGATGGGCAAAAAGTATTTCAAAATGGATACAAAGATGCTATATCCCACAGAGGTATCGCAAAAAGATTGGCCTGACCTTTTCCAGCGGTACGCCGAAGACACGAAGGAATCTCTGTTTGAAAAGACGCTCATGAGGGAAGAGTATGAATATGAGCTGTTCATGCTCGACGGAGGCGATCCGCTCGCACAAGCTCGCCGTATTCGAGGTTTGCAACTCGCCCCGTCACCTGGAGAGCATTTCTGCATGCCTATTGTGCGCGATATCCCAGAGCAGCCGGATGCGTCTATGCCGCATGTCTACGTCTACAAACCGGACACGAGAGACTCTGCGAACGCGCAAAACAATGCGCAGTGATCGCATCGAACTCTGGTTGGGCTTAGATATAGGATTGAGCTTTGCGTTGGGACGGATGGCTGCAGCCTGTAGATATCTCGTAGGCATAACACATCCTATGGGTCATTATTGACGTTCACGTCTCTATAACATTGCACTGCTCGTTGAAAGAGCCACCCGGAATGAAGAAGGCCCCGCCTAGGCGTGAACATTCTCCTCATCGCGCAATTTGAGCTGTGCTAGCAAGCATTTCGTTCTGAGAGCAAATGCTTTCTGGCAATCCGCCTAAGTATGCAACTCCAGCACATATTTCATGCTCTCTCTAGCCAATGCTGAATGATTGTTTGGTCGATTAAGTTCACAAAACAACTTCCGGTTCGCCGAACGTTTCCCGGCGGATATCCGCAGAATGGCATGTAAAATGATCCGATAAGGTTCTGACGCGATGCAGCTTAGCCTCTCTGAGCAAAAGCCAGGTTCTTCTGAACACGCGCGCCAGTGCCGGTACGTCTTGCTTTCGTCGAATGCCCCGAGTCAGCGCCTTCGAAGTCGGCAATAATGATCAGCCTCTCGCTTGCGCAGTCTTCTCTCGGCAATTTGCAAATGCGGTTTCACGGGAGGCATTCCAACCAACCGAGCCGCTATGGGAACTGACTTGCATCTGCCAGGCTCTAGCGAGCCAAGGTGCCGTGCACAAGTCGTGGTGAGCCTGTCGAATGCGTTCTACTCGAGCATTTTCGCATTCAGGTTCGTAAAATGTACCCGCCTTCGCGCAGTGACTTCATTTGACCTGTTGCTCTCAATGCCTTGGCGCGTTCGCGCGAGCGGAAAGTCGAGACCGCTCTATTCTCCTAATCCAGGGTGCTGATACACCCATGGCGGCCATGTATGCAATGGTGGTCTTCCGCTGGCCGTCACCTCAGAGTACCTGCCGAAACAAACGCAGCTCGCACCCCTCTGCCTGGGAACACTCCAATAGACTCCAAGCCTCGCGTCGCCTGCCGAGCGAACGCACGCAGCGCTTGTGCTGTGGCATCCAGCCATGCGAACTGGAGGAGCAGCATGCATCCACATGCGACGTGCGCTGCCTCATGCTCGTGTTACACCAGACGTCCGTAATATTCAGCGTAAACGTAACGCCTGGCGAGCTCTGGCCACTGCACAAGAAAACGATCTGCAAATCTGTACAAGATCTTCCCGGTGAGAGACAAGCTGTAAACACGCGCGACTGTCTCGATGAAAATAATTCTTGGATACGCGCTAGCAGGTCTGGTTCTCGTCAACGAGTTCCAGATTCGAACGATAAATGCTATCAGACAAAAAGGCACACAGGTTCCTGGTCCGTTGCATAGTACGACATTAGGTGCTGGTGCTCGCATGCGAGCGTTCGTTGCCAGTGATTGGCTGGAAAGAAACAACCCCGCCGCACTGGCACAAGCGTGGATGCTGGTGAATACACTTGTTATCCATGACTGACCAACTTCACGAGCGCGAGGCACTGCCACCCAGTTCAGAACGCGAAAGCCTGGAGGAAGGTCACTCTGAAAACGCTCTATCCAACGAGGGGTGCGTTTGTCAGTCTTTGCATATACAAACGTCACCCAGACGGGGGCGTCGACCCAGCGCTCGCTGAGCAAGCCGCCGTCACGACTGAGAAGCCTATGCATCTCTGTTGTGTGCCCGCCGGATCCTAGCACGACCAGCAAGTGCAACGGCTGATCAGCTCCGATGCGCAGCTCTTCGAAAGGTCTCCTTGCCCAGAGCTCCTCAAAAACACGCTTGTTTGGGCTGCTGCACTGCGTTCGGCGACGCTCGGCTTCCCGTGCGAAGCACGAGCGCCGCGACAAGTTCGCGGAACTGAGCAGCACGCCCTTGGAAAAGATCAACACGATGCCTAGCACTACCGAGACCGCAAAAAGACCCACATATATAGACATACTCGGCTTGGCCGCCCCAAGCAGGGGTAAAGGCCGCCAACAAATCCCAGACAAAGATCGTATTACATTCTCAGAGACGCCAAATGCATTCCACATCCAGGTGCATGTCATCAAATGCTTTTTCGCGGTTTGTTGCAGATGCATTCGAAGTGCGTTCATTTGAAGAAGTAAAAAATCCAAGCAAGAGACATGGACATGGTAGTCGGGGATCCAGGAGGGTCATCATCGCCGGTTTCCGGGGAAAAAACCTGAAAATACATCTTGGCGCCAAACGTCGAACATAGAGGTGCAAATGACGAAGAACAAGAGGAAGAAGAACCAAACGGAGATAGATGAGAAAAGATATCTGATCGATGGGGCGATGACGAGACTGTAGTGGCACAGAGGGTGTGAGTTCCAGGAATCGTAGGATGGATGGGTTCCAGCAAAGGTGATAAACGCATGAAGGTCGTGGCCCGAGACTTCAATTCCGCAATCAATATCAAACGATATGCGATGCTGACGACGAGATCCGAGGTGCTGACGCGATCCCACTTTGTGGAGCAGCCTCTCAGGCTCGAAATCTGCATGGATAAACACTGAAACCGGTAGCATGCGCTTGTTCAAAATAGGCTGGGAGATGTCTGTGAATGGATACATATATGTTTACCCTGCATAGTTGTAGAACGATTCTCGTTTTATTGCTCACATGCGTATAAATGTGCTCGATGCTGACTTTCTGCTAGGGATCGACAACGTGATCTGGGGACGTGCTTGCGGGGCGTGCTGTTGAACGATTTCGTCTCTTTCGGGAACGCCCAGATTCCGCATCGATGCCGCCTCGCATATCCTTCGAGCTCCTCCAGAATTCGTTCTTTTCGCATACTGGGGTGCAGGCATCCCCAACCAGTAACGAGCAGCGTTCTGTTTATATGCAATCGGTCTTCGAGCCTGAGAACGTCCGCAACCACAGATCCATCTAATTTGTATGCTGAGATCCATAGCTGTGCCATCATCTGAGAAGGAAGCAATTGCGTCAGGACGTGATGCATCTGCGTGGCCACCCAGCTTGTACGCGCCTCGAAGCAGAGACCACGAAGCTCTGCCCGCACGCGACGGAACAACGGTGTGTTGTTTGCGTGGTTCGAATCGAAGGAGAGTCGTGCGCTTTTTCCTCCGGGCCGGGTACAAGTCTCGACGTGCTCGTTTTCATCTATCCATACCTCGGTTTCCTCATCTGCCAGTGCACGTCTTCGTCGTGGCCTTCCAGAAAACGACTTTGATGTCTCTTGTGTCCAAACGTCTCTCCCAGTGCTTACGGGGATTTCAAAGATTATTCTCAAACTGGGTAGAACTTTACAAACTTTGCAGAACAACACAATATCCTGAACAGTGCGATCCGGCCGTGCCTCGTAGAGATACTTCCCGTATCGCTCCAGGAGCTGCCTCATGGATACGAAGCTGTCGTCTTCATGATTGTAAGCGCCACTTACACACTGACCCATCCAGAACGTTCAAAAGTCGGCTGCGGATCCGTTGCAGCCCAGTTGTACGACAGCGCACTACCAGGCAACTGCTGAAGCTTTGTTTTAACTCCGATGCGATTCAAATTGCGATTTGCGTCATGTCATCTGAAACGCCTCGCGTTCCGTGTCCGGTTGCCGCTTGGGATCCAACAGCTGCAACGCACCGCTACGCTTTTGGTTTCAAGATGGTGCGTGTGTCGGGGTCGGGGTGTCCGGCGGCACAGTAGGCGCTGAAGCAGGCCGTACATCACGAGGATCGCTGGGCCAAGCCCGTGCTTTCGGGGGACACTGCGCTGAGGCTGGTGGACTGGGATCGAGACTCTTGAAGCGCTACGGTCACTTTGCTACGGACTCGTAGTGTTCACGCACTAGAGGTGTTTTGACCACGATTCCTGATCCTACACCTCTACGGAGAAAAATGAAAATGGAGCACAGAAATACGCGATCGGTTCCTGTTTATCGTTTCCCCCGACCCCTGTCGTAGATATACAGCGTTGACATTCGAAGTGCAGCAACAGAGGTATCCGATTTTATACCTGAAGTTCGGATCCAAGTTGTGTTTTCGGAGTGACTGCTTCGATACTTTTCGATTAGAACCTGTTGAGTCACCGGATTTGAGATGATTCGCGATACACTCGATCAACGGTACGTACAATGAACGATTTGATCATCAAGTCGTGGGCGCAAGCCGCCACTCTGCTCCATGCCTTACATGTAGCATACTGGGACCGCACATTCTGCAAGTTTTCTGCAGTTCTTGTTGAAAGCAAATCGCGGGCGCAGCAAGTCGTGCTGCTGTATTGACGACGACATCATCTCGACGTCGGCCGTTATAGAGTTTTCGCAGAAGCTCATGCCGAAAGTTCACTGAACTTTTCACGTCGTAGATGGATCCGCTCTACATGTATGTGTGGTTCTTTTGTGTACATCTCTGATACGACATTCAACAGCAGCATGATGTCTCGAACGAGATACGCTCGCACAGACTCCTGGCTCTTGTGCTTGCGTGGAAAATGATCTTGATCGTGGATTTCTGTCATCGCAGCGATCGCCTCTATTGGGCCTGTGTAACCGATTTGCCGGACGGCGGCATATTCGGGTAGAAGTTTCGCGATTTGTTCTCTAGCTTGGATCTGCCATCTAGCCCTCGTCTGATCACGAAGAACATCGCCTTCCGCTAATGCCCTAATGAGTAGAGCAGCGCGTGCTCGTACATGCTGCGGACAGACTACTCACCAGGGAGGTCGCCCAGACGGAGCCCGTGATCAAAGCGTAGGGCGCCGGGTGCGGAAACGGAGAACGGCATCGAGTTTAGCCTTCCTTTTTTGTCAAGAGCATGTACCAAGCGATGAGGCAAGTGTTCATTCGCCGCCAGGAGGCTCTCGGATGAAGAGGAGCTGTAGTGGACCTGTGCGGTAACACATGACCACAAGCGAGTGATATCGCTGCGGAGGCTCGCACCGACGCTGTACCCAAAGGTGATGAACGTAGGAAGCGAAGCGCAGATCGCAACTCCTGTCTGTGCATCAAATGCGTCGGCAACAGTCGTAAGCTGTGCAATAGGGACTTGGACGCTGTATTCTACATTGGCCGCCTGCTGAAAATCGAGCCAGCGGGAATGGAGTGACCGGTGTATCCCAAGCGCTATATAGAACAGAGAAAACAGAAGCAGCCACACAAAAAGCCCGTAAATGACGGTGCTGATGACGACGGGACGAGATTCAAACTTTAGATTGCACGCCCGAGCTAGCTTGATGGACGGTTTCCATTCTAGAATGTGATGGGTTTCAGCGAGCCAGAACCCGAATGTGTGGTAGACTCGTCGTCCCTCAATCAGGTGCGGCTTCTTGAGGAACCGTGTGGGCGCGAGGATAACGTCGGCTGTGCAGTTTGTCCTCCAAAGCGGTGCGATTCTGTTATACACAGAGGAGTCAATTCTGGAGCACTTGTAGCAGCGCGCTTCTTTGTTCTTTTTCGCTCTCTTCATAGGCATTCAATAAACGGATTGTACCCCATAGGTTGGAGAAATGTCGCGGGAACATTTCATGCCCTCAGTTCTGTATTGCGAAAGAAAAGACGTCAATGGTACAAATCTGTTATTCAGGAGTGACCAGGCGGATGAACCGCCGGTCTCGTTGTCCCAATCCTGAACGACCTTTACCATACACGGAGCTTATCCAACGCCATCTCCAGGACTATCTCGACACGTTTCCATCCGAAACCATGTGCTCCTTATGATATACTATGCAAGAAGCCACAGGATTTGAGGTTTTCGCACCTTTGATACGAGCGTTGGCGAAGAGACGAGGATGATGAAAGAAACGGGTACGCGTCTACGGGAGGCTGTCGTGCGTTGGATAACCTTAACTCGATATCGTATTGAGATCCGAACGCTTCACCCATGATTGACGGGTATTCGTCTCGTTCGATGAGACTTTGTTCGAGACAGATGGGAGACGTGTATTTGGGTGCTCAACGGGTTCCAAACTGCTATTTGTAAAGCAGCGACAAGTGATAAAGACGATAACATCAGCCGGGGCGTGATTTATATCATGCGTTAGCCTAAAACTCACCAGATGTACAGGATCGCGCAACACCTCATGCTTCCTTGAAGCACTCTTCTTGGCGTCTACCGCCCACATTCTTCTGTCCTGCCGCTAGAAGACGTCGCTTTCCATGCCTCCCAAACTGTCAAGGTGGACGCGGCTGCGAGCCTCTTCTGCTTGGTTCAATGCATTCAAAACTGTCCTTCGTTGCCAGACGTCATTTCGACGTTCACGGATCCATTGACGAGTCGTTCGCATTCGGGACAACGCTATATGCGGCATGGCATTGTTGATCACGCGTCTTATTACCCGCAGAGGCCTCGCCCAGCTTCTCACGCCTTGAAGCATCTCGAGAAGCTAATTTTCGTATGAGTTTCGGACGTGGGGCAGGCAACTGTTCGCA
>Ga0207433_10014799_pt1 | contig 11228 bp, 6 predicted proteins | sample YelNatPaOPGAMG01_FD_187559 | JGI IMG/M metagenome (GOLD analysis project Ga0207433, IMG submission 187559) | Hot spring thermophilic microbial communities from Obsidian Pool, Yellowstone National Park, USA - OP-RAMG-01 (SPAdes) (version 3) | ecosystem: Environmental > Aquatic > Thermal springs >...
TATAGGCAGTGCTTTTTGCCATTTTTTTCTTAATTAAGGCAATCATTAAATTTTGCGAAAAGTACTGGTCAAAAGTTTTAGCGAGATTCTTTCTCATCTGTTCAGGAAAAACGACCAGCCCTTGTAAGATTTGGGTCAAGAGTTTAATCATATAATGGATAAGAATGGTGCTATCAGGCAGGGTGATTCGTTCAACTGATGAATTGGTTAAGTCGCGTTCGTGCCAGAGGGCAATCGTTTCTAAACCGGCTAAGGCATTGGCACGCACAATTCGGGCTAATCCGCAAATCCGTTCTGAAAGTTCTGGGTTTCGCTTATGGGGCATTGCGGAAGAGCCGGTCTGACCAGCGGTGAAAGGTTCGGCTAATTCGGCGATGTCGGATCGCTGGAGGTTTCTTACTTCAGTGGCGATACGCTCTAAACTACCGGCAATGATGGCTAAGGTAGTTAAAAGTTCGGCATGGCGGTCACGGGGAATTACTTGGGTAGCGACCGGTTCGGGCTTTAAACCTAAGCGTCTTAAAGTCAAAACCTCAACATTGGGTGGGACAGTAGAATAGGTGCCAACCGCACCCGAAATCTTACCAAACCGAAGATTTTCCCGAACCTGTCTTAACCGAGTAATGTTTCGCTTCATCTCTTCATACCAGGATAGACATTTGAAGCCAAAGGTTATCGGTTGGGCATACATCCCATGAGTTCTGCCAATCATCAAGGTCTGCTTATGGTTAAGCGCTAATTTCTTAATCGTCGCTAATAACTCGGTTAAGGCTTTGTTGATATAATCGCAGGCTTGAATTAGGCGCAGGGCAAGCGCGGTATCAACAATATCATAAGAAGTTAAGCCAAAGTGTAAAAATCTTCCTGCTGCACCAATTGTTGTTTCAACACTTTTTAAGAAGGCAATTAAATCGTGTTTGGTGATTGTCTCAAATTTTTCAATCTGTTTAAGGTTAAATTTTGCCTTTTCAATTTTTCGAGCTGCGCTTTTCGGAATCATACCAATTTGGGCTTGTGCCCAAGCAACTGCTTGTTCAACTTTTAGCCAATAGTGATACTTGTTTTCCTCTGACCACAGGTCAGCCATCTCTTTAGTAGTAAAACGTGGTATCATTAGACCCGATAGAAGAATCTTAATCTTTCGCCTGACCGGTCAATTAAAATATTTAACTCTTGGTAAGGCTTAGCGGCTAATCGGGCAAAGTCAAAGGCATTGGCAGGCACTTCGCCGTTAATAGCTAAAATCACATCACCGACTTCAATCCCCATTGTCTCACCAATCTTACCCGGCTCAAGTCCAATCACTAAGACACCAGTATTAGTAAATAACTGATACTTACGAACAAGATAAGGATTGATGTCAGTAACCGTAATGCCCAGCGTGGTCTTTATCTTTTGGAACTTGGGTTCAGCCTCCTTAGTTGCCCCCATTTTTTGGGCTTCTTGGACAAATTTTTTAATCCGATTAATTGGGATAGCAAAACCAATCCCTTCCGAACCACCGGCTTGAGAAAAGATAAAGGTATTGATTCCAATTACTTCACCATTGGCATTAACTAATGGACCACCGGAATTGCCGCGGTTGATTGCAGCATCGGTTTGAATCATATCCTTATAGATTCTACCCTCTTTTTGACCGGCTTTAACGGTTCGGTTGAGTGCGGAGATCACACCAACCGTGACCGTCGGACGGGTATCTTCAAGGAGAAATCCATAAGGGTTACCCAAGGCAATTGCCCATTCCCCAATCATTAAATCATCGGAATTGCCTAAGATTGCATAAGGAAGTCCTTTGCCATTGATTTTCAGCAGGGCGATGTCTTGCGAGTGGTCAATATCAATGACATCAGCATCAAACTGTCGGCCATCGGGCAGGGTTACTTTAATCTTAGTCGCATTCTCAACTACATGGCCATTGGTTAAAATATAGCCATCCTCAGTAATAATTACACCCGAGCCCAACCCTTTAATCTGTTCCCGAAATTGCCGCTTGGGGAAAAATTCGGAAAAAAATTCATCAAAGAAAGGGTCGGCAAAAAATGGTGCGGTAGTGATAATGCGAACCTGAGTTACTGTGATGGAGACGACGGCGGGGCTAACCTTTTGGGCCGCTTGAACAATTGCATTTTTTCGGGAGTTTGTGATTTCAGTTTGACTGGTTTGAGCAGAAAGAGTATTAAATTTTGGTGGTTCGGGCAATTTATGCCATAAACCGATTAGTGCCACCACAACAATAATTAAACCAACTGTGATTATCCCAATCCGAGTCATAACGAGTTAATTTTATTCGTGATTGATAAAAAGTCAATATCAAGTCACATTAAACTTTTGACACAAAAAGAAATAAAAACGATATGGGTCCAATTTATAAGTGTGGGATAAGTTTTATTTTGACTAACGGAAAAAAGATTAATAAATTTTCCGACTTGACAGTTGAATATTCTTTATTACAATATTTCCGAAACTAAATGGTTTACTAAGTAAATTAAATTTGCTCTTTGAAATACAGTTAGCGAAATTTGACGCCACGGAAAACACACCTAACTTAACCTAACCGGCGAGTTCCCCTTTCCAAGGGGAATTATCATACTTCATCTCTACTGCTACCCACTGTAGCAGGACCCAACTCAGTGTTTTCCGTGGCTTAATCTTTTGTTACGATCGAACTTGTTTTTTAGCAAAAGTTAATTTTCAAGAACACCATACTAACTTGGGACCTATGAGACTTGTGCAAAAATCCTTAAATCGGCCTATGACGGATTAACCAATATAAGTAACATTGCGGCGCTAACACCTCAAAACCGGTCGGGCTTGAAGAAGACCGCCCGCGGCTGGACGTATACCCGATTCGGACTAACCGCATACGGCTGGAAAATCTGTCTAAATCGAGCAAAGGTCTTTTCTTACATTTCGCTTACCGCCTACCACTAACCGCTTAACATTAAAACTATTTGATATTTCTGGTAGGATGATAAGAGAGATTGCCACGCCTGCGGGTAAAAGTGAGATAAAAATACCGCTCAAAGGAATAAATCCGGGAATTTATTTCTTACAATTGGGGGAAGAGAGCAAAAAGTTCCTGATCGTCAAATAAAGGCAGAGTATTAGGTTGGTTTATTGCAAGGCTGAAGCCTTGCCCTACATATCTCAAGAAAAGAGACCAAAAAGTTCTTGGTTGCGAATTAAGGAGGCTATTCAGGAGCCTTAGGAATGGGCTAATCCCAAGCCTAACCATGATCCTAACCCCTGGCCTTTCCACCTGCCTAACCTCAAGCTCTGCCATTGCCCTACGCTTTGGTCTTACCTTTAGCCAAACATCTTGCCTATCTTTTACCCTAACTGCCTGGCTAACATAATGCCTATCCTCTATACCGTTTCCTCTAAGGTATCGGGGCTAGCCCCACCCTAGCCCCCGATGATTGGTCAATAGGCTATTCGGGCTGAAAAATCAATAACTTACATAAATGTTTAAAATAATTTACCCTTTAGTAATTCCCGGGCGATTACTAACCTTTGAATCTGGTTGGTGCCTTCGTAAATCTGGGTGATTTTGGCATCCCGCATCATCTTTTCCACTGGATAGTCTTTCATATAACCATAACCGCCAAATATTTGAACCGCATCAATCGTCACCTCCATTGCTACATCCGAGGCAAAGAGTTTTGCCATTGAAGAGTAGCCGGCAATATCTTTTGCCCCAGAATCAACATGGCGGGCCGCAGCATAAACTAAGGCACGGGCTGCCTCAATCTTAGTTGCCATATCGGCTAACATAAATTGAATTCCTTCCAGAGCCGAGATGGGCGCACCGAATTGAACTCGGTTTAAAGCGTGTTCGGTTGCGGCTTCTAACGCACCTTGCGCAATCCCCACTGCCTGGGCACCGACCCCAGGGCGGGTTCGGTCAAATGTGCGCATAGCAATAACAAAACCCGCGCCCTCTGGTCCAATTCGGTTCTCAACGGGAATTCGGCAATTCTCAAATATCAGTTCCGCTGTAATACTGGCACGAATCCCTAATTTATTTTCGTGACGACCGAATTTAAAACCCGGGGTACCTTTTTCAACAATAAAGGCGGAAAGCCCCCGACCACCTTTGGTTCTGTCCGTAGAGGCGATTATCGTATAGAGATGAGCAACTTCGCCATTGGTGATGAAATGTTTTGTCCCATTTAAGATATAATAATTACCATCCCTGACTGCGGTCATCTGAATACTTGAAGCATCCGAGCCGGCATTTGGTTCGGTAATGCCAAACGCACCAATCCATTCGCCGGATGCCATTTTCGGTAAAATTCTTTTCTTTTGTTCTTCACCGGCAGCAAGAATTATTGGGTAGGCGGCAAGACCATTAGCCGCATAACAGACACCAACGCCACCGCAGATGCGGGAAATTTCTTCAACCACCAGACACATCTCAAAGACGCCGCCGCCACTGCCGCCGTATTCTTCAGGAATGTAGACACCAAAAAAACCAGCCTTGGCCAATTCATTCATTATCTCATAGGGGAACTCACCTTTTTCATCAAGTTGGGCGCGCACTGGTTTTACTTTTTCTTCCGCAATTTTTCGGGCTAAATTCTTTATCGCCTTTTGTTCGTCAGTTAAAAAATATTCCATCTTAACTCCTTTCTTTATTGAGAAATTTAATTCAACCTTTCCTTGATATCTTCAGCTACTTTTTTTAGGCACTCATTGATTTCTTTGGCAACTTTTTCAAAGACCGCCAAAGGTTGACCAACCGGGTCAATAATTTCCTCATTGGTTTTAAAGGCATATTCGCGTAAAAGGAATGTCTTTGCTTTTGCCGAAGGTTCTAATTCAAGAACCGAATCTTTATGTTTGGGTGACATCACTAAGATAAGGTCAGCATTATTAATTAATTCTTTAGTTAAGGGTGCGGAGAGGTGATGAGTAATATCCGCTCCATAACTCTTTGCTGCAATGACTGCAAACTCCGAGGGCAAATTGCCCGAACTAGCAATTGTGCCGGCGGAATAGACGAAGACATTTTTCTTTTCCAACATCTTTTCCAAAATTCCTTTCGCCATCGGACTACGACAAGAATTACCCGAACAGACCATTAGGACCGAAAAGTAGACATTACCACCCAACTTGACCTTTCTCCCCAATACCCTTTCAATCTCAAGGATTGGAATTGCACCTTTGCGAACAATAATTGGAACGGGCGAGGACAAGTCAATTATCGTTGATAATAAAGTTTTTTTCAGGTTGGTCTCTAAGAATAAAACGATACTATCTGCGTATTGTTTTAGCCATTCAGAAGTGGGGTCTTCATTTTCCACAAAGTAGAGCGGAATAGTTAGTTGAGTTAGGAGATTGTTAATCAGGGATGAGTTTGAGACTCGGAATGGAATCTTGCCGTTGTGAGTAGGAATTATCGCAATCAGCGGACCGGGTAAGAAATGAGCAATAATTTTTTGGGCTGAATCATTTAAGGTAAAAGAATGAATGGTTGATTTTAAGATAAAGCGAGCCGGTTCAATTCTTTCGGTTTTGTCAAAGAGAAAATTTTGATTAATTGACTTAAGATAGTCTTTTTGCGTGCTAACAAAGACATAGTTAAATTCGGTGGGAAGGATAACGATACCTTGTTTTAAACCTTTTTTTACTTCGGCAATGACCGATTGGGTAATTTTATTCTTTAATTTGATTCTTTTCAATGCGTCTAATCCCTTTATCACCGATATCGGTTCGGTAATAGATGCCATCAAATTTTATTTGGCTTAACGCTTGGTAAGCTCTTGCTTTGGCTTGGCTTAGGGTTTGACCAATACCAGTTACACCTAAAACCCTGCCACCAGCAGTATATAATTTTCCATCTCTTAATTCGGTACCGGCGTGGAAGATAATAATATCATCTTGGTTCGGCAAGTCAATCGTAATCGGTTTGCCTTTTTCGTATTTTCTTGGATAGCCAGCTGATGCTGCGACCACGCAAAGAGCAAAATCTTTACGCCATTTGAGGTTAAAATCAACTAATTTGCCATTAATTGTGGCAAGTATTACTTCGGTCAAATCGGATTCGAATAGGGGTAGAATTGCTTGGGTCTCAGGGTCGCCAAAACGACAATTGAACTCTAAGACATAGGGTCTATCTTCAGTTATCATAATTCCAGCATAGATAACACCACAGTACTCAATACCTTCTTTTTGCAATGCCACAAGCAGGGGATTAAATATCTTTTGCTCAATTGCTTTGGCTAATTTTCTATTGACCAGTGGTGCTGGTGCATAAGCCCCCATCCCACCTGTATTTGGACCTTTATCACCATCAAGTAGTGGTTTATGGTCTTGGGACGGGATGAGAGTTTTAATTGTCTTGCCATCAGTTAGGGCAATGATTGATGCCTCTTCACCGTTTAAAAATTCTTCAATCACAATAGTCTCGCCTGCCTTGCCGAACTCTTTATGCACTAAGGTCCGTTCTATGGCATTAAATGCCTCTTCCTTGGTCGGACAAACAATTGCGCCTTTGCCTGCAGCTAAACCAGATGCCTTGACCACGATCGGAACGCCTTTGGCTTCAACATAACTTTTGGCTCTCTTCTCGTCATTAAAGACTTCAAAATCGGCGGTCGGGATATTGTATTGTCTCATCAAGGTTTTAGCAAAGGCTTTTTCACCTTCTAAGCGTGCTGCTTCTTGGTTGGGTGCAAAAATTGGTATCTTGTGTCTTCGGAATTGGTCAGCAATACCTAAGACCAAAGGTGCTTCTGGACCGACCACAACTAAATCAATTCTTAATTCTTTGGCTAATTTTAATAAAGTCGGGACATCTTCGGAACTAACCTTGTGACACTGGGCTAATTGGGCAATTCCGCCATTACCCGGAGCACAATAAATTTCATTCTTACCTTGGCTAAGTTTCCAAACTAAAGCGTGCTCTCTGCCACCACCACCGATAACGAAAATTTTCATTTGCTTTCCTTGCGATTTTTTATAAACTTTATTAACATCCGGTATCTAATTTAATCAAGAATCGGCAGTTGTCAAGGGAGAGGAACTTATGTTTTGGGGTGGATTGGTAAAATAAAGGTCTAAATTTTTTGGTAAAAAAGGGTTGACAAATTATGAAAATATACTATAATATTAGTGATAGATGCGAGTTATAAATAGGAGAAAAATGCGGTTAATTAAAAAGAGGCTAAGATCTAAAAAACTTGGTAAGGAGGTAAGATTATGCCTGAAGAAGATGTAGCCTATGCCTTAGAGCAAAAATATGGGGTGCCTTATGTAGACCTGGCGAATTTCCGGATTGACCCCGATGTCTTAACAATGTTTCCCGAGCCATTCTTAAGGACCAATCGCGTCTGTCCACTTTTCCGTTCCGGCAACACACTGGCTGTGGCAATGGTTGACCCTGGTGAGATTTTTGTGATTGATGAGATTCGCCGAATGACTGGTATGGAGGTTGAACCAATGGTCTGCCGGGAGATTGATTTATACCAGGTCCTCAATCAATACTACACTGCTACGGAAGCTCCTGACATCCCAGATGAACCAGAAGTAACCACATTAGAACCAGAAGCGGAAGGGACAATGGGTACGCCGGAAGGCGATTTGGCACCGAGCAAATTGGAGGAGTTGGCTTCCGAGGCACCGGTTGTGCGTTGGGTTAACCAAATGATTATCCGGGCAGTTCGTGACCGAGCAAGCGATATTCATATTGAACCGACCCGAGAAGGACTTTCGGTAAGGTTCCGAATTGATGGTGTTCTTCATCCAATTGTTGCACCTAAGAAGGCACTACAATTAGCGGTGGTATCAAGGATTAAAATTATGTCCCGAATGAATATCGCCGAAAAAAGATTGCCGCAAGATGGTCGTTATGGTGCCATTATCGATGGCCGGGAAATTGACTTCCGGGTTTCTACCTTCCCCACCACTTATGGCGAAACTGTGGTTATGCGTATCTTAGACCGTATCCGCCTTCTTTCGTTAGACCAATTAGGACTCAGCGAAGCGGTCTTGGAACGAGTTAAGGGGATGATAAAAAAACCACACGGCGTGATATTGGTTACCGGACCGACTGGTAGCGGTAAGACAACGACCCTCTACGCAATTTTGAATGAAATCCGGGGAACCGAAAAGAATATTATTACGATCGAAGACCCGGTTGAATATGATATTGACAAAATTTGCCAGTCGCAGGTGAACTTACGTGCCGGCTATACCTATTTAGTTGGTCTGCGCCATATCCTGCGTCAGGACCCGGATGTTATTTTCATTGGTGAGATTCGTGATGGCGAAACCGCTGGTGTCGCAATTCGTGCAGCGCTGACTGGTCAGTTGGTCTTCTCAACTATTCACACCAACGATGCACCTGGGACGATTACCCGATTGATTGATATGGGTGTCGAACCGTTCTTAGTTTCCTCAGCAATTGAAGGAACGATTGCCCAACGACTGGTCCGAACAATCTGCACAAAGTGCAAAGAGGCTTACGACCCACCCGAACAATTGCTCCGTGACTTGGGATTGCCACCGAAGACTAAGTTCTACCGTGGTAAAGGATGTGAACGGTGTCGTAATACCGGTTATCTGGGCCGAATCGGTATCTTTGAAGTATTGAAGATGGATGAACGACTCCGGGAATTGGTAGTTACCCGACCACCGACCAGTGCGGTTCGGGCATTAGCTCGGGAAGGCGGAATGAAGACACTCTGGGAAGACGGTATTGAAAAAGTGGTTAAGGGTATAACCACAATGGAAGAGGTAATGCGCGAAGCCGAAAGGATTGAATAATAAAACGCTTGACTCTAACCCTAAACGATTGTAAATTTAAAAGCAGTAGTTTGTGTTTTAATCTGCTTACGCTGAAATTTTTAAATAAGAGGAAAGGAAGTAATTATGCCTTTGTATCGCTATAAAGTAAGGGATAAAGACGGTAAAATTTTAACCGGTTCTTTAGAGGGCTCAGATGTCAATACAATTGTTGAACGGCTTGATGCCCTTGGTTATGTCCCAATTACGATAAAAGAAGAGAAACGGGCCGCGGTTTCAATGCCGTCATTCGGTGGGCTTTTTGGTGGTCGGGTCAAGTCGGTTGACTTAATCAATTTTACCCGCCAGTTCGTTGCCTTGCATAAGGCTGGCTTACCAATGCTTTCGGCAATTGGTGCTTTGCAAGCCCAGACCAGAAGTAAGACCTTGGCTAATGCATTAGATATGATTCGAAAAGACTTGATGGGTGGTGCCTCGTTATCGGTAGCAATGTCAAAGTTTCCCCGAATCTTCAACGAACTTTATGTCAATTCAGTCTGGGCAGGTGAGACCGGTGGTGTGTTAGATGAGATTTTAGCCCGTCTTGCCGACCTCTTGGAACACGAGCGAAAATTGCGCAGCGATGTCCAATCTGCCTTGCGTTATCCAGCAATTCTTATGGTTGGTTTTGTGATTGCGGCAATCGTTTTGGCAACTTATGTTATGCCCAAATTCATTGCCATTCTGACCTCGGTTCAGGCAAAGATGCCATTGCCTACCAAGATACTGGTTGTGAGTGTAAATTTTGCCCAACGGTATTGGTTTTTAGGACTAATGATTGTCGGTGTTGCGGCAGCACTTTTTTATCTATTCACCCGAACCGGTGATGGCAGACTCTGGTGGGATAGGACTAAACTTCGGCTACCAATTTTTGGTCAATTAATATTTAAGATGACGATGTCACGGTTCGCCCGGATGTTTGAGACCTTGGACCGAACTGGTTTGCCAATCTTGCGCTGTCTTGGTTTAGTTTCTAAGACAACTGGTAATGCTTGGATTTCTTCTCATATTGATAAAGTTGCGGAAAGTGTGCGACGGGGACGGGGAATTGCTGCACCAATGCGTGAATCTGGAGTATTCCCACCAATGGTCGTTCAAATGGTCGCAACCGGTGAAGAATCAGGAGCATTGGATGATATGTTAAAACAGATTTCGGATTTCTACGATGGCGAAGTAGAATATGCGGTCAAAAATTTGACCGGAATGATTGAACCAGTCTTAATTCTGATTATGGGTGTGGGCATCGTATTCTTGATTATTGCGGTTATTATGCCCTATATGTCAATTCTAACAAGTTTTGGTTCAAGTGGTGGTATGGGTGGCGGATTATAAAAGAAGGTCGGCTAATTTTACAAAAGAATTTCTGCCCTGCGCTAAGAGATAAAGACTGATTTAAATAATTTTTGTTGTTTAACTATTTCCTACCCTAAAAACGAAAATTCTTTACACTCCATTTCTTTAATTTTTTTAAGTAAGACGATAAATTTTCCCTATAATGGAAATCAAAGAGATTGACACCGACTTTTTAGTTATCGGCTCAGGAATTGCTGGTCTTTGGTTTGCCTACCGAGTAGCGGATTTTGGCCGCGTGACGATAGTAACGAAAAAAGAAGTGTTAGAATCAAATACTAACTATGCTCAGGGTGGGATTGCGGCAGTGATGAGTGAAGACGATACAACCGAGACTCATATTAATGATACAATCAAAGCCGGAGCAGGTTTAGCCGATGAAAAAATTGTCAGGTTGGTAGTGGAAAATGGTCCAAAATTAGTAAGAGAGTTACATACGATTGGGATAAGATTTACCACCTATTACGACAAATTTGGCCGACTTCATTTTGATTTAGGGATGGAAGGTGGTCATAGTCGCCGAAGAATTGTTCATTGTCAAGACCGAACCGGTAGCGAAATTGAGAAGGGATTGATAAATATAGTGCGGCAGAAAACTCGGCTTTTAATCTTGGAAAACCATTTTGCGGTTGACCTTTTAGTTAAAAATAACGAATGCTTCGGGGCAATCGTATTAGGTGCCGAGGATAGGGTTCTTAAGATATTTGCTAAAGCAACCCTAATTGCGACTGGTGGCATCGGTAGTATCTATCGGCACACAACCAATCCGAAAATTGCCACCGGCGACGGTATCGCAATGGCATTCCGTGCCGGTGCCCGAATTGCCAATATGGAATTCATTCAATTCCATCCGACTGCGCTTTATGGTAAAAAGATAAATGACCGTTCTTTTCTTATTTCCGAAGCGGTGAGAGGCGAAGGGGGGATTCTGAGAACCACGGACGGTAAAACCTTTGCCGAAAAGTATCATGAATTAGGTTCATTGGCACCACGAGATATCGTGGCAAGGGCAATCGCCACTGAGATGAAAAAATATCAAGCGGATTTTGTCTGGTTGGATGTCACTCATCTTAATCCAGAAAGAATTAAAA
>Ga0207433_10014812_pt1 | contig 11223 bp, 12 predicted proteins | sample YelNatPaOPGAMG01_FD_187559 | JGI IMG/M metagenome (GOLD analysis project Ga0207433, IMG submission 187559) | Hot spring thermophilic microbial communities from Obsidian Pool, Yellowstone National Park, USA - OP-RAMG-01 (SPAdes) (version 3) | ecosystem: Environmental > Aquatic > Thermal springs...
TCCCAAAATTGATCAGCAGCTGCGTCAGCCGCTGGTCCAACCGGACATCGCCAAAGTGCGCAAAGCGGGACTCGCACATCGCCCACGTGGCCACGTCGTCCACGGGAAAACCCCCTCAAGGCCGCACCGCACATGGGTTCGCGCCTCTCAGGCCAATTCCTTCTTGCCCCAGATTATGTCAGGTAGACGGGCTGTGGGTAACGCTCAGGCCGTCCGCGGCGGGGCCCCATTGAAACCTTCCTTTGGTGGCAACGAAACCTATTCGGGCGGCAACGTAACCCCGCCGTCCGCGGCGGGGCCCCATTGAAACAGGATCGTGACGATTCCTCCCCGGTACCTCTTGTAGTAACCCCGCCGTCCGCGGCGGGGCCCCATTGAAACGAGTACGTCCCAGCCGTCTTTTGTTCTCATTGTAGGGAGTAACCCCGCCGTCCGCGGCGGGGCCCCATTGAAACCCTCCGGCGACGGCTGGGCAGTCGGCTCGGGGTCGGTAACCCCGCCGTCCGCGGCGGGGCCCCATTGAAACTCCGCCGTTTCGAGCACGACACGCACGGCAGGCTTCAGTAACCCCGCCGTCCGCGGCGGGGCCCCATTGAAACAGGACCTCATCCACATCGTCGCCCTCGGCGATGGCGCAAAGTAACCCCGCCGTCCGCGGCGGGGCCCCATTGAAACGTCGGCGGCGCGGCGTATGTTGGCTTCGATCTCAGACCGGTAACCCCGCCGTCCGCGGCGGGGCCCCATTGAAACGAGAACCTTTGGAAGAATCCCACGAGAAAGGAATTTCCAAGTAACCCCGCCGTCCGCGGCGGGGCCCCATTGAAACGAGGCGAGGGTGGTCCATGCGTTCGAGGAGTGGCTGTGTAACCCCGCCGTCCGCGGCGGGGCCCCATTGAAACGCGTATTCCAAGAATGCCTCCGTGAGTTCCTTGTCCGAGAGTAACCCCGCCGTCCGCGGCGGGGCCCCATTGAAACTGCGTAAAGGAGGTCCACGAGGATCGTGTGGAGCGGTAACCCCGCCGTCCGCGGCGGGGCCCCATTGAAACTCAATCATCAAAGTGAACATGCGCCGGGAGTGCCGAGGTAACCCCGCCGTCCGCGGCGGGGCCCCATTGAAACGCATACACGAAGGGCTCCTCCGGCATGTCCCTCAGCGTAACCCCGCCGTCCGCGGCGGGGCTCCATTGAAACGGGCCATTTCGAACACTCCTTCCGGGAGTCTGCCAGTAACCCCGCCGTCCGCGGCGGGGACCCATTGAAACTTCACCATTCTGAACCGCTTGCTCCACTCATCCACGATGCCTATCCGCTTGTGCTGAAGGGGGAGTCCCTTCGCAGGAAGAACTCCCCCTCTGACCGCCCCAACCTGCCCCCGGCCCCTCCCGCTTTGTCCCACTTCGATTAGAATGCCTGTCCCGTCTCGCTTGGAATGCTTGTCCCACAAAGCTTAGAACGACTGTCCCATCTCGTTGGAATACACAGCCGATCTCGTCGAGGGAGAAGAACCGGCGGTGGCGAAGCGGCGCCAGCACCCACCGCTCCACGTTCTGGACCGCCGTCTCCACGGCCGCCTTGTCACGCGGGTGCCGTGGCCGGGCGGGGTCGACAAAGACCCCATAGTGCTGCGCCATCTCCAGATAGGTCGGGTTGATGAGCGGCTCGTAGCGGGACAACTCCACCACCGCCGCCTTGGGGTTGTCGGGTCGGACGCTCTCCGGCACGCCGCCGAAGTCCTCGAAGGCGAGGCACGTGCCGAGCACCCACTCCCGGAGTCCTTCGGCGGGAAGGGCGTGGGCCGACACGTAGGCGCTTGCTGGCAGGCAGGCGGTGAAGATGTGGGCTTCCCGCACTTCGCCCGTGTCGGGGTTGGTGTAGGGCACCGTCACGCCGGCGAAGTCCAGGTGCGCCTCGGCGCCGAACCGGTGGTGCTGGCGCATAACGGGATCCTGGGTCTTCTGCCACTCCCGGTAGTGCCGGCAGAACTGTGAGTACTGGTAGCCGTCAGGATGGATCGCCTTGTGCTCCTGCCACGCCAGCATCAATGTCATGCCCTTGTGGCTCCGAAGTTCCCTCTCCACGGCAGCCATGTCCGGCAGGGCCCGTCTGGTCGGCGCACCCGTGTTCTTGTAGAGCACGGCCTCGAGCACGCTGTCGTCGGCGTCCTCCGGCAGCGGCCAGGCCAGGGCGTGCCTGTCGGCTCGGCTGACCAACTTCTGGACGGCACCGTATGAGACGCCGAGGCTTCGGCTGATCTCGTGCAAGGAACGGTGAAACTCGTGTCGCTGACGCAGGATCTCACGGATCGCGCGCATAGAAGTTCTCCTTTGGGCCAGGATCCGTCACCCTCCCTCGTCTGTGTAGCTGCCGACGAGGTTCCGGATGGGACGGCCCTGGCCTCCTGAGTTTCTCTGCGTCGCCCTCCCGCTTGCCCGGCTGCGCCGGGGTGATCGGCGTCGTCGCAACGGGTGATCACTTTGGATCGGAACCGGTGATCACTTTCCGTCACAACATGTGATCGGCTTCACTCGGAATCGGTGATCGGTTTGCTTCGGAATCCGCACCATGTGGGCACCCTCAGCGAGGGCGGTGTCGGGAAGCCTCTCGACATCCTGCATCGACCCGTAGGCCCGGATGAGTGCCGATCGCCGCCGGAGCGCCGCCTAGACAAGCTCCCGGAAGGAGGGTGCCGGCGTGGGGGACCCCTCCGTGACGATGCGCGTCGGGGAGAGGAATCGCACGGTCACCGCCCCGTCCGCCTCCGGCAGGAGGCGGAAGAAGTCCTCTGGACCGACATCCGTCGGCCGGAAGCGAAGCATCTCCCCGTCGTAGAGGAGGGCACCTCCCTGGTCGCGCACCATGAGGAGCGTCATCTTCCTTCGGTCAGGTCCGACGCCGCCTCTCCCGCTTGGGCGAGGGCGAGGGCGAGATAGGACGCCCGCTCAAGCGCGGGACCGACGACCGGCATGGCGACGCGCCAAACCCGTCGCGCTTCCTCCTCGTGGATACCAAGTGTGCGCAAGGCGAAAGGAAGAGGAAGGTAGCGGTAGCGTCCCCCCGCCTCTGGCTCGAAGATGCGGCCGTAGAGACATGCGTCGGGCTCAAGGCAGGCCTCAGAGCAGCGGCTTGGTCGAAGGCAGGCGAGGCGCCGCAACCAGAGCCCGAGCGCGCCCCGGAGTCCCATGATCCCTGTCGGCTCCCCCTCCGGCAGTGCGAAGGAGAACTCGAGGAGGGAGAGGGGAAGCCCCTTCACTGCGTCCGCCGCGCCAGAGCGGCGGCGGCGGTGTTCAGCGCGGTCTCGTCGAAGGCGTAGGAAGACACCTTTACGCCCAGGAGGTCCTTCAGGGCAGAACGGCTGACCTCGAGCGCCGTCGCCGCGTCCTGCCAGAGCACGGGCTTCATGCCGTGGCCATCGAAGGAGTGGTTGCGAAGATCGTTCAGCGCGTCGAGATGGGTGGCGGCCTTCCTCGGGTACGAGGTGGCCTTGTCGGGCGCCGTGCCCTTGTACCCTTCGACCTTGTTCTCCAACCAGAGGACGACGCAGTTATCCGGGGCCACCGTCTCAAGCATCCTTCGGGCCCCCCACAGGGTGAGATGCCGCGCCTGGGAAAGACCGAGTTCGCACCGAATCCGCTCCAAGAGGTCGGCATCGCGGCTCTCCACCAGGTTCGCCGGCTCGACCCCCTTCTCCCGGACCCGCATGAAGAGCACCCCCTCCAAGAGCCTTCGGCAACGGGCCAGGACGTCTGTGTACGCCCCGCGCCGCTCGGCTCTCTTCGCGTTCCAGTAGAGGTCCTGAAGCCCCTCCCTGGTCTCCCGCTCCTCCTTCTCGAGACGCCGAAGGACCGTCACCTGCTCCACCAAGCGATCCTTCAGCGGCCCCTCAAATCCTTTCCCGCACTCCCCCGCGAGCTTCGAAAGCCGTTTGCTGGCCTCGCGGAAGTCGAGGAGATCCCAAAGGTGGTAGGCTGCCGCGAGCCTCATGAAGAAGCTATACGTGGAGCGGCGATCGTCGGTGGTGGCGCCTTTCGAGAGCCGGTCGAGATCCTCCTTGGCAAGGAGGAAAAGCCCCTCCCGGAAGGCCCGCACCGCCCGCTCCGCGAGCTTCTCCTCCTCAAGGAAGTGGATCTCGACGGGCCGCACCCGCTTGTCGACGGAGGGGGCGTACTGGGGGCTCAGGACATCGTAGAGGCGAGGGTTCGGAATCGCCCCGCCGGAGGCGAGGAGGAGCCACACCGCCTTCTGCTGCCCGGTCCCCGAGGAGAGGTTGACAAGGCACTCGAGCTCGTCTCCGGCTTTCCCTTCGAGATGCTCATCGATCCTCTTGCGCATGGTCTCGAGAAGGAGGACGTAGTCCGTCGGGTCGGCGATGGGGAGCGGCCGGATGTATGCCGGGCTCGAACTAAGCTTCTTGATCTCTTCCACTGTCAGCTCCGCCTGCGGGACGGTGCTCGACTTCCCGTCCCGGCCCTCGGTCGGCAGGAGGAGCACCTCGTCCGGCTGAAGTCGCCTCGTCAGGGTGAGAATGGCACCTTCGCCTGTCTCCCCACTCTTCATGGGGATGGGATCCCGCTCGCCGACGCAGCTCAAAAGGATACGCTTCACCACGTCACCTCCACCCACCCGAGCGGGGCCTTCGCCACGCCGCCTTCCGTCACGACCTTCCTCGTCTTCGGAAAGGGCATACCGGCCCGCCCCATCTTGTAGGCCTCGCGCGTCCTCGCGAGCGCCTGCGGGAGCATCTCCCCGACGCTCTTGGCGCGCCAGCCGCTCCCCCAGCCCATGGGGAGGCACGGGCGCCCCGCGGAGAGGGCTTCCTCGACTCCGGCCAGCGACGCCTCCGCCTGAGGCCGGTCGTACTCCTGGAAGAATCGCCGTTCCGCTCGGATGATCGCCTCCCCTCGCCTGAGGAGCGCCTCCTTGAGCCGCTCGAGGCCGGCGGCCCCCGGCCCCAGGCTGGCGTCTCGCCTTGCAAGAAGCCAGTCGTCAATCCCAGCCTCGCACACCGCCTCTGTCCCCGGTTTCAACACCTCGACGGCGATCGTCATGGCATCCCTGAGAGACGCTGCGCTCCCGCCCTGCCTCGCCCGCCAGCGAAGCGTCGGCGCTTCCACTGTCCCCACGAGGTTCAGGACCCGTACGAGGGCGACCTGAAGACAGTCCGTCGAAAGCGGCTCGCTATCCCACACCTTCAGGGCCCTCAGCGCATCGTGGTTCGGATTTGGGCCGAAAATGGAGCGCTCTGCCGCCTGGAAGACGAATGTCCGACTTCGCCCCTGACTGATCGCATCAACGGCTTGCCTCTCGACCTGCCGCCCTCTTCCTTTGTCGCCGAAGGCGAAGGCGAGCAGTGCCGTCCTGAGCGCCCCCTTGATGGAGGAGCCAGGGATGTAGGGGCGCCCTGCGGTGCGCGCAGCGGCCAGGATGTCGGGTGAGCGGCGGTGGAGATACTCACGTGCATCCTCGTCCAGCCGGCTTCGGTAGACGGCGCTGTTCCCCAGGACCTCCCTTCCCACGATATGGTCGAGGCCGATCTGATCGCCGCCTCCGACGGCCCGGAGGAACCGCTCTAGGGGGAAGGAGGGGGAGGAGGTGAAGCGCTCCCAGTCGATGAACACGAACTCCCCTCCGGCCACGACGTAGTCGCCCGGTGAGATCGTACGGCCGCTCCCGAAAAGCGTGGGGGTCAGGACGCGGAGGTGGAGCCTCATCCCCCGACCCCCAGCCAGGGCACCTTGAAGGCAAGACCGTAGCGGAAGACCGGGTGGTGGCGGAAGGACGGCGGCGTGACCTCTGCGAGGATGCCCTCCTGCCCGTCTTCCTCGAACCAGGAACCTTCGACGCACTGGCGCACCGCCCGCTCCAAAAGCCCCGATCCCTCAGGAGACGAGATCCACCCCCGCCGCAGCCGGAGCCTCCACACCCCGGAGAGCCGCCGATACTCTGCGAGGCTCGGCATATACGGGCTCAGTGTGACGAAGTGGGGGGCTTTGGCCGGCACGTCGAGGCGGACCCTCGTCCAGACTGGTCTCTCGAAGCGACCGAGGCCGCGGCTGCGCTGCCCGCCGATGCCGGTCTCCGCGGCATAGGCAAAGGCCCCTTGAAGCCGCCCGAGGACATCTTCGCCTGCGAGGACCAGGGCGAACAGGGAGTCACCGGGACGTAGGGATACGACACCGACCTCGTAGGGCGTCGCCGCTCGGTCCTCCCGGCCGATGGCCGCGTGCGCAACCTGGCTTCGGAGGAAGAAGTCGCGGGAGGAAGAGGGCATGTCCGTCCCCTCGCCTCTCGCCAGCGCCGTGAACACAGGCTCAGGGAGCCAGTGGGCCGTCCCCATCGGAACCCCTGCAAGGGGCGCCGGGTAGTGGCGCACGCCCTCCGCCTCAGGGAAGAGGGAGGTGATACGAAAGGGCGGTGCGCCACCCTGGAAAACAGAAAGGAGCCCTTCGAGCGCCTCCACGCCGAAGAGGGCCCGCCAGGCGTGGCACAGGGCCCCGTAGAGGGTATCCGCCGGCGGGAAAACGGCCCCCGTGTCGACGTCCCCGGGACTCTCCCCGACATGCCAGGGGGAGCGGGGAACGAGGGAAACCGCCCACAGGTCCACCCGTCACGCCTCCCCGATGAGGGGCAAGAGATCAGGCGGATTCCGGAGGAGTTCTGAGAGCGGCTTCCCTTCCGCCAGCACACGCTCCGCCTCCTCTTCGCCCCGGTAGTAGCTGGCTGGTCGGAGGCGAAGCGTGAGGCCTTCGAAGGCGACGCGCCCGGAACCCCGGCTTACTCCGCCTCCAAGAGCGTCGTCCTCAAGGAGCCGAAGGAGATCGAGGAAGCGAGGAAGGAAACGAGCGTCCTCCCGCTCAAGGAGCGTCAGCACGAAGGAGACCGCAAAGCGCGCCCCGGCCGGCACGCGCTCCATCTGCCGAGGATTGGCGGCCGAGGTCAGGCGATCGATGGCGTTCTCCGACTTCACCTCCGTGTAGAGGAGTTCGAGCTGCGACTGCATGTCCGTGATGCTTTCGAGATCGAGGGGGGCGTCGTGGACGGTGAGGCGCGCCTGGCGATTAAACCCCTGCGCCGGCACGCCGAAGAGCTGGCAGACGTCGCAACCCTTGTACTCCGCTTCGTCCTTGCAGACGTGGATGCGGACATAGGAGCCGATGCTCGAGTTGGGAGCCCGTCCGTCGAGGCGTTCGTGCAACGAGCGAAACTTCCCCTTCAGAGAGGAGCCGGGGATGTAAGGTCTCCCCTCCCCGTCCTTGACGACGGGGTTGACGACGCCCCCAATCTGGTAAGCGGCGGTCGATCCGCCGATATGGAGCCCGCTCATTGCGAGGAGCTGCCCTTCGAGGAGCACCTTCCCGACAAACTCCGTCATCGCTCAGTCATCCTCCTTTCGGAATGCCGCGTGATAGGCGACCACTGCCTCGGCGAACTCCTTTACCCGGCCGAACGCTTCTTTGTCCTCGGCACCTCTGTCCAGGAGCCAGGTGAAGGCCGCCCTTAGGTACTTGAGGTTGGGCTGGCGAGAGGCTGCGTAGGCGAGGCGAGGCTTGAGGAAGGGGATACGGTTCGGATCCCACGGCTGGCGGAGGAGGTCGACGTAGAACTTCCGGATCTGCGAGTGCTTCACGTCCTTGAGAAGGCTTGCGAGCCGTTCCGCCGCCCGCACCGTCTTCTCCCCGTCACCCGCCACGACGGCACGGAGTTCCTCCTCGCTGAGGTCTTTGGGCCCTGACCCGCCACCGCCTCCCCCGATGATCTTCCTGGTGTTCACCGCCATCTTCCCTCACTCCCCTCCCGTCTCGGCCCTCGTCAAGAGCTCCGCCCACAGGGTCGCTACGCCGAGCGTGTCCTCGTACTCTCCGCCCAATATCTGCTCCTCGAGCCTTCGCACCCGCCTCTCGACCTTGGCGTGCCCTTTCCCGTACCGGCGGATGCTGTAGAGGAATCGCCAAACGCGTGCCCCCCCAGCCCCGCTCTTCGATCTTCGGAACTCCGCCTCAGCGTCGTAGAGGATCTGGAGCAGGGAGCGGGGCGCCTCCTCGATGATTCCCACGAGTTCCGCCCGGAGCCCGCCTGCCTTCGCCAACCCCTCCGCCCAATCGAGGGGTCTTCCAAATAGAACAAAGGCGTCCTTGGCACGCCCATCCGGTCGAATGTACACCTTCGCCACCTCATCCAGGAGCCTCCCCGCCTTGTGCGCCACGGCCCGGAGAGGGGCCTTCGTCCGCTCTGGCAAAGCCATGGCGGCCGAGAGGGTGAGGTGGGGGTTGCCACCCGTGTACGCCCGAAAGGACTCCCGGATCGCCTCCACCAGGGTCGGCAACGTGTCCCACGGTCCCACGACGAAGAAGTCGTCGCCCCCAGCGTAGATGGTGTAGCCGTACTGGGAAGCTTCCTCCACCAGCCGGTCAAGCCAGCTCCCGAAAAAGAGCTCGAGGCGCCCGGAGAGGCTCGCCATCCGGCTGAGACTCCGATTGTCCCCGAGCCCCTCCCGGAACACGAGGCCGAGGCTGTCGATGTCCCCTCGCAGCACGCCCCAGCGCCTCCAGCCCGTTGCCGCCCGGGCCACGTCCTCGAAGACGGCCACGTGCCCTTCAACCGTCAGCGGTGCTCTCCCGCCGAGGAAGAAGACGCCCTCACACCCCGGCTCGAAGTGAGAGAGGGCGAGGATCCGGTCCCACCCGACCTCCGGCCGGCTCAGTAAGGCGATGTCGAAGCCGAGAGCCGAAAGCGCCCGCTGCCAAGGGGGGCCTCCTCCCTTTGTCGGCCTGAAGGCGACGTAACCACCCTGCAGGTGCGCGAGGTCATCCCCGATCTCGGCGAAGCCGACGCACCAAGGGCATTCTTCCTCGCTCTCTTCCATCTCCACCCCGCAGGTCGGGCACAGAGCGGCATGTCCCCCCTCACCGAAGGGGCCGAACACCTCTCGATAGGCGTCGTCGCTGAGGCCCGCAAACCGGTTACCTTTGGCCAAACGAAGTCGGTCGAAAAGAGCTCCCCAGCGGCTTCCAAACTCGGTGCGGCGGAAGTCCTGCAGACGGAGCTCCTCCCAGGCGATGGCAACCCCGAGGTCCGCCCCATGCGCCCCGAGCAGTATCTCCTCGATCTCCCGCCGCGCCTCCACAAGCTTCTCCTGCGCCGCCGCGTGGGCCAGGAGAAAGAAGTGGCCGCCCGTCCGGTACACGACGTTCGCCGAGAGAAGGCCGAGGCGCGCTAGAAGTCGCTCCGTGACCGTCTCCGTGAGTATCTGGAGGTAGGCGGAGCGGCCTTTGAGGCTCCTCAGGGCACGATCCGAGCCCACGCGGTAAAGGAACGACTGGATGCCGGTAAGATCGCCCCCGACCAAGAGAAAGAGGGGAGGCGGTCCCACCTCGCCCCGATCGACGGCTAGGAGATCCGAGGGGTTACGTCGCAAAATGACGTCGGGAAGTACCCCCGCCTCACGCTGCCGGCAGAGGCAGACGGCGAGCGCCGCTGCGAGGCGCTGGTGATCGTAAAGGGACACGTCCGACATGGTGCGGTCGGTTACGCTCGGCACCTGGGCAAGAGCGATGCGACTCAGGTGCTGCAGCCGCTCGAACCAACGCCGAAACGGTGCCCGGTACTCCGGCACCCCCTCTTCGAGGAGCCGCACCACGGCGTCGTAGCCCGAACCGGTGTCAGCCCCCTCATACTCGACGGGGAAGAGGCAGGATCGCTCGACAGCGAGGGGAGCGATCGGCAGGAAGGAGGGTCGGAGCCGCCCTGCTGCCTCGGTGATGCCCGAGACCTGACTTAGGACGTTGGCGAGAAGGACTTCCCGCGTATCCTCCCCTTCGCCTTCTTCCGGCTCCCCCTCCCCTGCACTTAGGTGGTCTGCCAGTTGCAGCATCCGCTCCAGGTCGTCCGAGGGGGCGTGGTGATTGAGAGCGATCGGCTGAGCCTTTGGAAGCTCTGGCACGTGTCGGCGGAGGTAATCGGCGCTCCACTCCTCATGCGTGAGGCTACGCCGATGTTGCGCCTTGAACTGGTCGTCCTCGCGCTCGATCTCTCCCCGCCGCGCGCTCGCAGGCCCGTTCTGGATGGCCTTGCCCACGTCGTGGAGAAGTGCGGCAACAGCGAGCGCCTGGAGATCCTCGCCGAAGTCGTCCTCAGAATCATCCCGTTGCTGAGGAGCGTCTTGCATGGCAGAACCCTCCTGAATGCGTCTTCCTTCAACGCAAAGGTGGGAGGATTCCTGCAAAACGACAGTAAACTGAGGCAATGTATGGAAGGAGCCGTCTTTTGCGAGCAAGGGGGTGGTGATCTTCGGGAATGGCGTCGAAACGACCGGAATCCCGCACGGGCAGAGGACTGCGGGGGTTTTCAAGTGAAAGGCGTAGCTCGCAGCCCAAAAACCAGACAGGGCGCATGCTTCCAAAATGGAAGTGGGCATTCGGAGTATTGACCGACTATTCCGACAGGCTTGCTCGCACAACCGTCCCGAGAGCCTTACGGCTCAACAGCTCTCGGCGCGCCTCCGACCATAGCCTCGTGAAGTGAAGTAACCCCGCCGACGTTCAGTTCCTGGAGAGACTCCTCCGAGAAGTTGCCGACCGACCATAGCCTCGTGAAGTGAAGTAACCCCGCCGTCCGCGGCGGGGCCCCATTGAAACAAAGCACCTCTCGGTGCTGATTCCGATGGGGACCGGATAGGAGTTTTCACGGAATGGGGGAAGGGGTGAAGTTGACGTAAGGGAGACTGGATACGCGTTAAAGCGGACAGGCGATGGTAGGGACGCCAGAGGAGAGGGCCGAGGAGCCCTTGTTTTTTATGGAGTAGGTTGAGAGGCGAGAGGTGGGATTCCCCCTTTCCAGCCCTGGGCGGCTATGTCGGGGACGAGAGAGATGTCCCAGAGGTCTTGAGTCAGGCTTTGACGTGGCGGAGGAGGACGGCGAAGAGGAGACGGCCGAGCCAGAGATAGCGGCGGCGATGACGGGCATGGCCGAGGCCGATGTGGTCCTTCAGCTCGGCGAAGAAGCGCTTCACTATTCCAACGCAAACGGGACACGGATTCTAAGGTGACTGGTCCGACTTTGAACGAGATTACCAGGATGTATCAGGACAACTCGTGAATGCTCCGGAATGCTCAATATCCTGAGCGTTACCCACAGCCCGTCTACCTGACATAATCTGGGGCAAGAAGGAATTGGCCTGAGAGGCGCGAACCCATGTGCGGTGCGGCCTTGAGGGGGTTTTCCCGTGGA
>Ga0207433_10014815_pt1 | contig 11221 bp, 4 predicted proteins | sample YelNatPaOPGAMG01_FD_187559 | JGI IMG/M metagenome (GOLD analysis project Ga0207433, IMG submission 187559) | Hot spring thermophilic microbial communities from Obsidian Pool, Yellowstone National Park, USA - OP-RAMG-01 (SPAdes) (version 3) | ecosystem: Environmental > Aquatic > Thermal springs >...
CTAATGAAAAGAGTACAATTCTCTGTTTATTTTATCCTGGCAACTTTTTTAATTTCTCTGTTATTACTTTCACTTCCAGCTCCCGCTCAAACCCCGGTAGAAAGACTGCAAAATGGAATTAGTTTCTTCGAAACCGGAAAGACGGCCGAAGCCAAAGCCATTTTTGACCAGTTGGTGGCTGAAGGTATGGTGGATGATAACCTGTTTTATTACCTGGGTTCAGCTATCCTAAAGCTTAATCAATCCCCTGACCTGGCTCTCAGCTATTTCAACAAGATATCCACCAATTCGCCTCTGGGTTACGTAGGCAAGGGACAATACTACATAAAGAAACAGAACTACACCAGCGCTGAGACTCAGCTGAACCTGGCTCTGCAAAAAGACCCAAATTGTGCTGAAGCATATTTTCATCGTGGTCTTTTACGCGGTTTCCAGAAAAAGCTGGACCTGGCCATCGCCGACCTGGAAAAATGCCTGCAGATTAAAGGCAATCACGCTTACGCTCATTATCAGCTCGGTCTGGCTTACAACCAGAAAGGCCGCAAAGACTTGATGATCCTGCACTTCCAGAAATTCCTCTACCTGGCGCCTGAAGCTCCCGAAGCGCCTCAGGTTAAAAGTCTTCTCAGCCGGGTTGGATAAGGGCCTAAAAAGCCTGGCCGATGCTGAAGAATATGGCTGACCTTGATTCTCCTGGTCTGCGCTTGAGGTTAAACCCATAATCAATTCTAAGCAGCCCGAGGGGGCTTTCTATCCTCAGGCCCAGGCCGGCGCCAGTCCTCAACTTTACTGGATTAAAATCCCGGAGCTGATAATAAACGTTGCCGGCATCAAAAAAGGCCACGCCCCTGACAATTTTATAAACCGGAAACCTCAGTTCCTGATTGACGATCAGGACCGCTTCTCCGCCTTCAGGCAAGCCGGTCCAGAGGTCAATTGGCCCAACCGCATCCAGCTTGAAACCGCGGATGGAAGTTCCGCCGCCGGCATAAAATCTCTTGCTGGGTATAAGATACTCACCAAACGCACTGGCCAGACCAACCCGGTAACAGGAAGCCCAGGTAACACCTGAACCAATGGCTTTATAAAAAGAAGCTTGTGCAAAAGTACTCAGATAGCTCAGGTTAGAACCCAGAAACTTCGGAGAATAACTGAAATTGCCCGTCAGCAGCATACCTTTTTTCGGGTCAAACTTATCATCCCTGGTATCTCGATTAAGCAGTAAAGATAACTCCGAGGTAAAAATTCTCACGTCATAGGGAAACGGCCAGGAGGGCACCTTTTCGTAATCATGGATGCGGGAAAGCTTGTAAACCCAGCTTAAGTTAAAACCTTTGACCACCGAGATTTTTTGCTGCAAGCTGGCTCCCAACTGTTCTGTGATGTAAAGTTCTTTGCTGTCTTTTAAGTAAAAAAACGAAGCAATCAGGTCCGTTTTTCGAGAAAACAGGTAAGGGATTTTCAGCGAGAAGCGAGCATCCTGCTGCCTTTTATTGGCCCGTAAATAAACCAGGCCATTCCAGCCGTAGCCAAAAAGGTTGTTAAAATCAGTTTCCACAAGACCTTCAAACCTGGTTTCGGTGTTATACTGAAGACCATAGTTCACTGTCAGCCAGGGCTTTTCCTGGACTTTCACCAGCACTTTCTCGCTGGTCTCCGCAGCTGGGGCAGAGGTAATGTTTACACTCTGGAAAGCTCCTGAGTCATAAAGATTCTTCTGGGCCCGGGCTAAGAATTCTAAACTGGCTGGTTTACCTATGTTTAATTCAGATGTTTTCAGCAGAAAGGATTTTTTAGAACGCCTGGCTCCGGCTATTTCTATTTCCGCAATCTTAAAGTCCTGGCCTTCTTCTATTTTAAAAATAACATCGTAATCAGACGTGTTTTCCACCGGCTGAGCTGTGGCCGCCACCTGAGCTTCTTTAAACCCCAGGCTGCGATAACGATTAAGCATGGCTGTCCTGTCCATAGCCAGGGCTGGCCAGCTAAACACTTCACCGGGCTTTAAGCTCAGCAGAGATTTCAACTCAACTTGAGATAGTGTTTGCTGCCCTTCAATCTTTATTTCCTTAACATGGCTCTGAGGTCCGGCTTCAATTTTAAGATTAAGAGACAGCTGCTTTCTGGCCTCATCCTCTTTTATGTCCGGTTTGTCAATCTTGACCTGGAGAAAACCATTTTCCTGGTAAAAATAATCTATGAGGTCCAGCGCCACTTTCTGGTCATAAACCAGGTTCCAGAGCCCCTTAGCTTTGGCCCCGAAGTAATCAGAAATTACCCGCTTAATCAAGCTGGCTTTGAAAACCGGCTGTCCTTCCAGCTTAAAATCAACTATCTTCCACCGGTAGCCCTTTTTGACTTCTACCTGGTAGATGACCTGATTAGCCTGCTCTTTCCTGGAAACCTGGACTGTATTTTTGTAATAGCCAAGTTTATTAAGCTCTGACTCTACCACGTACCTCAACTGTTCCAGGTTCGCTTCTTCCGGAAGGCGGTTAACCCAGCTGTTCAAAGCTTTTTTCCTGATTTTCCTGGAAAGCTTATCCCCGGAGAATTTGATTTCTGCTCTGGAGCCGGCCTGAACGTCAACTATGAGCCTGACTGCCTGTTCTCCACTCTCCTCAACCCGCCAGTTCATCCGGGCGTTTAAATAACCGTTCTTGAAATACCAGCTGCTTAACCTGTCCAGGGCTTTAGGTACTTCTGTACTTTTAAACTTTTTCCCGATTTTCAACCCAAGAACTTTGGTTATCCGCTGGGCGGGAAAACCAGTTTCGCCTTCAATTACCATTTCTCCCAGTCTTTTTGAAGATTCGGCTGCCAACTGCATTTGCTCCGGCTGATAACGGCTGCCGACAGAGAACTTGTGCCGGAAACTGGCACCAACTTCTCCATCATCCCTCCGGAAACCACGGACAGCCAGGTTATGCTTCCACTTGTAATCAACTATCCAGGCCTGCCGCTGGCTGTTAGCCAGGTCCACCGAATAGGTTACAGCCACACCCGGGGCCATACTTTTTCTAATGGTCAGGCGCGCACCCGGGTCCTGAAGAGTGGCAATGTTCAAAGGTTCCAGGACTACATCTTCAGCTTTTAAGAGTTTTTTCAGGGTTTTGGTAACCGGCGAAGTTAAGGGGCTGGAGAATTGCTGCATCAACTGGCCGGTAATGGTATTCAAGGCCGAACCCTGGACCTGCTTAAAACTTTTTCCGGTGAGTAAAAGAGAAGCCAGGTCTTCAGACGACCGGGCGGGATTGGAGTTTAGTGAAAACTGAAGGTCAGACACCGGGCCATTAAGCACCAGACTCACGTCAATTTCTTCATCCTCATCATAAACCGTGCTGGTCAGATAAATATCTAAATAGGGTTCAAGGTTTTCTTTACCCAGAAAGTCAGCCCTGAGCCTTTCCACTGTGTATTTACGCTCAGAAACGACCACCTGTCCCGGGTAAGCATTTTCTACTCGGCCGAGGATGATGGGCGTCGGCACAGTTCCCTTAACATTCAGGTCCAGCCTCATTTCCAGGTCAGCCAGGTTATTCTTGATAATTATGTTCTCCAGAGTTTTAACGTTTACATCCAGGGCCATGTCGTGCAGGAACGCTGGCATTTCAGACCCGGCTGGAGAAACGCGGGTAAAAGCCATCTTCAGACCTTCCAGGCTGGGATAAAAATCTTCACGATAACTCGACCGGACCAGGTTCAAATCACCCTTAAGCAACCAGCCGGTTTTTCCTTTGCCCAAGCTTAGAGCAGCTTCGGAAACCGTGTTCAACCCCTGGAAATTAAAATCAAAATCGTTCAGACTGAGGTTTATAACGGCTGAATCCAGATTAAAACCGGCACCCAAAGTGGTTTGACCTTGGCCAGTGAACTTCCCAGAGTTGGCCAGCCCTTCAAGGTTTTCCAGCTTGAGTTCCTGACCTTTCAAGCTGACCAGGGCCTTTACCCCACTTAAAACAACTGGCAAATCCTGGAATCTCAGGAAAGCGTCCTGCAAGGTTAAGTAGCCCTGAAGCTCCGGCTTATTCATCATTCCTCTAATCTTGAGGTCAACCTGCCCGAACCCGCCGGCATTCATCCCTGATAGCCAGGGATTAAAATCGGATAGTTTCAATTCAGCTTTTCCCTGGAAATTAAGACCAGGGTTTTTTGGCTCTTTAAAATTAGCTGCTCCCGAAAGCCTGACCCGGGATTCTCCAAGCAGAAGGCTGGCCTCCTCGGCCTTCAAAAGATTGTCCTTAAACGATACACGGATGGGAAATTCGTTCCTGATGGGCAATTTATTGATAATTAATTGCAGGGTGGGAATTTCAGCTAACAGCTGAAAGCTTTCAGGCGTACCGGGCCAGCCTTGTATTTTTAAATAAAATTCGGCGCTGCCAGCTGGTTCCATAGACTCAAGCGAGGGCCAAAGCCTGGCCAAGCCAGCAAAATCAAAATTATTCACCCGAAGTTCAGCCTGAAGCCTATCTTTATCGGCCAGGGGAACCTGAAAATCAGCCCGGGCAGTGACAGCCGTACTGGCCGGAACTTCCTCAACCAGGGGCAGAAGCCCTGCCAGAGCACTTAAAGGCAGTTCTGCGATTCGCAGCTGACCAGTTAATAAATACGGGCCTCCCAGTTTCAGCCCGGCTTCCAGGTTTAAATTAAACCTCGGCACCTCAAACCTTAAATCAGCTTTCTCTCCGTCAGCTTGAGCCCTGAACTCAAAGTACGGAAGCCAGAACCGGTCATACATCAAGCCCTGTCCTGATAAAGTTAATTTCCCCACCGGATTTTTTAATGGACCAGAAGTATCTAATTCCAAATCAACCTTACCGGCTTTTATCCCCGGGAGCCAGCTTTCAAATTGAGTGAGCTTAAGCGACCTGGCTTTCAAAGCCAAATCCAGGTAGCTGGTGTTGAGGTCGTAGGTTAGTTGGCCAGTTATCTGGCTTTCGGGCAAACTTAGAGTCAGGTCATTCACAGAAATTTTCGAGTCGTGAAACTTGCCAGTAAGGTTCAAAGAATCAAGCACCAGGCTGCCTGCTTTTAATCCGGTTAAAGTGGCCTGATAGCTAAATTGTGGCTTCAGGTTAGTCCCGCTTAGTTTTATCGCCCCGTTAAATTTTCCGTTCAAGTATTCACGGCTCTTTTCCGGAAGCCAGGCTGCCAGCTGGCTCAGCCCCACTCCGGAAAAATTGATGTCCCCCTCAACTTTAAAAATGTTTGAAGCGCCAGTTTTCCTGGAAAGCTGTCCGTAAGCTTCTACCTGGCCTTCTCCCAGCTTGAGTAGAAATTTCTGAAGCTTAAGAATTTCCGCGTTCCCGGAAAATTTCCCTTCCAGCACCGGAAATTCCAGACCGGCCAGCCCGAGCTGCTGGCCTTTTATCTCCAGCCTGAATTGAGGGGCGGTAAAAGAACCGCTAACCCAGGCCCCCAGTTCAACCTGACCTTTAAGCTGTTTAATCACTCCCGATTTTTCTGCCCAGCCAGGGAAAATTTTTTCCAGCCCACTGACTTCAAACTGTCTTTGAAAATCCGCCAGGTTTTTAATCTTGACTGAGGCTCTTCCGGAAATTTCTCCCTTCTTTTCCAGATTACCGGAAAGAGCGATATCAACTCCAAGCGCCTGAAGATTAAATTTATTTATTTCAACCTTGCCGGACTGGTAGCTGGCTTTTAGGTCAGAAGCTACCGGAAGAAAGATGCGGGAAGAAAGTACCGGATTTTCTAAAGGCCTGATTTCTATTTCGGCCTCACCCTCCAGAGTTTCCGGGTTAAAGCCTGGTCCTTTGATTTTTATCTGGCCTGAAACAGTAGAAGTAATGGTCAACGGTAGTTCAGGGAAAAGCCTGGGTAAGGTTTCCAGGCTTAGCGTTTCCATTAGAATTTCTGCCTGAAATGGGCCGTTAAGTCCGGGCGAAAAGCTGCCTTGAAAATTAATTTTGCCCGGCTCGGCATTAATTTCTCCGTCCAGCAGATAACGGTTATCAGAGGTGGTGTTTAGGGACATGGCCAGGTCAACAGCCGGCCAGCCCGGGAAAACCAGTTGCCTGCTTTTAATGTTCCCCTTTATCCGGGGCTTTTCCACTTCTCCCGAAATCCCCAGGTCAAGCTCCAAAGAACCTTCTGGCTGGAATTCAGTTGGAAGCCAGCCAGCCATTTCCGCCAGGTTTATCTGTCCGGAGACCGAAGCCTCTCCCTGTGGTTTTCCCAGATAATCTTTCAGGTTGATTTTCAGGTTAAGAACTGATTTTTCTGAAGTAAGCTGACATCTGGCCAGTTCCAGTTTTTGCTGGTCAAACCCGCCTTCCAGTTGAAACCGTTTAAACTCAAGACTTTTATTTTTGAAAGCCAGACGCAAGGGCCCGGATTCTAACTTGAGGTCGTGAAAATTTTTTTCTGGTCTGAAAGTTACGTAAAACTCCAGGTTTTTGAGTTCGGCCTCCAGCGGTACTGAATTATCCTGGTAACTGACCTGTCCCCCTGACAACTTCATCCTGTCCACCTGGAAATTAAAAGCACCCCTTAGGGCCACACTTTCTGGCGAAGAAGCCACCGGTGCTTCAGACTCGCTTGAAGCCGCAGGTTTTAGCTTCAACTTAGGGCTGCTAATTTCCAGGTTTTTAACCCGAATTTTTTTCCCCGTAAGCAGTGACCAGGCAACCTGCGCTCTCAAGCTTTCACAGGAAAAACTTTCCAGCGGCAAGCGACTGCCGGCTACCGTCTGTAGGTTCAGTCCTTTTAACTCGACCTTCAGGTTAAAAAGGTTGAGCTTGAACTCTTGGGCCTCCAGCTTCAGCCCAACCTGCCTGGAAAGCAGAGAAGTCACCTGGCGCAGCACTATTTTTTCTCCAGGTGGGCTGGCAAAAAAAGCCAGCAATAAAATTAATAAAAATAAGATGACCGCAACAGAAACAAAAGTTATTCTAAAAAACCTGAGCAATTTTTTGTTGGCCATTTCCCCTTCTTGTTAATTATTCACGGCCAAATTATATTTATTACCCCGTCTAAATTCAACGAAGAAACTTTTCAGAAATGATTAAAGTTAAGATCTCAAAATTAAACGGCTTAGTTTATTAAAAAAAATGAAGATGATGGTCATAAAAAAAGTCCAGATAAGCAACTGGCGGGTTTAAATTTTCAGCCTATGACCACCCGTGGAATGGAAGGGTTTATTCTGGAAATGATTTCGTAATTTATGGTTCCAGCCATGGTGGCTAACTGGTCTGCGGTTATCCTGTCCTGGCCATCCCGGCCGATGAGGGTGACCCGGTCTTCGAGCTTGACCCCTGGAACATCAGTCACGTCAGCCATGAAAAAATTCATACACACCCGGCCGCGAACTGGAGCTCTCTTCCCTTTTATCAGAACATACGCGGCGTTGGACAAGCCGCGGTCGTAGCCATCATAATAGCCAACGGGAATGACTGCCAGCCTGGTTGGCAGTCATTCCCGGTAAGTGCAGCCGTAGCTCACGTAAGCTCCTCTGGCAATGTTCTTGACTTGTGCCACTCTGGCTCGCCAGCTCAGCACCGGCTTAAGCCTTAAGGGCTCATGACCACGCAGACGGCAGGAAACCAGTGTTTCTTTTGACGGCCAGAGTCCATACAGTCCGATACCCACCCTGGCCAGGTCAAAGTGTGTTTCCGGGAACAGTATGCTGGCCGCAGAACAGGACATGTGCTTGAAATGAATATCCAGGCCTTTCTGCTTGAACCACTCGATGGCTTGCCTGAAATTCTCCAGCTGAAAGCGCGGATAATAGTCGTCGGTTGTATCCTCTATGTTGGCAAAATGCGAAGACAGACCTTCCAGCACCAGTTCCGGATGCTTTTTTATTTCCCGCCAAATAATGCCTACTTTTTTTACTGGAATTCCCTGACGGTTAGTACCAGTTTCCACCTTTAGATGAACCAGGGCTTTTTTCTTCTGACGCTTAGCCGCCGCGGCCAGGGCCTTAATGTTTTCCAGGTTATAGACTATCACCCGTAAATCATACTCAATTACTAAGTCGGCTTGAGCCAATGGTACGTAGCCCAGGACCAGGATTTTCTGCTGGAAGCCAGCTTCCCGCAGCAAGATTGCTTCTTCCAGGCTGTTGACACCAAACCAGTTCAGACCACAGCGGTCTGCTAACCCGGCTATCTCCAGCAGTCCGTGTCCGTAGGCATTGGATTTTATGACCGGCATCAGCTCGGTCCGACCCAGCCTTTTGCGAAATTGTTCCACGTTCTGCCGGAAGGAAGCAGCCTCTATTTCAACCCATTGAGTAAGTGATTTATCAATGTTCATGGTTTTTTGTTTATCGGAAAAATTTAATTATGAGATTTTACTCCCCAGGCTATCAGCCTTTTCGTCTAAAACTTTTTTCATCCTATCCTTTAAATAGATCACGTCTTCCCGGTCAACACCGGTGGAGATTAAAGCCACCTTAACTTCCAGGGTATCTTCGATCCAGTGCAAATAATCAAGGAAACCGGTGGGCAGCTCTTCATAGTTTTTCAGACGATGAATCGAGCGCGACCAGACCGGAAAAGTCCGGTATTCAGGTTCAACCCTTTCCAGCATCCAGGGGTCAGAAGGAAAATCAGTGATAACCGAACCGCGGTAACGATAGCGGAAACAGGCTCTTATTTCCTTCAATTCTTCCAGGACATCTGGTTTGGTCAGAGCCAGCACATCAACGCCATTAAGGCGGCAGGCGTAACGGACAGCTACGGCGTCAAACCAACCGCACCTTCTCGGGCGGCCGGTGGTGGCTCCAAACTCATCACCCTTTTTCGCTATGACCGCACCAGTTTCATCTTGCAGCTCAGTGGGAAAGGGCCCGCTGCCGACTCTGGTGGTATAAGCCTTGGTGATACCCAGCACCCCCTGCACCTGCTTGGGGCTTAACCCTAAACCGGTGCAAACTCCGCCAGCGGTGCAGCTTGACGAAGTCACAAACGGATAGGTTCCGAAATCTATGTCCAGAAGAGCTCCCTGAGCTCCCTCAAAAAGAACATTCTTACCGGCTTTAATTTCCTGGTCAAGAAAAGCAGACACATCTCGCACAAAAGGAGACAGTTTCTCTCCATAACCAGCATATTCCCTGTAAATCTCTTCGGCCGAAAAAGGAGCATAACCGAAAGTTTCAAATATTTTATTTTTAATTTTCAGGTTGTCTTCAATTTTTTCTTTGAGTACTGCCGGCTCTAACAAATCTCCAACTCTGATCCCCCAGCGGGCAACTTTATCTTCATAGCTTGGCCCAATGCCGCGGCAGGTAGTGCCAATCATTTTCTGGCCGCGGGCTGATTCAGAAATTTTTTCCACCAGCGGATGATAGGGCATGATAACCTGGGCCGCCCGGCTGACCACCAGCCTTTTCTCGTTAACCTCAACTCCCAGAGCCAGTAAATCAGCCATTTCTTTGAAAAAGGCCTGGGGGCTGACCACCAGCCCATTACCGATAACGCAGGTTTTGCCAGGATGAAGTATGCCGGAAGGAATCAGATGCAAAACAACCTTTTTTCCAGAAAGGTAAACCGTGTGCCCGGCATTGTGCCCGCCCTGGTAACGGGCGACAAGGTCAAATGCGGGTGTTAAGAAATCAACGATTTTTCCTTTACCCTCATCTCCCCACTGCGTACCGAGGACCAGAAGATTACTCATTTTTCCATCCTTAAAGAAAAAAACTGTAGCTTAAGAGCCAGCTCATTTTATCAGATTTGGCTAGCCCTTTGAAGTTTTCAGAAAACAAATCCCAGTTGAACGGTCAGGTTGTTGTCCTTGATTTTTGTTTCTTTTTCTTTGTTCCAGTCAAATTCCAGCTTGGCGAAAAGGTTATTGAGCACATCCCATTTAAGGCCAATAGCTTTGCGATTTTTTCTGACCAGGTCATCCAGAAAAACATTTAACGGCGGTAGGTTTTGGTCTTCAAAAACATAAGTCGGCACAGCTGAATCCTGGTAACTGAAATAAAGCTTCATCTTTTGAAAATTCATGCTTACGGTAACATAATAGCCATCAAATGCTTTTTTCTCTCCGGATTGAGGCTGTTCATAGGTAGATTTGATGTACTCACCCCTTATCTCCCAATCAGTGGTCACCCAGATGAGGTCGGCCCCGGCAAACTGGATGTCCCGGCTGCCGGCACTGTCATACTTGCCAGAATAAAATGAAGCCCCAGTCTCAAATCCCTCGCCTATTCTTAGAGCCAGTCGGCTGCCAGCTCCTTTATTCTTGTTGGGGTCTTTAATTTCTGAAATCAGGTAGCCGTTGCTATCCAGAGTTAGGCCATTAACAAAATAGGCTGAATAATAAAAAAACTGGTAATGCCCATCCCAGTTAACCCCGAGGTCATGCCAGCGCCAGGGGAAAAAATGGAAAGGCAGCGGGGTGAGGACTGTCAGATTTTCCGCTGGTCGAGCAGAACTATTAAACCGGCCAAAGGGAATTTCAAACAGACCAAATTTAAAATTAAAAAGGTTGTTGCCCTGAATTAAAAGGTAAGCCTGCTGCAAGGAAAAAGAATTGTTCATCCGGCCTTGAACTTCTGCCAGAAAAGCCAGCGGGCCGCTTATGGTTCCACCCAACATCAATCCACCAGATAAATTACTGAACGTTCCTTGAGGCCAGGCACCGCCACTCTGGCTCTTAAGATACTCAAAGGAAAAATAACCGTTGGTTTTGACCTCAGCCGAAAGAAAAGTGGCCAGCAGGAGGAAAACCATCACCGGGCCCAGTAGTGGTTTTAATTTTTCCATCATCTTCTCCAGAAAACGAAAACTTAACCTCTCCTCATTTTTCCAACACCAGGGAAAAATCAAAATTCTCTTCCAGCAGGTCGGCCTTAAAGCGGGAAACATCTTTCCCGGTTTGAATTAATCTGCTTATCTCCGACACTCCCTTCTTCGTGCCCATCCAGATAGCTCCAACACAGGTTTTGTTTTTCAAGACCAGCTTCTTGTAAATCCCGGCCTCTTCGTCTTTTTTCACCAGAGCTTCAAATTCATTTCCTTCCGGGAAAATCTGGCCAATAGAAGTGACATAAACTCCGGCTACTTTAAGCATGCTGGAAGGAATGGTTCCTTCATACTTTTTAATCTGGCCGCACAGGTTAAAGGCCAGCGTCCTGGCCTGTTCAAAACTTGCTGGAATCAAGCCATAAACCTTTCCCCGGTGCTCGGCCACATCACCAGCAGCCCAGACCCGTGGATGACTGGTTTTGAGGTAATCATCTACCACCACT
>Ga0207433_10014817_pt1 | contig 11221 bp, 12 predicted proteins | sample YelNatPaOPGAMG01_FD_187559 | JGI IMG/M metagenome (GOLD analysis project Ga0207433, IMG submission 187559) | Hot spring thermophilic microbial communities from Obsidian Pool, Yellowstone National Park, USA - OP-RAMG-01 (SPAdes) (version 3) | ecosystem: Environmental > Aquatic > Thermal springs...
GGGCAGGGGCGACTTTCCATGCTAACAGATCTACTGGGAAATTCCATGGGGTGATAAGTGCAGCTACGCCTATAGGCTGTTTAATCACAAAACTCCGGATGAACGGTGAGGTAGTCGGAACTACCTCACCAAAAATTCTCTTTCCCTCCTCTGCGTAATAATCAAGCACCTCAGCTGCAAAAAGTATCTCCTTTTTTGCGTCCTTTAAGGGCTTTCCTTGTTCCAACGTCAAGAGTCTTGCAATCTCGTCAAGGCGTTTTCGAACCAGTCTTGCTCCTTCGTGTAATATTATTCCGCGCTGTTGAGCTGTAGTCTTAGCCCATTGGGGAAAAGCACGGTACGCAGCCTCAAGAGCAAGACGCGCATCATCGCGAGTGCCAATTGGAATCTCTGCTACTGGTTCTTGGTTGGCTGGATTTCTAATAGTTGCCAGATTTTTGGAAATAGAATCCACCCACTGCCCATTAATTAACATCTGTAAACGTTGCATTGTAGCTTTACCTCCGCACTGCGCCAATTAGAGTTTGGACTCGAACTGGATCAACTCGATTTTCGGCTTTGCCCTCAACCTTCAACGCGCTGCCAACAATTGCGCCATCGGCGATTGACAGTAAGGCAGAAGCGTTCGTTAAATTGAGTCCGCTTCCAACAAGTACAGGGCAAGAAACTGTTTGTTTTACCGTTCGTACCGCTTCAATAGGTGTCTCTGCTCCAGTGGCCTGCCCCGTTACAATAATTGCATCGGCAAGGTTCTTTACCGCTGTAAGTGCTGCATCCTGGATTGAGCGCTCTCCCAATGGAATTGTTTCTTTTACCTGAATATCAGCTAAGACTGCTACTTCATCTGCACCAATTTCATGGCGATAGCGCATTGCGTCAGCAGCGCATGCGGAGACAAAACCGGAATCAGTAAGCAAATTATCTATAAACCCTTCTATTCGCACAAAGCTTGCACTGCACGAATAGGCCATAGCGAGCTCACTGCGCCAATCGTTAAACTGTACATTAATCCCGATTGGAAGAGAAATCTCTTTTGACAAAACTGTGACTATGCGGGTCATAGCAAGTAAAGATACTGTTGGCACTTGTCCTGGGGGATAGGGCAAGTCGCCAAAATTTTCCACAATTATTGCATCAATACCGCCTTTTTCTAACGCCAAAGCATCGGATAAGGCTGCATCGGTAATGGCGTTTAACGAACCGGCATATCTTGGCGATCCCGGGAGCGGTAAAAGATGTACCATACCGATAATTACTTTTTTGTGTTCAAACAGCTTTAAGATTTTTTGAACTTTCTCCAAGATTTAACCTCCCGTCTTCACTTAGCTTAAAATGTTATTGGCTTACCAGTCTTTAAAAACAGGATCATTTTTGCTCGTTTGTTTTTTCGCTCTTAATAGCTTTTTCGAGATTTTTTGCGAACGCGCTTAATCCATTAAGCACTATCTTCGCTAGTTGACTTTCTTTGGCGGTTCTTTTTGAGGGATTCATCATTGTTTGCGTGTGTCCGTCTACTGTTGCCACGCAAAGGCTTATACACTTTATCCCAAGGTACTGTCCAGTGATATAAATAGCCGATGTCTCCATATCAGCAGCTATGACACCGTGCTTGGTCAGGAATTTGGTCAGTCCCATATCATCGCGGGAAGGAATGCGTTCTGCTAGCCCGTGATAAAAAAGCTGTGTATAAAACCCATCAGAAGTAGCAACGAGTCCCGCAGAATAAGGCACGCAAGAGTCATCAAGAACCTGCTGGAAAGTAAAAAGGAGGTCAACATCGGCCAGAGCAGGAAATTCGAGGGGCAAATATGTAGTAGAAGTTCCTTCAAAACGCACAGCTCCTTGCGCAAGGACAAAATCGCCAAGGGATGCTTTTAAAGCCATTACCGTTCCAGCACGAACAACGACACGGACACCAAGCTCCCACAGTTCTTCCATTGCAAGAGCCGCAGCTGGAGAACCAATACCTATGGAGATAACAGATACTGGTAACCCCTGATGTGTTCCAGTTAGAGTGGTAAATTCTCTATTCCGTGCAACCACGTGTGCACCAGTTAATTTATTGGCAAATAAGCGAACACGTGCTGGGTCGCCAACTAAAATAACATATGGAGCGCAATCTTCCGCAGCGCACTTAAGATACCATACTTTCTTACTCGCCATTTACTTCCTTTCCTTTATTATCAGTTTCTTTGACCTTGCTTTTCTAAGAGCACCAGTGCTTCATCAAGGGAGATTACGCGGCCCATGTAACGATCGATGTCCTCGAGACTTGCTTCATGAAGATGAGGGAAATTAGAGCCTACCGCTTCTCTCACCACCATTACGCTATATCCTAATGCGAAAGCGTCCTGAGCTGTTGCACGTACACATACATTGGTTTTCACACCAACGATAACCACACAATTTATTCCTAACTCACGCAAGTATAGATCTAAATCGGTAGCGAAGAACGCACTGTAGCGACGCTTGCGTACCACACGCTCGCCCGGAAGAGGTTCACATCCTTTGACTGGCTCAGCCTCGGACGAGCCAAGGATGTCATGTTTGGGCAGCTTTCTCCACTCGAAATCATGATTATGATCGGGGAGATGACCTTCCATTGCGTGAACGATGGTTAATTTATTTCGACGCGCAGAACTGAGTAAACGTTGGATATTAGGAAAAATAGAGAAGTATCCATGGTAATAGTTTCTTCCCTCTGGAAGGAAAAACTCATTAATCACATCAACCAAGATTAATGCGATTTCCATCATTCACCTCTCTCTATTATTTTGAGCAAGTCCTTGTCGAACGTAGTCAGGTATCTTTCGCAAACCTTCTCCAGATTGGGCAAATTCGTTTGCGCGCCCAAAGCCTCAAGTACAAAGGATGCTGTTACTGATCCGATCCGCGCTCCTACTTCAAGTGGGAGATTGTGACAAAGACCGAAAAGCAAACCCGCGGTAAATGCATCACCTGCACCAGTAGGATCGACTATTATTTTAGGAGGCACAGCAGGTATGTCTATTGTGCAATCAGCTTCAATAATTTGGCTTCCGCAAGCACCTAAAGTTAGAACAATCGCACGAATGTTACGCTCAAGTAATGGGGAAAATGTGCTTAGATTAAGCATTTTTTTTAATAATCGTGCCTCATCCTCATTCATTACTAAAATCTGACTAAGATCAACTAACCGCTCGACTAATGAACGGGGGTATGCATGTGGGTCATCCCTAAGGGACCAGAGAAGGGGGACGCCGAGCCGTGCAAGCCAGTCAGCAACTGTACGATTAAAGGTAGGGTTTCCAACGGTAATTACACCCCAACGGGTTCCCAATGCAAGAGAGTTATCCAATGATAAGCTAATATCGTCGCGATCACTTATACCAGGGTAATAAAATGTCTGATGGCGGCCTTCTGGGTCAACGAACAAAAAGCATCGCGGGCTATGCCCTCCCGGAATCAATTGTACGCCTCTTACCTCTACGCCTTCAGCAGCAAGCTTATTATAGTAATTCTGCCCCTCTGGATCATCACCAAGCACGATTACAACACCAGATTTTAGCCCCAGTCTTGAGCATGCCACGGCTATATTACAAGCACAACCACCAGGAGTAACTTTCTCAAGTCCGCTTGCGTCTATAATTATTCCTGTTTCACCTGGCTGAGGAGCACGGTTTACCTGCATAACAAAATCAAGACTGGCATATCCTGTGGAAAGGACGTCCAATTTCATAAAGCCTTCTGAAAGCCTATGATCTCTGGCGCACATAGCGTAAGGAAATAAGAGCAAGAGTTATGACAATGATTAAATATGGAAGCATCTGAGTCAATTGTGGTGGAATCCCAATCGTAGTCTGCAACCGAATCTGAACAGCATCAAAAAAGCCGAAAAGCAAACAGGCAAGAGCTGATGGCAATGGTCTTCCTTGTCCAAAATAAACTGCTGCTAAGGCCATAAAGCCACGGCCATTGGTCATATTTTGGTAAAACAGTTGTAAATTGCCAAGTGACAGCTGGGCACCTGCTAAACCGCAGAAAGCCCCACTTAAGACTAAAACCCAGTACTGCACCCGCTTAACAGGAATACCTACCGATTCAGCTGCGTTAGGATTCTCACCAACAGCGCGGATATGCAAACCATTGACAGTACGATATAAAAAGATTGGAGTGAGGAAAATAAAGAGCCATGAAAGGTACACGAGAAAACTGTGACCTGAAAAGATGTCGCCAAGAATAGGAATGGCACTCAGGACTGGAATGTCAATTGGCGGCAAGTTAGGAAGGTTTTTAGGCGCGAATGCACCCCTAGTAGCAAAAAGAACTTGCAAAAGGTATTTGGTTAGGCCTAGAGCAAGGAGATTAACTGCAAGACCAACAACTATTAGATTAGCTCGAAGGCGAATAACAAAGAAAGCGAAGATTAGAGCAAGTAACATCGCTGCTATTATCCCCATAAGTACCCCCCACAGTGCACTATTTAGGTAGAATGCACCAAGCACTGTGGTAAAAGCCCCGATCAGCATTAACCCTTCAAGAGCGATATTGATCAACCCTACCTGCTGGCTAAACACTCCGCCTATTGCTGCAAAAATAAGTGGAGTAGCCATGCGCAGTGTTGAAAAACAAATATTGACAAAAGTCTCCATTGGATCTCCTTTATTAGCTAACTAGTTGGTAAGGCTTTCATGCGCCTTCGATTAATCCACTTAAGCGTGAACTGTGCTGTCACGAAGAAAATAATAGTTGCTTCTAAAATGCGGATCAGCTCTAACGGGACGTCCATCATTAGCTCTAGGGTTGAACCTCCGCTGCGCAATGCACCAAAAAGTAACGCACCGAATAGAACACCCCAGGGGGAATTGGCTCCTAGCAAGGCAATGGTGATTCCATCAAAACCATAGCCTGGTGAGAAATTTGCTATAAAGCGATAATTTACGCCAAGCACTTGCCCTGCACCTGCCAAACCGCCAAGGGCTCCGCTGATCATCATTGCTTTCAGGATCACCTCGCTGGAAGGTATCCCACTCCAGCGTGCAAAAAGTGGATTAGCTCCGTAAATTCTTAGCGCATATCCTAATGATGTTCGATTAAAGAAAATAGCTACAGTGATTACGGCCAAGAGGGCAAGAATGAAACTAAAATTTAGTTGTGAAGGCGGCATAAGACGTGGCATTATTGCGCTGGATGCGATGACAGGAGACATGGCATTAGCTAGACCTGGGACAGAAAAAGGATAATTTACCAAATAACTAGTAAAATAAATAGCAACATAGTTTAACATAATCGTGGTAACAATCTCATCCATCCGTAATCTTGCTTTAAGGTACCCTGGGATCAACGCCCAAAAGCCACCTACAAGACTTGCAGCTAAGAGTGCCAGAGCAATAATTAATGGCCCCGGCAAAGCTTTCAATGTAAAACCAACCCATGCTCCCGCAAAAGCTCCGAGGTATAAAGAACCTTCCACTCCTACATTGAATACCCCTGCACGAAAGGCGACCGCTGTCGCTAGCCCGGTAAAGATGAGCGGAGTAGCTGCAAGTAGTGTATCAGCTATAGCCGATGAACTACCAAACGCAGCTAAAAAAAGAATTTTGTAAGCCATTAAAACATTCTTGCCCGATAGCCACATTATCATGGCCCCTATTAGGAACGCCGTTGCTAAAGTAAGGATAACCCGTAGGATTTCCCGCCACCAGACGTATGTCATACTCCTCATTGTCTTGAGCCCTCCTGAATTTGAGTTATGCCAGCCATTAGAATTCCTAACTTTACCTGATTGGTTTCACTTGGTTTAACATCACCTACAATTTTTCCGCGATACATAACCAAAATGCGATCGGAAAGGCTAAGGATTTCTTCCAAATCAGCAGAGACGAGTAAAATGCCTAGTCCCTCGTGTCTGAATTTCAACATTTCTTGGTGTACGGCATTGGTGCCACTAACATCTAACCCACGCGTTGGATGAGCTGCAATTAATATCCGTGGCATACTTGCTAATTCTCGCGCCACTACTACTCGCTGCAAATTACCACCGGAGAGTATTCCTGCGGGAAACCCTGGGCTGTTAGTCCGAATATCGAAACGCTTTATAAGATTATAAGCATAAGAGTTGATTAAGGATAGATTTAAAAATCCTCTTCTTGAATATGGAGAGCAGTAGTAGCGGGTAGAGATCAGGTTCTCTGCTATGGTAGATGATAAACTAAGCCCTTCCACAGAACGATCAGCCGGGATCACCGCTAGACCATTTTCCCGTCTCGCCCTATTTGGCACATAAGTGATGTCTACTCCATCCAAACGAATCGTTCCATGCGAAACTGATCGTAAACCAGCTAAAGCCTCTATTAGTTCACGTTGACCATTTCCTTCTACCCCTGCAATTCCCACGATCTCCCCGCGCCGCACCTCAAAGGAAACGCCGTCTACAGCCTTAAAGCCACGATCATCTTCTACCTCCAAATTATCCACTGCTAACACGACCTCCTGGGAAGCTTGGGCAATTTGTTCCTTGATTGTGGGAATTATCTCGTGGCCGACCATCAACTGGACGAGCTCTATTTCATTAGTATTTGCAGTCTCAAGCACACCGCTAACACGGCCTCGGCGCAGCACCGTAACTCTTTGAGAAATCTCCAATACCTCTCCTAATTTGTGAGTGATAAAAATAATCGTACGTCCTTCGGCCTTAAAGCGACGCAAAACTTCAAAGAGGTCATGAGTTTCCTGAGGGGTTAGAACCGCCGTCGGCTCATCTAAGATGATCAACTCCGCCTTACGGTAGAGGAGTTTCAAAATTTCCACACGTTGCTGTTCGCCGACCGAGAGCTCGGTTATATGTGCTAGTGGGTCGATATTAAGGCCAAATCGTTCTGAAAGTTCTCTGACAGTACGTACAGCGGCTTTTTTGATAAAAAAGCCTCCACGTCTGGGTTCGAGGTTAAGTACAACATTCTCCGCTACTGTTAAGGAAGGTATTAACTGGAAATGCTGATGTACCATTCCGATACCAAGCGCAATAGCAGCCTTAGGATTAGGAATTTGCACTTGTTTTCCACGTAGAATAATTACCCCTTCGTCAGCGGTTTCCATTCCATATAAAATTCTCATTAGGGTAGTCTTTCCGGCTCCGTTTTCACCCACGAGAGCATGAATCTCGCCTTGTTCAACAGAAAAATTAACGGCGTCGTCAGCTAAGACCCCGGGGAACCTTTTAGTGATTCCGCGCATTTCAAGATAAGACATTTTGACCTCTTGTTTAAGATGAATGATATGATTTTTTAGTTTTATTACTGGTGGTGGCTTTACAATTGTAAAGCCACCACCAGTTTACCTATAAAGTTTTTCTTAGGGAGATGTAGTAGCTGTTACGTCGGTGACCTTGATTTCGCCATTTATGATCTTGTTGCGGAGCTCGTTCACTTGTTCAACATAAGCCTTGGGGATTAGCTGACGAGTGAACGTCATCTCACTTAGGCCGACACCGCCTTCTTTCAGACCATAATTAACAACAGTACCACCTTTAAGTGTGCCATCGCAGAGACGTTTTACCAAGTCATACACGGCAATATCCACGCGTTTCAACATACTCGTTAGCACATGGCCAGGTGCTATGTAATCCTGATCTGAGTCCACACCAATAGCATAATGGCCCGTTTCTTTTGCTGCTGCAATAATCCCTTCCCCGGTGCCACCTGCTACTTGATAAATTATATCCGCACCTTGCTCAAACATAGATAAGGCTAATTCCTTTCCCTTAGCTGGATCGCCAAAAGATTCTGAGTAAGTCTTTAACACTTTGATGTCTTTATCGATATAATGTGCTCCCTCCTCGTATCCAACTATGAACTTGTCTATTCCAAGTGACTTAGTCCCTCCAATCACGCCGATGGTCTTGGTACCGCGAATACCTGGAATATTAGTGTCTTTTGCGACGAGAGCAGCAAGAGCACCAGCTAAAAATGATCCTTCATGCTCCTTGAAGATCACCGAAACGACGTTCGGGGCTTTGACTTCTATGTTCACGATAGCAAACATTGTATTGGGAAAATCAGGAGCTACCCGGGAAAGGGGATCAAAATGTGAGTATTCCAGTGTAATTACAAGATCAAAGCCAGCCTTGGCTGCTTCCCGTAGAAGTTGTTCCCCCATACCTACAGGATCAGGGGATTCAATAGCCTTAACCTCAACTCCAAAATCCTGAGCAGCTTTAGTTAGTCCAGCGTAACCAGAATCGTTATATGATCTGTCACCAAGCCCGCCCTGCGCTATTATTAGTGCAACGCGTTTGTTGCACTTGGCCATTGGGGTCGATGTTGGAGTCGATGTTGTTGCCAAAGTTGGAGTAGACGTTGGCGTCGATGTTGGAGTCGATGTTGTGGCACAGTTAGTAAGGAACAATGCACTAATAATCGTGAGCGCCAAAAACATAAAGACTCCCTTACTAATTTTTCTCATTAAATTTCCTCCTTTTTATTTTGAATTAAGATCTTTTTTATTTTGAATTAAGATCTTTGTTTGCTTTTACCACCTCCAAGCGGCAAAAATTTAGGTTATTTAACAAAATAATTCTGTATAAAATGAGTAAACTTTCGCATTAAAAACAGCATATACTGTCTCAATAGGAATATTTCCTTGGACATAAGTAGTCCTGTAAATCCTTAGTACAGGGGAATTCGCCTTTAACCCTAATAATGTTGCCTCTTTTCGGCTAGCTATATCTGCAACGATACGCTCTTCAGCTCTAATAATTTTAAGCCCTATTTTCTTTTCTATAATTTCGTAAAGAGACAGCTGAGTATAATCTTGGTTTTGAACTTCTGGAAATTCTGGCAAGTTAAGATAAGATGTACAAATTCCAACTGGAAGTTCATCAGCCGTTCTTAGCCTTATCAGGCGAAGAACTTTGGTTTTCGGGGTGAGTTGAAGTTCTTTTGCTATGGATTGGTCGATTCTAATGTAATCTTTTTTAAGCAATTGCGTCCCAGGGCGATAGCCCAGCCTCTCAAGCTCCTTGGAAAAACTGAACAAATTGGTAATTTTAACATTAATTTTGGGCGGAAGGACCAGCGTCCCTTTTCCCTGTTTTCGCAGAATTAGACCTTCGTACTCCAATTTTTGCAAAGCAAGACGAACAGTGGCCCGACTTACTCCAAATTTTTCCATTAATTCGGTTTCATTCAATAAACGCTCGTTTGGTTTATAAACACCCTCTTCTATTGCACTTTTTAGGGTGGAGTAAATCTGATAATACAAAGGAACTGCACTATTTCTATCTAAATCTAAATTTAATATTTTATTCATTAAGTATCCCCTTTAATTCTTTAGAATTAGGCAGTAAATGTTATAATATTGTAATATTATAACATTATAAAGAGTTGTCAAGGGGTCAGACCAGGCTCCCTTTCTTAGGCCAATTCGTGGTCCGGGGAGGAGAAGAAGGTTTAGGCAAGCTTCAGGATGGGTTGCAATCCTTCCTGGAGAATCTCCTTCTCACAGTTGCTAATTTCCAAATTATGAGTAAGTTTTTCATGAGGACCTATTTTGGCTTTGAGTGTCAAGGAAGAAATTAAAGAGGCTCCTTTTTTGAAAGCTCCTACTAAATTCTTTTTGACAGTAACGATATGTTGATTAAATTTAAAAATAGGCGTTAAAGCCTGAAAAAAAGAACTGATAATATATTCCTCTGTGAAAGGAGGCAGGAATGAATCTGAGAGAGAAAAGCTTATCCAAAATCTGCGAGGGGGATCTCCAGAGCCTAATAGAAAACAAAGTTCCCGAGAGCCGTTATAAGAGTACAAGAGTCAGCTTCCCGGGCGAACTAATGAGGCTAAAAAGGAGTTCTTAGCAGACATCTCTTCTTTTGCAAACGCCGATGGAGGAGATATTATCTACGGAATAAGAGGGAAGGAGGGGATTCTAGTTGAGATATGCGGCCTCCAGGCAGAAAATCCAGACGAACAAATTAATTTCCTGGAGAATTTACTTCGGAATGGAGTTGAACCACACATCCCGGGCGCGCAATTTCATACTATAGACTTGAGCGGAGAAAAGGGCTGGGCCCTGGTGGTTAGGGTCCCCAAGAGCTGGCGCGCCCCACACAAGGTTACCCTGCAATTAAGGGGCCATGAGCGGTTCTTCGGGCGAGATTTAAGAGGAAGACATGCTTTTGATTATCACGAGATTTGAGACAACTTCTCTCAGTTTGGGAAAAATTTAGAAAGAATCCAAGTTTTTTACCTGAGTCGAATAGAAAAAATAAAAGGGGAATATCCCTTGCCCTTATTGAGGGAGCGATGGCAGTCTTCCATCTAGTACCGCTAAGTTTTCTGGACCCTTCATCAGCCATTGACCTGAAAAATAGTAAAGAGCACTATGGAAAGTCTTGAATTACCTCAACATTTTGGTAATTCGGTTCGGTTTAACTTCGACGGAATTGTTGCTTTTGAACCTTATTATAGAGGAGGATATCATTCAGCATATCAGTTCTTCAGGCGGGGAGCTACGGAGCTAGTACAAGTTTTTCTAATTACGAATACCGAATCATCCAAGAAGATAATTTCCATCGATTACCTCGAGCAATTAATGAGCAATTTCTTAAAAAAACTCTTGAACTTTTTAAAGGAATCAGTGCGCCGCCGCCTTTTTTCTTCTGGCACAGTTTACTGGAGGTAAAAGGCTACGGTGTGGCAAAAACCCATCGGATCTGCTGTTTCAACTGCCCGATCATGAAATAGATCGAAATGATCTTCTTCTTTCTGAGGGGGTCATAGAAGACTTTGGAGTGCAAATTGATGAAATATTGAAGGAAGCTCTGGATATGGTGTGGAATTCGGCAGGATATTCGGGAAAATCGCGGTAGTTTTTAGTGGATAAGGTGGGTTGATTATTCCAGGATTGCTATTTCCTTACGATTTCTGATACCTCCAAAGCCTGAGAAAAATGATCAGTACTACTCCCGCTCGGGGTGTGATTTGGCCTCGGCCTGCTTCACCTTCATCTCCGCCACCACTCGGGCCAGGTAGTTGATGGCCCGGTCAGCTTCTCGAGGCGCTTCTCAAGGCGGCCCCGCGCCGTCTCCGCGCTGCCCATCATTTGTGTTGTCCAACTTAGGTTTAAGGGTTCGGGTTAGAGGAAGATTTGGTTGCTTCCTATTAGAGTGATAAAATTTTTTTGAATAACTCTTTGGAGCGCTTTAAGCATAAAAATAAAAGGTAAGGGAGAAAATGAGAGAAAT
>Ga0207433_10014820_pt1 | contig 11221 bp, 9 predicted proteins | sample YelNatPaOPGAMG01_FD_187559 | JGI IMG/M metagenome (GOLD analysis project Ga0207433, IMG submission 187559) | Hot spring thermophilic microbial communities from Obsidian Pool, Yellowstone National Park, USA - OP-RAMG-01 (SPAdes) (version 3) | ecosystem: Environmental > Aquatic > Thermal springs >...
AAAGAAAACATCATTGCCGCAGCGCAAGCCGGGGTCAACGGCTACATCGTCAAGCCGTTCACCGCGCAGACGCTGAAGGAAAAGCTCGACGCCATCATGGCGCGGCTCAACGCATCGGCAGGAGGAGTCAGATGAGCCGCGACGACCTGCCCACCGCCACGCCGATCGCCGGCGAAGCGCCCGCGGACGACGCCCAGGGCTGGGGTGAACGCGCCGCTCCTGCCGCAGCCGACCCGGCCGCCGCCGCGCTGCACCGCCTGACCGAAGCCGACGCCCTGCTACACGAAGGCGTGCGTCGCATCATGGCCGCCTCCAGCGATCTGCCCGAGGCCAGCCACCCGCTCGAAGAAGCCCTGCGGCTGACCGAAACGCAGGCGATGGCCACGCTCGAAGCCGCCGAAATCGGTTTGAGCGAAGTCGCCGCCATCCGCGCCACCCGCGGCGGCTTCATCGACGCGCGGCTGGACCGCATCGAGCAACAGTTCCAGATCATCCTTTCCAGCCAGCAGGGGCAGGATCTGGCCGGCCAGAGGTTGAAAAAAACCATGCACTTGCTGCAGGCGGTGGAGCAGCGCATCCGCGACGCCGTCGCGCAGCTCACACCGCATTGGGCCGAGGGCACGGCCGACACCGCCACCGTGGCCGACGCCATTGTCCCGGCCGGCGGCATACCTGCCTACGCCGGCCCGACCTTCGACCAAGACGAGGTCGACGCCTTGCTGCGCGATCTCGGCATCTGACCTCCCGTCCCGCGATCATGGACAACGACATCCTGCAGGAATTTCTCGCCGAATCGCGCGAGCTGCTCGGCCAGGCGCAAGACCAGTTGCTGCGGCTGGAATCCACCCCCGGCGACCCGGAAGTGCTCGGCGCCATCTTCCGCGCGTTTCACACCCTCAAAGGCGGCGCCGGGTTTCTCGAAGCACAGAACATGGTCGACTGGTGCCACCACCTCGAAGACCTGTTCGACAAAATGCGCGCGGGCACGCTGCGCGCCACGGCGCCGATGATCGACACCATTTTGCGCGCCACCGACATCATTGCCGCGATGCTCGACGACATGGCCAAGGGCGAGAACCCAGCTCCAGGCCCGGCCGATCTCGGCGCGGTGATCCAAGCCTACGCCCGTGGTGAAACGCCGCCGCCGTTGCCCGGCACGTCCGCCGCCTCGGCCCCGGCAGCGCCAGCGCCGGCCGCGGCGGCGCCGACACCTGCAGCCCGGCCCGCGGCCGCAGCGCAAGGGCTGTGGATTTCGCAGCAGCCGCGCGCCGATGGCGGCACCGGGCTGTACGCCGAGCGCCGCCCCGCCGCCGACGGCGACGACATCACGCAGGAAGAGTTCGAGCAGGTACTCGATACGCTGTACGGCCCCGGCAAGGCCCCGGGCACCGTGCCCCCCGCCCCGGCAACGTCCGGCGACATCACGCAAGACGAATTCGAGCGCGTGCTCGACCAGCTCCACGGCCCCGGCGGCGCCCCCGGGCTGCATACCCCCGCCGCCCATTCCGACCCGGCCATCGACCCGCCCCCCGCCGCGGCGCCCGCGGCCGCAGTAGCGCCCAAGGCGGATACCGCCGCCCTCGGCCGAGCCAGCGGCGGCGTGCCGGCAGAAGAATCGACCATCCGCGTCGATTCCAACCGTCTGGACCAGGCGATGAACCAGGTCGGCGAACTCGTGCTGCTGCGCAACCGGCTGTCGGCCGCGGTGGCGCGCATGGAGCATGAAGACGAGGCACTGACCCGTCTGGCGCGCGAAACCGATCTGGCGGTCAACGACCTGCAAAACACCGTGATGCGGCTGCGCATGCAGCCGTGCAAACGGCTGTTCCAGACGCTGCCGCGGGTGGTGCGCGACGCCTCGCGCAGCCTGGGCAAGAAAGTCCGGCTGGAGCTCGAAGGCGAAGACGTCGAAATCGACAAAACCGTGGTCGACGCACTGTCCGGGCCGCTGATCCACCTGGTGCGCAACGCCCTGGACCATGGCATCGAGGAGCCCGTCGCGCGCCAGCAGGCGGGCAAGCCGGAAGAGGCCGTGCTGCGCGTGGCCGCGCGCCATCTGGGCGACAAGGTGCAAATCCAGGTGAGCGACGACGGCCGCGGCATGAACGCGCAAAAAATCCTGCAAACCGCCATCGCCAAAGGCGTCATCGGCGCGCAGGAAGCCGCGCGGCTGTCCGAGCGCGAAATGCTCGAACTCATTTTCCTGCCCGGCTTTTCCACCAAGGAAGAAGTCAGCGAACTCTCCGGGCGTGGTGTCGGCATGGACGTGGTGCGCTCGACCGTGCTGTCACTGCGTGGGCGCATCGACATCGACACCGCGCCGGGCAAGGGCAGCACGCTCACACTGGAACTGCCGCTGACCATGGCGGTGCTGCCGGTGCTGTACTTCCGCCTGCGGCGCGAAACCTATGCCCTGCCGGTGGCGGCGATCGAAAACCTGCTGGCCATCGACCCGGCGCACGTGCACTCGATCTCCGGGCGGCTGATGGTGCAGGTCGACGGCGACCGCGTCGTGCCCTACATCGACTTGGGCAGCCTGCTGCAAGGTCGCGCCATCGACCTGCAAAAAGAGCCCAGCGAAGGCATTCTCATCGCCCAAGGGCTGCTGGTGGTGTCCGAGGCGATGGGCACCGAAGACTCGGTGGTCAAGCCGCTGGACATCTCCACCCAAGACACCCTCTACCAGGGAGCGACGATTTCCGGCAACGGCGAGGTGGTGCTCATCCTCGACGGCGCCGCGCTCGCCCGGGTGCAACGCAAGATCTGAACCATGAACCAACCCGCTGATGCCCTGCGTTCGTCTCCTGCCGCTGGCCTGCCGACTGCGGCGCAACCGCCGCGCGGAGCCGGCCTGGACGCGCAATCGCTCGACGCGCTGCGGCGCGACTTCATCGCCGTGGCCGACGCCACCTTTGCCTTTCAAGGCGCGCTGAAAAAGCGCCTGCGCGAAATCGACCGCAAAGCGCTGAACGCGCAGGTGCTGGTCAAGCGCCACGGCAAGGAACTCGCCGGATACGGCGTGGTGGCGCAAGCCTTCCGCGAAGGCGCGCAGGCGATGCAAGACGCCGCCGACCAGGTGCAGGCGCTGATCAACCCGTTGATGCTGCACTTCATGGAAACGCTGCGCGACGTGCAACAGATGGACAGCCTGCGGCACATCCAGACCGCGGCCACGGCGCATTGCCCGGCGCTGGCCGAGCGGCTGCGCCACCACGCGCAAATGCAGGAGCGCCACGCCGCCGGCAGCCGCCGCGCCGGGCAGGCGCTGGGCGCCGCGCTCGACCGTTTCCAGTCCGTGATCGCCGAGCTCGACTACGTCGTGGTCAACGGCCGGATCGAGGCTGCGCTCAAGGGGGCGGTCAACGCGCCGCTGGCGCAGGTGTCGCTCGAAATGGACCGCTCGGTCAGCGGCGTGCAGGAACTGCTGCGCGCCTACCGCGAAAAAATCGAAAGGATCATCGCATGAAATCGCTGCAATTCTTCAGCCAGGGCAACCACCACTGGAACATCATCTACGACCAAGACGAGCGCCGCGTGATCGACTCCAACGTCTACGCGCTGTCGGTCGACGACCAAACCCTGCTGCTCGACCCGGGCGGGTTCGAGATCTTCCCGCAGGTGTTCAGCGCGCTGGTCGAAGTGGTGCCGCCGGGCTCGCTCAAAGCCGCGTTCGTCAGCCACCAGGACCCGGACATCGCCTCCAGCCTGCCGCTGTGGAACGCCTGCAACCCCCACATCGCCTGGTACGTGCCCAAATTGTGGAGCGGGTTCATCCGCCATTACGGCGCGCTCGACGCCGATTTGCGCGACATTGCCGACGAAGGCGGCGAAATGACCCTGGGCAGCGCGCGGCTGCAGTTCATCCCCGCGCACTACCTGCACGCCTCGGCCAACTTTCACGTCTACGACGCTGCGGCCAAGGTGCTGTTCTCCGGCGATGTCGGCGCCGCGTTGCTGCCTGCCGGGCATGCGCCGTTCGTCGACCGGCGCAACATCGAATCGGGCGCGGCGTTCGACGAACACATCAAGGCCGCCGAGTACTTCCACAAGCGCTGGATGCCGTCGATGGCGGCCAAGCGCAATTGGTGCGAGCGCGTGTCCAAGCTCGACATCGACTTTCTCGCCCCGCAGCACGGCGCGATCTACACCGGCGAAAACGTCAAGCGCTTCATCGACTGGTTCGACGCGCTCAAAGTCGGCTCCGCCGTGGAGTGATTCCCCTTGTCCGCCCCTGCCATGACCCTGGACAAACCCACCCTGCACCTGCTCGCCCAGACCCTGGACGGCCTGGAAACGCTGGACCTGCTCGCCGCCGCCGACGGCGACCACGCCATCATCTACGTCAACCGCACGGCGCGCGAAACCTTCGAGCGCTTTGCCGCCATGTTCCGCGACGCCTTGGGCGGCATCGACGCCACCAGCCTGCTGGGCAAACCGCTGGCCGTGCTGTGCGAGCAGGCGCAACTACGCGCCGCGCTCGACGACCTGGCCGCGCTGCGCCGCACGCAACACAAGCAACAGCGCGAGCTCGGCTCGTTCCTGTTTTCGGTGACCATCACCCCGGTATGCAGCGCCGACGGCAGCGTGCTCGCATTGCACGCCAGCCTGCGCAATATTTCGGCGCGGCGCGAGGCCGTCGAGCTCAACGAGCGGCTCAAGCGCACGCTGCAGGAACTGTCGCAGGCCGAAAACCAGGTCAGCGACTCGATGCGCGCGGTCGATACCGCGGTGCACAAGGTCGAACACGCCGTGGCCGACAACGCGCAGAGCGTGCAAACCCTCATCGCCGACGTCAAAGCCATCGGCGCGCTGGCGCAAAACATCCGCGACATTTCCTACCAGACCAATCTGCTGGCGCTCAACGCCGCGATCGAAGCCGCACGCGCTGGCGAAGCCGGCCGCGGCTTTGCCGTGGTCGCCGACGAAGTGCGCAACCTGGCGCGCAACGTGCAAGACGCCACCGCGCGCATCGAGTCGGGGATTGCGCACATCGCCGAAACCGCGCAGCTCATCCAGGCCAAGGCCGGCACGTCGGCGCAGGAACTCGGCGCAGTCGACGCCATCGTCGTCAAGCTCGGCCAGCGGGTGCGCACCATGCAGAACTTGGGCACGCAAATGCTGCTGAAGTCGGCCGAAGAAGACCATCGCAACTTTGTCATCAAAACCCTGGCCGACGCCGATCGCACGCCGCCGCCGGTGCGACCGGAGCAATTGCCCGACCATCACCAATGCAGCCTCGGCCAATGGCTCGACAGCTTCGGCGCCGCAGCGTTTGGTCAGTCGCCGCTGTTCAAGGCGGTCCAAGCGCCGCATGCCCAGTTCCATGCCACGGCGCGGCAGCTGCTCGCCGCCGCGCACGCCGGCCAGCGCGAGCGCCTGCCGCAGCTCACCGCGACCCTGCTCGAACAAGAAAAAACCGTGTTGCACACCCTGCGCCAACTCGCATCCAGCCTGGACGGCAGCGCCGTCTGAACGCCACTGCCAGCGCTGCCGCCCACACCTTGCCGTCGATCACCGCCCGATCACCCGATCATGGACACCACCGCCCTGCACTATCTGCAACAAGCGCTCGAACCGCTCGACAGCCTGGAAATGCTCGCCGAAGCCGACGCCGCGATGGACAACCGCGTTTTTTTCATGAACCGCGCCGCGCGCGAGACCATGGAGCAGTTTCACACCGCGCTCAACGCCGCGCTGCACGGCGCCGACGTGCGCAGCGCGCTCGGGCACTCCATCCACCAGTTCCACCAAGACCCGCAGCGCATCCGCGCCATCCTGCAGCGCTTGGCCGACGGCAGCCTGGGCAAACACGTCCAAGAACTGCAGATCGGCAACATCACCTTTGCGCTGAACTTCACCGCGGTGCGCGACCCGGCCGGGCAGGTCATCGCGTTTCACGCCAGCTGGCGCGAGGCCTCGCACGTCAAAACTGTAGAGTCGGTCAGCGACCGGCTCAAAGACGTCGTCGGCACGCTCAACGCCGCTGCCGGTGACATCGGCGAGTCGATGGGCGCTGTCGATACCGCCATCCGCAACGTCGGCAAGGCGGTGCAGGGCAACGGCGCGGCGGTGGTGCAGTTGCAAGAGCAGGTCGGCGCCATCAGCACCATCGTGCGCAACATCCGCGAAATCTCCTACCAGACCAATCTGCTCGCGCTCAACGCCGCGATCGAGGCGGCGCGCGCCGGTGAACACGGCCGCGGCTTCGCCGTGGTCGCCGACGAAGTACGCAACCTCGCCCGCCGGGTGCAGACCGCCACCGCCGAGGTCGAAGCCAACACCGCGGCCATCGGCCAGCAGGCGCAGGACATCGCCACCACCAGCGCGCAGTCGGGCAAGGAACTCGACCTGGTGCAGTCGGTCGTGGTGCGGCTGAACAAGCAAGTGGACGACATGCAGACCAGCGCCACGCGCATGATGCTGCAGTCGGCGCAGGAAGACCACAAAGACTTCGTCAGCCGCATCATCGCCGAATCGCACAAAGACCAGCAGGCGCTGCCGCCCGACGCCGTGCCCGACCACCATCAATGCCGCCTGGGCAAGTGGTACGACGGCATCGGCCAGGCGGCATTCGGCGCTCTGGCGGCGTTTCGCGCGCTCGAAGCGCCGCACGCCCAAATCCACACCACCGCGCGGCAACTGCTGCAAGCCGTGCACGCCGAGCAGCGCGACCAAGTGGCGCGGCTGGCGGCGTCGCTGACCGAGCAGCAGGACGTGATCCTCGACCGGCTGCAGTCGCTCAGCGACGCCATCGGCCATGGTCGCGGCGTGCACTGAGATCCAGGGAGAACATGCCATGTCAGCCGACAGCCCGAACGACATTGCCGTCATCGCGCCCGTCCCGTCCGCGGCGCTGCCTGCGCCAGCGGGCGCCGACGCCGTCGGCGGTGAAGCTGCCACACCGCCGGGCAGCGGCGGTCAAACGCCCGGCTCGCCCGCACCCCCCGCCGGCGGCCTGCTCGAACGCGTGCGCGACGACCGCGAGCGCGTGCTGCAAGCGGTGCTGGAGCTGCTCAGCGGCCACGGCGACGCCGCGTTGCGCAGCATCGACCTGATCGACGCCGCCGCCTGGGCGCAAAAACTCGGCGGCGTGCGGCACATGCTGCTGCACGGCGTGGACGCGCTGCGCACTTCGACCCAGTCGCTGGCGTTTGCCGAAAGCCGCACCGCCGGGTTCGACCACGACATCCACGGTCTGTCCAACGGGGTGAGCGATATGGCGCAGCGCCTACAGAATGCCGCGGCGCAAACGCAGACGGCGCAGCAGCAACTCGACGCGCTGCGCCAGCGGGTCGATGCCACCGCCGAATCGGTGCAGCGCAGCGACCAGGCGATCGCCGCCACGTTGGACGAAGTGGCCGACGTGTCGGGGTTCATCGCCGCAACCGAAACCAAGCTCACCGGCTTCGTCGACGCCGTGCGCTCGGTGGAAACGCTCACCGCCGGCATCAGCGAAATCGCCTCGCAAACCAACCTGCTGGCGCTCAACGCCGCGATCGAGGCGGCGCGCGCCGGCGAGCACGGCCGCGGCTTTGCCGTGGTCGCCGACGAGGTGCGCAATCTGGCGCGCAAAACCGCGCGCATCACCCAGCAGATCGAGGAGCTCACGCGCACGCTGCGCGACCAGTCGTCCGACGTCGGCGCCGACATGACGCGCTCGGTGCAACGGGTGCAGCGCGTCGGCCAGCTCGTCACCAACACCGGGCAGACGCTGGCCGACGTCAAGTCGATGCTCGGCCAGGTCGGGCAGGTGGCGCAGGAACAGACCGGCTTGATGCGCCAGCTCGTCAGCGACGCCGAGCAACAGCGCCACGACGCGGAAAAAGCCGCCGCGCTGCTGCGCGTGCTGGTCGAACGCTTCGAGGCGATGACGGCGCTGGTACGTGCCGCGCGCGAGCAGCTCAAGGCCGGAGTGAACGCGGTGTCAAGCTGGCCCGACACCGCGGTGACGCTGCGCGTGTCGCTGGCGATGCACTACCAGTGGATCGGCCAGTTGCTCGCCGCGGCGCAGACGCAGCGTCAGGTCGACATGGACGTGTCCGATTTCCACGCCTGCTTTTTCGGCAAGTGGTACTTCGGTGCGGGCGCGCGCGATTTCGGCACCAACGCCGATTTCGCCGCGATCGACCCGGTGCACCAGCAGGTGCACCGCACCGGGCATGCGCTGGTGCAGGCCATTGCCGCCGGCGATGACACCCGCACCGCCGAACTGGCCCAAACGCTGCAGCAACTCAGCGACACCATCACCCAACGCATCGAGGCGCTGATGCGCCAAATCCCCTGAACCGCGTTTCACGTTTCACTCCAGGACACTCCACCATGAACTCCAACGTATTGCAAGAAGTCGACGAGCGCTCCAACCTGGCGGGCACGAACAAATTCGAACTGCTGCTGTTCCGGCTGGGCGAAGAAAACACCAGCGGCAAGCGTGAACTGTTCGGCATCAATGTGTTCAAGGTACGCGAAGCGCTGGTCATGCCGCAGGTCACCGTCATGCCCGGTGCGCCGCGGCACGTGCTGGGCGTGGCCAATATCCGCGGCCAGATCATCCCGGTGATCGATCTGCCCGGCGTCGTCGGCTGCACCCCCAAGACCGGGCTGAACATCCTCGTCGTCACCGAGTACGAACGCTCGGTGCAGGGTTTCGCCGTCGAGGAAGTCGAAGAAATCGTGCGGCTGGAGTGGAGCAAAGTGCTGTCGGCCGAGGCCAACGCCGTAGGCGGCATGGTCACCAGCATCGCCCGGCTCGAAGACGAGCAATCCACCCGCCTGGCGCTGGTGCTCGACGTGGAAAAAGTGCTGCGCGACGTGCTGCCCTCGCGGGTGCACGAGGTCAAAGACACCCACGGCATCGGCCCGGCGCTGGGGCTCAAGCCCGGCGCCGTGATCCTCGCCGCCGACGACTCGTTCGTCGCCCGCACGCAAATCGAAAAAGCGCTGCAGGCGCTGCAGGCGCCGTACATCATGACCAAGACCGGCAAGGAAGCGCTGGAAAAGCTGCAGGCGCTGGCGAGCGAGGCACGCGCCGAAGGCAAAGCCGTGCAAGACAAAGTGCAACTCGTGCTCACCGATCTGGAAATGCCAGAAATGGACGGCTTCACCCTCACCCGGCAGATCAAGCAGGACGAACGCTTCAAAAACATCCCGGTGGTCATCCATTCGTCGCTGTCGGGCTCGGCCAACGAGGATCACGCCCGCAGCGTCGGCGCCGACGCGTATGTCGCCAAGTTCGTCGCCGACGAACTGGCGCAGACCATCCGCAAGGCCATTGCCGCGCACGCCTGAGCGGCGTGCATTCGTTCCCCGACGGTGACTCCACATGGATACCTTGCCCGCCTCCCCTGCCGCCGCCGGCACCGATTCGCCAGCGGTTTTTTTGCAACATTTGCTCACGCAGCGCCCGGTGGACCTGCGGCAGACGCCGCCGCCGGGCTGCGGCGCGGCGCTGGACGAGTTTTTGCGCCTGGTCACGCATCTGGTGGACACCACCACGCACAACGCCACCGGGGTGGCGTATGGCATTGCGCGCATCAGTTTCGAAGCGCGTACCGCCACACAGGACGCGCAAACGCACGCCGCGGCGCAAACCGCACGCATCCAAGAGATGGGCGAGAGCCTGGAGCGCTTCATCCGCGGCATCGTCGGCGTGCAGGGGCAAATCGAAGCGCTGCAGGCGCAGTCGCAAGACATCAACCTGCTGAGCACCCGCGGCGCGCGCGAAGCGCAGCAGGCCGGCGAGGTGTTCGAGCGCCTGGCGCAGACCACGGCGAACAACCAGGCGGAAATCCAGGCGCTGGGCAAGAGCTTTGCCCAGGTCACCGCGGTGACGCAGGTGATCAAGGACATAGCGCAAAAGACCAGCCTGCTGGCGCTCAACGCCAATATCGAAGCCGCGCGCGTCGGCGAGGCCGGGCGCGGCTTCGCCGTGGTCGCCGACGAAATCCGCAAACTGGCGATGAATACGCAGCAGTCGGTGGAGAGCATCGCCACCTTCGCCGCCGAAGTCGCCCACAGTCTGCGCGTGGTGACCGAATCGACCACTCAATTCTCCAGCCAGATGGCCAGCGGCAAGGCACTGGCCACCGGCATGGCGGCCAACTTTCAGGAGATTGCGCGCAACATCGACGCCATGCACGCCGGGGTGGGCAAGGTGTCGGCGCAGATCGGGCAGGAAGTGGACATGGTGCGCGCGATCAACGGCCAGTTCGCCTCGCTGGCGGCCACGGTGCAAGACGGTGCGAACCAGACCATCGCCACCACGCAGCGCATCGCCGACGAAGTGCAGCAATCGCTCGACGCCAGCCAGACGCTGTTCGAAGCCGCCACGCAATTCGTCACCGCGTCGAAAATCAGCCAGGTCATGCGCGATCTCGACGCGGCGTGCAAGGACATCGAGGCCGCGCTGCAGCAGGCGCTGGACAGCGGCGCGTTGACCGAGCAGGCGCTGTTCGACGAGCAATACGAGCCGGTGCCCGGCACCAAACCGCAAAAATACCGCACACGCTTTACCGAATTCGTCAAAACCCGCATCCAACCGATCGAAGACGCCTGGCTGGCGCGCAGCGGCGATTACCGCTACGTCCTGCTGGTCGATCGCAACGGCTATGCGGCGGCGCACAACAGCCAGTACGACCAGCCGCTGACCGGCGACTACGCCAGCGACCTGGCGCGCAACCGCTCGATGCGGCTGTTCAACGACCCGGTCGGGCTGGCCGCGGCGCGCAACACCTCGCCCTACCTGCTGCAGGTCTACGCCCGCGATACCGGCGAGATCATGCAGGAACTCGCCCGCCCGGTGACGCTGGCCGGCCGGCATTGGGGTGCGGTGCGGCTGGCCTTCGTCTGACTGCGGAAAGTCCGCCGCGCGCGGCGTGTACGCGGCCCGCGATTTGTCATTTTTTCCACATTTTTCCGCCTTCAGACGGGCCGGTGCGGTTCCACTGCGGGGACAAACTGGTGTAATGCGACTGCGATCGTCTCCCGTTTGGCATGCCGCACAATACCCATTACCGCTCCGACCGCCGCCGCATCCTGGCGGTGGTCGTGTTCGCCAACCTGCTCGTGGCCCTCGGCTTGGCGCTGGTGCTCGACCTCAACTGGGAGCGCAACCGCAACGGCATCGAGCAAATCCTGCAGGCCGAAGCCGCGTTCTGGGCCGACGCCATGAACCAGCGCTACGACCAGCTGCAATCCACCTGCAGCATGGCGCAGCGGCAGTTGC
>Ga0207433_10014831_pt1 | contig 11216 bp, 8 predicted proteins | sample YelNatPaOPGAMG01_FD_187559 | JGI IMG/M metagenome (GOLD analysis project Ga0207433, IMG submission 187559) | Hot spring thermophilic microbial communities from Obsidian Pool, Yellowstone National Park, USA - OP-RAMG-01 (SPAdes) (version 3) | ecosystem: Environmental > Aquatic > Thermal springs >...
TATCCACTATCACCGGTATCTTCTATGGAGTTTTCTCCGTGTCCTTCAAGAAAGTAGAGGGCTTTTTTCTTTTCCCGTGTGACTTTGATGATAGCATTGGTGATATCTTCTTCCGAAGTGCTGGTAATCCGGTTTTCTTTATCACCGCATTCAAAAACAGTCGTGCCATCCTGGGTAATGTCGTATTTTTTTACCAAACCGGGATTTTTATCGGGATCAATGAATTCATACTTTATTTTGGTTGAATGATAAGCATAGATTTTGAGAATGTTTTCCATCGCCTGGCGGCTGACGTTTCCTTCCCGGAAGAAGCATTTAACCTGAAGTTCCTGCTTTAAATTTTTGGCCACGCTGATAGATTGCTCGGACAGGCTATGAATCTTGGCTGAGGTGAAATCAGCCCGATAGTGGTGCCGGGCGAGGAAGAAATTGAGCAAAACCAGGATAGCCAGGACGAGAATGACAATCAAGAACATGTTACTGGAGTAAAGGAATGATTTTCTCTTCAACCCTTCCTTTAACTCGGTCAGGTTGAGCACCAGATAGGCAATGATCAGGATTATGCCGACCAGGCCAAGTATTAGGGCTGTGGTCTGGTATTGAGGCCAGATGATCAGAAAGATAATGGCCAGAGCCAAAAGTAAAAGGCTTATGTAATTCAGTGATTTTTTTATCCAGTTCATCATGGTCTTACCTCCAGCGCCGGGATTGAATGGTGGAATGCGTCAGGAAAAGACCCAAAAAAGCAAATGACAGATAATAGACCAGGTCACTGGTATCCAGGATGCCCCTGGTCATTCCGTCAAAATGTTCAAAAAACGAAAGGTAGTTCAACACATCCTGCCAGAGACCGCGGGCAGAGTAACCAACCCAGCTTAGAACCCAGAAAAGAAGCAGCGTGCCGAAAGTCAGCACTGCCGAAACAATCTGGTTTTCAGTGAGCGAAGACCAGAACAAACCGATGCCTAAAAAGGCGGCACCCAGCAAAAAAAGACCAAGGTAACCCAGCAGGTAAGGAAGAGGTTCAGGGTTGCCGTAAACAAAAGTGAAAATTGTGGGTATGGCGCTCAGCAATAACATCAGAAGGAGAATCAGCAACGAAGCTAAATACTTGCCGGCAATTATCTGGGTTACAGAAACTGGTGAGGTGAAAAGCAGTTCTTCTGTGCCCATCTTCTTTTCTTCGGAGAAAAGGCGCATGGACAGAAGCGGAAGCATCAGCAGTAAAATAATGCTCAGGTTGTGGAACAGCGGAGCAAAGACCATCTGGTTGATGTTGACCTGCTGGGAGTAGTAGGGATTCTGGGCCATCTGGATGGCCTGGCTGTTGAACCACCAGACCAGGCTGTAGAAGAAAAAGCCTGAAAGGAGCACGAAAATAGCCATCACGATGTAGGCGATGGGGGAAGAAAAATATTGTTTGAGTTCTTTTTTAGCTATTGACCAGACGGCTTTCATTGTTCTATACCTCCTGAAACGATTTTGAGGTAAAGGTCTTCAATGTCCGCGGCCAGTGGTCGCATTTCTCTAAGGCCGAGGCCCTTATCAAGGCAAAGCCTGAGTACTTGAGGCCTCAGGTCAGTATCCCAGCTCCATTCCAGTTTTATTTCTGAGCCTTCTATCTCAGCTTTCTTCAGGCCGTTGACCTGGCGAAAAACATTCAGCACATCCCGGTCAACCTGGTTGAGCTTGAGATAGACCCCGTCGTTCTGGCTGTAATTTTTGGCCAGCTCCTCAAGGTAGCCTGAAGCCCGGAGCTGACCTTCATTGATGATGACCACACCGTCGCAGACTTCCTTGACCTCGGCCAGGATGTGAGTGGAAAGGATGATGGTATGCTCACCTTTGAGGGATTTTATGAGCTGGCGGATTTCCACAATCTGCTTGGGGTCCAGACCAATGGTTGGTTCATCCAGGATGATAACCTGAGGATTATGAATAAGCGCCTGGGCAATTCCCACCCGCTGCTTGTAGCCGCGGGAAATATTTTTAATCAGCCTTCTCCTGACCGGTTGAAGACCGGTAATTTCTACTGCCCGGTCAATGGCCGCCTTTTTTTTGGAAGCTGGTACAAGCTTTATCTCAGCTACAAAGCTTAGGTAAGCTTCCACAGTCAGGTCATGATAAAGGGGAACAGTTTCTGGCAGATACCCAATAACCTTCTTCACTTCATCTGGCTGTTCAAAAACATCGTAACCAGCGACGATGGCTTTCCCCTCGGTAGCCGGCAAGTATCCGGTCAGGATTCTCATGGTGGTGGTTTTACCGGCGGCATTCGGCCCCAGCAAACCCCAGATTTTACCTTTTTCTACTTTGAAACTCAGGTTTCTGATGGCGATGAGCTCGCCGTATTTTTTGGTTAGTTCCTGGGTCTCAATCATCGGCTAACCTCCTTGCCTGTAATTCTTATCTATACATAAAAATTACATTTTTGGCGGTACCTGAATGCCCATCAAGTTGAGGGCCTGGCAGATTACCCGATGAACGAAATTTATGGTTACCAGCCTGAAGTTTCGGAGCTGTTCACTCTTTTCACCCAGGACTGGATAGTTATGGTAATAGCTGTTGAACTTCTGGCAAAGGTTGAAGGTGAACTTGGCCAGGCCAGCAAATTCCAGAGTAGCAATAGCCCTTAAGACTTCTTCATCAAGCCCAGCCGCATAAACCAGAAGATCCCAGAAATCGCGGCTCTCTTGGGCTGAAATCTGGCTGAAGTCAAATCTTTCAATTATCTCCGGGGAGATTATTTTATCCGCGGGGAAACCGAAGCGCTCTTCAAATTTTTTAAAGATGCTCCTCAACCTGACTGCCGTGTACTGAAGGTACGGGCCGGTTTCACCTTCAAAGTTTAAAGCTTCATCAAAGTCAAAAACGATGAGAGAATTTCTAGCAAATTTGAGCATGAAGTACCGCACGGCTGAGGCCGCAATCTGCCTGGCAACAAGGTGCCTGATTTCTTCGTTCAGTTCTGGATTTCGGCTGGTCACCTCAGCCAGGGCTTTTTCTTCCAGCCGGTCGAGCAGGTCATCAGCCTTAACTCCGATTCCTTTCCGGCCGGAAACTTCCAGGAAAGATCTATCCTTTTCTTCTTCAGTTAGTTCAACTTTTATTTCAGCCAGGCTTTTCGGCGAGAGGGCTACCATTTCGTAGGAAAAATGTACTGACCGGTCTGCCTGTTCAGTAAAGCCAAGTGCTTTCAGGCCCTGAACCACCACTTTCTGCAGATAGGATTGCCTGACATCTATCACGTTGTAAACTTTTGAGCCGGCACCAAAATGAAGGTCATGGCCGGTTGGCTCGGCTGAAGAAATCCAGACCAGGTGGCTGTTTTCTTCTTGGAAAGGCCGGTAATAAAAATCCTGCCCCAGAAGACCGAATTTCCATAACTGGTAGGCAATGTCTTTACCCACGTAGGTCACAGTACCATCAGACCGGACGATTATTTTTTCCCGGTCTGGTTCGCCTTCAAGTTTCATTACCCAGCAACCGGCTGATTCTCCTTCTTCAGAGAAGTAAATGGCTCCGCTTTCTTTTAGCATCTTAAAAGCTTTATCCCAGAATTTCAGCCGCAGGATGCTACTTTCGCAGGGTAGAACGTCATAGGTAATTCCCAGCCGGTTCATGGTGGCCAGGTGAGCGCGGACAATCCTTTTGGAAATGTAATCAGCATAATCAGCTTCCGGAGAAAGATTGTGTTCAATTCTTTTTAGAACTTCAGCTTTCCTGAGCTGGGCTTCTTCATTTTCGGCTAAGTAGCGGGAAACTCTGGTGTACAGGTCCCAGCAGTAATAGTCAAACTTACCTTCGATTTTTTCCAGTTCTTCAAGACTCTTCTTTTCCAGTTCCAGAAAGCCAAAGACTACATCAACAACCTGGACACCGGTGTCATCAATGTAGTTCTGGACTTCAACCTTTTCGCCTTTGTGTTTGAGACAGCGCACCAGAGTATCACCCAGGCAGGCATTTCGCAGATGGCCGACATGAGCCGCTTTGTTGGGGTTGATGTTGGTATGCTCGACGATTACCTTCTTTTCTTCTGGTTCGAGGCCGCCATTTTCTTCATAAAGCTTGCGCCGGGCAAATCGCTTTCGGTCGAGATACAAGTTTATGTAGCCGGCTCCAGCTACTTCAACTTTTTCTACGCCATCAAGGTCCTGAAGCAGCTCAGTTACCTTCAGGGCAATGACCCGCGGGTTGGTCTTTAATTTCTTGGCCAGCGGGAAAGCTACGGCCAGGGCCAGGTCGCCAAATTTCTGGTCCGGGGTCGGAGTCAGCTCAATCTCCTCAATCGCCAGAGGAAATTGACCCCTCAGGCGTTCAAATATTTTACTTTTTAATTCTTTTTTTGTTTTAAACATGGTTTTCCTAATTATAACAAAAATCTTCAGGCTAACAAGGTTGCACTTAAACTTGAAAGAGAGTATAAATTTGTGATAGTAATTTAGCATAATTATTTTTTTAAAGGAAAGGATTTATCATGAAAAAAACCAGGTTAAATGCCGCTCATAAAGAATTAGGAGCCAGGATGATAGAATTTGCCGGCTGGGAAATGCCGGTGGAGTACAAGGGCCTTATTGACGAGCACCTGGCGGTTAGAACCAGGGCCGGGCTGTTTGACGTCAGCCACATGGGCGAAATAATGCTCGAGGGGCCTGAGGCTCTGGCCTGCGTTCAATACCTGACCCCAAACGATGTGGCTAAGCTTTCTCCCGGGCAGGTCCAGTACACGGCATTGACTACCCCGAAGGGCACCTTTGTGGATGACATGCTGGTTTACTGTTTAAGAATTCCTGACCGTTATCTTCTGGTGGTCAACGCTTCCAATACGGACAAAGACTTTGCCTGGGTGAAGGAAAAATCAGCTTCCTTTAAAGTTAAAGCTACCAACCTGAGTGATGAGTATTCGCAGCTGGCTCTCCAGGGACCGCTGGCCCAGGAAATCCTCCAGCCTCTGACCAACATTGACCTGAGCCAGATGAAATCTTTCCACTTTGCCTATGGCCAGGTGGCCGGTATAGACTGTCTGGTATCAAGAACTGGCTACACCGGTGAAGATGGCTTTGAAATTTATACCACCTCGGCGACTCCAGAAATTATCTGGAAGGCCATCATAGCCGAGGGAACACCAAAAGGGCTGCTGCCCGTTGGTCTCGGGGCCCGGGATACCCTGCGGCTGGAAGCCAAGTTGATGCTCTACGGTAATGACATTGACGAACAGACCACTGTGCTCGAAGCTGACCTAAAGTGGATTGTCAAGTTCCAGAAAGGTGATTTTTTAGGAAAAGAAGTCCTGGAAAAGCAGCTTCAGGAAGGGTTGAAAAAAAAGTTGGTCGGTTTTGAACTGGTGGATAAAGGTATAGCCAGGCCGCATTACCCGGCCTATGTCAACGGGCAGAAAGTTTCCGAGGTTCGATCTGGAACTTTCTCTCCATTCCTTAAAAAAGCTATCGGGCTGCTTTACCTGCCGGTTGAGTACACTAACATCGGTACTGAATTTGAAATAGGCATCCGGGATAAGATGGTCAAGGCCCGGGTGGTTCCCACACCATTTTATAAAAGAGAAAAGAAATAAATTTAGTTTTTTGAGATAAGGAGGAATTATGTACCCTGAAAATCTTTATTACACCAAAGACCACGAATGGCTTAAAGTTGCGGGGGAAGAGGCTATCATTGGCATTACGGATTTTGCCCAGAAACAATTGGGAGATATCATCTACGTAGACCTGCCCCAGGCGGGAAAGGTGCTGGAAGCCCACCAGGCAGTTGCTTCAGTTGAATCAGTGAAGTCGGTTTCTGATGTTTTTTCTCCAGTGGCCGGCGAAGTCATAGCTGTCAATGAGGCGCTGAGCCAGACCCCGGATGTGATTAATAAGGACCCCCATGGAGAAGGCTGGATTGTTAAAATCCGGATTAAAAACAAAGAAGAGCTGAAGAACCTGATGAAGGCAATTGATTACGAAAAATACCTGGAAGGTCTCGAACATTGAGCTGATCACAGCTCGGGGAAAATTTTCTGAGATTTAAATAAAATTAAGCCGGGGGAAAAAATGAGCTACATTCCGATCAGCGACCAAGATAAGAAGGAGATGCTGGCCAGAATCGGGGTCAATTCCTTTGAAGACCTGTTCAGCAGCATCCCGGAAAACGTCAGGCTTAAGAAGGATCTAAAACTCCCTTCTCCAATGCCGGAAATGGAAGTGCTTGATTATTTTGCCAAAACGGGAAAACAAAATACTTTTTCCAATTACCTTCACTTCCTGGGCGGTGGTGCTTACGAGCATTTTATTCCAGCGGTGGTTGATTACCTGAGTTCACGGAGTGAGTTTGTTACGCCCTACACACCTTATCAGCCAGAAATCAGTCAGGGGACGCTGCAGGTGATTTTTGAGTTTCAAACCCTGATTTGCCAGCTGACTGGCCTGGATATCGCTAATGCTTCTCTTTATGATGGAGCCACGGGGGCCGCTGAAGCGGTGCTGATGGGTTACCGGATAAAGAACAGAAAGAGACTTTTGGTTGCTTCTAACCTTAATCCCCAGTACCGAGAAGTGATTTATACCTATACCAAAAACCTTGGCTTGGAAGTGGTGGAAATTCCCTACGATAAGTCGGGGAGAATAGATAAAGGAGGTTTAGCCTCTTCTCTGAACGGTGAAACATCTGTGTTGCTCTGCCAGTCGCCAAATTATTTTGGCGTGATTGAGGATGTTCAATCCCTGGCTGAACTGGTCCACAACCAGGGAGCGTTGCTGGCAGTGGTGATTTCCGAGCCGGTTTCCCTGGGAATTCTTGAAGCTCCGGGAAAACTTGGAGCTGATATCGTGACCGGTGAGGCTCAATCTTTTGGTCTGCCCTTGAGTTTTGGAGGTCCTTTCCTGGGCTTTATGGCCTGCAAGAAGGAATTTGTCCGGCAGATGCCTGGACGGATTGCCGGGCAAACAATTGATGTGGACGGTCGGCGGGGATTTGTCCTGACCCTTTCTACCAGAGAGCAGCATATCCGCCGGGAAAAAGCTACCTCCAACATCTGCACTAACCAGGCTCACTGTGCCCTAAGGGCTACCATTTATCTGGAGACGCTTGGGCGGGAAGGCTTGAAAAAATTAGCCTGGCTTAACCTGCAAAAAGCAGCTTATGCCGCCGAGCAATTGTCTTCTATACCCGGCGTTTCCAGGAAGTTCAGCGGACCAGTTTTCAACGAGTTTGTCCTGGAATTCCCTGAACGATGGGAGAAAATCAACCAGAAGCTGCAAGAAAAAGGTATCCTGGGCGGTCTGGCTCTTGGGCCTCACTATGCAGGGCTGGAGAACAGCGCGCTAATTACAGTCACCGAAGTGTCTGACAAAGAAAAAATTGATACCTACGTGCGCGCCCTGAAGGAGGTGCTGTCATGATCAACATCATTCGTGAACCACTCATTTTCGAAATAAGCTCGCCTGGTAAAACCGCAGTCAGGTGGCCTGAGCTTGATGTACCTGAGAAGAAAGATTTGCTGGCTGGGGTACCGCTGAGGAATGAAGTTGAAGGTTTTCCAGAAGTATCCGAGACCGAGCTAACCAGACATTTTATTCGCCTCTCGCAGATGAATTACTGTCTGGATTTCGGGTTTTACCCCCTTGGTTCCTGCACCATGAAGTACAACCCGAAGATAAATGAAAAAGTTGCCGCCATGCCGGCTTTTACCACTGGCCATCCTCTTCTGCCTGAAGAATTGGTTCAGGGTAACTTAGGATTGATGAGGACCCTGGAGAAATTTCTCCTGGAAATAACTGGCATGGACGCCATCACCCTGCAGCCAGCAGCTGGAGCCCATGGCGAACTTACTGGCATGATGCTCATCAGGGCTTATCATACAGCTCAGGGGAATCCCAGGAAGTACGTTCTTGTCCCTGATTCGGCACATGGTACTAATCCTTCATCCTCTCATCTGTGTGGCTACGTGGTCAAAGAAATAAAATCAAACGAGCGCGGGACAGTATCTGTGGAAGACCTGGAAAAAGAAATGACCGAGGAAGTGGCTGCTCTGATGCTGACCAACCCAAACACTCTCGGTGTTTTCGAATCAGATATCTGCCAGATTGCCGACCTGGTTCATGCTAAAGGTGGCTTTCTTTACATGGATGGGGCCAACCTTAATGCCATGGTGGGTGTGGCCAGACCGGGTGATATGAAGGTTGATGTGATGCATCTTAACCTGCACAAGACGTTTTCCACACCCCATGGAGGCGGGGGACCGGGGTCTGGTCCGGTAGCGGTCAAAAAGATCCTGGAACCATTCCTGCCCGTGCCCGTAATTGAGGAAAAAGACGGCCGGTTTCATCTGAATTACAACCGACCTCTTTCCATCGGTCGGGTTAAGAGTTTTTATGGTCAATTTCTGGTAATGCTCAAAGCCCTGGCTTACATCCTGACCCTTGGTCCCAGGGGTTTGCGGGAAGTAGCTGAAGTGGCGGTTTTGAATTCTAACTACATCCGAAAAAGTCTGGAAGGAATTTATCATCTTAAGTACGAAACGCCCACGCTTCATGAGTGTGTTTTTTCTGATAAATTCCAGAAGGATTACGGGGTAACTAACCTGGATATTTCCAAGAGGTTGCTTGATTATGGTCTGCATCCGCCAACGATGTCTTTTCCGTTGATTGTGCATGGGGCCTTAATGATTGAGCCAACCGAGACCGAAAGCCGGCGAGACCTGGATCTTTTTATTGAGGCCATGAAAGCCATAGATAAAGAAGCTAAAGAGAATCCAGAACTTCTAAGAACGGCTCCGCATGTAACTTACGTTAGAAGACTGGACGAAGTCCAGGCTGCCAGGAATCCAGTTTTGAGGTGGGAAAAAACTGACTGAAGAGGTCAGTCAGAAATCTGATAGATAGTTGGGCTTAATACTTGGATAAAGGATTGGTATCTATGAGTATGCAGCAACTGTTCTTGAAGCTTTATGATTACTGGTCCAAGCAGGGCTGTTACATTGCACCAACTTATGACCTGGAAGTTGGGGCGGGAACCATGACCCCGGACACCTTTTTCCGGGTCCTGGGGAAAAGGCCATGGAAGGTAGCTTATGTGCAGCCTGCTCGCCGTCCGACCGATGGTCGCTACGGAGAAAATCCGCACCGGGTCCAAAAACACTTTCAATTCCAGGTGATCATGAAACCATCTCCGGTAGATATCCAGAAAATGTACCTCAACAGCTTGATTTCCCTGGGGATTGACCTTTCAGAACATGACTTGAGGTTTGATGAAGATGATTGGGAGTCCCCAACCATTGGCGCCTGGGGCGTGGGCTGGCAGGTGCTGCTTGATGGCCTGGAAATCACTCAGTTTACCTATTTTCAGCAAGCTGGCGGCTTAGAACTTTTCCCTGTGTCGGTTGAGATAACTTATGGACTGGAAAGGCTGGAAATGTTCCTGGAGCAAAAGGATAACATCTATGACCTGAACTGGTCAGCGGAAGTCAGTTACCGCGACCTGAGATTCGACGAGGAAAAGGAATTTTCCATCTACAATTTTGAACAGGCTGATACTCAGATGCTGCAACGCTGGTTTAATGCCGCCGAAAAGGAAGCCCAGCGGTTGATAGACCAGGGACTGCTTCTGCCGGCTTATGACCACTGCTTGAAATGTTCGCACCTCTTTAACCTGCTTGACGCCCGAGGGGCCATAAGTGTGACGGAGAGGGTGAAACTGATCGGTCAGGTGCGCACCCTGGTGAACCAGGTTGCCAGAAAATTTGTGGAACGAGAAGGAGGAGAGAACTGATGGAATTCCTGCTGGAAATCATGACCGAAGAATTACCATCATCTCATGTGAAGTCAGCCCTGGCTCAGCTTCAGGAGAAGTTTCAGAAAGAATGGCAGGAAGCTCGGATTGAAATCAGAAGCCTCCAGACCTTGGGAACTTGCCGGCGCTTGGTGGTTCTGGCCGACCTGGCTTCAGGCCAGCCTGATGAAGAAGAAGTGGTTACCGGTCCGCCCCGCCAGGTTGGCCTTCTGCCAGACGGGAAGTATTCTCCAGCGGCTCTGGGTTTTGCCCGTTCCCAGGGGATAGCACCAGAGCAGCTCGAAGTGATCGAGACCAAGAAAGGGGAGTACCTCGGGTTTAAGAAGCTAAGAAAAGGCCTGAGCACTCCGGAAATAATTTCCGCCAAGCTGCCCTCAATTATTTCCTCTTTGAGTTTTCCCAAGAGCATGAGATGGGCTGAAGGCAGCTTCCGCTTTTCCCGGCCGATCAAGAGCCTACTCTGTCTCTTCAACGGTCAGGTGGTGCCGGTGAGCTTTGAAGGACGGCAGTCTGGAAATCAGACACATGGACATTTCATTCATTCGCCGGTTCCGCTGGAGGTAAATAATTTTACTGAGTACGAAAAAAAGCTTAAAGAGAATTTTGTCCTGATTGACCCGCAAGAAAGAAAACAATCAATCCTTAATCAATTTAAGGAAAAGCTGGCCGACCTGAATGCTCAGGTTTATCCGGATGAAGGCCTGCTGGAAAGGTTGCTCTGGAATGTGGAGCATCCGCTGGTCATCAGGGGCAGTTTTCCAGAGAAATTCCTGAAATTGCCTATTGAAGTACTATCCACAGCCATGCGTGAAGGACAGCAACTGTTTTCCGTGGTCAAAGGTAAGAAACAGTTGCCTTATTTCCTGGGTATTGCTGACGCCCCTGGAGACCCCAAAAATTTTATCGCTTCCGGAAACGAACGAGTGTTAAAAGCCCGACTGGAAGATGCCCGTTTTTTCTGGGAAAATGACTTAAAGGTATCATTAAGCGAACGAGTTAACGGTTTAAACCAAGTAATTTTTCAGGAAAAACTGGGTACCTACCTGGATAAAGCTCAGAGAATGCAGAAACTGGTCGCTTACCTGGCCGACCGGTTGGAGATAACCAGCCAGAAAAAAGAATTGGTCGAAGCAGCCAGGCTGAGCAAAGCGGATTTACTGACCGAAATGGTCAGAGAATTCCCGGAGTTGCAGGGGAAAATGGGCGGGCTATATGCCCGGGAACAGGCTCTATCTGAAATTATCAGCAGGGCTATCTACGAACATTATCTGCCGCAGAGCCTGGAGGACCCGGTGCCGGATTCCCTGGGCGGCGCCGTACTTTCACTGGCTGATAAGATGGATACCGTAGTTGGAGTTCTGGGCGTTGGCTATACCATTACCGGTTCTAGTGACCCCTTTGCTTTGAGGAGAAATGCCCTGGCCATCTGTAAG
>Ga0207433_10014835_pt1 | contig 11213 bp, 12 predicted proteins | sample YelNatPaOPGAMG01_FD_187559 | JGI IMG/M metagenome (GOLD analysis project Ga0207433, IMG submission 187559) | Hot spring thermophilic microbial communities from Obsidian Pool, Yellowstone National Park, USA - OP-RAMG-01 (SPAdes) (version 3) | ecosystem: Environmental > Aquatic > Thermal springs...
TATATGCTGTCCTATTAGGGTCGTACTCTATACTCTCAACAACCGCTGGAATTCCTCTTATTTCTCTTTTGAAATCTATAATCCTGTATTTCCTTTTTTCTCCTCCACCCCTATGTCTCACACAAACCTTTCCTTCACCTCTTCTTCCGCTAACAGACGTTTTGGCAACCAGTAAACTTTTTACTGTAGGTTTGCTTGTTACCACCATACGGTCATCTACTAACACAGTATGTCTACTCCCAGGTGTTGTAGGTTTATATCTTTTCAAAACCATTGCAGCATACTAATTATTTTTAAATTTTAAACAAGTTAGCAATTTTATCCCCCCCTTCTTTTATTGTAACAATTACCTTTTTATACCCCTTCTTAAATCCTAACCTTTTATACTTCCAATATTTTGGAACCCTTACACGCTTACTCTTAACCACACAAACATTAACATTCCCTACTATTACTCCATACAAATCTTTTAACACCTGTCTAATAGTCATCTTTTTCGCCTTTTTATCTACTAAAAACGTATACTTACCTTTCTCTGCAAGTTTTACACTTTTTTCAGTTATCCAAGGCTTTATATCTATCGTGAATCCCATTTTTTGCAATATTATTTATTTTGTTTTAACTGTTTATATCTTTTTTCAAGATCCTTCAAAGCTTCAGATGTAATAAGCAATCGCCCGCATTTAACAACATCATAAAAAGATACATCTTTAGCCGTTTTCAAAACATACTGTTGAAGATTCCTCAACGCTAGCCTTACATTTTTATCAATATTACTGTATATTATTAAACCTTTATCAAAACCAATTTTTTCTAATATTTTTAGCGCTTTTTGCGTTAATTTTGGTTTTTCAAAATTAAGAGAGTCGATTACCTTAACTCTTTTCCCCTCAGCAATCGTAGAGAGTGCTGATAACATTGCACTTCCCTTTATTTTTCCCGGGATGGCAGCTTCAAAAATTCTAGGCTTCGGTCCATGTGCCTTAGCACCCTTTCTAAATCCTGCAGCCGTCCTATCACCGTGTCGCGCTCCTCCCGTATGTTTTTGCCTATATATTTTTTTACCTGAGTAATGAAGATCACCTCTACCTTTGGTACATCTTGTCCCTTGTCTTCTATTAATCAATGAAACCCTTACAGCCTGAGCAATAACAAACGGGTTTGGCATTACTCCAAATAGGCTTTTCGGCAATTCAATCTCTCCTTTTTTAACTCCAGTTTTTGTATACATTAAGGCCTTGACCATTTTAATCTTCTTTAACATTCTTATTTAACTTTTCTTCAGCTTTACTTTTCTCGCCTGTATTTTTGTTACTTTTTACTCTTTTTTTAACATATAAGAAAAGAACTCCTTTTTTAGGGCCTGGAACATGACCAACTACACCAATTTCTCTTTTCTCGTTATCTACGAAAAGTACTTTTAGATTCTTCACCTTAACCCTTCTTACACCCATTCTTCCTGGCATTTTCTGCCCTTTCCACACCTTCCCAGGCGTCTGTGCTCCAATCGAACCTACAGCTCTATGCCTATCACTCTGCCCATGGGTTTTTGGCCCACCTCTCGCATTAAACCTTTTAACAACCCCAGAAAAACCCCTTCCTTTTGAAATACCAACAACATCCACAACTGTATCATTAAGATCTTTTATATCAATGTGCTCTCCAACTTTATAGTTTTTAACGCATTCACCAGAAACTTCAACAACATATCTAGGAACATATCCTAATTCTTTATAATTTATCAGTTCAGGTCTATTCCCTTTTTTTCTTCCAAAGCCTATCCACGCTTTATCGCTACCTTTTTTAGCAACTACACAAGAAGAAAGATCTATAATAGTAACAGGAACAACTTTCCAGTCTTCCTGGAAATGTTGAGTCATTCCTTTTTTAATACCTATAAGAATTTCTTTTTCCATCCCTCTTAAAAACTCTTAATATATAAATAATATACAAGATTAAAAATCAAAGTGCCGATACTAAAAAGCATCGGCACTTTCAGGCTATGTTTTACTATCCGATACTGTCCTAAGTGAGCCTAAAAAATGCCATATTTTATATCACTGTTGTTTTATTTCTAACTCTACCCCAGCTGGAAGCTGGAGTTTAGTTAATGCATCTATTGTTTTAGATGTTGGTTCTAAAATATCAATTAGCCTTTTATGAATCTTCATTTCAAAAGCCTCTTTTGATCTTGCATCTACATGTGGTGACCTCAACACAACCCATCTTCTTGTCTTTGTTGGCAATGGAACAGGACCAGAGAGCTTTGCCCCACTCTTCAATATCGCCGATACAATTTGCTGAACGGCGCTATCAACTACTTTTGCATCTATTCCTTTTATCTTAATCCTTAGTTTCGGCACCACGCCATAACGCTATAATGTACAAATCATAAATTTTTAGGATACAATTTAATCTAATACTTTACTAACTGTACCTGCACCAACTGTTCTTCCCCCTTCTCTCGCTGCAAATTTCATACCTTCCTCTATAGCAACTGGTTCTATAAGTTCTACAACAACCTCAACAGTATCACCTGGCTTTGCCATCTCACCCTTCTTCAGTGTGATTTGTCCTGTCACATCCGCAGTTCTTATAAAGAACTGTGGCTTGTACCCAGAAACAATTGGTGTATGTCTTCCTCCTTCCTCCTTTGTCAATATATACATACTCCCTTCAAATTTCTTATGAGGTTTTATACTACCAGGAACGGCAACAACCTGACCTTTCAAAACATTTTCTCTTTTCAAACCACGAAGAAGGAGTCCTACATTATCACCAGCTATAGCTTCATCCATTTCCTTATGGAACATCTCAATGCTTATTACTGTTGTTTTCGCATCTTTCCCCAGGCCAACAAGTTCTACTTCAGTACCTGGCTTTATTGTTCCTCTTTCAATTCTACCAGTAGCAACAGTACCACGACCTTCAATTGAGAAAACATCTTCTATTGGCATAAGAAATGGTTTATCCGCCTCTCTTTGTGGAGTCTCTATATACTCATCAATTGCTTTAAGAAGCTCCTCAATGCATTTCGCGTCTTCTCCTGTAGGATTCTCTAAAGCTTTCAAAGCGCTTCCTCTTATAACAGGGGTATCCTTCCCTGAAAAACCATACTTATCCAAGAGTTCACGGGCTTCTTGTTCAACCAGATCTATAAGTTCTGGATCATCAACCATGTCTGTCTTATTCAAGAAAACAACTATCCTTGGAACTCCAACTTGTTTTGCCAATAGAACATGTTCGGTTGTCTGCGGCATTACACCATCAGTAGCTGCAATCACGAGTATCGCTCCATCCATTTGAGCAGCTCCTACAACCATGTTCTTAACATAATCAGCATGTCCAGGACAGTCTATATGTGCATAATGCCTTTTTTCTGTTTCGTACTCAACGTGGGATGCATTAATAGTAATTCCTCTCTGTTGTTCTTCTGGAGCATTATCTATCTGGTCAACATCTTTGTCTTCAGCATTAAGCCCCTTAGCACGTAGGTATTTAAGAATAGCTGCAGTAAGTGTTGTTTTCCCATGGTCTACATGACCAATGGTTCCAATGTTAACATGCGGTTTTTTCCTTTCAAATTTTGTAGCCATTTTAGACTTCTTTTTATTTAAAAAATAGTCAAGACGGAATTATACCACCGTATTTAATACTCCGCAACTACTAAACGATAAAGATTTGTGGTAAAATCCACTTTGAAATAATAAACTATCTTAAAAAAGAATGCAAGATCAAGATATCAAAAAACAACTAGAACAAAACCTAAAAGAAAGCAACATTTTAACAAATGAAGAATCTATCGCCTTAATGAGGCTTCTGAGCGGGGACCCAATAACCCCAAAGATGTTAAACTCCTTACCCACGGCTCTTGCAAAAATAGTTCCAATTATAGTGGCAAAGTTAATAGCAGAGAATCAGAACCTAACAAAAAGAATAGAAGAACTTACAAAAAAGCTATCTTTTTACAAAGAAAAGGAGGATATAGAAAAAAGTATATATCTTCGTGTGGTTTCCAATGAAGAAATAGAAGAAGAGAAACTAGAAAAATTGCCACCAGAAGTTAAAAATATGGTTAAAGTCTTAAAGGAAACAAGAAATTTACTTAATAGCGTTAGAGAAAAGAACAATAAACTGATTTCCAACATCGAAAAAATAACCCAATATATTCGCTCGATCAAGATGGAAAAGAGCCTTGTCGAGGAAAGTGACATATCAGAGGAGTTGATACCACTTGCGACAGCGGTGGATAATATTGTAAATTCAGCAAATGAGCGAGTTAAAAAGTCACTTTTGGAATCAATCGAAGAAGGTCTAAAAACAGGGACATATACTAATTTAGCCACAGATATTGTAGAAGCTATAAATAGATTAGTAATAAGAAGAATAGAGGAAACCGTGAAACCTTACGAAGAACTTTCTAGACAGTATGTTGTTGGAGAGATCACACACGATGAATTTACAGAAGCATTAAAGAAAAATGCACTATTGCAACACATGAGAGAGAAAGTAATAACTGACATAATTACGGCATTAGAAGAGGGAAGGATAGAAGGAGATGAAATTCCTCCAAAGTTGAGGGTAATTTTAAGGAATATGCTAAGAAAAAAAGGTCCGGAAATTAAAAATCCTCCCAAAAATGAAGGGTCTATAATATAGGAATAAAGATGGAAAACAAAAGGGAATACAGATATACCTTACACACAGATGGGGGTTCTAGAGGAAATCCAGGAATTTCAGCATATGGAGCGGTACTTATCTCAGAAGCAGGAAACTTGGAATGGATAGCGGGAAAATATCTTGGAATCATGACTAATAATGAGGCAGAATATGAAGGAATATATAGAGGATTATTGGCTGCAAAACGGAAAAACGTGAAAAATATAAAAGTTGTCATCGATAGTGAGATTGCATATAAACAACTCACAGGTAAGTGGAAAATAAAAAACGAAAGAATCTATAGACAAATAAAAAAAATAAAATCTGTAGAAAGTTCTTTTTTATCTGTAATCTACGTGTATAGGCCACGAGAAAGAAACTTTCTGGCAGATAGAATAGTTAACATCATTCTCGATACAGTGGAACAACTTTCATCACCTTCTAGAAAGTAGCTTACTTCAACGCTTAAGTTATAATAACGTCAAATGACAATTAATATTAGAAATTTTGCAATAATAGCACATATCGATCACGGGAAATCTACCCTGGCCGATAGACTACTCGAAATTACAAAGACGGTAGAAAAAAGAAAAATAAAAGAGCAATTCTTAGACAATCTTGAGGTAGAAAGGGAAAGAGGGGTAACAATAAAGCTACAAACTGTAAGAATGAAATGGAAAGAAGCTGGGAAAGAATATATTTTGAATCTTATCGATACTCCAGGACATATAGATTTTTATTATGAGGTTTCACGTGCCCTTGCAGCATGCGAGGGTGCTTTACTCCTTGTTGATGCAACACAAGGAATACAAGCACAAACAATCAATCATGCACTAAAAGCACTTACACAAGGGCTTACCCTTATTCCTGTTATAAACAAAATAGATCTTCCTTATGCGCAAATAGAGGAAACAGCTAATCAGATATGTACTACTTTCGGATTCGCTAAAGACGAAATCATTTACATCTCAGCAAAGACAGGGGAGAATGTAGAAAAAGTACTGCAAAAAATAGTCGAAAAAATTCCACCGCCAAAAGGTAACAATGCTCTTCCATTACAGGCCCTTGTTTTTGATTCATTTTATGATCCACACAAGGGTGTTGTACTCCTGATAAAAGTTGAAAATGGTGAACTCAAGGATAACAATAGAAGGTTAATACTTTTAAGGAAAAATAAAATTTTTACTCCATTAGAATGGGGATATCTTTTACCATCAATGACACCACAAAAGTCTTTATTAACAGGTGAAGTTGGATATATTGCCACTGGCTGTAAAGACATACAAAATATCCGTGTTGGAGATACTGTTTCTTGTGAAGGCGAAAAAATTTCTCCGTTACCCGGATACAAACCACCAACACCGATGGTCTTCGCAGATATTTTCCCTTTGACACAGGAAGAATTTCTTAACTTCAAAAAAGCTTTCGAGAAGTTGGCACTAAATGACGCTGCTATACAGTTTAATTTCACCTCACACCCATCTCTCGGAAGGGGGTACAAATGTGGTTTTCTTGGAATTTTTCATTTGGAGGTAGTAAAGGAAAGACTAGAGAAAGAGTTTAATATCGACACACTTATAACTGCTCCATCAGTCTCTTACAAAATTGTTTTAAAAAGCAAGAAATCAACGATAGTAGAAAATCCACAAGATCTGCCAGAAGTAGGTTTAATAGATCATATTGAAGAACCGTGGGTTATAGCCGAAATAATAACCCCTTACCAAAGTTTTGGACAAATTGTTCAGCTTGTTGCAGAAAAAAGAGGGTCTGTATTAGACACCACGTATCTTTCTCCAACAAATGTAATGATAAAATGTGAGATGCCATTAAACGAACTCATCACAGATACCTTTGAAAGGATAAACTCAATCTCTCATGGGTATGCTTCTATAGATTATACATTTTCTGAATACAAACCCGCTGACATTGTTAAACTAGACATTTTAGTTAACAAAGAGATAATAAAACCGCTTTCAATTTTAATACACAGGGAAAGGGCAGCAAAAATGGCAAGACATATGGTCAATATGCTTAAAGATCTTATACCGAGGCATCAGTTTCCAATTCCAATACAGGCAGCAATAGGAACAAGAGTATTAGCTAGAGAAAATATTCCAGCATATAGAAAAGATGTTTTAGCTGGTATGTCTGGGGGTGACGTAAGAAGAAAGATAAAAAAATTGGAAAAGCAAAAAGAAGGGAAAAAGAAACTTAGAGCTTTTGGAAAAGTTTCTATTCCCCCAGAAGCATTTTTATCCGTTGTTTCAAAAGATTATCCTCTTTAAAAAGTGATAAAAAATTTTCATGCGTTTCCTTTTTCACTTCCTCTATAGAAACTCCCAAAATTTTAGACAGAAATTCTCCTATAATAGGTATAAATTTCGGACTGTTTACCTTTCCCCTATATCCTTCTGGGGCTAGCCATGGAGCGTCGGTCTCTAAAACGATATTTCCTATGCCTATTTTCTTAACAACATCCACAAGGCCTGTGGCGTTTGAAAATGTAACAATTCCCCCAATACCTAATAAAAAACCTTTATCTAAACACCATTTTGCTTCCTCATAAGAACCAGTGAAACAGTGAAAAATTCCTTTGACTTGTTTGCTCTTCACAATTCTTTTAATATCTCTCCAAGCATCTCGACAGTGTAGTACAACAGGAAAGTTGCGCTTCTCAGCAACCTCAAGAAGAGCATCAAAAATTAAACGTTGTCTTTCTTTAATTTTCTCATCTTTTTCAAAATGGTAATCTAGGCCAACTTCTCCTATGCTAATTACTTTGTTTGACATTCCAATATTTTTTTCTACCTCTTCAGAGCAAAATTGTGGGTCAAGGTTACTGGTTTCATGTGGATGTATACCAATACTACATAATAAACCGCTAAATTTTTCAGCAATTTTAATAGCTTCTAAATTAGATGATGGTGATGTACCTGAATTTACTAATATTTTTACCCCAGCTTTTTTTGCTTCTCTCACAACAGCGGAACAATCTGGAGAGACAACCCCAAACTCTTTGTAAAAGCTTTCCCCTAAATGACAGTGTGTATCAACCCAGCATATTTCCATAGCAATAGTAAAAATCTAATTAAAAAGCTCGTAAGCAAAAGAATATGAAATACCAGGCTCGTACCATTTACAAAAAAGCCAGTTTTCCAGATTACAATTCTCTTCAACAAATAACAGATCTCCCTTAAATTCCTTTATTACTTTGTTGTCACCCCAGAATTTAACATTCTTTTTAGGTGAGGATACCTCTTTATTTACTGGATAAAAAAGTCTATCTTCATAGACGTACTTTTCTCTCTCATTATTTGGAATCAATACGGTGATATTAAAAACCATACCTTCTTTGATATCTTTAATATTCTTCCATTTCACCCTTTGGTAAGGTAATGTATCCATTTTGTAGCCTGCAAGATCTCCTTTGACGCTAATTCCGTTAAACTGTACCCACCAATTATTATAATTTTTGTCGTACAGAAGTATGCTTGAATTATACACTTTACTGAGTGGAAAAAGTCTAACTTCTTCACCATTTATTACCCGCTTAAAAACAGTTATCTTATTTGTAAGCCAGTCATATGTGACTGCGAAAGGGAATAAGTTGACTTTATCTTCTACAATTTGATGAATAGATAAAAGAGAAATTGGATATATCTTAACCTCACCTAAGATATTTATAACAGCTACTTCTTCTTCATCATCTAGCTGTATTTCATTTGTATGAACATAGTCAGGGGAATCGTTTTTAAAAACACAATCTCCTTTCTTACAAATAGGGAACACAAAACTCTTATCAAAATTGACTGGTTTTTCACTCTTTTTAAGAGAGCTTCTCTGCTTTCCCTCTGCAAAAGAGAGAGCATTTTCAACCTCTTCCTTATTATAATCAAGAAGTATATCTACTATATTTTTCCTTTTATCTAAAACAATACATAAAGTTCCTCTTTTGGGTAATGAACAAGCTGAACAATGCCATCCTCTTACGTTATCGCCAACTATGTTCAAAACATTCGTCTCTTCTATTGTTTTACCTTCAGGTCCAACTAGGCATACTGTTCCACTTTCGTCTCCAAAGTAATCACCAACAGTAGTAAACACATTATCTTTTTCTATCCTCCAACTGGTTATCTCTTTACCGGAAAAGTATTTCTCTGATTTACTTTTACTACCTTCCTTAAAAAAGTTTATTATTACCATGGAAAATATCAAGGCAATTAAAATTCCCAATAACAGGATGGAGGTTTTCCCTGATTGAATAAATAATGCTGCGTCAAACAGATTTTTCAATCTGACGCTCTTACAAAACCCTACTAAAGAACTTATCTTCTTTTTTGTATAATTAGAAAAATCCATAGTCAAATTAGTATACCAAATAGAAAAAAGAGAATATCTATATTTTGAAGTTATATGAATAATAAAATGTCAACAAATAAAAGTAAAATAAGAATTTTACTTACAGGCACTCATAATACTCCTCCACTAGCTGTATGGAAGGAGTTGAAGCGACGAGGTTATTCCAATTTCCTTTGGGTTGGGCAGAGAAAAAGTATAATAGGCGATAAGAATTTTAGCACTGAATATATAATCACTAAAAAGTATGGAATTCCCTTCCAAAACATATTTGCAGGTAAGATAAGGAAGGACTTGTCTTTACATACCCTAATTTGGTTAGCCAGGGTTCCAATTGGCTTCGTACACAGCCTTATAATACTTCTAAAATTTAGACCGCATATTATTGTTACTTTTGGGTCACATGTCGGACTACCTATAACAATAGTCGGAAAGCTACTTAATATACCTATTGTCGCTCATATCCAACCCATCATTACAGGGCTTGCAGACCAAATTATCCAAAAATTTGCGGACATTGTGTGTTACTCTTGGAAAGAGTCAAAAAAATATTTAAAAGTCGACAAAAGCAACAACAAATATATATTTACTGGAAATCCAATCAGGGAAGGAATCCTGAAGCCGAAAAACTCAAAAATTTCTCTAAACTTCAAAAAGAAAAGGATAACGATATTTTTTACAGGAGGCAATCAGGGAGCCCATATATTAAATGAATTAGTAAGAGAATCAATAGAGATACTGGCAGAAAAATACAATGTAATCCATCAAACTGGAAGATATTCTGAGACGAAAGACTACGAGAAGTTGAAAGAATTGGCTAAAAAAATAAATAAAGATTATATTAAGTATCTTGTTTTTGATTATCTTTTAGAAGATGATATGGGCTTGTGCTTAAAGATGTGTGACCTTGTTGTTTCCAGATCAGGGGCTAATTCATGCTATGAGTATTTAGCACTTGAAAAGCCAGCGATATTAATCCCTTTACCATTTTCAACGCTAAATGAACAGTTTATAAATGCAACTGTACTAAAAAATGCTGGTGTTGCTATTGTTGTAAATCAACTTGAGGTAACTCCACAAAAACTAGTCTCTTTAATAGACAACTTTATAGCAAATCTGGAAAATTATAAGAAGGCGGCCAAGAATGCAAAAAATTTAGTGACTCTTAATGCAACAGAAAAAATATGTGACATTATTGAAAAAGAAATTACTAACAAATACACTTTTTAAGAGAAGAAATTATTCCAGTCTATTTCGTATAATCTGTCCAATAACTCTACATTAGAAACAACAAACTGGTATAACAACTCATCCATTGTTTCGCTGAAAACTTTCTCCCATACCTCTTCTGCTTTTTTCTTTTTCAATGGCGGTAGAATTTTATATCTTGGATTTGGAACCAACTCCTGCCTTGCATTCTTTTTGATAACATAATATGCAGCGCCTTTACTTTCTAAGAAATCGGAAGGAACTGTCTCTGCCTCCTCCTCGACAGCAATAGAAACAGCTGCTGGGTTAAGCGAGTTGTTTACAATAACAATATCATATCCTGGTGGAATTACAATTTTCCTTCTTTGTGGAACTTTTATAGCAATAAATTCTTCTGCACAAAAAAGCAATTCTTCATTAAGAATGCCCTTTATTTTAAAACAAGAGGCGGGTTTCTGTAAAAGTACAGTAACGCTCCCCAAAACAGTTTCGATGACAGCAGGAACCGGATATCCATTTTTCATATATCGCCACCCCATTGTCTTTATATACTCCACGCCAGCAACACCAAGCGACAACAAAAGCAAATCGTGTCTCCATCGCTTCCACTTTCTTTTATCATCTCCTCTCCCAGCACCAATAACAAGCTTATAAAAAACCTGTGGACACATTAAAGACTCATTAAGAAGAACTGGCCTTATATCATCTACACTTGCAGAATAGATTGCCTGATACGACCCACCATTGGTGTGTATTTTAAGACCATTTTGAAAATCTGCAGTAACACCACACCAAAGGAACTCTCTTGCTCTTCTACTCATACCAATCAAATAAGTAAATATTTATTTAATTGAATTCGGCTCTGTTTTTTCTTCTTTAATTATACCACTGGAGACAAAATATTCTTGAAAAAAGACTGTAATAACAGCCAAAACTGGGATGGCTAACAATACGCCAACCAGCCCCATTATCTCTTTCCCTATAATTAC
>Ga0207433_10014841_pt1 | contig 11210 bp, 10 predicted proteins | sample YelNatPaOPGAMG01_FD_187559 | JGI IMG/M metagenome (GOLD analysis project Ga0207433, IMG submission 187559) | Hot spring thermophilic microbial communities from Obsidian Pool, Yellowstone National Park, USA - OP-RAMG-01 (SPAdes) (version 3) | ecosystem: Environmental > Aquatic > Thermal springs...
CGGATCCTGGGTGTCGTGGTGGCGTTCTTGTGCAGCCTCAGATGCATCGTTTCAGCTCCAGCATGACCTCTCGGGCCAAGAGTAAACCACGGCGTGAACCAATTAACCAATCATCCGGGACACGACACGTACAGATTGCGCACCGGGCCCATTAGTGCGAGACCTTGCTCGTAGCTGATCGAAGGGAAGGTCTCGGCAAAGCGCAGCGCGGCGTCGGCGATGGCGTCGGTCTTGCCTGCGGTATCGAGTTTTTTCAGATCGTTTTTTTCCAGGTGCAGCAGTTCCAGGATCTCGTTGTACACCGTAGCCTCGTCGATAGGCAGGATGTGGAAGGTCGCGCCGCCGAACGCGACCTGATAGCGTTTGGACAGATCGATGTTGTCGACGAACAGGATGTATCTGCCTTGCGGCGACAAGGTGTCGCCCAGCGCCCCGGCGAGCAGCTTGATGTATTCGAAAGACAACAAAAAACCGGTGAGGAAGGCGATATGTGACTCCCCGGCGTGGGCGACGGCGATGACTTGGTCGGAGCTGATTTCTGGCGGGCGTTTTTCGTCGGCAAACTGGGCGGCGAATTTCAGCGCCAGGTCGCCGCGGAAGCCGAAACGTCCGGGCCTGCGCGTCGGCCCCTTGAAAACGCTGTTGAACAGTCGGCCTTCGGCGTCGAGACGGGCGAATGCGGTCTGGTCGATGGTGGTCATGAATGCACTCCGGAGTGGTCGGTGGACGGGGAAAACACGCATAGCACCGTCGCGGCGCAGGCCGAAAGGGCCGTGCGGCACGGCGGGCAGCACGGCAGAAGCAACCGCCGTGCCTGCGCTGCGCAGGGTGGGCGCTGGCATGGCGTGCGCGCCTGGCGTCAGCCAAAACGCGGTTAGCACCGCGCTGGCGGCCGACACGGAATGACAAGCGGGCAGGCGGCCGATGAGAGGAATTCGCCAGTTTTGCAGAACTTTGTCAGATTCCAAACAATCGTCACGGCAGCGCGAAGCGGCTGGCAAGAGGGAGGTTCTCGAATGAAAACAAGCGAGTGGTGCAACCTTGAGGATGTGGCACGCGGCTTGCAGAGGATGCGATGCGCGGACCCCATGTCTGTCCCCCAAGTGGCTTCATAAGAAGACCATAGAGGCACCCAAGGCGGCATAGTGATCGCGAAACCGCAATTCCTTGTCAACCTTGTCATTGATGGAGAACCGAAATGACCGCTCTCAGACAAATCGCTTTTTACGGCAAAGGTGGAATCGGCAAATCGACCACCTCGCAAAACACCCTCGCTGCGCTGGCCGAGATGGGGCAGAAAATCCTCATCGTCGGCTGCGACCCCAAGGCCGACTCGACCCGTCTCATCCTGCACGCGAAGGCGCAGGACACCATCTTGTCGCTGGCAGCGGAAGCCGGATCGGTCGAGGACCTCGAACTCGAAGACGTGATGAAAGTCGGCTACCGTGACATTCGTTGCGTCGAATCCGGCGGCCCGGAGCCGGGTGTAGGCTGCGCCGGTCGCGGGGTCATCACCTCAATCAACTTCCTGGAGGAAAACGGCGCCTATGACGGCGTCGATTACGTTTCCTACGACGTGCTCGGCGACGTGGTGTGCGGTGGTTTCGCCATGCCCATCCGCGAAAACAAGGCGCAGGAGATCTACATCGTGATGTCGGGCGAAATGATGGCCATGTACGCCGCCAACAACATCTCCAAGGGCATTCTGAAGTACGCCAACTCCGGCGGCGTGCGCCTGGGCGGGCTGATCTGCAATGAGCGTCAGACCGACAAAGAACTCGAACTGGCCGAGTCACTGGCGAAGAAGCTCGGCAGCAAGCTCATCCACTTCGTTCCGCGCGACAACATCGTGCAACACGCCGAGCTGCGTCGCATGACCGTGCTCGAGTTCGCCCCCGACTCCAAGCAAGCCGGCGAATACCGCACTCTGGCCAACAAGATCCACGCCAACGCTGGCAACGGCACCATCCCCACCCCCATCACCATGGACGAGCTCGAAGACCTACTGATGGAGCACGGGATCATGAAGGCCGTAGACGAGAGCGAAATCGGCAAGACGGCGGCCGAACTGGCGGCTGCCTGATCGCGGCAACACCCGACGGCGCCGCCACGTCCTGCGGCGCCGCGTATCGAAACGACAGCCTAGGAGCACCATCATGAACATGACAGTTGAAGAGCGCAAGGCAGAAAACCGGGCCTTGATCGATGAAGTGTTGAAAGCGTATCCGGAAAAAATGGGCAAGCGCCGCGCCAAACACCTCGGTGTCGTCGAGGAAGGCAAGTCCGACTGCGGTGTCAAGTCCAACATCAAGTCGCTGCCCGGTGTGATGACCATCCGCGGCTGCGCCTACGCCGGCTCCTATGGCGTGGTGTGGAGCCCGGTCAAGGACATGATCCACATCAGCCACGGCCCCGTAGGCTGCGGTCGCTACGCCCGTGGAGGACGGCGCAGCTACTACATCGGCACCACCGGTGTGGACACCTACACCACCATGCATTTCACCTCCGACTTCCAGGAAAAGGACATCGTTTTCGGCGGCGACAAGAAGCTGGAAAAAATCATCGACGAACTGGAAACGCTGTTTCCGATGTCCAAGGGGATCACGGTGCAATCCGAATGCCCCATCGGGCTGATCGGCGACGACATCGAGGCAGTCTCGAAGAAAAAGGCCGCGGAAATCGGCAAGCCGATCGTGCCCAACCGCTGCGAGGGCTTTCGCGGCGTGTCGCAGTCGCTCGGCCACCACATCGCCAACGACGCGATCCGCGACTGGGTACTGGACCCCGCCGCCGACAAGCACAAGGACTTCGAGAGCACGCCCTACGACGTCACCCTGCTGGGCGACTACAACATCGGCGGCGACGCCTGGGGGTCGCGCATCCTGCTGGAAGAAATGGGGCTGCGCGTCATCGCCCAGTGGTCCGGCGACGGCACGCTGCAGGAAATCGAGCTGGGTTCCAAGCCGAAGCTCAACCTGCTGCACTGCTACCGCTCGGTGAACTACATCGCGCGGCACATGGAGGAGAAGTACGGCATTCCCTTCTACGAATTCAATTTCTTCGGCCCGACCCGGATCAAGGAATCCGTGCGCGGGATTGCGGCGCTGTTCGACGATCGCATCCAGGAACTGGCAGAAAAGGCGATCGCCAAGTACCAGCCCCAATGGGACGCGGTGATCGAGAAGTACCGCCCGCGGCTCGAAGGCAAGAAGGTCATGCTGTACGTCGGCGGTCTGCGCCCGCGCCACGTGATCGGCGCCTACGAGGACCTGGGCATGGAAGTCATCGGCACCGGCTACGAGTTCGCCCACAACGACGATTACCAGCGCACCACGCACTACGCGCAGAACGGCACGCTGATCTACGACGACGTCACCGGCTATGAAATGGAAAAGTTCGTCGAGAAGTTGCAGCCGGATCTGGTGGCCTCCGGAATCAAGGAGAAATACGTCTTCCAGAAGATGGGCTACCCGTTCCGCCAGATGCACTCGTGGGACTACTCCGGCCCCTACCACGGTCCGGACGGCTTCGCCATTTTCGCCCGCGACATGGACATGGCGGTCAACAACCCGGTGTGGAAAATGACCAAGGCCCCATGGAACTGAAGCGATAGCGAAGCAGGGGTGTGCAGACCGGATGCGCATCCCCCGCGCCATCGATGCGCATGACACACCCAAACCGCAAGGAGTTAACCATCATGAGTCAGAATGCAGAGAAGGTCGTTGACCACTTCAACCTCTTTCGCCAGCCGCAATATGTCGAAATGTTCAAGAACAAGCAGGCGCAATTCGAGGATCGCGTGCCTGCCGACGAAGTGGCAAAAGGGCAGGAATGGACCAAGACCTGGGACTACCGCGAGAAGAACTTCGCCCGTGAAGCCGTGGCGATCAACCCCGACAAGGCCTGCCAGCCGTTGGGGGCGATCATGGCCGCCGTGGGATTCGAAGGCACGCTGCCCTTCGTGCACGGCTCGCAGGGCTGCGTGGCCTACTTCCGCACCCAGTTCAACCGGCACTTCAAGGAGCCGTCGGCCTGCGTGTCGTCGTCGATGACTGAGGATGCGGCGGTGTTCGGCGGTCTCAACAACATGGTCGACGGTCTGGCCAACGCCAGCAGCCTGTACAAACCGAAGATGATCGCCGTGTCCACGACGTGCATGGCCGAGGTGATCGGCGACGACCTCAACGCCTTCATCAAGACCGCCAAGGAGAAAGGCTCGGTCCCCGCCGAATTCAACGTGCCTTTCGCTCATACTCCGTCGTTCGTCGGCAGCCACATCACCGGTTACGACAACATGATGAAGGGCATTCTGAGCTATTTCTGGGACGGCAAGGCCGGCACCGTACCACCGCTGGAGCGCAAGCCCAACGAAAGCATCAACTTCATCGGCGGCTTCGACGGCTATACCGTGGGTAACCTGCGCGAAGTCAAGCGCCTGCTCGGGACCATGGGTGTGCAATACACCATCCTCAGCGACAATAGCGACGTATGGGATACCCCGACCGACGGCGAATACCGCATGTACGACGGCGGCACCACGGTCGAACAGACCGAAGCCGCGATCAACGCCAAGGCGACCATTGGCATGCAGGAGTTTTCGACCGAGAAGACGCTCGCCTACATCGCCGAAAAGGGACAGGAGGTGGTGGCGCTGAACTGCCCGATCGGGGTGGCGGGCACAGACAAATTCCTCATGGAGGTCTCGCGCATCACCGGCAAACCCATTCCGGCGGAGATCACCAAGGAGCGTGGGCGCATCGTCGACGCCATCGCCGACTCGGCGGCGTATCTCCACGGCAAGAAGTTCGCCATGAGCGGCGACCCGGACTTCACCCTCGGGATGACTGCCTTTCTCATGGAACTCGGCGCCGAGCCGGTGCACGTGGTCTGCACCAACGGCAGTCCCGAGTGGCAGCAAAAAACGCAGGCGCTGCTCGATGCCTCACCTTTTGGCAAGGGCGGCAAAGCCTGGGCCGGGAAAGACCTATGGCATCTGCGCAGCCTGCTCTTTACCGAACCGGTCGATTTCCTCATCGGCAACAGCTACTGCAAATACCTGGAGCGCGATACCGGCACGCCGCAGATTCACATCGGCTTCCCGATGTTCGACCGCCATCACCGCCACCGCTATCCGATCTGGGGCTACCAAGGGGCGTTGAATGTGCTGGTGTGGATCCTCGACCGCATCCACCTGGAACTCGACCGCAACAGTATCGCCATTGGCAAGTCCGACTTCAGCTTCGACATCGTTCGCTGACGCGGCCGTGCGGATCGTGCCGCGCGTCCTGTCTGAGGCAGGACGCGGCATGATGTGAATCTGCCTTGAGGGGAGTGCGCCATGCGTATCACGTCCAAAGCCAGTTATGCGATTTCAGCGCTGATCGATCTCGCGCTGCAGCCAGCGGGTCGCTTTACTTCGCTGCAAACCATCGCGGCACGCCAGCAGATTTCCGTGTCCTATCTGGAGCACCTGTTTGCCAAACTGCGCCGCCATGGACTGGTTCTCTCAGTGCGCGGCCCGGGCGGTGGTTACGCCTTGGCGCGCGCTGCAGCCACGATCAGCATCGCGGAGATTGTGAATGCGGTCGGTCAGAAGGCACAAGCGCCAATCGACGATGCGAACGACGAAGCGGGCGCTGCGAACTCCATGGTCGCGATGCTGACTCCGGAAGCGCTGATCGCCGAGTCTCTCTGGGCCAAGGCAGACCTTGTTCTGCAGCATGCCTTGCAGGACATTGATTTGCAGAGCTTGGCCGAACCTCATCGCAAGGTACGGCAGTCGCAGCAGGAGGCTTCAGCCAGGCCTCGATCACCTGTGTTGCGGCGACCGAAGCCGGTCGGCCAGATGCCGCATGTCCGCGTAGTCGTGAAGTCAGTTTTCGACTTGGCAGAACTCGACGTCTGATCGATGGCTGCTTGTGCGCTCACGGACGGGTCCAAGCCGCCTCGACAACCCAGCATTGCTTGCTCGTCATCGTGGAGCCGTGAACCTTTTACGGCCTCCGCCTGGTTGCGGCGGCAAGGCCAGGCCACGCACTTCCCCCTTCCAATAGCAGCGGTTTTTTTATTGGTACGCCAAGTAACCGTTGGGCGCGCTGGGGTTGCTGCCTTGCAGCCCGGTGGCGATCGAACGGCCGTAAAAAAACGGCAGTCCGAGATCGACGAAACCGGAAATCGCCGCCGTGCCGCCCAGAGCGGGCAGCGCGGCGTTTTGCGTGGCGAACATGGCCTGCGCGTTGCCGATGACCACGGTTTGTGCCGGGCCGAAGCCGAAGTTGGCCAGTTGCAGGCTGGCGGCGAGGTTCAGCGGTGAGGACGGGCAGTAAAAACCCGACAGGCAGGTGGGGACGCCGCTGAGGTTGAGGTAGTAGCCGTTGGAGCCGCTGTCGACGAAGCCGCTTTGCGTCACGCCGTTGAGCGTCAACGTCAGGTTGCCCGAGGTGTCCAGCGGATAGATCTGCGCCGCGCCGAGGCTGTTGTTGCTTTGCGTGTTCAAGCCGAAGGTCAGCGTGCCCGTGGCCGACGGTGCGCCGTTGGGCAGCGGCACGGCCGGCAGCGCCAGGATGCTGCCGTTGTTGTCGGTGGCGAACGCCGCCACCGGGTTGATCCCCTGCTGGCCCAAAGTGGCCGTGGTCGCGCTGCACGCCGTGCTGCTGCAGGTGTAATAAAAGCCGGTGCTGGCGCGGGTGGTGCAGGCGCTGCCGCAGTCGTATTTGAAATTGCTCACGCCCAGAATGCCGTTGGCGATGCCGCCAAAGCTGCTGGCGAAGTTGCTGCCTCCCTGCGCGGCGCAAGCCGCAGGCGCTGCGGGCAGCGCGGCGTCGTTCATCACCTGGATGGGCACCGCGCTGGTGGTGGTTTCCCCGCCGAGCTGGATGGTCGCCAGGCGCATGCTGCCCCAAGCGTAGCCCGAGGCGAACTGCGCGCACGCGGCGAGCTGTCCGCTACCCGAGGCAATGGCTGGCAGCGCGCTCGACAGGGTGGAATTCAGCGCCGAGGCGAACAGCCGCAAGCCGGCCGAACCGGTATCGACCAGTACGTCGGGAATGGTCTGGCAGGCGCCGCCGGGCGCGCACACGGTGACGCTGACGTAAGGCGTGTTGGCGGTGAGCGTGGATGTGTTGGCCGGCAACTGGCGGATGCTGACCGACACCACATTGCTTGGCGCGGCAGGGGGCGCGGGCGCCGGGCTGCTGCCGCCACCACCGCCACAGGCAGCCAGCAGCAGCGCGATGCACGACACGGCGCCCAGTCCGGCGCGACGCAGCAGGGCGGGCAGGTCGAGGAGCGAAAACGGTTTCATCGTGAGAAGCGGCAAAACAGGCGGGCGGGGTTTTCAGGGTTGCAGCGTGGCCGGATCGAACCCCGGCGGGAGCAGCGACGGTACCCAGGCCACGCCAAAAAAGCCGCGCATGCGCCCGCCGCTGTGCACCACGATGTCGCTGCCTTTGACCAGAGACAGGTTGAGCTGCTGCGGTTGCGCGTTGGCCGCCTGCACGTAGGGGGCGAAATAGCTGCCGAGCAGTTGTTGCAAATCCGGCTTGAACGGCCCTTTCCAGGTGATGGCGAACACAGTGCCGACGGCGTTGGCGTATTCGGTCACCGTCGTGCCTTGCGGCGTTTGCACGGTCTGCGCCTGCACGGCAGCTGCAGCCGTGGCGTTGCCGGCGGCGGCCTGCGCCGCCAGCCGCGGCGCCTGCGTCAGCAGAGTGCCGTCTTTGGCAGCGTCGGCCAGCGGGCGGCCCAGACCGGCGTGGGCGTTGGCGCCCAGCGCAGCGAGTATGAGGCACGCAACCGCAGCGCGCGCGGGCAAACGGAGGAAAGACGTCATGGCAGCACGATTCGGCGCGAAAACCAGCGATGTGGCAGAGTCTAATCGGCCTTGTCCTGCCACCGTGTGACCGCTTGGCGGCTTGGGGCTGCGGCGTGGTAAAAACCGCAACGGTACGGCCCGTGCTCGCGCCAGGCGGGCCCGTCGGCGGCTGGGTGAATGCCGAACGGCGGCGTTTGTCTGCGGCGATCGCAGCGCATGGCGCAGGGGGCGACGGCGACAGCCTGGCCGAGCAGGCACGAATGCAAGCGTTGCTCGCCACGGTGTAAACCCCGGCCGCGGCGGGCGTGCGGGCCGGAATCAGCCAATCGGCTCGTTCTCCGCCAAGTCCAGATGCGCGGTGTCTCCCCAGCCGACCAGGGTGAGTTGCCCCTGTGCGTAGAGCAGGCGGTTGATCGCCGTGTTGCGCAGCTCGAAACTGCGCGGCGCCTGCAGTTCCTGTCCGGTGGCGGCGCGGTAAAACGCGTCGAGCACGCCGCCGTGCACGGCGACGACGATGAGCTGCCCGGCATGGCGCGCGGCGATGCGCTTGAGCGCGTTTTGCGCGCGTGCGGCGAACTCGCGCAGCGTCTCTCCGCCCGGGGCGGCGAATTCCGGGTCGCGATGTCGCCAGCGTTCGCATAGCGTCGGGTACAGGGGCTGCAGCGCGGCGAAGCTGTGACCTTCGAACTCGCCAAAGCAACGCTCGCGCAGCGCCGCGTCGCGGATGACGTCCAGCCCGTGTAGCGCGGCAATGGCCTGCGCGGTCTGCCAGGCACGCTGCAGATCGCTGGCGTAGACCGCGGCCACCGGCTCGTCGGCCAGCGCCAGCGCGGTCAGCCGCGCCTGCTCCAGGCCGCGGGCGTTGAGCGGAATGTCGGTATGACCCTGGATGCGCGACGCGGCGTTCCAGTCGGTTTCACCGTGGCGCAAGGCGATGATGCGGGTCGGTTCGGGCAGGCTGCTTGGCATGCGCCGCATTGTGCCGCATACCGCGGCGCAGGCCGCCGCCGCCGTGGTCAGTCGAAGTGGTAGCCGAGGCGCAACTGCAAATAGTCCTGCCCGGGGTTGGGGCGTTTGATGTCGGCGTTGGAGTAGTGCGTCAGGCGTAACCCCAGCGTCCACGGCGTGCCGTCGAAGCGGTGCAGCACGCCGATGGAGTCGCCGAACTGGTACGCCGTGGAGATGTGCTTGCCGCCGAGTTCGGTGCCGGAAAACACGTTGGCGCCGATGCCGAATTCAACCGCGGTTTGCGACGTGAACCACCAGCGGGCAAACGGCGTGAGGCCCACGTGGGTCAGGCTGCGGTTGGCCGCGCCCGACGGCGCGGTGACTTCGCCGAGCGAGGCTTCGAGCACGACGTCGAGCGCGCTGTGGGTGTAGGCGTGCTGCCACAGCGGCGCGGTTTGATAGGCCAGTGTGGCGTTGCCGTAGCCGCCACGGCCATGGCCCCACAGCACCGAAAGCTGCGCAGCCTGCGTGGGCGGCTGCAGCAAAGCCCACAGACAGAGCGCGCCCAGAGCGCCGCGCAGCGCGGCGGGCAAGCGGGTGGATGCGCCCGGTGGTGTGCAATGCGAAGTCACGTCGTTCTCCTTTGGCGTTGTGTGAACCGGCACGGGTGCAAGCCTGTCAGTGGGCGCCGGCCGCGGCATCACCGCCGGCACCGCCGCGGGCGGGTTTGACCACCCACACCAGCGCCACCATGGCGATGAACAGCCAGGCGCTGAGCCGGAACATGTCGTCCACCGCCAAGGTATACGCCTGCTGGTCGACCAAGCGGTTGATCAACCCCAAGGCCTGCTCATGACTGAAGCCTTGCGCTTGCATGCCGTGCAGGATCGGATCGACCACTGGGTTGCCGGCGTAGATGTGGCTGATCAGTTGCTCGTGGTGCAGGTCGGCGCGGTTGTTCCACCACGTGGTGTAGATCGAGGTGCCGAACGACCCGGCGGTGATGCGGGCGAAATTCGACAGTCCGGACCCGGCGGCGATGCGGTGCGGCGGTAGCCCGCCGAGGATGATGCCCAGCAGTGGGATGAAAAACGTCGCCGTGGCGATGCCCTGGATCACCGTCGGGATGGAGTATTCCCAGTAGCTGTCGCCGGTGGTGAAGCGCGAGCGCATGTAGAACACCAAAGCGAACACCAGAAATGAAAACGTCGTCACCCAACGGGTGTCGACCATGTGCAGGTAGCGGCCGAGCACCGGCGAGAGCATGAGCGCGAACAACCCGACCCAGGCGAGCACTTCGCCGGCGTCGGTGGCGGTGTAGCCGACGATTTCCTGCAGCCACAGCGGCAGCAGCACCAGACTGCCGAAAAACATGCCGTAGGCCAGCGCCAGCAACAGCGTGCCGATGCTGAAGGTGGGGATTTTGAACAACGTCAGATCGACCACGGGGTGATCGTCGTACAGCTCCCAGATGAGGAACAAAACGAAGCCGATCACCGCGGCCACGGCCAAGCCGACGATGATTCTGGAGCCGAACCAGTCGAGCTCCTGCCCCTTGTCGAGCATGATTTGCAGCGACCCCACCCAGACGACCAGCAGCGCCAGCCCCGTCCAGTCGATCGGCAGCTTGCGGATCGGCGTTTCGCGCCGGATGTAGATCGACGCCGTCACCGCCGCGGCCAGCAGACCGACGGGGACGTTGATGTAAAAAATCCACGGCCACGAGATGTTGTCGGTGATCCAGCCGCCCAGCAGCGGCCCCATGATCGGCGCCACCAGCGTGGTCATCGACCACATGGCGATGGCCATGCCGGCGCGTTGTGGCTTGTAGCTCGACAGCAGCAGGGTCTGCGATAGCGGGATCATCGGCCCGGCGCTGGCGCCTTGCAGCACGCGAAACAGGATGAGGATTTCGATACTCGGCGCCTGCCCGCACAAAAACGAGAACAGGGTGAACAGCAAGATGCTGGCGAGGAATAACTTGACCGCGCCGAAACGCTGGGTGAGAAAACCGGTGAGCGGCACGGCAATCGCGTTGGCCACGCCGAACGAGGTGATGACCCAGGTGCCCTGCGACGAACTCACCCCCAGATCCCCGGCGATCGCCGGGATGGACACGTTGGCGATCGAGGTGTCGAGCACGTTCATGAACGTCGCCAGGCTCAGCGCAATGGTGCCCAGCACCAGCGCGCTGCCGGTCAGCGGCGTCATGTGCGCGGGCAGCGCCGCCGGCGCGTCTGCGGCGTCTTGCGCGGGAAGGGGCGTGCTGGCCATGACCGTCCCCTTTCAGCGCTTGCCGGCGTTGGCGGCGATGATGGCGTTGACCAGCGCGTCGGCCTTTTGCCAGTCGGCGGCGTAGACGTCGGTGCGCGCCGCCGGCTGGGTGGGCGGCAGGTCGGTGACCAGCGGCGCCTCGTGGTTGCTGATGTCGATGGTCACTTCGGTGGAC